>ERZ1034913.462-NODE-462-length-33454-cov-133.051019_pt1 | contig 33454 bp, 51 predicted proteins | sample MGYA00520697_ERZ1034913 | MGnify/ENA primary metagenome ERZ1034913 (study PRJEB33766, sample SAMN09781786) | gut metagenome | biome: gut microbiome | host: Homo sapiens | place: Madagascar | study: EMG produced TPA metagenomics assembly of the PRJNA485056 data...
ATGTGATAGAATTGACACGATTGATATCATTGATGATCCTGTAATGACATATATACGTGTCAATCAACTCATTCAACACCCAGATATATGTATTACATCCGAAACTTGCCTTAATATTAATCAATTACAACATTACCTCAACGATAAAAAAGGAAACGGTTGGCACATATCCGACCTCAAAATTTATGACGAGCCGAAAAAACTTTGCGAGTTTACAACAAAATGCAAAGAGAATTGCGAAACAGGCTGTTATAACTGTGAATATTATCAGCTTGAAGAATACGGTGTGGAGTATTGTGGTGTTGACGGGTTTAAACCTTTAAAAAGACCGCCGCAAAGTTGGTGCTATGTTGAGGAGGGCTGACAATGGCTGAATACATAGAGCGTGAAGCGGCAAAAGGAGCCGTCGATCATGCGATGGAGCTGACTGATACGGAGTTCGACATAGTTTGCGATTACATTGACCGTATCCCTGCCGCAGACGTTGCGCCTGTAAAGCATGGGCATATCGTGTGGAAAGAATATCACAAAGGCGGTATCAGGAGGAGAAAATGCCTGCAGGAAATTAAATCCGTTTACATTGAGCAGCAAATGCCCTGTAAGCATATTGCCATAATAGACGAAAGATATTTATCCAAAGACCCTTACTGTTCAGAGTGTGGAAAGCTGTTAGGCGAATTTCTGAACTATTGTGGAAACTGTGGGGCAAAGATGGACGGTGAAACAGAATGAATACAAAATTAAAAGGAGCGACAAACAATGAGGACATACATACCAAAATATCTTGACAAAGAGGTTTACAAGCGTGTGCTTTCCGTGGCACGCAGCTATGAGGATAACAAGCGCCGAATAAAATCCATCGAATTTGACAGGATATACAGCACGCCTGACTGCACTGTGCATGGCAGCGGGATATCCAAGCCCGTTCAGTCGGTAACGGAGCAGATCGAAAAACATACCGCTCTGCTGCGGAAGCGGGTTGCTGCTGTTGACAGAGCACTTGCGGTATTTCCGGATCACGAGCAGCGCTTTATTATGCAGAATGTCTGCGGAAGCACCCCTATGATATATTGTGATACACTGAACTGCGAGCGCACAGGTCGGGCTATACGTCACGATTTTCTGATAACCCTTGCATCCGAGCTTGGAGAAATTATTTAAACTGGTGCAGGTATGGGGCAATTTTCTGATGTATTATTATATCATGCAAAGAATGCAAAATCGCCTGCTCGGCACCTCACGGCCGTCAGGCGATATTCTTTGCTGATTTTTCTCCGTTTTTAGCATTTTTTAAATTGGTTTCCAGATTTTGTTGACATATGATTATTTTTGTGGTATTATGTAGAAAATATTTTACGTGAGGTGTAACAAAAATGAAAAAGCCAAATCTTTTAGTTTCAGCAATCCAAAAAACAATTTTTATCATTTCACTCATCATGTTAGCTGTGGGAATCACAATGATATTTTTTGCCATGAATTTGAAAGAAAAATATACCCCTGATATGGGAAGCTTAATAGGCAGCACTTTAGGCGGCATAGGAACGCTTGTAGCTGTAATGTTTACCATAAAAGATAACGCTGAACGTGATGAAAAAACTAAAATAAACAGCGCTATGCCATATTTAGATGTATTTAACCTAAATAGCGGTAATAACATCAATAATAATTACAACACAAATTATCAACTTTGTATAAAAGATAATATTCTTGAGCAAAAAAAGGATCTTGATACAGGCAAAGCAAAATTCCGTCTTGAACTCATAATAAAAAACATCGGATTAAACACTGCTACTAACATAATTATAACTCTTCAGCACAATGGACATAAGTATTCATCCACAAATCCATTTTCATTAGAGAAAAGCATATGCTCAAGAAGAGATATCAATTTTTTTGCGGACTGCTTTTCATCAGACGAAATAGAAGGCTTCTGAGATAATCTTGACCTTTAAAGATCTATATGGCACAAATTACACTCAATCATACTCTTTTAAAATAGAAAAAAATAAATATGATGCGTACTCTCCTATAGATTATATTGCTTATAAATCCAGTCCTTCCATAATATTAAAACAGTAAAAACTAAAATCCATGCTGAGACTTAATTGCTTGGCATGGATTTTTTTATACTCCAAACCAAGCAGGTGGTGACCCGTGAATGAAAAAAATCTGATAGTGCCAAGCTCGAGTGAAGCTCGAGAAAACGGCTCCAAAGGCGGCAAAGCCTCGGGGGCTGCAAGGCGGAAAAAACGTGATATGAAAAAATGTATGGAGCTGCTGTTGTCTCTGCCTGCTTCTCAGGTGGCGGACTACCAGCTCCTTTCTGATATGGGCGTGAACTTCGATGAGCTGGACGAGCAGGACGTGAACAATATGCTTGCGGTCAATGCGGCGCTGCTCAAACAGGCAAAGCTTGGCGATGTGGCTGCGGTAAAGGAGCTGCGGAGCATTATCCGTGACGATGATATGATGCGGCACAGGATCAGGTACGATAACGCCCGCCTGAAGCTTGACCGTGAACGGTACTTTCCCTCGGCGGACGATCGGGAGGGCTTTTCTTACGGCGGCATTCCCGCAAGCATGGTGGCTCCTGCCTTTTCCTCGGTGCTGTTTGACATTGCCGAGGGCGAACACTCCGAATATGTTTTCCCGGGCGGAAGAGGCTCGACAAAATCAAGCTTCATTTCTCTGCAGATCATCGACCTGCTGGAGAAAAACGAGGATATGCACGCCTGCGTTCTCCGCCAGGTGGGCAACACTCTGAAAGATTCGGTGTATAATCAGATGCTGTGGGCGATATCTTCTCTCGGCCTTGACGATGAATATGCTGCCACAAAGTCTCCGCTGGAGATAACCAAAACAAAGACGGGGCAGAAGATATACTTCCGAGGAGCGGACGATGAGAACAAGATCAAGTCCATAAAAGTCCCTTTCGGGTTCATCGGCATTCTGTGGTTTGAGGAGCTTGACCAGTTCTCGGGTCCCGAGGCTGTCCGAAAGATAGAACAGTCGGTCATCAGAGGCGGAGACCGGGCGTACAAGTTCAAGTCCTTCAATCCCCCGAGATCGGCTCAGAACTGGGCAAACAAGTACATCAGGACGCCGAGGGCGGACAGGCTCGTTACCGAAAGCAATTATCTGACAGTGCCGAAAAAGTGGCTGGGCAAGCCGTTCCTCGATGATGCGGAATATCTGAAAGAGACCAATCCCACGGCATATGAAAACGAATATCTGGGCGCTGCCAACGGCACGGGCGGAAACGTGTTCGACAATGTGGTCACACGCAAGGTCACTGACGAGGACATCAAGACCTTTGGAACGATACTCCACGGCGTTGACTGGGGCTGGTATCCTGACCCTTTTGCGTATGTCAGGTGCGCATATCTGGCGGCGCAGCACACGCTGGTGATATATGACGAGTTCCGCTGCAATAAAAAGGGCAATGCGGAAACGGCAGAAGAGCTGAAAAAGCGTGGCGTAACGGCAAACGATATGCTCATGTGCGACAGTGCGGAGCAGAAGTCCGTTGCGGATTACCGCTCCTTTGGTCTGCTTGCCCGTGGAGCTGAAAAGGGTCCCGGGTCGGTGGATTATTCCATGAAGTGGCTGCAGTCCCTCCGTGAAATAGTCATTGACAACGAACGCTGCCCCGAGACTGCGGCGGAATTTCTGGAATACGAATACGAGCGCAGCAAGGACGGCGAGATCATATCGGGATATCCCGACGGGAACAATCACAGCATTGACGCTGTGCGGTACGCCACATCGCAGATTTGGAGGAGAAGCGGAAAATGAGCATTTTATCTTGGCTGAAAGGAGCGATATGCAAATTGTTTGACACTAATGAGCTGGCTGCGAAAATGCAGACCCTGCCTGCTGACAAGGACATGACCGAGGCGGTAAGGCTGTGGGCGGAATGCTACCGCTGCACGCCGCCATGGGCTGTGGCTGACAGCAATGTGCGCTGCCTTAATCTCCCCTACTCTGTGGCTCACGAAATGGCACGGCTGGTCACGTTGGAGCTATCCTCGGAGCTGACAGGCTCGCCGAGGGCGGATCATCTTTCCGATGCGTACAGTCATGCAGTGGCGATGTCCCCCGTGTGGGTGGAATATGCCTGTGCTCTGGGCGGGGTGTTCCTGAAGCCCTATGTATCGGGCGGGAAGATATACACCGACATTATTCAGGCGGACGCTGCGGCGGTATCGGGCTATGACGGCGACAACATTACCGAATGCGTTTTCGCTGACAGGATAGTCCGCAAAGGCAGGTATTTCACAAGGCTGGAAAAGCACTCTCTTTCGGGGACAAATTACACGGTGATAAACAAGGCGTATGTATCCGACAGCTCGGCGCAGATAGGGCGGGAGATAGCTCTCGGGGCGGTTGCGGAATGGGCGGACATTGCTCCGTCGGCGACGTTTTCAGGCATAAAGCGGCCGCTGTTTGTATATATGAAAATGCCCGGGGCGAACATCATTGACAGGCGTTCCCCGCTGGGTGTTTCGGTGTTCAATGCGGCGATCTCCACTATCGAGGAAGCGGATATGCAATTCACAAGAGGCATATGGGAATTTGAAGGCTCGGAGCTGGCGGTATATGCCGATGTAACGGCGGTACAGCGTGGCAATGACGGCACGGAGACAGCTCCCAAATTCAACAGGCGGCTGATAAAGACGCTGGACTTTAACCAAGACCAGGCGTTCAATGTTTTCTCGCCTCAGATACGTGAAGAGGCTCAGAGGAACGGGCTCAACAATCTTCTTCGGCAGATAGAACGGCAGTGCGGACTTGCTTTCGGTACCCTCTCCGAGGTGCAGGACACGGACAAGACTGCCACAGAAATAAAGGCTTCCAAGCAGCGGTCATATGCCACGGTATCAGCCATTCAGGCGAACGTCAGAAAGGCTCTCACGGAGTTTGTGCAGGTACTTGATATGCTCTGCGACATACATGAGCTTGCCCCCAGAGGGGCGTGCGAGCAGTCATTTGACTTTGATGACAGCCTTGTTACCGACAGCGAGACCGAGCAGAAGATATGGCTCCAGGAAGTCTCTGCGGGGCTTATGTCTCCTGTGGAATACCGCATGAAGCGATACGGCGAGACGGAGGAGCAGGCGGCGGCAATGCTCCCCGAGAGCTTTGAGTAATGCTTACTCCCGACTATTTGCAGGGTGCGCCTGCGGAGCTGGAGGAGCTTTTTCTCAGGCTCGAGGAGGATATCATCGCCGACATATGCCGCAGGATAGCAAAGGCGGGGTATCTTACCGACAGTGCGGAACATCAGGTGCTGCGTCTTCGGGAGCTGGGTGCGGGAACGGAGTACATCAAGCAGAAGATATCCGAATATTCGGCGCTTTCCGATGAGGCTGTTGACCGTTTGTTCTTTGACGCAGCCCAGACTTCCGACGAATTTTACCGCAAGGCATACGACAAGGCAAACATCGGCTACACGCCTTATGAATACAATGACTTCTTTCAGCAGGCAGTGACCGCCAGTGTGAACCAGACCAAGGGAGAGCTGAGGAACTTTACACAATCCATGGGATTTTCCTACCGTGGCTCAAACGGTCAGGTGCGGTTTCACGGTGCGGCGGAGGCTTACAGGGACTGTCTCGACTATGCGTATATGCAGGTGATGACGGGTGCTGTAGATCACAACACGGCGATACGAAACGCCACGAGACGGCTCACAGAGGGCGGTCTGCAGTTTGTGGATTATGCTTCTGGGGTAAGGTGTCACGCTGATGTGGCTGCCCGCAGGGCTGTTCTTACGGGGCTTTCGCAAATGACGGGCAAGGTCTCGGAACACAATGCGGCGGAGCTTGGCACGGACATTGTGGAGGTCGATGCTCACGCAGGTGCAAGACCCGACCACGCAGAATGGCAGGGCAAGTGGTACTCCCTTTCGGGAAAGTCGAAAAAATATCCCTCCCTCAAAGCTGTGACGGGCTACGGCACGGTAACAGGTCTTAAAGGCGCCAACTGCCGACATGACTTTTACCCTGTTATTGAGGGCATTTCCGAACCAAGTTATACAGAAGAGGAGCTTAAAAACATCGACCCGCCGCCCTTTGAATACAACGGCAAGACCTACACCTATTACGAGGCGACCCAGAGACAGAGGGCTATGGAGCGCTCCATGCGCAAGACTAAGCGAGAGATACTTGCGGCTGATGCCACGGACGATAAGGACAGGTTCACGGAAAAGTCGGTGCTTCTGCGCAGACAAAAAGAGGAGTACGGAAGATTTTCCAAGGCTGCGGGGCTTTCGGTGAGAAATGAAAGGGCGCAGGTCGGAGGATTTAGTCACAGTCAGGCAAGCAGAAGCGCAGCCGAATACAAAAAAATGTTGACTTTAGGCAATGGAAATGCTACAATAGGCTTGAAGGTCAACAGCTTCCGAAATGCTCTTGCAAGCGGCAGTGTCAATACTTCCGTGGATACAAAGAACCAGCCAAAGCACGTTAACGGCAAGGTTTGGAAAAATCAGGTCAAGCAGGCTGTGCAGTCCGGCGGAAAAGTAACCCCCAGAAGCATACTTGCAAAGGGGCTTGACCCGCAGGATTTAATAAACAGGTATGCGGGTACGGGAGATCATTATGAATTTCGAGGCAATAACAAGTATCCCGATGAGTTTATTACTCTGCCATTTGAAGCAGGTCGTACTTACAACAAAAAAACAGGTAAATATGAGGCTACTAACAGAGTTCAGATCAAATATGATGAAAACAAAGGTGCGCACATTTTTCCTGTTTTAATGAGGTGATATCAAGTGATAAGTTTTGAAAAATGGAATAAAGCCGTTGATGATGCCGATTCTTTTTATAAAAAAAAGAAGGTCAGAGTGACCACAACTGACGGAACTGTATATGAAGGGATCTGTATGGGATACCACGAAGACGAGGATTCAAATGAAGTTGCCTGCTGGGCAATAGGTGTTGGAGGATATAAATTTCTGCAAGAAGATGTTGAAGAAATCGAATTTATCGACTGATCGCCTTACTTAGTAGGGCGATTTTTTATGACCACGTAAGCGTTTTGCAGTTGACTGCAAGGCGCATTTTTTATGTCTGAAACGAAAGGATATGATGTCATGAAATACCGCAAGAAGCCTGTTGTAATTGAGGCGTATCAGACTGACAAGGAAATTGTTATCCACACATTAGAGGGTGATATGACAGCGTCTGTCGGTGACTACATCATCACTGGCGTGAACGGAGAACAGTACCCTTGCAAACCTGATATCTTTGAAAAGACTTATGAGCCTGTTGAATAAAATTTAACTCAGATTTTATCCGATTTTAAAACATTAAATAGGACTTAATATTTCAATACCACAAGGAGGAAAAAACATGACCAAGGAATTTCTTACAAAGCTCGGAGTATCAGAGGAAAACGCAGCTCAGATACTTGCCGAAAACAAGAAGGACTGCGACGGAGTTTCCGCAAAGTTCGGGGACTATGAGGACGTGAAAAGCCAGCTCAGCGCTGCCAACAAGCAGATCGAGGAGTTCGGCAAGCTGGACTATGAGGGGCTTAAAAAGACCGCCGATGACTACAAGGAAAAGCTGGCGGCGGCGCAGAAGGAAAGTGCCGCAAAGTTGGAAAAGATGCAGTTTGACCACATTCTGGAGGGCAAGCTCTCGGAGCGCAAGCCCAGAAATGCTGTTGCCGTAAAGGCGCTGCTCAACATGGACGGGCTGAAGCTCTCAAACGGCGAGATCGTGGGGCTCACGGAGCAGCTGGACAAGATCGCCAAGGAAAACGACTTTCTTTTTGAAAGCTCCGAGCCTGTGCCCAAGTACATGGGCCCCACAGGCGGCGGTTCGGGCGGTCAGGCGGACGACAGCGCCGCAAGGGCTGTTATGGGGCTTCCCCCCCTCACGAAGTGAGAACTCACGAAGTAAGGAGGACGGCATGAACAAAGCAAGAGATGAGCCTTGTTTATCTTAGAGATGAACGAGGCTATTTTTATACATTTTTATACACTAAGGAGGAATTTACATGGCAAATGCTATTGCACTTTTCAAGAAGTACATTGACCTGCTGGACGATGTTTACAAGGCTGCTTCCTGCTCTTCCGTGCTGGATATGGACGGCTCCCTTGTACAGGCAGGCGCAAACGCAAACGAGATCATTATCCCCAAGATAAGCATGGACGGTCTGGCTGACTACTCCCGCAACGGCGGCTATGTGCAGGGCAATGTGGAGATCACCAACGAGACTGTGAAGTTCAACTACGACAGAGGACGCAAGTTCAGCGTTGACGCTATGGACAACGAGGAAACTGCGGGTCTGGCGTTCGGAAAGCTGGCAAGCGAATTTATCCGCACCAAGGCTGTTCCCGAGATGGACGCTGTACGCTTTGCCTCTTACGCTGCCATCAACGGCATTGGCTCAAAGACCGAGACCATCAGCGGTGCCGAGGCGTTCATGGATTCCGTTCGTGAGGGCGTGAACGTACTGGACGAGGCGGAAGTTCCTGCGGACGGCAGATATCTTTTTGTTACCCCCACCCTTTACAATGCGGCTCAGAGCCTTTACAGCTATGTTTCCAAGTCCGTGCTTGAAGGCTTTGCGGGCATTATCAAGGTGCCTCAGTCACGCTTCTGGACTGCTGTTTCCCTGCTCAACGGCACATCTTCGGGCGAGGAGATAGGCGGCTTTAAGAAAGCCGAGACGGTGTATGAGGTGACAACCTCCCAGCCCGATGACTGGAGCACAAACTACAAGGATTATTACACCGTTTCCGACGGCGTTTACTCCCCTGTTACAGGCAACAGCGCTCCTTCATGGACTGCAAGCAAGTATTACAAGCAGACCTCCGCAGGCGGTGCGCCTATCAACTTTATGATAGTTCACAAGCCTGCTGTTATCCAGTTCGGCAAGCACACTGTAAGCAAGGTGATCTCCCCCGACGCTAACCCCGATGCGGACGCATACATCTTCTCTTACCGTGCTTACGGTCTCACCGATGCCTACGAAAACAAGGCTGCGGGCATTTACTGCTCTCACGCCTGACTGCTGAATTTCGGCAAAGGAGCTGAGAATGGCATACGCTGATTACACTTTTTACAGCGAGGTTTTTCACGGCACCATGAGCGAGGCGGACTTTGCAAGATTTGCGGAGCCTGCCTCTGCTTACATTGACGCTGTTACATTCGACAGGATAACCCCCGAGATTTTAGCGGACGATAGCATTGGCGGCAAGATACGCCGTGCCTGCTGCGCCTGCGCTGATGATATGTATTCATGCGGCAGGGCGGCAGATGTGAAGTCCGAGACCATAGGCAGCTATTCCGTGACCTACGGCGACAGGTCTCAGGCGGAGGTATCTTCGGCGAGGTACAATGCGGTGAAGATATATCTGGGGAATGTTTATGCGGGCGGCGTGAAGCTGATGTTCAGGGGGTGTGGGTAATGATAACCAACGGCATATGCACCGTTTTCAGAACGGCGGGAAAGGCTGTCTTAAAGGCAGGCACATTCCCCTGTATGTGGCAGGAGGTCAGAGCCTATGAAGTGCAAAAGTACGGCGAGGCAAACGCCGACACTGCCAAGGTATTTATCCCCGACATCGCTGCCGATATCCGAAAAGGCGACTACATATTCTTCGGGGAAATGAATGCCCCCACCGACAAGGAGCTGTACAGCGGTCTGCACGTACACAGCATAACGGTGAACAACTTCGGTTCCCGAAGTATGCGGCACATAATGCTGGGAGTAAGATAGGAGTGATAAGATGATAGTTTTCAAGCCCATGAGCGCTGAACAGATCTGCATAAATCACAGGCTGGCGCAGGGCGGGTCTGTGCAGAAATTCATTGACAGCAAATGCCTGAGGTGCTGCGACAGGTACACCCCCAAGGACACAGGCGAGCTTATCCGCTCAGGCATAAGAGGCACGGTGATAGGCTCAGGGGAGCTTGTCTATACCGCTCCCTATGCCCGCAAGAATTACTACAGCAACAGCGGCCACGGGGCAAGCGGCACGGCAAGGGGCGGTTTGAGAGGACGGCTGTGGTTCGAGAGAATGAAAGCGGCTCACGTTCACACTATCCTTGCCGGAGCTGCTCAGATAGCGGGGTGCAGATATCGTGGCTGATTCTGTTATTGAATCCCTGTGGGACTTTCTCTGCGGCTGCCCTTTGCTGGCGGATTACACCATGCAGGTAAATTTCCGCAGCGATGACATCGACTGTGCGGGCATTGTGGAGGACAGCACGGAGGTATTGCAGACATATCTCTGCGGCAGCGAGCTTAAAGCCATGCACGCCTCTCTCTTCCTGGGCAGCTTGTCGGACGATGATCTGCGCAGGATACAGACCAGCGCTTTTCTGGACGATCTGCGCAGGTGGTTTTTGAACGTGCAGGAGCTTCCCGCTCTCCCCGAATACCGCACGGCTCAGGATATACGCATGGACGGAGCTGTACCTTTTGAGTACGAAAAGGACGGAAAGAAATGCACGTATCAGATGAGCATAACCCTTGAATACATTGAAGAAAGGAATGTTTGTTAATGGAAAAGACGATAGTTAAAAGGACCCAGCTGGAACATTACATGGACGTAGGCTCCGGTGAAACACCTCAGTGGGCAAGAATGGGCAACGGCTGGTCAAAGTTCGATGACGCCACCTCCGCCCAGACGGAAAGCACCAAGTACATCAACATGGACACCGAAAGCACCGACACCACAAGCTACAAGACCGCATACAACTTTGAGTGCGACCTTATGTATTCCGACCCCACCATCAAAAAGGTGTATGAGATATACAAGAACCGCAGGGTGCTGGGCGACTGCCTTGTAAAGATACTGACAGTGGAAAAGTTCAACGCTGTTTCGGGCGGCGGTTATGTGGCACGCATGGAGACCTGTGCGGTCGCTCCCTCAGGCACTTCCGAGAACAACAACAAGATGAAGCTTTCGGGTGCGTTCAACGGTCTGGGCGACCCTGTTATCGGCAAGTTCGCTCCTGCCACATCGGGCGGCGGCGGAACATTTACTGCGGATACTGCCGAAGCCGCTTCTGCCAATTCCGAAAGCAAAGCTGTAAATACGGAGGAATAACATGGAATTTAACTATGAAAGGGACCCCACTGCCGTTACCATATACGGCAAAAGCGTTGAGATACCCACAAAGACTGCATATTTCGTTCAGGAGACCCGGCGCATTGCTGCTGAGATAGTCAAGGCTCCCGATGCGGTTAAGGCGGCAGAGGCTACGCTGGAGGGCATAAGGCTTTATCTGGGCGATGAGTTCGTAAATGAGCGTTTCGGCAGCGACGCAGGCGTGACCGATGCAGGCAGTCTTGACACCGATGAGATCGGTGCGCTGTGGGTGTTCCTGAACCGTGCTTCCGCAAAGGCAACGGAAGAGGTGCTGAAAAAGTATGCTCCCGCAGAGGCTTCCCACTGAATACACTGAGGTGACGGACGGCGGCGAAACAGTGCTGCCGTTCCGCACCGATTTTACCGTATGGATGAGGTTCGAGGAGCTTATCACCGACAGCCGTATCCCTGAGGACAGACTGGTGATAACTGCCCTGAGGCTCATTTTTCCCGTAATGCCCCGTGACCTTTCACGGGCTGCGATGTTCATGCTGTGGTTCTACCGATGCGGAGAGCCGCCCAAGGAAACGAGCGAGAGTGGTACAATGCTTTCGAGCCGCAGAGCTTACAGCTTTGACGCAGACTTTCCCATGATAGCTGCTGCATTTTACGAAAAATACGGCATTGACCTATGGGAGACAAAAATGCACTGGTGGAAGTTCCGTGGGCTGTTCATGGGGCTGCATGACTGCCGATTCACTGACATATGCGGCTGGCGGACGGCTGACATCTCGGACGATATGCCCGACTACAGGCGGGAGTTCCTTGAAAAAATGCAGCAGGTCTATGCGCTTCCCGTTTCAGCCAACGAGCTGAGAATGATAGAGGCGGCAAGAAGATTTCTTGATTCATAAGGAGGTGGGAATATTGAATGACGGTGACCTTATTTTTAACACACGGCTTGACACTGCGGGGCTGAAAAGCGGACTGCAAGGTGCAGGTGGTGAGATACTGAAAACGTCCACTCAGGCGGCAGCAAAAATCGGCGAGATCTCCCTTGCGGCAGCAGGTGCAGCAACTGCGGCAATAGCCGCTCTGTCAAAATCAGCCATTGAATGCTACGGAGACTACGAGCAGATTATAGGTGGAGTTGAAACTCTGTTCAAGGATTCAGCCGATGTTATAAAAGGATACTCGGAAGAAGCATTCCGCACAGTCGGAATGTCTGCCAATGAATACATGGAGACGGTAACAGGGTTTTCCGCTTCTCTTATCAGCAGCATGGGAAATGATACTGAGGCTGCGGCTGAAAAAGCCAATACCGCTCTCAGCGATATGTCAGATAACGCAAATAAAATGGGCTCCGATCTGGAATCAATAAAGAATGCGTACAGCGGATTTTCCAAGCAAAACTATACCATGCTCGATAATTTAAAAATCGGCTATGGCGGCACAAAATCCGAAATGGAAAGACTGCTTGCCGATGCCGAAAAGCTTCAGAAAAGCAAAGGCATTGATGTTTCCTACGATATATCAAGTTTTGCTGACATCGTAGATGCTATCCATGTGATACAGACTGAAATGGACATAACAGGCACTACCGCCAAGGAAGCAAGCTCCACCATTCAGGGTTCCATTTCAGCGGCAAAGGCGGCATGGCAAAACCTGCTCACAGGTATGTCCGACCCGACACAGGACTTTGACAAGCTGTTAAACGACGTGGTTGAAAGTGTTGTGACAGTTTCGGATAATCTTGCGCCCAGAATTATGGCAGTGCTGCCCACAATGGCGACTGGCATTACAGAGCTTACCGAAAATCTTCTGCCTCTTATACCCGAAACTGTTGAACAGATGCTCCCATCGGTAATTGACGGTGCAAATTCCATTGTATCGGCATTGCTTAATACGTTAAGCTCCTTTGCCGACACAGCTATTCCAATAGTGACTGAAAATGCAGATGAGATAATCGGCACACTTATATCAGGAATTGTATCTGCAGCACCGAACCTTGCAGGCTCGGCAGCACAACTTTGCACATCAATAGCGGAAGCTATCCTCTCCAACGCAGACATCATAACTGAGGGCGCTTCGGACATCGTAACAGCTCTTGCAGACGGCATTTCGGATAATCTTGATTCACTCATTCCCTCTGCCATTGATGCGGCACTTACCGTTGCAGAGACAATACTTGATAATGCAGACAAGCTTTCGGAAGCCGCTGCAAGCCTGATCGACGGCTTGGCAAACGGCATTACAGCTTCAATACCCATTCTTGCCGAAAAAGCTCCTGACATAGTGAGTAAACTGTTTGATGCACTCGTTGATTCAAGTGAGATACTTATAGATGCAGGCGTTGATTTCTGTACCGTCATTGCTGACGAGCTTATCCATTACGATTGGTCAACCGCCGCAGAACAGATGATGCTTAGCCTTTCCGATGCCGTTGATAATGCCCAGAAACACGTAATGCTCGGAATTGATAATCTGCTTGGCGGCGACGTTTACGGCGGCGATATAAACAATGTAGCGTCAACCGCTATGGTAGGCTATATGCGTGATGGTATTGATGACACTGTACAGATGATAGAGGACGGGCAAAAAGCCGTTTCAGAAGCATATGACAAGGGTATGCAGGAAATAAACGAGCATTTTGGTCTGACTGCTGCTGACATGAGCGGCAAAGAATGGCTTGAAGCGGAAGCTGAGAGAGAAGCCAATGCAAAAGCCGTCCTTGAGCGTGAAAAAAAACGTGCGGAAGAATGGAAAAAAGCACAGGAAAACAGTGCGGCTGAAAATCAGTCTGCTGCCGAAGCAATATCCGAACAGCGTACCCTCGCCGAGACTGCCGCCGAGCAGATGAATGACGAGGAGCTTAAAAACCAGTGGCAGAAGCTTGACCATGAGTACGCCATGGGCATTATCGCCGATGAAGATGCGCTGTATCAAAAGCGCCTTGAGCTGCTGGGCAAATACGGCGATGAAAGCAATACCGAGCACTGGGGGTATTACGAAAAGCTCCGTGCCTATGAGCAGGAGCAGCAGAAAAAGGCTCTGGACGACCAGGAGGACAGTCAGAACAAGGCGATAAAAAGCGCAGGCGAGAGCCTTGACGACCTGAACGCCCTTTATCAGAAAAAATATTCCGATATGATTACCGCTCAGAGCGACTACCGTTCACGGCTCATGGCTGTGGGCGGTTCTGTTTTTTCCGTTGAAAAAGAAACGGACGAGGACGGCAATGAGACCACCATCTACAAGGTAAATGACATTGAAAAGCAGATAGCCGCCATGGAGAAATATCACGCTGACATCAAGGCTCTGAAAGAGGATGGGGCAAGCTCTGCTCTCCTGGAAGAGCTGAACAGTATGTCCGCCGAGGACGGTGCCAAGATGGCAGAATATCTTGCGGGTATGAGCGAAGAGGAACGCCAAAAGGTCATCGAGCTGTACAAGCGCAAGGAGCAGATAGCAGATGATCTGTCCGCCGACCTTTACGCCAAGGACGCTGAAAATATGCAGAACGCCTTTGCGGCGGCTCTCACGGACATGGGTGTGAACGCATATGATTCGGGTGTGGCAGCTGCGGAGCAGTTCGCAAGCGGTTTTAGCGGCAAGCTGTCCGAGCTGATGAACATTTCCGCTTTCACTCAGGTGAGCGGCACTGTTGCCACCGAGGTATCATACAGGAACGCTGCGGAAAACAGCGGAAACCGGAATGTAAATGTGAATGTGGAGGTCACAGGCGGAGACCTCACCCTTGACAGCAAGGTGTGCGGTGAATATTCGCTGGACTACACCCAGAGCGTCAATGTGCAGAAAGGAAGATAATATGCTTGAACTTGTTATCAACAACGTCAAGGCGGACGGATATGTGACGGATTTTACCGTCAGCTCCGCTCCAAAAAAGGACAGCAGCGCATTTGAGAACCACGACGGCTCCACTGTGGGCGGCTATATAGGGGATATCATTACGCTGAACATCACTCTGAAAAAGGTCCCCACATCTGCAGCGGCCAAGATATCGAGCGCTGTCAGCGGAAAGACATTTCCCGTGACCTACTCCTCCCCTGCAGCGGTGTCGGCGCAGTTCAAGAAAACGGCTTACAAGGCTGTGAGCCGTGGCAAGGGTCTTGAATGGGATATGTCCCTGACCCTTGAAAGCGCCGCTCCTGTGGGCGGCTCCCGCCTTTAGCCTTGCTCTGAGCATCGGCGGCATTGATGTGCCGCACTTCAACAACTTACAGATATCATACACTGCGGACGGGTACGGTGCAAGGGGCGTTTGCAGTCAGCAGCTGACCTTTGATGTTCCTGCCTGCGACTATGACGATGACACTGTGGGACTGTTCCCCTATGGTGCGGAGGTGATTGTTTCCTGCGGGACTGAGGTGCCTGTGTTCTATGTGAGCAGCAGGAAGCCCTCGGGCGGCAGGCTGAGCTTCACCTGCTATGACAGGGCGATGTTCACATCTGCCAAATGCACCCTGGAAGAAAGTGATTTCACGGCGGAGGAGGACAGCTCGTCCGACAGTGGAAGCAACGGCAGCAGCGATAGCAACAACAGCTCCGATACGAAAAACAAGCCCAAATTTGCATCTGTAAGCGCCGTGCTTGCCAACATCAAAAGCATATGCGGATTTACGGAGATCGCTGCAGGTGACATCATCGGCACAAAGATCACCAAATGCCCCAAGGACAAGGTATTCGGACGGACAGCCAAGGAAATACTCTCCGATCTGGCGGAGGCGGCCTGCGGCTGTTTTTTTGTGCAGGGCGGGGTGCTTACATTTCTGCCCTTTGCCAGCGGTGCATCATCGGCGTTGTTTTCTGCTGACAAGTACAGCAGCATTGAATACGGTCTGACTAAGGTTTGCGGCAGTGTTATCATGACTGACGGCAGCAGGACATACGCTTCGGGCGGCGACACGGACGCATATCACACAATGAAGATAAGCTCGGTCTATGCCTCGGAAGAGCTGGCGGGTGCGGTCATCGGTGCGATACAGAACAAGTCCTACAGGGCGTGGAGCTGCAAGGCACTTGTAAGTGCGTATCCTGCTCCCGGGGCGGGCATTACCTTTGGGGAAACCGTACTTGTGACGAACTTCTGCCGTCTGAAAATTACCGACTACGGGCTGTATGCCGAGATGGGGCGGAACAGTGTGCAGGAGAATGAATATGACCCTCTGGCTGACCGTGTACAGATAGGCGAGGTCAACGGCTCCACGAAAATGACCCGTCAGGGCATAAAATTTGTGAACGAGAACTCCAAGACCGAATACGGATTCGAGATGGCAGGCGAGGGTGTTGCCAGATTTGCGGGGGCGCTTCTCAACGGTATGCTTCCAACTGCGGTAAAAATTGCTGAGGACGGCAAAAGCCTCCGGGCGAACTACAACGGCAAGATATTTGAGTACGCCATTACTGAGGACAATGACGGCAACATTATTCCCACGACAAGCGAGGTGAGCGGCGATGGATGATATGATGTGGTTCCTGCTGGGGCTGATGAATGGAGGAGGCGGCAAGGTCAAGCCCATAACTATAACGGAAAACGGCACATACAATGTTTCCGAGACGGAAAAAGCTGAGGGGTATGTGGGATTTGCACCTGTGACGGTTGATGTGCCTGGCGGCAACACAATAGCCGTACCAGACATAATAGGGTATTTCCTGGAGCAAAATTCTGAATGCGACACGACATTAGTACCGGGATACACATTAAAGCTATGGTCTGTGCCGGACGGTATGTTTTATACGTGGGATGTACTGATAGGCACTGCTGTTAACAAAGATGACAATACTTCTCGTCCATACCTCGAACAAAAATATAAATATCATTATATTATGCTGGGCGTTTTCCATGGCGATACATTGCTATATATGTTTCCGTATAAATTGGTACGCAATGATGCCGAAACATATACCATTACCGCAACGCTTTCAGAAAATCCCGAGGCGGCAACATATAAATCGTCAGAAACTAAAATCGTATATAACGATTATCACCTGACCTGGGATAGTCTTTTTAGCAACATGGTACAAGTTAAAATTGCTACAGATTTTAAAATAGACGATATATTATATAATTCAGACGGAACTATACGGTCAAGTAACACAAATTCGTATCAAAATATCACAGAAAAGGTATTGCCATTCTACTGCCGTTATGTATTCGGTTCGAGCAACACACCACCCGTGCAATGGCTCTCAAATTTGTCACAGGATAATTTGATAAATGAAATGTATCTGTTTGGTACAGCGCTATTTAATGCGTATGTTAATGGATATAAACCAAGTTAATGTTAAGGGAGGAATTTATATGATGATAACAACCCAGGAAACAACTGTAGCTGTCAGCGGTCTGACAACGGTGGAATTTGACCGCCGTTATCCGTTTTACGGTATCAGAAATGACAGTGCCAGCCCTATACAAGTATCGACTGTTAACGCCGAGTGTGTGGCTGGTGCTGATGGTGTAGTGACCGTTGCCAAGGACAGCAGTTTTGTTATTGCGAACTGCGGCGATAAATTCAATGGAACTATGCTGTACCTGAACGGAAATGGCGCTGTCACAGTCGTTGGTCAGTACAGCGACAGCAACCGTTTTAATGTAGCCAAGAAGGGAGGTGATGGCGGATTGAAAACAGGCGGATTAACATTGTATGGTCAGGCTTTGCCAATTTACGCAGTGGGAGAGCTGATTGAAGAAGCCGACACGGAGGTGGTTGGATAATGGGAACGATACTTGTTAAACATCCTTTTGACGGGGATACATCTATTATAGAAATGCAGAAACATCTCAACGCATTATATAGATCAGACACTGATGTACGTGATATCGTATTAAAATGGTGCGATATAAGCACTGGTTCTTCGAGCATTGATATGTCGGTAAAATCCTCTAATCTGTCGGGTAGCAAATTGTATCAGGATTGTAGTAATATCAACTCGCTAGGGATACGATCGTATCTTTACACAGGCACAAAAAATCCTCAGGTCAACGCCGGATACAGTTATGGCGGAGCTGATCTCACTGTCGATTTGGATATAAACAATCCTGCTATATACTTCATCGATTCTGAATACGGATTTGGCATTGGTGTAGGTACTTGCAAGCCTTTGATTGGCGTACTTAAGGGGCATACCATTGATGGTGTAGCTCGAGATGTTATGTTTAGAACACAAAACTACGTATCACATACAGATCGCACGGCTATCAATAAATTTGAGATAACATCATCGTCAATAAATGGAAGTTGGGGCGATGTAACTACTGCTACCCCCATTACTGATTATTACCGTAATACCTCTGTTGGCAAATCCAGCGGAGTAGCGGCGTGTCAGCTTATCCCCGAGGGCAGCGGTATCATTCTTGATGGCGTATATTATCTTGACGGAGGCGGCTCTAACCCGCCGTCAAGCGGAACATTCCGGATAGGCGAGAAAGAATTTGTATCTCTCGGGTTTAACCTCGCCCTGGAACTTTGATGATTTGATGAAAGGAGTAAAATTTTAAATGGCAGATATTCTTAAATTCCAGCCAAGCCTCAATATGGCTTCGTCAGACAGAAATCGAGCAGGATACTATAATACTATGAAAGATATGATATCATCTCTGGAAGAGCAGTTACAGGCATTCGGCACACTCGAATATGATGACGATAATTACAAAATTACCCTCGTTCCTTACGCTGAGAATTTAAATTCTTTTACTCTTAGCTGGGAGGTCACTGACGCAAACTTTTATATTCTGCGATTGACATTGTACGCCGCAATGTCGGATATAGCAGTGAATTCACGCATCGGTAGTGATGATCCTGCTTTCTACTTCTACTTCAACACTGACAATAATACGTTTTTCTGTGGATTTTATACCAGAATATACAACGTCGGCTGGTCGATCGGTCATAACTTTGACGGAGACGAGGTTCCGTTTATATTTACAAACCCCGCAAATGTCTATATAGCCAATACTAATACTAAAGTTTATCCGACAGGACCCGTATACTGGGAAGGTGTTGTTTCGCGTGCCATGTGTATCAAACCATATACAGTTAGAAGCTTAGGTATTATAAATGATATCTTTTATTATTTTGAAGGTACATCGTTTCCGACTAATTCTTCTACCGGCGTAATATTCACAGTGAATGACCAGAAATATGTAGTCATAGCGTACAATGTACTGCTTAAGTTGTAATAAAGGAGGAGTAAAAATGGACAAGTTCACAGAATTCATCAAGATCATACTGGGCGGCATTGTCACGGCGGTGTCGGGATTTTTCGGCGGTATGGACGGTATCATGTTTGCGCTGATAGCGTTTATATCCATCGACTACGTAACAGGCGTGGCGGTTGCTGTGAAGCAGAAAAAGTTGTCCTCGGAGGTGGGATTCTGGGGTCTGGTGCGCAAGGTCTGCATTGTGGCGCTGGTAGGCGTGTCACATTTTGTTGATGTATATGTTATGCACACGGGTGATATTTTTAGGACGGCTATTGCGCTGTACTACATAGGCAACGAGGGTATATCGCTACTCGAAAACATCGGCGATCTGGGCGTAAAGCTGCCCAAGAAGCTGATCGACGTGCTGGAACAGATACGTGACGATAATTCGGGGGGAGGGCAAAAACGATGAGAGAAGTCAAAATGAAAATAATCGACCTGTCCCATCACAACGGGAAGGTCGATTTCGTGAAGGTCAAGGCATCGGGCATTGACGGCGTTATTATCCGCACGGGATTTGGCATTGAAAGCCCCAAGCAGGTTGACCGCCGATTTGAGGACTACTACAAGGGTGCAAAGGCGGCGGGTCTGATGGTGGGGGCATACCACTACTGTTATGCTAAAACTGTGGCAGAGGCGGTCAGGGAAGCTGATTTCATGCTGAAAATCATGAAAGGCAAGTCATTTGAGCTGCCTGTTTACGGTGATTTCGAGGAGCAGGGCAAGGTATCAAGAACAGTATGCTGTGACATGGTATCGGCATTTTGCAGCCGTCTGGAAGCTGCGGGCGCTTGGGCAGGCATTTACAGCTATGACACGTTTTTCAGGGACAAGCTGAGCGCTGATATTCCCAAACGTTACACCTGCTGGGTTGCGAGAGTGGAGAACATTTTCCCCAAGTGCATATCTGCTGACGACGTAGGCATCTGGCAGTACAGCTGGAAAGGCAAGGTTTATGGCATCAAGGGTAATGTTGACATGGACTGCTGCTATCGTGATTTCCCTGCGGTTATTTCCCGCAAGGGGCTGAACAGGTTCTGATAAAATTTTCTCCCGCTCTCGGTTGAGGGCGGGAGATTTTTATTTTATAAGTAAAATCAAAAAGTGCGGGCAAATGTGCGGGCAATCAAAAAATAAAACGGCTCAGATTGTTTATCCAAGCCGTTTATTCTGGCGGAGACGGAGGGATTCGAACCCCGCACAATAGATTTTAATAAAAATCCCTCAATATTTAAAATTGCCTATAAATAACGGTTTGCACCGCATAAATGTTAAAATAAAAATCTTTTAAAAAGGCAAAACCACATTAAAAGTGCGGGCAAATGTGCGGGCTATTTTGCTTCAGATTCAGCGTCATCTTCACTCAAAATATCCCCGAACAGGGCGTTTATTTCATTGGCTGCCCTGTGCATATCGCCCTGAACCGCGTGGCCATACACACCCAGCGTATCCATTGTTTCGGAATGCCCTACTATGGATTTTAGCATACCGATATCCATAGACTTTGCGATTGACACAAACGTATGCCGCAGCTCATACGGTGTGGCAACCGTAATGCTGTGCTGTTCGCAAAATCGCTTTAAATGCCGCTCATATGTCCTCTGCTTCGTACACTCGCCATTGAGTGACGGGAAGACATATGGACTTACAATGCCCTTTAGCGCCATAAATTCATACTGCTTTTTCAATGTATCTGCGGCTATGGGTGACAGCTCAAATGTTCTTCGGGCGTTATCGTTCTTACCGCTGGTGGTCTCTCCGTATATATTGACCGACCGCTTGATATGCACGATACCGTCCTTAATATCCTTGCGCTGCAGCCCAACTATTTCACCCGGGCGCATTCCTGTCAGCACGGCAAATCGAAAGGCGTATATATACAGCTCCGTATCGGTCTTCCCTCGCATTGTGACTGTATTTTCACAGAAAAGGCGGCGGATATCATCAGGCTGCAAAATGACCTTTTCACAGGACTGTGCGCCTTTCGGGATCCGCAGGTCTTCGCAGATCAGCGTTGTTGCCTTTGACTTTCGGCAAAATTTAAGGAAATTCTGCTCACATGCTCGGATATTCAGTAGCGTCTTTTTGGCTTTTCCGCTTCCATATGCCTTGTTTATGACCGTTTGCAGATGTTGCTCTGTCAGGTCTTCCATTCGGACCGTGCCAAGCTGCTTAACTATATAATTATTTATATAGTTCTCATATTGCCGCCAATGGCTCTTTGACGTGGTCTCTTTGAGGTCTGCCATGTAATCAGCCGCCATGTCCTTGACACGCTTTCTGCTGTCAATAATCCCGTCATCAAGCCAGGCATCGGCTTTTTCGTGGCATTCCCGCTTTCCGTTGCGCCCCGGGACGGAGCTGTAAAAGGTCTTGCGTATGCCGTTCTTTTGCACGTCTATACGCCAGCGGTTCCGCTTTTCTTCCCAATATGCCGACGATGTACGTTTCATTTTATTTTATCACTCCTATTGATTTTTTCGTCAGGATATGATAAAATACAGTTACCGTGGTGTGTATTTTATACATATCCCTCTCCCCGTTCGGTGCTCCAACATCGAGCGGGGATTTTTTATTTATCTCGTTATCTCGCTCAAATTTCAGCTCACGTACCAGTGACATAGCAGCTTTGAGCAGAAAGCTTTTAGGTCAATTTAAGTAATATATTGTACTTTTAGAATTTGGAATATTATATATATTTTCGTTATCACATTCGTGCACATATCCTTTAATTACTTTCAATACAGTAAATTCTCTGCGAGACATCGATTGAAAATGATTACAGGAATCTGAAATCACAATCACATGATCGTTGCGGTGGTATAAGAAATTAAAAATTACACTTTCCGGATAGGTCTTACCTTCCTCAAGTTCCTTCAATATCTCGTCCTCGTATGGCATAATAAACCTCACCTTTCTAAAATATTTTATCAAACAATTTCAGCTAAATCTTCGGCATTAAGCTCTTCAGCGGCTTCGGGCATTGTCAAGCTTTGCCTATACTGTTCGGCTAAAGCAGTACGCTTAAATTCAGCCGACGGGCAACGTTCATCGACGACCTTTTCAATATCATCAAGCGAAACCTTGAAAAACTCTTTTCGTAAATTAACCTTATTTACACGTTTGTTGTTAAACACAGTATGCAATTCATGTTCGAGGCTTACAGCATCGTCGGAGAAAATTAAGCCATGAACATCAAACGGGAAAGGAACGCTGGCACTTCCAAGCTCGTTTACTCGATCCATAGGTTCCATACGACGTGTCATACCGATTTTATAAACATCATCTCCGAAAGAGCCAATATTGCTGATAACGTAAACATAGCCTGCCTTGCCGTTTTCAAGAGAAGCGATTTGTTCACGCTTATCTTCAATCTGGTCAATCTGTCCTTCGAGTTCTGCAATTCTATTGTTAAGTACTTCTGCCTTATCCGCATCAGCACCTTTTAACTGCTCTCTAATATTATCAATTTCATTGCGATATTTCTGCTCTTCTTTTTCGATACGCTTACGCTCTTGTTCGAGTGCTTTTCTTTCCTCTGCTTCCTGCCGCATTTGCTCTCGGATAGCTCGTTGTTCTTCTTTTATTCGTTCACGCTGAACATAATATTCATACTCGATTTTAATCGCTTCAATGAACAAATGCTCAATCTCACCAATAAATTTCTTTATAGTTGACGCAATGCTTTGATTACCGTCAGTAGCAATAGCAAGATATTTTGCACTCATTGTTTTTATTGCATCAATGGAGCTTTCAAGCTTTCCATAACTTATACTGTATAAGATATTTTGCAGTTCCGCCTCCAAAGCAATAGTCATCAACTTATAAATTGTCGCATTGGTTTTGGTAGTATATCTTCCCTCATATCTTGCAAGACATTCTTCAATAAGCTTTTTATTCTGCTTATAAAGACTCCTCAGCTGCTTTACAGTCATACATTGCAGATCTATTTCAACCGTTGGGGCAAGTCTGTTAATGATGCTCTCATCAAGATATGTTTCGCCCTCTTTTATGTATTTTTTGTTTGCACTCTGATAGCTTTCAAATAATGTTTTCATCTTAACATATTTTTTTGTCATTGAATTGCTATCAGACGTGAGTTTTTCTATTTCAACATTAAGCTTTTGAATTATTTCATTTTTATCACAGCGTTCTTTTTCAAGTTCATCAACCTGAGCTTTTACAGCCGCTATAGCATCACTTTCTGCCTGCCTCTTTATTGTGTTATAAACGTTCTGGCGGTCAGTTTCAAGCTTTTTTAACTCAGAACCTTCAGAGGATATTTTTTGTCTGATTTCAGAAAGGTCACTCTTGGCATAACCAATCTGTGCTTCAAGGAGCTCCTTCTCTTCGTTTATTTTATTAAGAGCAACACAGTCTGCACAAAGCCCCTCTGAATTGACCTTGAAAAAGAGTCCTTTTCGCCCGCATTTACTGCACTTTGCCATAATATCACGTCCTAAGTATTATTTTGTCTATATTATACATCAATGCAAAAGCAATGTCAATTATATATAACATAAAGTTATGATTATTTATATTACATTACTTAAAAACTTAACAGCCTTGCCCAAGATGCGGATATCGTTCAACTCCTCATTAACATAGACAAGCGGCTCATATGCAGGGTTTTCGGGGTTAAGAATAAGCTTATTCTTTTCCGGATAATAGTAAACACGTTTTAATGTCGCTTCATTGTCTATAGAAACAGCGGCAATTTGTCCATTTTCAACAGTAGGAGTTGTTTTTATGAACACAATATCGCCATCATATATACGAGCATTTATCATGCTGTCGCCTTTGCAGATAAGGCAGAAATCAGCATCTATGTCGTCGGAGCACTCAATAAAACCGCTTTCCTCACAATACAGAGGCTGACCGCAGGCGATATCTCCGAGAAGCGGGTATTTCTTTGTTGATCTGATTGGCTGGATATTGTCATATTTATCATAAATTGACGGTTCAACCTCATTGCCCACAAATGCGGCGGGATTTACGTTAAAAATATCAGCCAGCTTCTGTATAGTTGTCCGTTTAAGGTTCTGCGTCATACCGCTTTCCCACTTTTGAACAGCTGCTTTTTTTACTCCGACAAGCTCTCCAAGCTGCTCCTGTGTCATACCGCTTTCAGTTCTGAGTGATTTTATATATTTACCAACGTCCATAAGGCGCTCCTCCTATATTTAGTATCTTAAATGTAGCACATATTTAACCTAAAGTCAAGTATCTTTCTGAAAAATCTAAAAAAAAGATACAAAAGTACTTGACAAGCCCCAAAATGTGTGATATAGTAAATGTATCGAAAAAAGATACAGAGGTGATATATAATGAACAAAAACGAACTTATGGCAGCCATGGCTCGCAATGGAGACAGGCAAATTGATCTTGCTGAGGCTCTCGGCCTATCACGAACAAGGCTTAGTGCAAAGATAAATGAGCGCAATGGCGCAGTGTTTAATCAGCCCGAGATAACTATCATACGCACACGCTATCATCTTTCCGATGCAGAAGTATGCAAGATTTTTTTTGCCTTGTGAGTATCTTATTTAGATACTCAACCGTGCAGTGAAAATCAGGACAGGTAATAAGGAGGTGAGAGGAATGAAAGTAACAATTAAAGGTACAGAAAAAGAAATCGCTGACCTTGTAGTCCTTTTACAAAGCCAGCGAGTAGTAAGAAAGCCTTATTCAGATAAATTTACTGTGGGCGTTCTTACTGATGCTTCTTCTGATACGCCTGATACGAGTTCCAAGCAGTCTTGAATGTCTGAATTGCTTCATCACAAGCGTGGACATTCTGTAAATGTTCTAAGATATCTTTTCGTGAATTGGTTGTGGGAAAACCTTTGTCACGTGTGATATCATAGGCAAAATCGCCCAAGGGTGTATCTTTACCGTTGTGGCGGGATATCCATTCAATAAATGTCATTTTTTCACCCTCTTTCGTTATAAATTGTCATCATTATACAGCGTAAGAGGTGGGTTGTCAAGGAGGTAAAAAAGATGTACAAAGTAATCGAATTTACAGAGTTGATGAAAAATAATCTTCCGTGATTATATTTTATCACATTATCTGTCCCGAAATCAGGACAGATAAAAATGAAAGGAAGTGAGAATGTGAAAAAATATCGTCTGTGGGACCATTACGAGGATTATGGTCTTATCGGTGAATATGACACCGAGGAAGAGGCAAGAGAAGCGGCGGAGGAGCACGCAGAAGATACCGACGGCGAGTGCCAGATAATCATTTACAGGTTTGTGTCGCATAAGGGCTTCGAGGTCGTAACGCATTGAGGGGAGGCTATAAAAATGAAGTTTGAAGCGCTCAGATTTCGCCTGAGGGAAAAGTACATGACCACGGACGACATCGTGAAAGTTGTCGGGCACGGAAAAAGCTATGTTTCGCAAAGAATGTCGGGTCAGCGTCAATGGGAGCTTGCAGACATTTATGCCATAATGAAGCTTCTGGATATACCCGCATATCAGATGCCCGCATATTTTACTGAGGAAGGCAAGCGCCCCGACCCAACACTTGTACGCCCTCCTTTAACCTCAAAGCAGGTTATGGTAATAGACGCTTATGAAAAACGGAAGCAGATGCAGCCAGCTGTTGATGTGCTGCTCGGTCTGGAAAAGGAGGTGTAAAGTAATGAGCACATACAACGTATATGTCCACCTCAGGTTCAAGGGCGGCGCATTTAACGATGTGTACAGCGTATCGGCTGGGTCGAGAGAAGCTGCCGAAGCTAAGGCAAGGGACAGGATTTTCGCTGAAAACAGTCTTGACGATCTGATTGAGGCGGTTATCACAGATTGCAAGGAGTGCTGATATGGCGAGAAAGAAGAAGTGTGATGCTTCTAAGGTCTCCAAGTCCCCAAGCATCGAAGAGGTATGCCGCAGAGCCGGAGAGCTGGGCATGACATACGGCAGATATGTACAGTCGCCCCAGTACATCATCGACACTGCGGACGATGGATACTTCGCAAAAAAAGGAAGGAGGAAAGCAAGTGATAGCAGTAATATTTGAGGCAGCATATCATGTCTCAGCTATTGGCATTGTTGTTATATTAGCGATTTTCACACTGTGCCAGTACATCGAAAACATTCGTCTTGCAAGCGAGAGCAATGATGACGAATAAAGAAAAAGCCGTGACGGCGGGAACCGTACACGGCAAAAAGATAAATAAGACAGCCTTATTATAAGGCATTTAGGAGGATTTGTCAAGTGGATCAGTTAAGCTTTATTGAGGATGAAGAAATTCTCCCAAGAAGCGGTGCAAAAAAATATAAAGAAAATGTTCTTGAGCGCAAAGAGCGTGAACATACTGACGAGAACATTCAGCGCTTTTTACAGCTCCAGCAGCTGCCCTATGAGGCTAAGGTCTCTCACGCCGCAAAAATGGCAAAGGATTTTTATAATACCATCACTTCTCCCGTGGGAGAATATTACGCAAACTGTCATGTGTCTGTGGGCGGACTTGACAGCATTACCCTGCTGCTTTTTCTTCGCAGTTTAGGCATTGACGTTCCTGCAATATCAGTTTCAAGCATTGAGGACAGGAGCATTCAGCGCATACATAAACAGCTCGGTGTTATACAGTTGAAAACGTCCCGAGACAAGGACGGAAAGCCATACTCCAAACACAGGATTTTGCAGGAATACGGATTTCCCGTTATCAGTAAGGAAAAAGCGGCGAAAATCGAGCATCTGCAGAACCCGACCGAAAATAATGCTACTATCCGACACGCTATCATTACGGGCGAAACGGGAGAATACGGCGGGTGGCAGAAGAACAGCCGAATGAAGCTGCCGTTAAAATGGCTGTATCTTTTCGGCGGATATGAAAACGAAAACGAGGGCGTTAATTACAAAACGCCGCCGTTCAAAGTCAGTTCGCAGTGCTGCTATTGGCTGAAAGAAAAGCCATGCGACGATTGGGCGAAGGAGCATAACAGCTTCCCTTATCTGGGGCTTATGGCTTCGGAGGGCGGCAGGCGTGAAAAATCACTAAAAATGCACGGCTGTAATTATTATGGCAAAGATACGGTCCGTTCCGCTCCGTTTGCCATATTCAACAGGCAGGATATTTTGCAGCTGGCGTTAGATTTGCACGTCCCCGTTCCCGAGATATACGGCACCATTGAGCGCAAAGGAGACGGCACCCTGTACACGACCAAGGCACAAAGGACAGGCTGTGATATATGCGGTTTCGGAATACATATGGAAGCCCGTCCGCATAGATTTGACCGTCTGAGGGAAGCCAATCCCAAAGCTTGGGAATATTGGATGTACCATGTTTGCAAAGACGAGGACGGCACAGAATACGGCTGGGGACGTGTCCTTGATTACATAGGCGTAAAATGGGAGGATATCCCCGAAAGCAACGAACAAATTTCACTTTTTGATATGGAGGAACAACCATGAAAATAGAACTTTATGACCTTATACCGCTTGTAGAAAAAGCGGCAAAATATGACGCTATCATCAGCTACATAAAGGCCAAAAATTACATTGACAAGGATGATATCCTTGCTTTTGCGGGAGAGCTTACCCACGAAGATGACAGCAAGGAGGACACGGGCAATGTATGACGATACCTACCTGCAGCTCCGAAATCAGGCGGTTATCAGGGAATGCGAGGAGCAATATTACAGAGATGACCGCTGCGATTATGACGACGAGGACAATGATTATTATCCCTATGATACGAGCGAGGAGGAGTATGACTGATGGCTGATTTTTCTTCGGGTGTATCGGGATATGTCAAAGCTTCGGCTGTTGTATCGGTCAGCTTTCCGATTGACCTCAAGGGCAATGCGGACGTGTGCTGCTTCCAGTGCCCGTATTACAGCCATTCAAGCCGCATTTGCCAGCTCAACAAGGCTGTGCCTGCGTATCCGTCAAAGTACATCGGGCAGGAATGCCCGTTCTGGGAAAGTTTGAGTGGAGGTGATGATAATGGATAAGCTCATATTTGTAAAACCCACGCCAAAAGTAACGGCAGCAACATCTACCATTATCAGAGTAAGCGGCGAGGCATACAATGCTGTCTCTTCCATAGAAGCCGAGACAGGGCTTTCACTTTCTTACATAGCTTCTCAGATGATACTGTTTGCCGCTCAGAACACGGAAGTAAAGGAGGATGACAGCAATGGGTGAGCCTGTTCTGATCTATGGCAAGTCAGGCAGCGGAAAGAGCCGCAGCCTTAAAAATTTCGCCGAGGACGAGATCTATTATGTCAATGTGGGAGACAAGACACTCCCGTTCCGCAAGAAATTCAAATATACAACCGTTTCGGACAACACCGCCCTTATCAAAGCAGGTTTGCAGAAAATGCCCACAAAGACGGCTGTAATTGATGATGCGGGATTTATCCTTGCAAATCAGTTTATGGACGAGCACAGCAAGGACAAGCGTGGCGGTGATGTCTATAAGATGTATGACAGCATTGCCGACAATTTCTGGGGGCTGTTGAAATTCATCAAGAATGACCTTCCCAAAGACGTAATTGTATATATCATTATGCACGAAGATTCGGACGATATCGGAAACACCAAGCTGAGGACCATCGGGAAACTCCTGGATAACAAGGTCGATATTGTAGGCCGCTGCACCATCGCTCTCAGATGCTGCACACAGGGTACAAATCATTTCTTCAAAACCAAAACAGACGGTTTTGACATTACCAAATCTCCCGAAGATATGTTTGAAGACGGGCAAATTGAGAATGATCTCAAAGCTGTTGATACCATTATCCGAGAATACTATTTCGGAGGTGGGGAATAATGCGCCCGAACTGTTTTTCCCAAGAACATTCTGTGCCAAAGAACACCGCTGAAAAGCGCACGTACAAATCCAAAGCCAAGTCCAAAAAGAAATATGCCGTTTATCTTAACGGCGGCAGATACGTTGATGAAACAATGGCCGTGTCAGAAGCACAGGCAGTCAATAACGTCCGCCACAGAAGCGCAGGCGATTACATAGGAAACGACGGCTATTATGCCGTTGAAATCTAAGGAGGATAAAACTATATGAAGCCATTCAAAAATTACGAAAAAACTCAGACCTTTTCAAGCAGACCCGCTCTTCCCGAAGGCGGTTATGTATGCAAGATACTTAATGCCGAGGAAAAGGCATACAAGTCAAGCAAGGGCGAATTTCACAAGCTGGAAGTGAGCATCGACATCATCGAGGGCGAGCACACAGGCTTCTTTGCTGCTGATTACCACAGTCAGCAGAATGAAGACAAGAAGTGGAAAGGCGTTCTGAGAATGTCCGTTCCCACCGATGACGGTTCTGATCTGGACGAAAAGATAAAATCTGCTTTCAAGACCAACATCACAGCTATTGAGGAAAGTAACAACGGATATCACTGGGACTGGAACGAGGCGGGACTTAAAGGTCTTGTCATCGGCTGCCTGTTCCAGCTTCAGGAATGGGAATGGGAAGGTAGATCAGGCTGGAAAGCACAGCCCTATGGATTTGCTGACGCCGAAAAGATACGCAGCGGAGATTTTAAAGTTCCCAAGCCTCGTCCGCTTAAAGGCAAGACATCATCGGCACCTGCGACTAACAATAATAGCCTTGCAGACTTTGAGGAAGTTATAGCAGACAGTGATCTGCCGTTCTGATATGACACCTTTTGAACTCAGATCCGCATTAAATTCCGCTGTCTTGCTGGTAGATACACGGGAGCAGGACACGGAAGCCCTGCGGAAAAGGATAGAACTCACGGGAATGGATCACGAGCGCTTCAAGCTGTATTCTGGCGATTACTCCATAAAATGCACTGTAGGCAGCAGCAATTATTCCCTTGCGGACAAAGTTGCCATTGAACGCAAAATGAGCCTTGATGAACTTGCCGCCTGCTTTGGCCGGGAGCGTGAACGTTTTGTCAGAGAATTTGACCGTGCCAAGGCTATTGATATGAGGCTGTATCTGCTGGTTGAAAATGCCACATATGAAAACCTGTATGCGCACAAATACCGTTCGCAGCTCTCTCCCGCTGCATATGCCGCAAGTATTTTTGCGTGGCAGGCAAGATATGACTGCCGTGTTATTTTCTGCAAGGCTGAGAGCAGCGGAAAGATCATTCATGATATCCTGTACCGTGAGCTTAAAGAGCGTCTGGAAAGTGGTGAGTATATGTGAATTTAGATGATTTCAAAGAAGCCGGAGATCTGCTGAAACGTGAAAATCTTCTTGAGGTCTGCGAAGTCAAAGGCAGCGAGAGAGCCGAACTGATCGCCCAGCTGGAACTTAAAGCAGCTAAATTCAAGGTCAAATCCGCTTTAAAGCAGCTGATAAACGAGATGCTTGCGGAAGAACGTGCAGAAGAAATACGGCGTGCTGCCATCGCCGAAAATTACGACATGAACGGCGTAAAAATCAAGCGTGACGGCAATGGCAAGGCGATATCCAGCATCGAAAACTATTTTGAAATAATGATGCAGGACGACTTTTTCAGCGGCATAAAATTCAATATGCTCACCTACTCACCTGAATGGGATGGCGCAAAATGGGATGACACCAGAGACAGTACCGTCCGTGGATACATAGAAGCAAGATACAAGATACACAGCCGTGAAAAATGTGATGATGGCTTCCGAATGTTTCTGAAATGCCGTGAGTATAACCCCGTTATCGAAGAAATAGAGGCCATAAAATGGGACGGCATTGAACGTATCCCCACACTGCTTAGTAAATGGCTCAAATGCGATGATACGCCATATACCCGTGAAGTCAGCCGCCTGATATTTTCGGGAGGCATAAACCGCCTGTACAATCCCGGATGCAAGTTTGATGATGTACCTGTTCTTGTGGGCACCCATCAAGGCGAGGGCAAGTCCACTTTTATACGATGGCTTGCGCTGCGTGACGAATGGTTTACGGACAACCTTGTGGAAATCGAGGGCACAAGAGGTATTGAGGCACTTGAGGGCATATGGATATGCGAAATCGCCGAGATGATGGCGACCACAAAAGCCAAGGAAGTCGAGAGCGTAAAAGCATACATTACACGCCAGAATGACCGATACCGCCGTCCATTTGACAAGCGTGTCACAGATCACCCAAGGCAGTGCATATTTATCGGGACCACCAACAAGGCACAATTTTTGACCGATAAGACAGGCAACCGTCGCTGGTATCCTGTCACCTGCCGCCAGAACGGCTATGATCTTTTCAGCAACAAAGAGGCTATTCAAAACGACATTCGCCAGTGCTGGGCAGAGGCTAAGGCGAAATATGACCGAGGCGAAATGCTGCCATATGCTGACCAGTCTATTATCGGGCTGATACGCAGTGAACAGGACGCAGCCGTAGAAGATGATTACCGCACGGGAATGATAGAGGAATATCTTGAGGGACGCTCGGAAGTGTGTTCCCTGCAGCTGTGGCGTGAGGCACTGAAAAATGAATATGCCCCCATGTCAAAGCGTGACAGCATGGACATCGGACTGATAATGCAGTCGATGCCGGGGTGGGAAAAGGAGAAAAAAGCAAAGCGCTTTACAGGTTATGGTGTGCAGCGGTTCTGGAAATATGCACAAAATTTTCAGTGTGATATTGACGATTTGCTGAATGTCTAAGGACTTTGTTACACTTCGTTACACTTTGTTACGGACTTCGTTACACCCCCAATCCCTTTATTATAGCCATTTCTTTAGAATTTGTAACAATGTAACAATAAAATAGGGAGAAAAGCAAAAATATAAAATTATAAAAATAAAAAATAGGAATTTTATATTTATAGAAAATCATGTTTTGTTTGTTACGTTGTTACAGGGAGGAGGTAAAAATGCCTGAATATAATTTTTCGTATCTTGATGGTTCCACCAGATGGGAGATTGTGCTTTCCGAAAAGTGGAGGGAGATGGAAAAGATAATTTTCACGGATCCTGTCAATGCGGATATCACCGATCAGCGTCCTGTGGACTACAAGTATTTTGACAGGTTCAGAGAGCTGGCCATGGAATACAAGCAGAACAGCAACAAGGAGGACTTTCGGCAAAAACTGGCGTTGATACGTGCTGACCTGCAAAAGGACAGCAGCGATGAAGCCAATGCCATAATCGCATACACCGAGCGCCAGAACGACATCAGAAAAAGCGATGAATATTGCAAGACCTTAGCAAAAGGCAAGTTTGCAAATGAACATGAAGCACTGGAAATTGCTCTTCACTGCATTTCAGCTCTCAGAGGCGAAACCGTCACCGAAAAGACTGTTTTGCAGAAGTTGAATGCTATGAGTGCAGTCAAATCAACGCCAAGCCCACAGAAATGAGCTGTATGAAGTTTTATGGGTGTGGGTAGGGTAAGTTTCACACCAAAACACAAAGTGCCTAAAAATGGCATTTAAATTGAAATTAGGAGGATATGCAAAAATGAATGAAAATCAAATCATAAGTCATCTTGAGGATTTAAAAAAAGAAGCAGAGGGTCATTTTACCAATGACGGCGACGATGAAATATTCCACCAGGACGCAGAAGCGCTGCAGGCTGCGGCTGATGCGGTTAAGCAGAATGAAATCATTGCTGATGCTATAAACAGTGAGATTGCGATCTGCAATCATGAAATCCGCAAGGTGGATATCGAAAAGGCGAAGGCTGAGGAACGCAGAATGAATTACGGCGACCGAAGGACAATGCTTATGGAGCTGCTCAGAACGATAAAAGGCGGTGAAGAAGATGATTGAGCTTGACGACGTTAAGAATGTCGAAACAAAACCTTGTCCACACTGCGATTTTTCTGTGCGGAATATAGGTGAGCGTATGAAGCCTGGTAGCGACCCGTTTATATTGATAAAAGACGAAGGACAGGTTTTCATCGCAACCGATGATTCCAGTTTTGTAATATTGCCAATTAACTACTGCCCGATGTGCGGCAGAGATTTGAGACAGGAGGGCTGACAATGGATAAAGAAGCTGTTTTAATCAGCGTTCAGCCGAAGTGGTGTGAACTTATTGCAAACGGGAAAAAGACTATTGAAGTCCGCAAGACAAAACCTCGGCTGAAACCGCCGTTTAAGTGCTATATTTATTGCTGTAAAGCTCCAAAAGGTTGGATAAGGCTTGATAAAAATGTGCAACTTGATACTAAAGTCATAGGCGAGTTTGTATGTGATAGAATTGACACGATTGATATCATTGATGATCCTGTAATGACATATATA
>ERZ1034913.467-NODE-467-length-33216-cov-16.158319_pt1 | contig 33216 bp, 34 predicted proteins | sample MGYA00520697_ERZ1034913 | MGnify/ENA primary metagenome ERZ1034913 (study PRJEB33766, sample SAMN09781786) | gut metagenome | biome: gut microbiome | host: Homo sapiens | place: Madagascar | study: EMG produced TPA metagenomics assembly of the PRJNA485056 data...
CGTTCCACCTCGCGTGCTCGGTGGAACTTTCGGCAGAAACTACGATAACACCTGTACGTTACTTTTATGAAGGAAAGTGGTTTTTGGGCGGCGTTTAATCGGTAAGCGCCATGTTTAGACCACTGGCAGAATTGCGATGGTAAAACTCTTGACAGTTTTACCAATAAGGGTTTTTTGATTGTTGGTTTGACGTTTGGTAAAACGTTTTTAGCAGGTTGTTTACCATTTGACATCGAAAGGTACATTTATGTCCCAGACCGCCGCTCCCAATGTCGCTTTTATTTTCGATTGCGACGGCACACTGGTTAATAGCACCCCCGTTTGGGCCTATGCCCAGCCCGAGTTATTGCACCGCCACGGAGTTGACGTGACGGTCGACGATTTTGCCCAGTTTGAGCATCTTTCGCTGGAGGACGAATGCCAGGCCTACCACGACACGTGGGGCATTGGCGAGAATGGCGAGGAGCTGTATCGCGAGCTGAGCGACATTTTGATCGATGGCTACTCCAGGGTGCCGCCGCGCGAGGGGCTTCTGGCGTTTTTGGAGCAGGCGAAGGCGGCGGGCATTGTCATGTGCGTTGCCACGTCCACGCCGGCCGAGTTGGTTAAGTCTGCGCTTGCGGGCGCCGGGCTCGATGCCTACATGGAGTTTGTGACCACCACGGGCGAGGCGGGGCGCTCCAAGCAGTTCCCCGATGTGTATGAGCTGGCGCTGCGCCGCCTAGAGGAGCGTCACGGGCATAAGTTTGAGCGTGCATGGGTGTTTGAGGACGCCGTCTTTGGCCTAAAGAGCTCTGGCACCGCCGGCTTTAAGCGCGTGGGCATCTATGACCCGCTCGGCCGTATGGAGCGCGAGGACGTGCGCGATAACTGTGATATCTTTGTCGACAGCTACGAGGAGCTGGATTTGGATTGCGTTCTTGCGTATGAAGGTTAGGCGAGGGCCGTGGCTTGCAAAGTACTAGTAGTCTGCGGCTCGCCGGTAGTTGCGAGTACTGAGTTGTTGCGCCGCTTAGCGGGGGAGTGCGATCACGTTGTCGCCGTGGACCGCGGACTCGATGCGCTGTTGGGCGCCGGCTTGGGCTGCGACGTCTATGTCGGTGACGCCGACACGGTGAGCGACGCCGGTCGCGCGTTGGTCGATGCCGCCACCGACTTTGAAGTTGAGCGCCACGACCCCTACAAGGACTATACCGACCTGGCACTGGCGCTCGATTCCGTCCGACGCCGCTGGCCGGGTGCCGAAGTAGTTGCGACCTGCGCCACCGGTGGCCGTCCGGACATGGCCCTATCCGTGCTGGGCTTGCTTGCAGGCTACGATGACGCCCCAGTCTGGATTGCTGAGGACAAAGTAGTCGCCCGCATCCTTCACGCAGGTGAGTCGTGGACCATCGAGGGCGCCGAGGGCAAGACATTCTCCATCATCGCCGTTGCTCCCAAAACTGAGGTAAGCGAACACGGTCTAGAGTGGGAGTTAGACCACAGCCCCTTGGGCCTGTTGGCCGATACGGGTATCAGCAACGTCGTCAGGTCAACAGCCACGATCCAAGTCCACGCCGGCATCGCCATCGCTTACCTCTACAAGTAAGGTCTATCCCATCAGGGCTTTATCGGGACGGGCTGAATTCGCTAATGTTGGCAACGCAAAAACGGGTATACAAAATAAGCAGTTGAAAGTTGTTAAACGATTGGTTGGTTTCCGCAAACGGAATTCTGTTTAATCCAACCGCTTATCTAACAACCCGCTCGTATGCAAATCTAACCATTTGCTTAACAACTTTGCTTTTTGATTAAAGGCCTGAAGTCCACCACGCCTTGGCGGGAAAATCCTTTCCCCGTCGAGTATTCTCGATCGCGCTCGGGGTCTTCCTCGACGAATTTGCACACACCCTTTGCTATGAGAGAGATGAGCCCTTCAAGCTTGACGACGCAATCGAACTCGCAGTCCTGTTGGCTTCCATGGCCGATTCCTTTATGGCCATAACTCGCGATTATCCCCCGCGCATCGCCCTGTACGCAAACCCCGATGGCTTTGTAGGAGCTATACTCTTCGCCCCTTCCCTCGATGACCGACGACCCCGCATGGATCACCGCGCAGCGAAGCTGATAGAGATCCGATGCCGTAAAGATGCCTCGCTTCTCTATCGTCTCAAACCCCTCTTTTATCTCATCTGGGCGCTTCTCGCTCTTGCGCGCATTGGTCATTTTTCTCCCATCGTTCGGGAGCCCCAAGTACTCCTTGCACCATTTCCGGTAATCTGTCCCGTCGATGTTCGCGCATACGTCTGGGATGGTCACTACGAGAGTCAAAGCGGCGAGCAGCAGCCCAGCGTCGAAGGCGTTTTCGCACTCTTCCACAAGCCTGCTGGGCGTACGGCAGACGACAGTGGGAAACCCGTATTCGTTGTCGCTGCATTTTAAACACGCAGAGGGCATGGGCTCCCAATCGGCAATTGTTGTCATGTTCATAACACCTCGCCCGTTTCTGTGCCGATTCTCAGACCTGTCCTCAGTTCGATTAACTCATCCACCATCTCGTTGTCGCGGTCGGGCTCGGTCACGAAGAGCGGTCCCAGGACGTCGACGCGCGGGCCAATCGTCAGGCCGCTGCTCGTTATGATGCGATCGAGGTTCTGTCTACGGTGGAGCCTGCGGGCCCGTAGTGTGTCGAAGGAATAGCCCCGGCCCCGCAGGTCAGTCTCGTTGATGAGCCTGTTGGCGCACTCGGCGTAGCCGTTCGAGATGCGGATCGGGCAGTTCCCAGTAGTGTCGGCGGGGCGTAACACATCGTGCACGTAGTTGGCGATACCCAAAATCTCGTTCACGTAGTCGAACGCGGACTTCTCGGCCATGGTCGGTCCTCTCTGGCAAAGACGATTTCAGCCAGAGATTTTACAAGTTCAATGAATTGCTTCGCTTTAAATCCAACCATTGGCTTAACAAAACGGTAGGAGGCTTTCTTCAACCAGAAAACTAACAAACCCAACCAGTTATTTTACATGCCTGCCAAAAATAGCTATAGAAATACGTCCCAGAAAAACCCGTAAGTAAGACAATCAATCAAAATTCCCCCTTGCATCAAGCTAAACATTCCCCTATAGTATATCCTCGTCACGGGGGCGTAGCTCAGCTGGGAGAGCGCTTGACTGGCAGTCAAGAGGTCAGGGGTTCGATCCCCCTCGTCTCCACCAACGTGAATCCAAAAAGCCACCGCGTACACGGTGGCTTTTTTCATACTCATCAACTCCCACAAACGAAAGTGACGCGTGCACTCGCGCCCACCCCGCAAAAAGTTGCGCAATTACCTTCCCGGTTTTGTACATAGTTTGTTAGCCAAGCATAATAGTTTGAGCAATTCACGCCGCCAGCAATACAACTCGGGCAGTGCTCATCAACCCACGCACCCCCATAAACCTGCGGCAATGTGTGCTAGACGGCACAATATCCCCCATAACCACGGCAAATAAACAATATGTTGCTCAACACGCCCCAAAACGTATGGGCCGCCTGCTGTGCTAGGATACCTAACGTTACATGGGTTCAACTGTGCTCACGGCTCCAGCAAGCCACAAAGCACAGGGTTGATCAGCATCCGGCCGTAACGGCGGTGCCAGAAAAACCACGAGCTCCAATAGCGTTGTCATGCGTATTGCATCGAAAGCATTTGTTCTTGACGTTGTGCGAGCTGTATTTTCGATTCGATATTTCATGACAATTCGCAGCAGTCTTACAGCTGTTTGCCTGCGGTCCAGTTTTGTCCCGCTTGACTGGGTCGCACGCAGCCAGCTGGAGTCGCGTTCTTTTTGCGATACACGTCCGCGACTCTAGCCACTGCACTCATACATACCGTTCACGGTGGGGCAGAGCCACGTGCTTGTCTAACTAGGCTCAGGGTTTGAATATGGAGCGCCTTCGCGCACAAGCGCCCTGGCGAAGCCATACCCAAACCCCGTGAGCCACACGTAAGACAGCAAGGGGGTGGTGCTCGTGTGGTATGTGATCCAGGTCATTAACGGTCGCGAAGACGTTATGCGCGAGCGCATCGAACGCATGGTACCGGCTGGTGCCATGCAGGAGCTCTTTTATCCCCAATATCAAACCGAGATCAAGGTACACGGCGAATGGGTGAGCACGACCAAGCCACTCTTCCCCGGGTATCTCATCTGCGATACGTCAGATCCTCGCACCGTGCAACAGTATTTGGTGCGCATGGACGACTTTGCCCGGGTGCTTTCCCAGGACGGTCAGTTTGTGCCGCTGTCAAAAGAAGAGACCCAGCTCATTGGCAGCTTTACCAATAGGGGAGATCGTGTAGTGCCCATGAGCGAGGCTCTAAAGGATGGAGACCAGGTCGTAGTAACTGCAGGTCCGTTGCTGGGCCACGAGGCCCTTATCAAAACCATTAACAGACGCAAGAGCACTGCCTTTTTGGAGCTCAACCTGTGCGGCCGACGCATAACCACCCGCGTTGGCCTTGCGGTGCTTTCAAACGAGCAACGTGTGATGCGCAATCTCAAAAAGGCGATTGCCTAGCTGCTGACGATCGCAATACAGAACAGGGAGGATCCCCGACCCGGGGACGAAGTCTTGGAAGAGAACGTGTCGGATAAAAATCAATATGCAACTGATGCGCCCGTAGGGGCGGCGCTGATTGCTCAGGCCATGGACCGGCGCGAGGGCGCCGGCCGCTACAAGGCCATGCAATCCATCATGGACTGGGATCGCTCGCGCCTGGCGTACAGGGCCGTGAAGCGCGCGTTCGACATCGTGTTCAGCGGTGCCGTGCTCGTCGTCATCGCCATCCCCAGTCTGGTGCTGGCCGCGGCCATCCGCATCGAGAGCGAGGGCAACCCCTTCTACAGCCAGATCCGCGTGGGCCAGACCCGCCCCGACGGCAGCCTGAGCACCTTCCGCATGTGGAAGTTCAGGTCCATGTACAAGGACGCCGACGAGCGCCTCGCCGAGCTCAAGGAGCAGAACGAGATCGCCGGAGCCATGTTCAAGATGAAGGAGGACCCCCGCGTCACCAAGATCGGCAGGTTCATCCGCAAGCACTCCATCGACGAGTTCCCGCAGTTCCTGAACGTGTTTCTGGGACAGATGAGCGTCGTTGGGCCGAGGCCCCCGCTGCCGAATGAGGTTGCGGAGTACACCGAGTACGACCTGCAGCGCCTGGCCGTCAAGCCCGGCATCACCGGCTGGTGGCAGGTGACCGATCGCAACGACACGGACTTCGATGGCATGGTGCGACGTGATTTGGAGTACATCGCTAAGCGCGGCGTGATTACCGATCTAAAAATCATCGCCCTTACAGTCATTGAAGTAATAACGGGGGGGGTGCCTGCTAGAGGCATTTCCCGAGATTTTTCCAATGGCGGGGTGTTAGCCCATGTCTAGGAAACCAACGGGAACCCTCTTCTACCGCATATGCAAGAGAACGTTCGATATAGCCTTCAGCGCCGGGTGCACCGTGCTGCTGGCGATACCTATAGCCGGTGTATGCGCAGCGATATGCGCAGAATCGCCGGGACGGCCCATCTACGCGCAAGAGCGAGTGGGCAGGGGCGGTCGGGCGATTCGAGTGCTTAAGCTCCGCAGCATGGTCACTGACGCAAACGATGTGCATAAGTACCTAAACCCTGAGCAATTAAACCAGTGGGAGGTCGAGCGCAAGGTCGACAACGATCCCCGCATTACCAAGGTGGGCCAGTTCATCCGTAAATGTTCCATCGATGAGATGCCGCAGTTTCTCAACGTACTTAAGGGTGACCTATCCGTTATCGGCCCGCGTCCCATCACGCGTGAAGAGTTGGAGCAACACTTCTCCGACGAGGAGAAGGAAGAGCTGTTGAGCGTCACCCCGGGCATCACCGGCCTATGGCAGGCGACTGACCGCAATGCTGCGACCTTTGAAAGCGGCTTGCGTCAACAGATTGAGCTTCGCTACGTACGCAATCGCTGTTTCCGCATGGATTGGAAGTGCTTCGTAGGTACTTTTGGCGCCATGTTCGGCAATTCCAAAACCGGTCGTTGATTTTTGAAACACTAATTATAGAAAGGTGAGATAAATGTCTTGCAATAGAACAGTGCCGTTCAATATTCCTCCTTGCATAGGGGATGAAATCCAGTTTGTCCAACAGGCAGTTGAGGTCAACCACAAGATTGCTGGTGATGGCCTGTTTACAAAAAAGTGCAACGAATGGCTTGAGAGTCGCTTCAACTCCAATAAGATTCTGCTGACCACGAGCGGTACTAGTGCTCTCGAGATGGCTGCAATTCTTTGCGATCTAAAGCCTGGCGATGAGGTCATTCTCCCTTCGTTTACATTTACTTCAACGGCAACAGCGTTTGTTCTTGCTGGTGCGAAACTTGTTTTCGTTGATATCCGTCCTGACACCATGAATATCGACGAGACGAAAATCGAGTCCGCCATCACTGAACGTACTCGTGTTATCGTGCCCGTACACTATGCTGGCGTCGCATGCGAGATGGATACTATCATGGATATCGCCCGGCGCCACAACCTTCTAGTTGTCGAGGATGCGGCGCAGGCTGTCATTGCTACCTATAAGGGACGTGCTCTCGGCACTATCGGTGACTTTGGTTGCTATAGCTTCCATGAGACGAAGAACTATTCGATGGGCGAAGGCGGCGCCATCTCTATCAACAATTCTGCTTACTGCGATCGCGCGGAGATCATCCGTGAGAAGGGTACCAACCGCGCACAGTTCTTCCGCGGCCAAGTCGCAAAGTATAACTGGGTCGACTTCGGTTCGAGCTATCTTCCCTCCGAGCTCAACGCAGCCTATCTGTGGGCCCAGCTCCAGCACGCCGACGAAATCAACGAGAATCGTCTGGCAACATGGCGAGCCTATTTCGCCGCCTTTGAACCCCTTGCGAAAAAGGCCTTTTGGAGCTTCCGCGCGTTCCCAAGGGCTGTGAGCATAATGCGCACATGTTTTATATCAAGTTGCGCGATCTGGAGGCCCGAACTTCTTTCATTACATTCATGAAAGAACATGGCGTGGGGTGCGTGTTCCATTATGTTCCCTTGCATTCCGCTCCAGCAGGCGAGAGGTTCGGCCGCTTCAGCGGAGAGGATGAACACACTACTCCCGATTCCGATCGTTTGGTTCGTCTGCCTATGTACTACGGTATGTCGCTTGAGGATTTTGAGTATGTCGTTTCCTGCGCCACAGAGTACTTTCTCAAGAAGGCGAGGGCGTAGGAATGGGTGAAATACGTCCCATTAAAGTGGCCTTCATTGAAGGCAAGATGAATTCTGGCGGCAAGAAGACGCTTTCCATGCAGTATTTTCTCAACTTCGACCCGGAGAAGGTCGAGGTCCACTTCATCTGCGACTCCGACTCCAACGCCGTGCCGACCGAGGAAATTGAGGCTCGCGGCGGGCGCGTCCATATCATCGCCCCTTACCAGAATATAGCGAAGAACATGTCCGATATGGCCGACGTGTTCAAGCGGGAGCACTTCGATGTACTGCACGCCTATAACAGCACGATGAATCTGTTTCCATTGCGCGTGGCCAAGAAGTGCGGGATCCCGGTGCGCATCTCCGAGAGTCTGTCCATGGCAAACGAGCGCGAGCCCAAGACCGTACTCAAGCTTATTTTGCGCAGATTCTCAAAACTCTTTGCAACACATTATATGTCCTGCGGCGAGGACTGCGGCCGCTGGCAGTTCGGCGACGCTCTTTTCGACGCGGGGAAGGTTAGCGTTTTCAAAACTGCCATCGACTCTCGCAAGAACTCCTTCGACCCCGTCCTTCGAGCAAGGACACGCACAGAGCTGGGGGTTGCGGATGACGAGTTGCTCGCAGGGTTCATTGGCAGGTTCGCTGCGCAGAAGAACCCCATGTTCCTGATGGAAGTCGTGGGGGAGCTATGCAAACTCAATCCTAAGGCAAAGTTCCTGCTCATCGGTGACGGCGAGTACAAGGAGCAGATGCTCACCTACATGGACGCTAACAGCTTTACCGACCGCGTGATGTACTTGGGTCGCAGGGAGGACATCGTCGGGTTTTACCAGGCGATGGATTGCTTCCTGCTGCCGAGTCTATATGAGGGACTTCCTGTTGTTGGTCTTGAGGCTCAGTGTGCGGGTGCTGAAGTGTTTTTCTCGAGTGAGATCACGACCGAGGCATCGTTCTGCGGCCAAGGGCACTTTATATCCCTGACTGACGGCGCCAAGAAGTGGGCCGAAGAGATAAACGTCGTCTGCAGCCGTGGAAAGGAACGCACGTCTCGCACCGATGAGTGCATCGCCTCCGGCTTTGACTCTCGGGCCGAGGCGTTTAGGCTGCAGGATTACTACGCCAACGCATTAGCGGAGATGGGACGATAATTGAAAACTAATATGGCTGCCTCCACCAAGCTGCCCTTAATCTCGGTCGTGGTGCCCATCTATAACGTCGAGAGATACCTCGAGGAGTGCGTCGAAAGCATCTTGGCGCAGACTTACCCTAACATCGAGTTAGTTCTGGTCGACGACGGTTCGACGGACAACTGTCCGGCGATATGCGATCGATATGCAGCCGGGTGCGACCGTGTGAAGTGCGTTCATCGCGAGAATGGCGGGCTCAGCGCTGCTCGCAACACGGGTGTCAAGGCTTGCGAGGGGGACTACGTCGGGTTCATCGACAGCGATGACTATATCTCACCCGTTTTCTTCGAGGCGTTGTATCGAGCCATTAAACAGACCGGTACCGAGATGGCGGCCATGAGACACGGTGTCGACTTCTTTGACGGGGAGGAACCTGAGCTGGGGCGGGACGTTGAGGCCGCGAGCGAGTACGAGCTACTGAGCGAAGAGCAGTACCAGGAAGAGGTTCTGTACCAGAAGAGTTGGGCCGGCGCTGTTTGGCGACTCTATACGCGAAATCTTGTCGAGAAGGTCTACTTCCCCGATGGGCTTTACTACGAGGATGATGAGACTGCCTATCGGTTCGCTCACGAGTGCGGAAAGGTCGCCGTACTGAAGGCGACCGATCTGTATGCTTATCGGCAGCGCCCTACCAGCATCATGCGAGGTACTTTTAATCCAAAGAAAATGGCGAGCTGTCTGGAGATTACCCGACGCATGCGCATCAAAATGACCGAATGGTACCCACAGCTCTCTGATGCGACATGCTCGCGCTGTTTTGCAATCTGTCGCGTAGTTTTCTCCCAGATTCCCAAGGAGGACAAGGCGGCTCAGGCAACGATGTGGAAGGAATTGCAGAAATATTCTGCGACAGTGATTCGCGACCCGAAGGCGCGCAAGAAGGAAAAACTGGCGGCTTCAATATCGAGGATGGGACGCGTTCCTTTTTGCGTCTTCTGCGATGCTTATCGACGACTGCTTCACGCCCAATAGGTGATTATATGGCTTTTGCTACATTGAGCGAACGTAACATCAGGACTGCCGCCAACGGCACTTCTGATGGTGCCAAAGGAAATCTTTGCAGAACTTGGACTGCCCCAATGATCCTTGCTTTTTTGTTTCTTTTGGCGCTTTGTTTTCAAGATTCCAGCCCATTTGGTATTGAGACCGGTGCCGTAAAGCCCTATCACCTCATGATGTTCGTGGTGCTGATATACAGCCTTTTTACTTTAAAAATGAAATGGATGCTGCCCGGTAAGTGGTTTTTTATCGGGCTCCTCGCATTATTAATCATTTCTTTTTTCGATTATTTGGCCTATGGGCTCAATGCCGCCTCGTGGCATTACGTTTTCATGTACATGATTGCGACTTGTTTTTATAATCTCGGGCGTGATTTTACTGTTGCGCAATGGAAAAGAGTAGCTCAGGCTGTAGCTATTGTCATGATGAGCCTTGTCTTTCTCAAGTTAGGCTTCTACCATGACCGCATCACTTACTTCTTGGCCAACCAGTATATGGGGCACCCTTGGCTCCCGACCTTCTTCTTGGGCGGGGTGAATATTGAAAGTTCTTGGCTGGCAATGTTTTGCGTTTTCTTTGACTGCAACCGACGTGGCAAGGCTTATTTTTTTAGTGCCATTGCTCTGTCGATGATTTATGCCTCGCGAGCTAGTTTGATTATCTGTGTTCTCGCCTTTGTCTACATCTTTGTTTTAAAAAATGGCAAACGAGGGGTCTCTCTTAGGCTGTTCCTGGCTGTCGCCTGCATTGTCTGTGCTTTCATCGCGCTTGCCGCTAACGGCAATATCGTAATCGAACGTCTTCTTGAAGCGGGGCAGGATGATGGTTCGCTCGGCAGATTGAGAATGTGGGATTACGCAATCCCAACTTTTTTGGATGCCCCACTATTTGGAGCGGGAGCAGGAAACGCGATCAATCATGTCTCTCTTATTAGCGGTTTAGCATACGCTGAGGACAACGTTCATATGTACTTTCTCCAGGTTCTTCTCGACTTCGGAATCGTTGGATTTTTCATTTTCATAGCGATGGTCTGCTCCTTCCTCAACAGGTGTTTCTTGGATAAACTTGCCTCTCCGTTTGAAGCGTTCATCCTTATTTTCCTTATCGTTTCCTTCATCCAGTTCGGAGGCGGTGACGTACTCGTTGGTTTTGCCCTGGGAGGACTGTTCGCTCTTTGGCAATATGGCGAACGCGAGGCAGTTTGCTCTATTAAAATTACAAACAACCAGTCGATGGAGGCGGCAGCGTGAGGTTTTCAGTAGTCGTCCCTGCTTATAATGTAGAAAAATACTTGTTCGAATGTCTGCAATCTGTCACGGCCCAATCATTTCAGGACTTTGAGCTCATTGTCGTTGATGACGGTTCGACCGACTTGACTGGCACAATTGCCGATGATTTTGCTACCGCTAGCGACAAGGTTAAGGTCGTACACAAAGAGAATCAAGGTCTCCTTCTCGCTAGGCGAAATGGCCTCGCTCTTGCCGAAGGTGATTACGTCATTTCACTCGACGGGGATGATTGCTTGCGAGCTGATGCGCTCGACTTGATTTCGAAGGCAATTGACCGCACGAATGCTGACATTATCTCGTTTCGTTATTCGCGTAAGTCAGATTTCTCTACTTTCGATGACTCCGATCCGCTTGACGACGGCTTCTATTCTGGTGAGGGCTACAACATCGTAAAGAAGCACGTTTGTACAGGGCGGTTTAACAATCTATGGGGCAAAGCCTTTCGTCTTTGCCGCATAGATAGGGAGTCAACCTATGGGGCTTATGCGGGCCTGATGCATGGCGAGGATTTACTCCAGCTCCTTCCTATTGTCGATGCTTCCAGCTCTCTTTTCTGTTTGGACGAGGCTCTTTATTTCTACCGGCCCAATGATGGAGCAAGCACTTCACGATTTAAGCCTAGCCAATTAACTGATGTGGCGCGTGTAAACAAACGTCTAATCGCATACGGGAGCAAATGGGGGGATGACTGTCTAGAAGCCGCTAAACGTGGTGAGGTTGATCAATACATATATCTCGAAAAAATCAATGAAGTGGCTAATCGGGACCCTCTGGATGGCTTTTCTGAAATAGCTTCCGCGATGCATCGTTTCGGTGTCTTCGAGCGTATTGTCGGCACACCTCTACGGTTCGATAACTGGTTTCTTGTTCGCTGTCTCCAGTGTGGCAATCATCGAATGGCAAGGGCTGTAGTTCTGACTGTTGAATTATTGAAGGGATTTAGAAGTTGAGCAATTTAAGGGGACGTGCGCTTAGCGGCCTTGGAAAGATTTTGAGTTTAGTGAGTAGAACTCAGTTCAACAAAGTTGTCCTTATGTGCAACGTGGGTAGGGGTTACCTGGGTAATCCGAAATATATCGCCGAGGCGCTTCAACGACTATGCCCAAACGAATTTGATTTAGTTCTGCTCGTAAACGAAGAAGATCGCACCGCCCCTTCTTATATAAGGCAGGTTCGCAGGACAAGTTTTGCCGCGCAGCAAGAACTTGCTACTGCGCGGTTTTGGGTCGACAATGTGCGATCACCGCGTTACGTTCTTAAGCGCAGTGATCAAATTTATATTCATACATGGCATTGCTATATTTCTCCCAAGCGAGTTGAGCGCGATGTTAAAGACCACCTTGAGCCTGAGTATGTGGACTATGCAAAAGCTGATGGTGCGTTGACTGACTTGATGTTCGCCGATAACGATCTTTATGAAAATGTATATCGCACGGCGTTTTGGTACGACGGCCCTGTCGTCAGGTGCGGCGTCCCCAGAAACAGGCCATTGATTCTTGGGGATGAGGAAGCAAGGCTGAAAGTGCGAAGGGCGCTGGGGGTAGATGATGATGCTTCTATTTGCCTATACGCGCCAACATTCAGAGCCGATTGGTCGGTTGATCAATACCGGTTCGATTTCGATGCTTTCATAAGAGCAATCTCGGAGAGATTTGGGAAAGATTACGTCTTTGCCTATCGGCTTCATCCAAACATTGCGAAGTTGACCAGGCCGGAGTTTTTAAACGGCTACCTCGATGCGACTGACTATCTGGATGCACAAGAGCTTTTGGCTGCGACTGACGTAATGGTTTCCGATTACTCTTCTATTCTTGAGGATTTTGCGCTTACCGGGCGGCCTGGCTTTGTATATGCCCCTGACTTTGATGCTTATTCGTGCGACAGAGGCTTCTATTATTCACTCGAAGATCGGCCTTTCTCTGTTGCTCGAACTAGCGATGAGCTTATCGCTAACGCTCGTGGGTTTGACGAAAGGGACTATCGCAAGGCACTTGATCGGTTCTTCTCCTTAATTGGCTTTCAGGATGATGGCCATGGTGACGAACAGGTTGCTCAAATGATTATTTCCTTATCTAAAAACGGATCGACGGTTGGGGACATTCTTGGCTGATAAAAAACTTGCGGGCAATACGCTCGCTCTGTATATATTGATGGCGACCTCCTATTTATTTAGCTTTATAACCTTGCCCTACCTTACGCGCGTTCTAGGTCCGGAAGTGTATGGCCGTATCGGATTCGGGACGGCATTCTATTCTTATGCTTACCTAATTATTGACTTTGGGTTTATCCTCTCAGCAACTGCCGAGGTATCCCGTGCTGGACTTGACCGGGCTAAGATTTCCGTAGCATTGACTGCTGCGTCCTTGGCGAAAATCGTGCTTGCGCTTCTATGCGGTCTGGTGCTGGCGGTTTTATGCCTTACCGTTCCACAATTTGCTGAAGACCCTCTTCTCTATTTTTTTTATTTACTTTATGCCGCCGCAAGTGCGCTGTTGCCTGATTTTACCTACCGCGGCTTAGAAGATATGAAAATGGTGACGGTTAGCACCGTTGTCGTAAAGAGCGTGTTCCTGGTAGGCGTTTTCGTGTTCGTCAAGGATTCGACGCAGTACATGCTCGTTCCTCTCCTTTATTTTTTAGGTTCTGCAATTGCGGACATCTTTCTACTATTCCATCTTCGCGGCAAATACGGAGTCTGTCTTTGTCACATCGGGGTCTCCGATGTGTGGAGAAGCATGAAGGATTCTGCGCAGTATTTTGTTTCACGAGTTGCCTCTACGTTCTATTCCTCCTTGAACACCATGGTTTTGGGAGTCGTCTCTCCTGGCTCCGCTGAGCTAGGGCGTTTTACGGCTTGCACCAATGCGGTAAATGCAGGAAAAGGGCTTTCATCGCCAATTGCGGATAGCATGTTTCCCTATATGATCAGAACAAAGAACTACCGTCTTCTGGTCAAGATCATCGTATTTGGCGAAGTCCTGCTCGTACCCGCATGCATTGTTGTAGCCGTCTTTGCGCCTGGGCTATGCGAGTGGTTCTTTGGTGAAGGGTACGCTGAATCCGGAGACTATCTTCGAATCCTTATCACGCTCATTCCGATTTCACTCGCCTCATATCTCCTAGGTTTCCCGGCCCTTACTCCTATGGGCAAGGCCGGAGTCTCAAACTCTTCTGTGATCGCTGGAGCGGTAATTCAAGCTCTTTTCCTTGTCGTGCTCTGGATTTATGGACAACTGAACGCGCTGAACATTTGCTATGCGACTGCTGTTACGGAAACCGTTGTGCTGTTAATTCGCGCCTTCGCGTTTATCGAGGGCTTGAGAGACATACGGAGGATAGATTCCAATGAGCAACAGGGTTAAAACCGCGATTATCCTTGCCGCCGGTAAATCGTCCCAGTTCTTCCCGCCGCTGTACGACAAGCCCAAGGGGCTTTTCGAATATAAGGGTGAGGTGCTCATCGAGCGGCAAATCCGCCAGCTTCGCGAGGCTGGCGTCGAGGACATCACCGTGGTTGTGGGCTACGAGAAGGAGCACTTCTTCTATCTCGAGGACAGATTCGGCGTCGACCTGGTGGTGAGTACCCGCTGGGCAGACGAGTCGAACCTCTCGAGCTTGGACCTCGTCCGAGACCGCCTGGGCGGTTCCTTCCTGTGCTGTGCCGACCACTGGTACGCGGAGAACCCGTTCGTCGGCTTCGGCGGCGGGGACCGCTCCGTGCGCATGGTGCGCGAGCAGGGGGACGCCACGCGCGAGCTCGTCGCGGACGTCTGCGCCGATGGGCGACTGACGAACCTCCGCTGCGGAGCCCCCTCGGGCACTTGCATGGTGGGCGCTGCCTATATCGCGCCCGAGTGGGCGGAGCGGTTCTTCGGGCTCTACGACCGCGAGCGCGGGTACATCGGCGTCAAGGACCTCCTGTGGGAGCAGTTCTGGGGTCGGCATGCCGACGAGCTGCCGCTCTTCGCCGTCGCCGCCCCCGAGGACATGCGCGAGTTCGACAGCATGGAGGAGCTCGGTGAGGACGGCGTGCTCGCGAACGTGAGCCCCGCCGCAATCGCCAACATCTGTCGCCTGCTCTCGTGCACGCCCGAAGAGATAACCCACATCAAGCCGCTGAACGCAGGCCTGACGAACGTCTCGTTCTCGTTCCACCTCAGGCACGAGAAGTACGTCTATAGGCACCCGGGCGTGAGCTCTTCCGCCCTAGTCGACCGTGACGCCGAGGTGGTTGCCGAGCGCACGGCGATGGGGCTGGGCATCGACCCCTCCGTCATTGACATCAGCCCCGAGGGTTGGAAGCTTTCGCGCTTCGTGCCCTCGTCTCGCTCCTTCGACTACGAGGACCCCGCGGACCTCGCGGCGGGCGTGGGGCAAATCCGCGCGTTCCACGAAAGCGGTGCCTCCTGCGCGCTCGCAGTCGATCTCCTCTCCGAGGGCGACCGACTGCTCGAGCTCGCCTCCCCGAGGAAGGGCGAGGCCGTGGGGCGCCTCGCCGGCCTGAGGCGTCGCCTGGGTCGGGTTTGGCACCACGTGGAGCTCGACGAATGGCCGAAGGTGCTCTGCCACAACGACACATACGCGGTCAACTGGATCGTCGGCGACGAGGGCCTGTGCATGATCGACTGGGAGTACGCGGGCATGAATGACCCGATGAACGACCTGGCGACCATGGTGGTCCGCGACGGGCTCTCGCGCGAAAAGGGCGACGAGATCCTGGCGCTGTACTTCGGTCGCGAGCCGAGCCCCGGGGAGAGGCGTCACGCCTACGGCGTGTTCGCGCTGTGCTCCTGGTACTGGGTGTGCTGGTGCCTGTTCAAGGACACGCTGGGCGAGGACGGCTTCTTCATGCTGCGGAGCTGGCGTGCCCTCAACCTCTACCTCCCGCTTGCGCTCGAGATGTATGGAGATAATTAGAGATGAACGTAGCGATAATACTAGCCGGCGGCCGCGGTACCCGGGTTGGCGCCGACGTGCCCAAGCAGTTCATAGAGGTCCTGGGGCGCCCCGTGCTGTCCTACACCATCGAAAGGTTCCAGAACCACCCCGAGGTGGACGCGATAGAGGTGGTTTGCCGCAAGGGCTACGAGGACGAGCTGCGCGCCATCTGTGACGCCGGCGGCTTCGACAAGGTCCGCTGGGTGGCCGAGGGCGGCAGGGAGTTCCAGGACTCCGTCATCAGCGGCCTCAGGAACCTCGAGGGCGAGATCTCCGACGACGACCAGGTGCTCGTCCACTACGGCGCCAGCCCGTTCGTGTCTGACGAGGTCATCTCCGACGCTATACGCGTCTGCGGGCTGCACGGCAACGCCAGCCCCGCGCACAGCCAGGTGTACCTGGCCGCGACCCCGGGCGACGGCGAGGGAACAAGCGGGTTCGTGGACCGCGACGAGGTTATGTGCCTGAACTCCCCGCAGGCGCTGCGCTACGGATACGCCAAGTGGGTCTACGAGGAGGGTGCCCGCCGCGGGCTTCTGGAGAAGGTGGAGCCGCACACCACGAGCCTGATGTTCGCGATGGGGGAGCGCGTATGGTTCTCCAAGGGCTCGACCGCGAACATCAAGATCACGACGTCCGAGGATCTGAGGCTTTTCAAGGGATGGGTTCTGGCTGGGAAGTGATAGCTCTTAGGAGGAAGCTGTAAATTATTTAATTACCTTTAGTTTGACCACCTCGTAATAGGCTGGCTATTGAAAGGATGATAGGGGATATGAAAGGCATAATCCTCGCGGGCGGGTCGGGTACTCGTCTGCATCCTATAACCAAGGCGATGAGCAAGCAGCTGCTGCCGATCTACGATAAACCGTTGGTGTACTACCCGTTGTCCGTGTTGATGCTGGCGGGCATACGCGAAGTGCTTGTCATCTCGACACCGCGTGACCTACCGGCGTTCAGGGAGCTTCTCGGCGATGGCTCCGAGTTGGGAATGCGACTAGAATACGCCGAGCAGGCCGTGCCTCGCGGTCTGGCAGAGGCTTTTACTATCGGGCGCGACTTTCTTGCCGGCGAGCCGTGTGCGCTGGTTCTGGGTGACAACATGTTCCATGGCCAAGACCTCACTCGCTTGCTTACGCGCGCAAAAGAGAGAGTGGAAGGTCGCGGCGGGGCTGTTGTTTTCGGGTATCCCGTGCAAGACGCAAGCGCCTTTGGCGTGGTGGAGTTCGACCAGAATCATCGGGTTGTCGGCATTGAGGAAAAGCCCGAGGCCCCAAAGTCGAACTATGCAGTACCAGGGCTGTACTTCTATGATGGACAGGTTTCCGATATCGCAGCAAACGTTAAGCCAAGCGCGCGTGGAGAGCTGGAGATCACGAGCATCAACAATGCCTACCTAGATCAAGGCCAACTATCGGTTGAGCTGATGGGGCGAGGCATGGCGTGGCTAGATACGGGCACGCCCGAGGGCCTTTTGAAGGCCGCAGAATACGTAGAGGCTGTGCAGAGCCGCCAGGGGTATTACATTGCGTGCCTGGAAGAAATCGCTTATCGCCGCGGTTTCATCGACCATAATCAGTTACACGAACTGGGCGAAGCGCTGAAGAAGACTGCGTATGGTAAGTATCTTTTGAATGTCGCAAACGAGGCAAAGAGGGGGTAAATATGTCTGAGATTTTTGAACCCAAGAACATCATCGTCACGGGCGGCTGCGGCTTCATCGGCAGCAACTTCGTGCACTACGTCGTGAATAACCACCCGGGCGTCCACGTCACCGTCCTGGACAAGCTGACCTACGCCGGCAACCCCGAGAACATCGCGGGCCTGCCTGACGACCGCGTGGAGCTCGTCGTGGGCGACATCTGCGACGCCGGGTTGCTCGATAGGCTGGTCCCCGGCCACGACGCGATCGTGCACTACGCCGCAGAGTCCCACAACGACAACTCCATCGCCGACCCGGAGCCCTTCCTTCGCACCAACGTCGAGGGCACCTTCCGCCTGCTGGAGGCCGTCCGCAAGCACGGTATCCGCTACCACCACGTCTCCACCGACGAGGTCTACGGCGACCTGGCTCTCGACGACCCCGCCAAGTTCACCGAGGAGACGCCGTATCATCCGTCCTCCCCGTACAGCTCGACCAAGGCCAGCTCCGACATGCTCGTGCGCGCCTGGACCCGCACCTACGGGCTTCGCACCACGATCTCCAACTGCTCCAACAACTACGGCCCCTACCAGCACGTGGAGAAGTTCATCCCCAGGCAGATCACGAACATCGTCGACGGCGTGCGCCCCAAGCTCTACGGCCGCGGCGAGAACGTGCGCGACTGGATCCACACCGAGGACCACTCCTCGGCCGTCTGGGACATCCTCACCAAGGGCCGCATGGGGGAGACCTACCTCATCGGAGCTAATGGCGAGAGGAACAACATCACGGTCCTGCGCATGATCCTGGAGGCCATGGGCCGCGACCCCGAGGACTTCGACTGGGTCGCCGACCGCCCCGGCCACGACCGCCGCTACGCCATCGACTCCACCAAGCTCCAGCGCGATCTGGGCTGGAGGCCGGCCCACACCGACTTCGCCGAGGGGCTCAAGGCCACCATCGACTGGTACGTCGCCAACGAGTCCTGGTGGCGCCCGGCCAAGGAGGCCACCGAGGCGCGCTACCGCGCACAGGGCCAGTAAGACCGCATCCCGGCGAACCGCACCGCGGGGCGCCCGCGCGGGGCCGCAGGGCATGGGGATGATCCTGCGTCCCCGCGCGGGCGCCCCCGGTTATCCAACCTCTTCGATAGGAGCTTTTCCCACATGGCAGACATCGCATTCGAGAAGGACCTCTCCGTGGAAGAGACCGGCATCGACGGCCTCAAGGTCGTAGACCTCGCCGTCCACGGCGACTCGCGCGGCTGGTTCAAGGAGAACTGGCAGCGCGCCAAGATGACCGCCCTGGGCATCCCGGACCTCAGGGTCGTCCAGAACAACATCTCCTACAACGACAAGAAGGGCGTCACCCGCGGCATCCACGCGGAGCCCTGGGACAAGTTCATCTCCGTCGCCCGCGGCTCGGTCTTCGGCGCCTGGGTCGACCTGCGCGAGGGCAGCGCCACCTTCGGCAAGGTCTACACGACCGTGCTCGACCCCTCCAAGGCCATCTACGTCCCTCGCGGCGTGGGCAACTCCTTCCAGGCGCTCGAGGACGGCACCGCCTACACCTACCTGGTGGACGCCCACTGGTCGCTGGAGCTGAAGAGGACCTACACCTTCGTGAACCTCGCCGACCCCGAGCTCGCCATCGAGTGGCCGATCCCGCTCGATGAGGCCACCGTATCCGAGGCCGACCTCAACCACCCGATGCTCAAGGACGTCGTCCCGATGGCGCCCAGGCGCACCCTCGTCACCGGCTGCAACGGCCAGCTGGGCCGCGCGGTGCGCAAGCTCGCCGAGGAGCGCGGCGTGGCCAAGGACTTCGACTTCTGCGACATCGACACCTTCGACATGTCCGACCCGGAGGCCTACGCGCAGTACGACTGGTCGCTCTACGGCACCGTCATCAACTGCGGCGCCTACACCGCCGTCGACAGGGCCGAGACCCCCGAGGGGCGCACGATCGCATGGAAGGCCAACGCCACGGGGCCGGCCCTTCTCGCCCGCACCTGCGCCGGGCACGGCATCACCCTCGTCCACGTGTCCAGCGACTACGTCTTCGACGGCACCGCCGAGGTGCATACCGAGGAGGAGCCCTTCAGCCCGCTGTCCGCCTACGGCCAGACCAAGGCCGCAGGCGACATCGCCGTGGCGGGGTGCCCGCGCCACTACATCATGCGCAGCTCCTGGGTCATCGGCGAGGGGCACAACTTCGTCAAGACCATGAAGGCGCTCTCCGACCGCGTCGCGGACCCCGAGGACGGGCTCGGGCAGGTCACCGTGGTCGACGACCAGCTGGGCCGCCTGACCTTCACGCGCGACATGGCGCAGGCCATCTTCCACGTGCTGGGGACCCATGCCCCCTACGGCACCTATAACTGCACCGGCTCCGGGGCCGTCAAGTCCTGGGCCGACATCGCCCGCGCCGTCTTCGAGGCCGCCAACGGCAACGGGGACAAGGTCGTGCAGGTATCGACCGCCGACTACTACGCGAGCGCCGAGGTCCCCATCGCCCCGCGCCCGGTCCACTCCGCACTCGACCTTTCCAGGCTCGAGTCGGTCGGGTTCCACATGCCCGACTGGGAGGATGAGCTGGGGGAATATCTGTCTGCGCTTCTATAGCCACTTCAGAAAGTGATTTGAAACATGAAGAAAATCATGCTCGTCTTCGGCACACGCCCGGAGGCAATCAAGATGTGCCCCCTCGTCAACGAGCTGAAGGCTCGCAAGAATGAGTTCGAGACGGTCGTGGCCGTAACGGGTCAGCACCGCGAGATGCTCGACCAGGTGTTGCGCGTCTTCGACGTGACGCCCGACCACGACCTTGCGATCATGAAGCCGGGCCAGACGCTGTTCGACGTCACCTGCGACGTTCTGATCAAGCTCAAGGCGGTCCTCGAGGATGAGAGGCCCGACGTTGTCCTGGTCCACGGCGACACCACGACCAGCTTCGCCGCGGCGCTCGCGTGCTTCTACCTGCAGATCCCTGTGGGGCACGTCGAGGCCGGCCTGCGCACGCACGACATCTACAGCCCCTGGCCCGAGGAGTTCAACCGCCAGGCCGTCGACATCGTGAGCGAGTACTACTTCGCCTCCACGGATGCGAGCAAGCAGAACCTGCTCGACGAGGGCAAGCCCGAATCGAAGATCTGGGTCACCGGCAACACTGGCATCGACGCTCTGCGCACCACCGTGCGCGAGGGCTACTCCCATCCCGAGCTTGAGTGGGCCGAGGGCTCCCGCCTCATCCTCATCACGGCGCACCGCCGCGAGAACCTGGGCGAGCCCATGCACCGCATGTTCCGCGCCATCCGCCGCGTGATGGAGGAGCACCCCGACACCAAGGCGATCTACCCCATCCACATGAACCCGCTCGTCCGCAAGGCGGCGCACGAGGAGTTGGACGGCTTCGACAGGCTCCACATCATCGACCCGCTCGAGGTGCTCGACTTCCACAACTTCATGGCCGCGAGCCACCTCATCCTCACCGACTCGGGCGGCATCCAGGAGGAGGCCCCGAGCCTTGGCAAGCCGGTGCTCGTGATGCGCGACACCACCGAGCGCCCCGAGGGCGTGGCCGCCGGCACGCTGAAGCTCGTCGGCACCGAGGAGTACGTAATCTACCGTGAGTTCAGCCGCCTGCTCAGCGATCAGGCCGAGTATGAGGCCATGAGCCATGCGTCGAATCCTTACGGTGACGGGCATGCAAGTGAGCGAATTGCGGACGTGCTTGCGCAGTAGTTTTCTCCGAGCTGTTTTATGAAGCTGCTCTTTTGGAGACACCGGCAAGATGTGCAATACCTTGTTTCTTTCTACTGCCTATTCATGCGAAGAGCAAAAAGCGATGGTTATAGACTGTAGACCAAAGCGAGTGTGACAAACTCAAGATATTCAGCCAGTAAGATTTCAAGCTTACTGGCTGGCTCGAGTGGCTCCATTCGTCATACGACCGTTGAAAAATGTTGAGCCTAGCTTCGATGTAGCTGTTACTCATCTTGTGGATTGCGATTCTTCAATTGTTCGCGTCGAGATGAATTACTGGATTCTGGTGACTACTCTGATTGAAAAGTTGATTAGCAATATCGTTAAAAAAGTTAACCATTTTCGGCTACGCCATCAATTCTTTATTAAGCTAGGTACTGCATTCTTTTGGAATCTGGTTGGTATTCTACTGCCGACAATTGCTTGCGGTGTATTGCTTCAGGTTTCCGGATTACAGCCTTTTTGCGAGTATCTCTTAAGCGATCTGAGTAAAGCTGCTTTCAGCTTTTCTTCTGCCTCACTTCTTTGCGTTGAATTAATTCATGGTCATGGTTCGAAAATCCATTCGAGTATTAAATGGGGAATTGGCATACTTTTGCTAATGTTAACGCTTCTATTTTCTTCCGGGCTGGTGGTCAATCAGATAATCCTTGAGTCGCCTGTTCCTAAAAAGGATCTTCTTAAAGTAGAAATGAGTATGTCTCCTCATATTAATTCATTTGTTGCGATTGCTGTTTCAGCTTATCTGGCTGCAATGTCGTGCTCTGACTCCGATGCGGCGAATCGGTCTACAGAGGAGTTTAAAAAGTATGTTAAAAATGATGGAAATGTAGACGAGTACGTAATAAGGTCCAGTGATTTGGAGATGCTAATAATGGACGCGCAAAACCTCGGTCGCAGTGAGAATGTCGAAAAAGAATGAACCCTCTTGATATTTTAATCGTCCTTATTTCAATTCTTAGCGCATTGTTATCTGTCCTTGCGGCCTATAATCTTGCTCGTGCGGAAACCAAGTTTCTTTTAAATTCGAGACCTTTTTCACTTCCATCAGATAACAGCCAGAAGAACGGCGACTTCGATATTATCTTTGATCCAGATGTAATCAAAACAATCAGAATCGTTCGTGAGGTTGTTTCATTTCTTAACAATGAATTAGACCAGTCAAGTGATTCGTCAAAATGGTATTTGCCATTATTGGACAATGAATTTAAAACCGCCCTGGCCAGCACAATTTACAAGTGTTTACAAATGCCCGAGAATGAATTGTCAAAGCAGGTAATAGAAACTCTCTATGTAAGCAATTCCGGTTTTTTGCGAGCGGCAAAACATCTTAATCTGAATATAGATGTGCAGAACACTATCGCTGAATACATCAATATATGCTCCATTGCTAAATATAGAATCGCTATTTGCAGTGGATGCGTAAAAAGCGATTCTGTAATTGATAACGTAAGCACTTATAACCGTGATAACAATTTTACCAATAATCAAATCCTCGATAAGAATATCCTGGTGGGTTAAAAATGAATGACAACACAACTAAAAACGAAGCATTATTAAATCTGCTGACGCACAATTTGGATACTGACGATGTGAAGAAGTATTTCAACTCTTTAGATATGACTGCCGATGATGACTCCGCCATACAGGAACTGAAGAAGTCCTATGAGGCATATATTTCGAACGAATCGTTAACCACAGGGGACGTTGTGTCTTGGAAACCCGGTATGCGCAATCGCACATTACCAAATAATAGGCAGCCTGCCATTGTGATTGAAAGGTTGCAGTACCCGATATTCGATGAATCTCAGAATGCTGGTAGCCAGTACTTTCATGAGCCCCTTGATTTAAGGGTGGGTTTTTTGGACGACAACAATCAGTTCGTTACCTATTTTTATGATTCGCGCCGATTCGAAAAATATCGTGGTTCTCTTTCTGATTTCGAACGTTATTTAGCGTTGCTGAAAAACAAGGAAACACACGAGGAACAAGAGAAGTCTGACGACTAACCCTGTATCAACTGTCATGAATTATTATCTTGCGACCGATTTCCTTAGTGACTTGTTGGTCAAATCCTTTGGGATGAGAACCTTGTCCGGCGAGGTATTAGACATTGCTAAAAGGCATGATATCCCACGCGGATATCTGAACGACAGGTGTTCTCATAAGCCGCCTATCAACAAACTTACCGCAGATCGATTAATTGTATTGTTCGGCGCTGTTTTCTCCGAAGCGTCAAGTTCTGCTAAGGCCCAGGCTGTTAGTGGGCTTTGCGCAGTTCTAGCCAATTGCTTTGCATTTTCTAAGGAGCAAATTCGCGAGGTTGTCGACACACTAGACGAGGATTCCGATAATGAGCTTCTTGTCGATCTTCTACAGACTGCCTTAGATAATTTTATGGGTAAGCTTAGCGTGCTGCTTCCGCTTGCTGTCTCCACAGGGATTCAAACAATTCGTTATTACAATTTGCCTGTTACCATCCCTATCCCTACTGATTACTCTGGGAATGCGTTAATTCTAATAACCGACATTCCAGAGAGCGCTAGGGTCTCCATGCTTAGACTGGACCGGGGGTAATTCTCCGTCTGCGTCCGTCTGGGCGCCATACGCCGTTAAGCACCGCCGACAACCTTTCTTCTCTTCTAGGATAACGTCAAACGAATAGATGAGAGGTTCGAGAGGAGGAGCTATGAAAGCACGAGGTCCTTAAGCTGCCCAATCGGAAAGCAGGCGGGTTAACTACAATTTAATATAGCATACTCGGATGATATACATCTTGATGGGGGACCACAAGGCGGGTATGACGGCTAACGTTATAGGGTGGTTGAGATGGATACTTCATGGTTTCTGGAATTCGTAGGCTTCGTTAGAGAGAACTGGCCGTGGTGTGTCGCTGCCGTCGGGGTTCTGCTCTGCCTTCGCTATGTTATGGACTCCTCTGATGACAAGCAAGCGGGGAGTAACGAGTTGAGCTCACGTTCCAACTCGACTGGGAATAGCTGTAGTACGACTGTTAATCCTGTGATTAACGTGGTTCCAAACTACAGCGTGTCGGATCGGAATCTCAGGTCTGAGCTCAATCAATCCGATAGACGGTACTTTGATACTGTATATTACAATAGCCAAAAGTTCATCGACTATGGTGTGAATTGTGCTTATGGGAACCCTGCTTCGGCAATGGAGCTGAAATCAAAAGCTTGCGCATTGCAGGAGTCCGTTGCAATCAAAGATGTTTCCTGCTTGAAAGGCAGGAGCTTCGATCAATGTATAGCGGCTTACCGTATGTCCGTTGTGGTAGCTAATTCACTTCATAGGGCACGAGTCGAGCTTCAGCAAACCTGCTCAACAATCCCGAAGGAATCCAGGAAGCAGCCTAGTTACAAAAACCTCGTGGAACTCGAGAAAGATCTGTACAATCGCGAGCAAAATCAGAATCGCACGAGCGGCCTCATTCGTGACTTCGTTGGATCTTCCTTCGGAAACCGAGGTAAACGCTGGCATGAGGAGAATCGCAAACGGATGATCAATAACAAAGCTAGGGCGAAGTAAATCTTAGCACTAACCCTTCATTGTTGTTGCCATTGGGTGACAAGCTAAATATGGTTAGGCGGTGCCGGGTTCAATGAGAACTCGGCACCTTAGCACTTTTATAGACCGAAAGCATGCAATCGGTACAATTCGCTCTGGCTTAGAATCGATATAGCGCCTGTATTTAAGGAGGGTCTGTAATGATGAGCAATATGGAGCGGGGGTGTCGCATTGGCGCAGGCTTTGATACTGCGATATCGCTCTTGATAATAGGAAACGGATTCGATCTTCATCATAGCTTAGCAACTAGTTATTCGGATTATCACAAATGGCTGAAAGTCCATGACAAGCAAGTGGTTAAAGACTTTGATTCGTTTGTCTATGCGGTGGAATGCTCCGATTTTGAGAATAGCCTTGACTGCACGCGCGGTTCTGCTAGGGAAGACAATCCTCGATGGTGCTCTCTTGAAGAATCACTCGGCATTGAATGGGACGACCTTTGTTATGAAACACTTGAGCACACGTATCCTAATCTAACCGATGATAATCCAGGATGGGATGATTTCTGGATCGAGCTGCAGGTGCGTCTTAAATACCTGAAGAAGCTCACCAGGGATCACTTTCGAGAATGGGTAGAGTCTATCGATGTGTCTAAAGTAAAGCCTGTACTTGATTTACCAGACACAGCTTCGTTCATTACCTTTAATTACACCCCAACGTTGGAGCATGTCTATGGTGTTCGTCCAGATAGAATCCTCCATATTCACGGCAGCGTCTTAAATAAAGACGAGCTTCTTCAATTTGGCTCTCCCGACAATAATCCTTTCGAGCTTCAGAAGATGCTTGAAGACAAATATGGAATGGATGATTTTTACGGTGCGACTATTCAGCAGGGTGTAACAGTTGCATGCGATCGCTGCGCGAATACATGGAAAAACATCGAGGGTAACTACGACGCCCTAAACCATTTCTTAGACACCCTTGCTAATGTTAATACAGTAATTATCATGGGCAATTCGTTCGACAAAGTCGATATGCCGTACTACCGCGACGTTCTTGCTCCACGCTACCGCGATGCCGAATGGGTCTTTTACGAGTACAAGCCCAACGAGGATAAAGAATATGCTATTGACGAATTTTGCCACGAGCTTGCCATGTCAAACTATCGCATGACGAGTTACGAGGAGTTTGTATAAAGGATTAGCCGCTTGGCAACTAATGAATAAATGTTAGGCAAATTGAATTGTAACCCTCTATAGGATGTATACTTTTTTTCAGGTAAATTCCGATAATCCCGTTTGGCCAAGATTGGATGGTCGCTCAATGCCATATGTATTTGATACGTCTGAGCGAACAACCGCATCGGGAAACGCCGCCGAGACCAAGGCCTTGCTTCATCTTCTCTCATTTGACGAAGATTGTGACAAAGTTGATGCCTTCGCTATAGACTGCTTTAACGATGTTACCGGCATGGATAAACATTCGACGACTTTATTTGATGTGCAATCTAAAGCTAAAACAAATATCGCTCCAAAGGAAATTGGTAGAAACCTCGTCACCCTTTATAAGAACTTTATTTCAGACTTTTCCTCATATTTTGCAAGCTATACGTTATTTTTAGGTGGGGTATCCCAATCGGTTTTGGAAGACAATTCCTGCTCCATTTTTCGATTTAATGATGTAAAGCCTAGTGCGCAATCCAGAATTAGAGACGGATTAAAAGACGCCTGCAATAAAAAGCGCTACATGACTGGTTCTAAAATTACGGACGACTCTATTGATTCATTTTTAAATGTCGTCAAGTTCGTGATAGCGAAACAGAACGAAATCGAATACTTATATCCACTCATTAAAATCTCTGATGCCGCCATGCCCAGCGAAAGAACTCTTCAAGCTTTGTTCAATGAAATACGTAATACGCAGTCCTGCATTAAAAATAATCCAAGCATCGCGAACAAAGTAATTTCACACCCCGATGAAGTTTATGACTATTCTCGTGTTTTAAATAGACGGCAAATTGATTTGTTTGTACTTCAGCGACTTATAAACAGGAATCCCATGAAGGATCCAGTACCAGTTAGTTTCGAGACTTATCTAAATGAGCAGCCCCCAGAATTACAAGATGAAATAATTGAAGATTGTCAGAATGCCATTACACTTCAATATTTTGACAAAAATAATAAAGATGCATTTTGGCGACTTTTCGATTCCATTATTCGGGAAATTGATAAGAATGGTCATGCTGGGATAAGACAGATTTCAAACAATATTGATTCAGAAATCAGAAATGCCTGCATACATCTAAACAGAAGAGCTCTGTTGTACTTAATCGCAAACATTATAGACGGGACAAATAAATGATTCGAATTAAGCAAATCCTGCTAGGGAATTCTAAGGAAGCATACGTACTATCAGGTTTCACGGATGGGCTTAATATCATATCAAGCGATGAAAATCATGTAGGTAAAACAATAATTATGCAAGCGGCGATGTTCGCCCTTGGTTTTGATCCGTTATTCCCAGCAAGTCTTCACTATACCAATTACATTTATATTGTTGATATAGAGAGGGATGGACAGCCAATTTCAATACTCCGCAGCAAAAATACCTTTGCTATTAAAACTGGAGAATCCGTTATCCCCCTCGAAAACGCTTCAGAGTTTGATCGCTTTTGGAGCGCCAATGTATTTGAACTCCCCTTAATAACTAAAGATGAACGTGAACGAATTGCGCCAATGAGCTTATTTGAACAGCTATGCTTTTTACCTCAAGGGAAGCGCAATACCTCTCGAACCCTCGGCGGCTATTACAACAAACTAGATTTCATGGAAATGGTGTATTCCTATAAGGGGATTACAGCCAAATCGATGGATGCTGAAAATATTGAAGATGCTCTACAAAGAAAGGCCGTTCTTCAATCGCGTCAGAAAGAGCTGTCGAAGCAAGCAAAAATACTAAAAGAGCCAGGTTCCGCTCTCTCGACAGTGAGTCCAACCGCTGACCGTGAAGAAAAGGCGAGAATCATTAAAGAACTTGATTCAATCCGCAACCAAATTGTCAATCTGAAGAATCGCCGAAATCGTATGCTAACGCGTATGAAGAAAAATGAAGGGGTACTCAAAGAACTCAACTCTTTGAATAGAGAATTATCAACAGGTTCCGTTGTGTGTCTCAGCTGCGGCTCTTCAAAAATCGGATTTCAAATTAATGACAAAGATTTTATATTTGACCTCACATCTCCCGAGATCAGGACGCAAATCCTCCTTTCTCTTAAAGAACGAATTGCGGGCCAGAGAGATGAGGTTGCAGGATTAGACTCGGAAATCAGAGTTCTTCAGCAGAATTTTAATAAACTAGCTGACTCGCGTGAAATTACTTTAGAAGATATTTTTGCCCACAGAGAAAACTACGTTAGCCTGGAGGCAATCGATTCTGAACTCACTTCTATTGCGGATGAATTAAACCATGTTAATGAATCAATTAAATTCAGGAGGCAACTGGATTCCGATATTGCCGCTCAGCAAAAGGAACTGAAGACATCGCTTCTTAAAACGATGAACAGCGTAAGAAACACGCTCAATCCAGATGATGCTGCTCCCGACTATACAGATTTATTTACCACAGAAAGCAGTCCATATAGCGGCAGTGAAGCTACTGAATTTCTCATGGCCCGAATCTATGCATTAACTCGGGACTTGAAGCATGAGCTGCCGGTTCTGGTTGACTCATTTAGAGCGGAAGAGTTGTCAACCGGACGCGAAGAAAACCTATTGCCGCTGTTTCTAGAACTTGAAAACCAAGTGATTTTAACAGCAACTTTAAAAAACGAAGAAGTTGGTAAGTACCGGAATGTCGACGGGATTAATAACATTGATTTATCCGGATATGAACCAAATAAACTTCTCTCAGCCTCCTATGTCGAAGCTTTCAACTCCAAAGTTCGCGAATTTGGCATTAAGTTAATTTAATATTCTGTGATAGTAGCCAACCGCTGGAGCTAAGTGCTTGCCGACGTATCGGACAAGGTGTATACGAGGGATTTGTATAAGAGGGATTAGGGGAGGGCGGCGGTCCGCATTGGACGGTAGTATGGTATCAACTTTTATATGAAATAGACGACAGGGTATTACTTAATTAGCTGATCTACACAGGGAACATTGCTTTTAAGATCCATAGTGTTCTCACCTTAGAATTAATTAAAATTAATGTACTCATCCGCCATTTACATGAGGTGCAAATTTGGACAACTCGAATGTTTATCGAATTGACTTCCGCGAGATTCATCCCGACAAGAAATCTCTAACCGCATTTAATAAAAAGTTCAGTATGTACAAACATGCAGGCGAACAGAAAGCGAAGCCTGAGAATTGCATGCTCTGCGGAAAGAAAACAGTTTCATTTTGCAATTCGCATTCGATACCCCAGTTTTGCTTAAAAAATATAACGACGGAAGGCAAAACAAAGACTCTGAACCAAGCTATTGGAATCGATTTTATGCCTTATGAGGTTGGCCTTAATCGAACGGGTACTTTTAAATTAATCTGCAAGAAATGCGACGGTACCTTTTTTGCGGATTACGAACACGCAGACTATTATTATGAAGGTAAGTCACTCAGTAACAACTTACTTGCAAGCGTTGCGACAAAAGTCTGTCTTTTAGAAAAATATAAAGCTCGTCAACAAGTGGGCATGTTGGAAGAAGTTCCCGAATCAACCAATTTCAATCTATCCAACATGGGCAGCATTCGTAAACAAGACGAGAAAGAAGACGACATTCAATTAAATTATGCTTTAGCAGCAATAAGGGGTGTCAACAATGGCTATAAATTGTTTATTGATCATTATTTACCCTATACTGCTCCGCTTGCTTTTCAAGGGCAATTAAATCTAGTATGCGATTATGAGGGAAGGGTTATTAACGACATTTTTAATTTTTCGCCCAGCTATCGCATTGAGCCTCTTTATGTCTGCGTATTTCCTCTTGGCAGTGGAACGAGGGTTTTTGTCTTTAGTCGAAGTGATGGTTTTGCAAGATACGCACGCTTTTATAGATGGCTCAATTCTTTAAGCCGTCGAAAATGCCTCGACATATTACTAAAATTAATAATTACTTATACAGAAGAAGAATACTTTTGTCCCGACCTTCCTGACTCGATATTTCAAGACCCTGGATTTAAAAAACTGGCATGCATGTCGAATTTAAACTTGGTTCTAGACTCTGACCTTTCTGTATTAACTACTAAGGGCATTATTTCACAATTTAAAATTAGCAATTTCCCAGATATTCCTGAATTAATGAGTCGAAATTACTCCGTCGAAGCCCTGCGCGCCGTCGATGGTTGATTCGTGTGAACTGGAGTCTGTTCCATTTGGATACGACGTTTAACATGCATACAATTCCCTGTTCGCCGACAGCCTTATCGACGTTCAGGAGAAAACGCAATGTCAACGTTGCTCTGCGCCCGCCTCGACATTGTCTCATTCTTCCTTTCACCGACTGGCAAAACGATTTACACCTAATTTCTGGTGATGCTCACGGGTATTTCCTTTGTTTGTGCTTTGATCTCGCTACACTAATAACCGCTGCTACCAGGCAATTTCCTGGAGCAGCTTCCATTGGCTCTTGCGAAGATCGGAGCGGTTATGTTTGCTGCCGCGTTCCACACCAGCCGTCACTACATTCTGTTTACTGCTATGGCCTGCCTATGTGTTTTGCTGGGCGGGCCTTCTTATGCCGCGGGCGCGGACAGCCTGTTCATTGCTGGCGCCACGTATTATGAGCCGGGCGTGTCGGGCCCCGGTTGGGCTTGGACCGATGCCGAACACCTGGAGCTTAGCGGCTACACGGGCGAGGCCATCGGCGCCGACGGAGACCTGGCGGTGACGCTGACCGGGCAGAACTCTGTTGTCGAGACGAGCGCGCCCGACGTGGACATCTCGCGTTGCGGCATGGAGGTGTGGGGCGATCTGACGCTCCGCGGCACCGGGTCGCTGGTGGCCACGGGCTCGCAGTGCGGAATCTACGTGTCGGGGACGCTCGCGGTGGACGGCTGCAAAGTTGACGCGCGGGCCGACGGCGCCGGCATCGCGGACGCGCGGGTGGCCGGCGTGATCGCGGATGGTCTTGCCGTTCGCGGTGGTGGGCGCGTTGTCGCCGCGGGCGCGGGCTCCGGGACGGGCGTGCGCGCCTATGGTGTGTGTCTGCCGGGCGGGGTAGCTGGCGGCGGCGCGGCCGGACAGCTTACCGTCGATGCGTCCTGGCTGGATGCGTCGGGCACCGACGGCGGCGTCGCCTGCCTGGGCGGATCGCTTACATCCGCGCGCTTTGTGGCGCCTGCGGGCGGGATCTTTGGCGCAGGCGGCGTGGTGGATGCCGACGGGTCCGTGGCGGCGCATGTGACGACCGAGCCCGAGGGCGATGCTGGCCCGGCGGGGGAGACCGGTGGGCCCGATGTGCCGGGCGATGGTCCGTCCGCCCCTGGCACCGACCCCGCTACCGGCGAGCCAGCTGCAGATCCGTCGACGAATCCCAAGCTGAAGCCCGCAGCCGCGACTAAGACGGTGGCCACGGTCACGGTAACTAAGACCACTGCCGTCAAGACCTCCAGGCCTAAAGTCAGCATCACGACGACTGCCTCGCTCCCCAAGACCGGCGACAACAACTGGATCGCCGCATCCCTAACGCTTTTCTTACTCGGCATAGCGCTCCTATGCGCCGCGATCCGCTGCTAAAGCGCTCGATTTCCGGATTGCTCCTGAATGAGGGGCATTGGCTTGCGCCAATGCCCCTCATTCTCCTTGAATAGAGCAACTTTCCACGATTTCGATTATTTGTAATAATCTTTTCCATCTTTGTATGTACGATATAATAAGGTTGTACTTACGCTATTGAAAGGACTTATAAATGGCAAGCTCAACATTAACCATCAGGGTTGACGACGAACTCAAACGCGAGGCGGCAGAGGTGGCCGATTACTATGGACTCGACCTTTCGTCCGTGACACGAGCCTTCTTCAAGCAAATGGTCAACACTCATCGCATTCCGTTGACTTTTGCCCCCGAGGAACCTAATGCCGAAAGTCTTGAGGCCATTCGCGAAGGGGACGCATTCCTAGCATCTGGCAAAAAAGGACGTTTTGACAATGGTGCCGATCTTATTGCTGCGGCGATGGCGCAATGAGTACGCTGACCGCAGAATTCTCTGCAGCCTTCTCTCGCGATTTAAAGAAAAAAGCAAGGCGCCGGAATTGGGATCTAGCAGAGCTTCAAAAACTCATTAACCTAGTGCTGCAGAACACACCTGAGTCAATAGAGTTATTAAAGCGACGCCATAATATGCACCGGCTAAGCGGCAGCTGGAGCGGACGAAACGAATGCCATGTAGCAAACTCCGGTGATTGGCTTGTCATATGGTCATCAAACGACGAGGTGGCATTCTTTGAACGCACCGGCAGTCATGATGAGCTGTTTAGATAAACGCCTCAGCCCTAAAGCGCCAGCTTCAAGATAGACGCAGGATCCGCTCCCATACCCAGACATTGCGGCTACCTGAATGCAGTCGGCAAATTTATGAAGAAGAAGGTTGGTAAGGCCAAGATGGACGACTACCAATTTGAAATTAATGCAATTTCATTTAACAATGGCGAAAAATACTCACCTGGTAAAATCAATATTGTTATTGGAGCAAATAATTCTGGAAAGAGCCAATTTCTAAAAGAAATACGCTCGGCAATTCTCGGGAATACCGATGGGCTCAACGGGCCGTATGCACACGATGCTAACAATGTAATTACAGATTCAATAGATCTAACGTTGCCAAAGAATGTAGAGGATCTTGATGACTCTTATGGGCTCAGCGATCATGTTGTACGAGGAATGAACGGATGGCGCGTTAGGGATTTTTGTAATATCGGTACTCAACTAACACCTAACGGAGGGTATGCGTATCAATCGCTTCCTTGTTCTTTTTCTTTGCAAGATGACTGGCATACTTGCTTGAACCTTTTGCTTCAACCCAGTGAAACTGATTATCCACTGGAAGAGAAAGAGCGGCAAAGGCAGATACTACAATTCCTAGGTCCAATGTTTGTTGATTATACGGGGACCGAAGACCGCCTACTTCTCTCGATTGGTGAACCGGCGCGTGGAGTTAGGGACGATTCCTACAACACGTTATCAGCCGCACTTGACGTTGATGAAACGTGCAGCAGCATTTCAGAAACGGTCAAACGATTATTCCATAAGGATATTGCCCTAGACAATACGACAAGCCGTCAAGTCGTTATACCGGTCGTGTCTGAGGACTTTTCAAGCTATCGGAATAGTCATGACTCGCCGGAAAAGCTGACCTATATGGAGAATGCAACTCTGCTACGAAACGAAGGCGACGGTTTTCGGAGCTATGTAACCATTCTGTTGACTGTTATGGGCGCCTCTAAGCCAATACTGCTTGTGGACGAGCCTGAGGCTTTTCTGCACCCAACCTATGCCATGGAGCTCGGCAAACAATTGGGAACCATGCTTGCCGAATCCAGCGCACTGCAAAATGCTTTTATTTCAACTCATAGTTCATATTTCTTGCAGGGAATTCTTGACTCTGCCGCTTGTTAGCGTCGGAATAATTTAGCCAAATATAGTCGGCCGAGATTGACCAATCCCG
>ERZ1034913.469-NODE-469-length-33100-cov-7.835194_pt1 | contig 33100 bp, 33 predicted proteins | sample MGYA00520697_ERZ1034913 | MGnify/ENA primary metagenome ERZ1034913 (study PRJEB33766, sample SAMN09781786) | gut metagenome | biome: gut microbiome | host: Homo sapiens | place: Madagascar | study: EMG produced TPA metagenomics assembly of the PRJNA485056 data set...
TGACTCCTATTCTGATTCCGATATTAGCAATTCTATATCAAACGTCAGGGTATCATTTACTAATACTAAATTTGCAAAGGTCACAACTGACAGCGGAAAGGTTATGTATACGGTAGATGGCGGTAACATTAACATTGCAAGCGAGGCAACCGCATTGTCGGCTAAGGTTGTAAGTGCCTGCCTTGAAAGAAATGATGATGAAACGATGGTTTTATCTGTGTTCCTTAACAAGGGTTCCATAGGCGAAGCGTCTTTCCCGAGCGGCTGTATATCTATTACGGGCAAAGCCTCTCCTATTTCAACCTCTGGCAGTACCGGCATAAGCTTTACAATTTCTACCGGTAATATGTACTTTACCAGAAACACAACAGATTATGAAAAGCACTCTGTATCTTGGGATTTATTTGAGTACGGGAAACAAACGCTTAGGTCATTAGCTTACCCTTCCTACACTTTCAGTGTTTCGTCTGCGAACTTTATGACCATTGATGATTTTATAGGCTTTGTCAAACAGTTAGAGCTTGGTCAAAAGATTTATTTGAATACAGACGGCTCTGTACTTCAGCCAATATTCATTGGATTAGATATAGATTTTGAAAACTTATCCTCTCTTTCTCTTCAGTTCAGTGATAAATACAGTTCATCTGATAGTTCTTTCAAACTTGTTGAACTGCTCGACCAGAGTATCTCTATGGGGAAAACGGTTGACGCAAACAAAATGAGCTATGCCGCTTTCGTGGATAGCGGTGCTTCTACGATGGTAAAGGAGTTTATGGACTCCGCGTTAGATGTAGCCAAGAATGCCATTCTGTCAAGCAGCGGGCAAGGCGTGTCTTGGGACGAAACTGGATTACACCTCAGAAAATATATTGATAGTAACATTCCAAGTGCAGGCTATGAGGACGAGCAGATTTGGATGATTAACAATAGTATTGTTTTCACAGATGACAACTGGCAAACTGCTAAAATGGCGATTGGTAAAATCATTGATGAAAACATCGCAAAGTTCCCTGAGACCGCTGATAAGGTTTTCGACGAGAGCAAGACATATTACTATATGGATGATAACGGGCAGTATCAAATCTGGAACGGAACTGAAAATGACTGGGCTGACAGACCGCTGCTTTATGAAAAGGATATCACAGCATACGGAATTGTTGCTCCCTATATTGTTGGCACAATTCTTGCCGGTCAGAATTTAATTATAACCACAGAGGACGGTTCGTTTAGAGTTGATTCCTCAGGTGTACATATAGACTCTATGAAATTATTTATCACACAAGACAGTTCGAGTTACGACACTACCCTTGGAGATAAATTAAAAGAGCTGACCGACGCCGATGATAAAACTGCCAGTGATTTATCGGATGCCATAGAAAGAATAAACGGTCTGGATGATAAAATCGAAAATACGGTTACAACATATTATCAAGACTCAATACCAACTGATGCCAGAGAGGGTGACTTGTGGTATGTTACCGGCGATTGTTACGGTCAAACCGAACAAGAAGTTTATCTACAAGGTAAATTGTTTAGGTACAACGGCAAATCTTGGGACGAGATAACCGATGCTGACGCTATTTCAGCTATTGAAAAAGCGAACAAAGCACAAGCTACGGCTGATGGTAAGATTGTAACATACTATCAGAATTACACACCATATCTTCCAACTATCGGAGACCTTTGGTTTAATACCGCCGCAAGCAAAACAGTAACAAGATACATTGAACCCGGTGATGACTTATCTGGTGTAACCATATCTTTTGATACCACTCAAATCATTGATACATTATCGGGAACAGACCATATCATCACCAGTGAGAACGGAAATATATATGCAGAGCCTGATTATATAGTAAGCTTATTTGATGCAAGTTCTTCGGATACTCCGAAGTATGACGGAGTTATGATGGCTTTACAAATAGGCAATATGCAGCTTACGAAAATTTTCAATAAGAAGTGGTACATGGAAGCATTGACTGTACCAACAACATTTGGCGTTGTCACGAGTGTAAATAAGAACAGCCCATTTTATAGTCTGATTACTGCATCATTCACAAGCAAATACGAACCGAAGAAACTCTATCGTTTTGACGGAGAGTCGTGGAAACTTGTAGAAGATGGGGATATCGAAACAATAAAGAAGGATGTCTCTGATATAAACAAAACTCTCGGCGACTACATTACCGAAGAAGGATACCTTACCGCAAACAAATTGAAAGGTGCTATAAGCACAACCTTATCTACTATGCAGAACGGCAAAGGTAATGTATTGTTTGACGATAAGGGTATTTGGCTGATGAACACAGCGACCAAGGAAACGGCGACGTCTGCTATCTGGATGAATGAAAAAGGTATTTTATTCGGTACCGGTGTACGCGGATATATCGACGCAGACGCAGACGAGGAAAATGCTTGGAAGTGGACTACAGCTATCGGGCATGATGGAATCATTGCCGATGCAATGGCAACAAAAGTGCTGAGTGCGTTTACAATCAAAGGCGGCTCAATAGATATCGGCAACGGCAATTTCACCGTAGATACTAATGGCAACCTTGTTGCAAAATCCGGAACATTCAGCGGCACACTTAAAGCAACTAAACTTGAGGGAAATATCAGAGGAGCCACCGACTCTGATTCGTGGTTGATTGGTTGCGGTATCAGTATAGGTCAAGGCGCTGATGAAACAGGTGGTAACTTTTATGTCGATACTGACGGCAATGTTACTATGAAAGGTAATATCAATATGTCCGAGGGTAAAATTACTTGGAGTAGCATCAATAGTCCGGTGCAAGCTCAGTATAGTGCGGACGGCATAAGCTGGCATACAACATTTCAGACAACCGATTACTATGTACGATATAGCTATGACGGCGGTGTAACTTGGACAGAGGCTATTCAAGCTCGCGGACAAAAGGGTGACACCGGCGAAAAGGGTGATACCGGTGCTCGCGGTCCGAGAGGGTATGCAGGCGAAGATGGCAGTGATGCTGATGTTACATTCGCAAATGTAAACGCCGCTCTTGGCTTACTGTTCAAAACATATTCAGGTGGTACGCCTACCACGATAGACAGTGCGTACATATATTCGCCACAGGTAAAAGGCGGCGAATTTTACGGTGGTGCTTTCTATGCGGGTACAGGTTCAGGTTATTCGCAAATGACATCAGCCGGCTTTAACATATACGATTCAAGCGGTAATAAAAAACTTGGTCTTGGTTGTTACAACGGCAGATGGTCTTATCCTTACTTGTCGTTGGGCGTAGGAACCGGTGAGTCTTCAAATGGTTCAGGTATAGTGATGAAATTAGGTAATGGTATCTGGGTTGGAGAATCAAGCATCTTAGTGGCAGGTGGAAGTTACCCCGGCGGTAGGTCATCCGTCGTTAATATATCCAGTTCTTATCCCAATGCAACAGGAATATTTATAGACTTCGCCTCAGACAAAGTGTATCGGTACTATGAGGGCGTTCCCTCAGAAATTGGAGAAGGCGGCAGCAAAACCGCAACATTCGGATAATAGGGTGGCTATGAACGCCACCCATATATTAAGAAAGATTGGAGGGTAGTATTATGGCGTCCGGTTTTATTGGTCACAACAAAGGTTCTTGTGGGATACACTCAAACTCAACAATGGGGTCGGAAGACTTTTCATACGATAGATTTACGCATATTTACTGTTCTACATACTTAGCTCCTGCCAGAGATGATTCCAACATTACGATGTTTACATGGAACGCTGCATTGGTTACGAAAAGTTTCAGAATGTATAGGGTTTGGAAAATTATAACCACCAAGCGACCGTCCAGTTTGTCTTGGCGCGACAGTTGGGAAGTAACGGATAATCCTACTAACATCTTCTCAAACCTAACAAATGCTATAACAACTAACATTACCAATTCTGCAAAAGAGGGCGTATTGTATCGAGATTGGATTGATACCGATACCTATGAAGGATACTATGTTTTATACTTAGTAACTTATGAGTCCGACAATCGATACTGGGCAACCTATAGTACCCCGGCATACGGTGGATATAATTATAAGATTCAAAGTTATTGTGTGGGCAGCGCTCCGGCGTTATCATTTGACAAGAGTACCGGAAATTTTTCAATAGGAAAATCAATGACCGGAAGAAGATTCATAGAATTCCATAGAGCTGATAAGCCTTATGGTTACCCGACTAATATCTCAGATGAAGGAACTTTAAATGAGATGTTGCTAACCTCTATTATCGGGCAGGAATATAGCGACCCTCGCGAAATATATTATGGGTACTATTCCGTAGGTAGCAGAGAATTGAACAGATGGGCTAAAGGAACCTACACAGTCGGTGTTAATTTTAAGGATACGCAAAATAAAGCAACAATTAACAGTGCAATTAACGCGGCAATTTCAGAAGCGAATAGTGTACTAAACAGTTATGGCGTTTATTTTAAACGCTCAGGTACTTCGGGGGATATGTCCGTTATTGTTGATACAGAGTGGAATCTATATGAAATAGATTTAGAAACCGCTGATTATGTATATGGCGGCACATGGGAAACCGACAAAGACTCTTCTGGGCATATCACATCCGCAACCGTTAGATTGGTAAGTGATGTATATGATGTTGTTCCTTTCGGAGAATATGAGATTGCGGCATTTGAAGAAATAATACAGTGTATGGGCGCAGGTTATGACCAAGTTGAATATCCTTTTGATACAGTTCATACTGAATTTAACTATTTCAACAAGAGCGCAAGCTTGACAACTAAAGATAAAAACATCTTAAAATTGGTATATTCTTCCTATGTTAACGCCGGGGATACACATTACGAAGTTTCAAAGAAATTGAATATTCCGAAAGGTGTATATAGGGTTTCAACATCGACAACAGATTCTGTAAGAACTGTATCCTTTGACGAATTTTTGGATAAAGGCGTTCCATATTATGTACGAGCTTTTATCGTAAACAGCTACGGAGAATTAAGCTATACTTCATCTTGGATGAAAATAACTACCCCGTCCGTATTAGGTTGGGATTGGAACAAAAGCAATGGTTCCGCAACAGCCACACAAACGAAGAAAGCTTATACCGCTATTACAAGCAACGGATATGTTTCTGATTTCAGCTATAAAGTTTGGAACGATATGGTTGATAAAACAAAAGAGGCTCTTGACGCTTGCGGCGAAAACTGGGATTCAACATATACAACATACGCAAATACCAAAATGTCCTCGAGCGATAAAGTGTTGACTGCTAAAAAATTCAATTCGTTAAGGTATAATATCGGTTCGCATAAAGCAACAGGCATAACCGATAAATCTAAAGATGAATATGTATACGGAGAATACTTTACCATACTGACCGACAAATTAAACGCATGGATAAATTCCATATAAGAATGAAAGGAGATTTCAGATGAAGAATGAAATAATTCAAAAACTTGGTGCGGTTATAAATGCACTGAATAATGTTTATGTAAAAGGCGAACAGAACCTTGCAAACCTCAGCGGAAGCATAACCATATTAAAAGAAGTTGCCGAGCAGGTAAATGTTCTTGAGGTTAAGACTATCGACGAAGATAAATGCAAGGAAACAACAGCAAAATCAAAGAGGTGATTAGATGGCTTTCTACGGATGCTATTTCAGTTTTGATGGTATTCCCTGTACGGAATATGGGTTAATGATGTATGATTTTGGAACAGCATCGGATTCAAGTAACAATCTTTCAGTCAGTACGGAAATCATCGAAGACAGAATTGCAAGGCGATATACCCCGTTACATTACGGCACCATTTCAAATAAACCGCTTGAGTTCACAATGACATTTGGTGCAGACACGAACGCCATAGATAAGGGTGTCTATCTCGACCGTTGGGATATGGACGCCATTGCCAACTGGCTCACGGCACACAATAAATATAAATGGCTTGAAATCACACAACCCGATATGGAAATGTTTCGATACAAATGTTTTATTACAGAATTGAAACATACCGATGTAGGCAATATCCCATGGGGCTTTACCTGTAAAGTGATTTGTGATTCGCCGTTTGCTTATCAATACCCGGAGATTTTTAAGTATACAATCAGTGGAAGTACTGAAATTGATATACTAAATAAGAGTTCTTACCGTGGGTATTACAAGCCTCAGCTAATCCTGAATTTCAGCAAAGGCGGAACATTCAGTATTAAAAATGTAACAGACAATAATCGTACTATGCAGCTTACAGGTCTGCCCACCTCCGCTTCTGTAGTACATATTGATAATGAAAATGAAATTATCACTTGCGAAACCATCGCTAATCCATATCAGTATTTTAATTTTAACTTCTTGCGGTTGTGCCGTGGAGTTAATCATCTGGTTATAAGCGGCAATGGCAGCATTGAAATCGTATGTGAATTTCCAATTAACATAGGAGGTTAATATGCAGACAACAATTTACACACTTCCGGAGATTTCATTTGTTGGAGGTGAAACTCTGGAGTTTAGCTTTCATTTGAAAAATTACAAAGGCGAACCATTTGATGCAAGCGGTTCAAATATCAACTTTGCCATATGTAATTACTCCAACAAAACAGGGACACCCCTCCTCTCCTACACTCCTACATTATTGGCGGACGAAACCGGCGAGGCAAGTGTTGTTGTTTTGACAATTCCCAAAGAGGATACCGCTACACTTGCGGGTAAATTCATATATCAAATTACTATTGTTGATTTAAGCGGCAATGCAGAAATACCAAATCAGGGTATTATGAATATTGCCAAAAACATCAATCAAGAGTATGTTTCATAATTTGACAGGAGGTTACGAAATTGAATACTACTTATTTCAAAAATGTTATTATGGGTAATGTATTCCGTACCGCTACGGGTACACCTATTCCTATGACTTACTACATAGGTTTATCAAGTACGGCACCTACGGCAGCGGGCGGCAATGTTACAGAGCCCGCAATGTCGGGTAGTGGTTATACCAGAGTACAGCTTACCTCACTGACCGCACCTGAAGATGGTGTAATTAACAACTCTTCCGCTGTAAGTTTCCCCGAAAGTACAGCAGACTGGTTCCCGGCTTCTGCACCGGCGAAATACTATGTTATTTATGACGCACAAACCGGTGGCAACTTACTTATGTATAACCAGCTTACAACATCGAGAGTAATTGAAACAAATACTATTGCTACAATAAAAGCAAACAGTCTTTACTTACAGCTCACAGATTAAAAATGAGGTGATGCGTCATGACTCAGGTTGATATTTTGCTTAGGCAGTTACCGGAGAGTTATGATATAACTGTAGGACATAAGTGTTCGTATGATATCGTGCTTAACAAACCACGCCAGTCATACGATATTTATATCTACAATCTGGTAAACAGGCAAAGTGTTTACGGAGATGAATTAGACCCTCTTATCTTTCATCTGACTGAGAGTACGGTTGATTGCTTGCTCGATGTGAGTTTGCTTGAGTCTGCACTACTATATCATTATGACGACAGGACGCTGGGTAGCCTTGACAGGTTTCCTGTGTCTGTGCTCGGATATGGCGGTGGGTATAATTATTTCTCACTTAAGGGAAATAATATCAGCCTGAGAAAAACAATGTATACGGCACTCGAAAAACAAATCTCGCGGTTGATTTCAAATGCTGATGCTGCGCTAATCGAAACTGTTGGAGTAAAGAGTGCTGACTTGAAGTTGTCAGTAACAGGCGATATAACCACCGATACTGCAATCGAAACATCTGAACTGTCGGCTCGTCTGTCAACACAGATAACATCAAGCATAAGCAAAGTGTGCGAAATAATTTTAAACACTTGCGGTGTGCATTGGTTCGACGGCTATCTATATGAATATGATAATATGTTGTTATCGGATATGTATATATCTTTGCCAAAAATGTCTCTTATGACATCTTGCGGAAAAGTATATATGAAATTTTCATTCGACATTCAAGAAAACACTATGAGCCTAAGCAGCAGTACCACTGAGTTTATCACGACAATCAATCTCAAGGATACAATAAGAAGCGTTATGCACCTTGACGCAGACGCTTCTTTTTCGTATCAGATTATTTGTTCGTGCAAACCTATATCGGCGGCTTTGAGTACAGAAGAAATATCGTTAAATATACAGGTGTATATTGTTCCGTCGGTAATGAATGAAAAACTTTCCGATGAAATAAGACAGGACATTCATACACAGTCCGCTCTCGGTATTGCATCACAGGATAAGCTTAAAACATCTATTGCCGATGACTTGGAGGCACATCACGGCTTTGGCTATTACGACAAGCAATATCTGTATTATTGGGATAATTATACTTTGGAAGATATGGGTGCAGAAATTACAAACAGAACCTCGGCATCTCTGTAGATATGTATAAATTTATAAAAGAATTGGAGGAACAAAATGAGTATTACACAGAATTTACAACTGACACTCACCCCGGAAGACGATACGACCACTACATTTAAGGCGTGGCGTTTAAGTATGAACGGCGAGGGCAGTGATTCAAATATGAAAAAGATTGATAGTGCATACGGTGATTTAACCGAACAGACCGAACAGCTTCAATCAAAACTTAATACAGTTTCCGATAAGGTTTTTGGTGAGGCACCGAAGACTTGGGCTGATGTTCAGAGTATCGTAAGAAACGGTGCAGCGGCACAGTACTTCGATATAGGAGACCAGTTTATTGTTGAACGCTTATCAGCGGTTACAGCAAGCAAGGGTGAAAGTACGGGTATCACCGCAGTGTCGGTAAATTCAGATACATTTGTGTCTGGTTGCGGCGAGGTTAAGGCGGGAGAATATCTGTTCACTTATGACGGAAAATCTTGGCGTAAAGAAGACGGAGCGATTATAAAGATTGCCGACTATGGTATCACATTAACAGGAACTCCCGTTGCCGGCGACCACGTTATTGTAACCGAAACAACCACACAGCTTAAATTTGATGTAATTGGAATTGACCACGATACACCGGCAGATGCTAAATATACTCACAGTATGACATTACAAATGCACGACTTATGGGCTACAGCTATGGTATATGATGCCTCTGAAGCTCTTTGGTATATCGACGAGGAAACATATCCGAGCGGTCTTGAAGCGGGAACATATCACTTCACGCTTCCTGCAGGATACGATAATACATATGGCGGTGGTTCAACATTTAATTTCACGCTGGCTACTACTGTCCCTGTAGGCGGTCAGGTCAGATTTGCTTGGAACTACAACACACAGGCATCGGCTTGTAAGATTATAACCTACACCTCTGCGACCTCAACAACTGCTCTTGAAACGGTGGGCGTAACTGCAGGAGAAGCCGGAACAGCAATGCCGACTTTAAGTGCTACTGCCGTAACAGCAAATACAAACTGCGTACACCGTATGCGTTATGGTTCTAACAACTGGGCTGAATCTGGACTTCGCCAGTGGCTCAACACAGATGGAGCTGCAAACACTTGGTGGGAACCTAAGACGGTATTTGACAGACCGACAAGTGCCGGTAGCGTTGGGTTCCTGAAAGGCTTCGACCCCGCGTTCTTAAATGTCATTGGAAATGTAACAAAAACAACACAGAAAAGCATATCTGATGGCTATGGTCTTGAAACAACCACAGAGCGTTTCTTCCTGCTTTCAAGACCGGAAATATATGCAGGTACAGAGCGTGGTGCAGACGGAGCAGACGGTACAGTATATGCGTACTATGGTGCTGGACATTCTGACTTAACCGCACCCGGTACAGGCGCAGATGCAAACAGAATTAAATATAGAAACGGTTCCGCAACGTATTGGTGGTTGCGTACTCCTTATTCCGGCAGCGGTCGCAATGTTCGTTACGTCACTCCGACAGGTTCCTTGGACAGCAACGGTGCCTACAACAGTATCGGCGTCGCCCCCGCTTGCGTAATCGTGTAATAATCTACCCCGTCAGGGGTGATTATTATTTACTGCCCAGAGGTACACACCCCCTTTGCGGTATATAACGAGAGACAATATAATCACATACTAAGAAGGGTTACCCCTTTACGGTATAATATGTAACAGGAGGTAAAACAATGAGTGTACCGGAAGGACAGAGAAGCAAGGGGAAACTTGCGATAGAAACAGAAACAGAGAAACTTCTGCAATACATCTTTGATGTCACGACGAAGTATTATCTTCCGCCGGAAAATGCTGAAGATAAAAAGACAACGCACGACAAAATCACAGAGTTCGCAAATGCAAGATGGCTCGCAGACCATATGCGTTCAGAGATATTATCGTGCCTTGCAAATATTCAGACGGCAAACAAGATTGTGATTGAAGATAACGCAAGCTTTTATGAACGGCGTAAATATCAGTCACAAGCTGAACGTGCGGTTGAAAATGTACTTACATCTGCAACACTGATGTATCGCAGAAAGTTAATCAAAAGTAAACGAATAAAATATATCGGCACTCAAATAGGACACGTCAAACGGATGATACAAAATTGGCGCAAGTCCGACAAAGCTCGATATACAAATGCAAACAAAAAATAATTTATATGGGGTAGTCGTTGTAAGAAGTTTCGTGCTGTAGCGGTCGCCTTCAGGGTTGCGTACTCCTAATTCCGGCAACGGTAACAATGTTCGTAACGTCAATCCGACAGGTAACTTGAACAACAACAATGCCAACAACAGTAACGGCGTCGCCCCCGATTGGGTGGTATTAGTAAGTAGTAGCACATAATGTGACCAAACTGAATGCCCACGCAAGGAACGACTATCCCAGCCGTAAAAGGCGAAACAGGTATACCGATGCAGTCTATTCACTCAACGATAATAGGTACTGCTATACACGGTATACAAATCTATTTTAATCAAAGAGAGGCGTTAAATGAACACTATGAACATATCTAACGTCCGTGAAACAGTCTGCGACTTTGATAGTCTATATGACGCAATGAATGTTTGTAAGACAAGCGTTATGTGGAAAGACAGTGTTGCAGGCTGGGTTAAGAACGGAATAATCAACTGTGCAAAACTTGAAGAGCAATTAAATAACGGTACTTATAAAATAGATGAGTATTCACGGTTCACCATTTATGAACCAAAGAAGCGAGATATTGTAAGCACACGCTTCAAGGACAGAGTTTTCCAAAGAAGTCTCTGTGATAATTATTTAACTGAACAGATTACAAAATCTTTCATCTATGATAATGGTGCCTGCCTTGCCGGTAAAGGAACGGAATTTTCCCGTGGCAGATTGGTTGCTCATATACAAAAGTTCTATCGAAAGCACGGTCGCAACGGATATGTCTTAAAGTGTGATGTAACAAATTTCTTCGGCTCTACGCCGCATAGTGTTGTCAAAGAAAAGATGCGAAAATTATGTGACGACGATTGGGCTTACAGTGAGGTTTGTCGAATCGTTGACAGCTTTAGCACAGACGATAGTCCCGGTGTCGGAATGGGACTTGGCTCACAGGCAACACAACTTTGCCAACTTGCAGTCTTAAATGAAGTAGACCACGGAATTAAAGAGTGCAAACGCATTAAGCATTATGTCAGATATATGGATGATTTCATTCTTATTCACGAGAGCAAAGATGTATTAAAGGATTGCCTGCAATACATACAGACAGAACTTGATAAAATGGGATTGCGTCTCAGCGCTAAGAAGACGCAGATATTTCCTATTACACAACCAATTCATTTTCTTGGATATTCTTTCAGACTTACCGATACGGGTAAGGTTGTAAAGAAAGTTTTGCCAAAGAAAGTTTCACACGAACGACATAAGTTGAAGCGTATGAAAAATTTAGTTAATGAGGGAAAGCTCACCCGCGATAAGGTTGACAGATGTTTTGAATCGTGGTTGGCACACGCAACAGCAGAACCGTCTGACCGCAGGAAAGGCACGCCATTCCTTTGCAGGACAGACGATTATTATACCGTTGAAAATATGAAACGATTTTACAAATCTTTATGGGAGGTTTAGTATGCAGTATTTATCACTTAAAGACCAGCTCTTAAAAGAGCGTCAAAAAAATGCTCGCCTTAGCGAAAATGCAGCTAAGAATACGGCAGATATAGATTATATCGCTATGATGTGCGACGTTGAATTGGAGATACCGGAAACTGACGGTATGCCCAACACAGAAGTTGAGGAGGCTTAATTATGGAACACAGTGCAAAATTCAATAAGGTTAAAAACTATTATGACCGTGGACTGTGGAACGAAACTCGTGTAGCAAACGCAGTCGTAAAGGAATGGATAACCGCAGACGAATACGAGGAAATCACCGGCAATCCATATGTCGAATAATTGGAGGTATGATTATGGCTATTGTAAAGAAAACATATAAAGGCACACATCTTGATTGCCATCAGGAATTCACCTGTGACTCTCGTGCCGATATAGATAATCTTCCTACGCAGAATACCGTAAAAGATAAATGTCCCACCGGGTCAACTGCTTTCGTTATAGACGACAGTTCGATATGGATGCTTAACAGTCTTGGCGTATGGAAGGAAATATAACAAAGAAAGGGAGTGATGGGTATGGGAATCAGTATTGAGACTTTAGCATTGGCACGAAAGTATGCGAAACAAGTCGCTAAAGAAGAAGGTGTCAATCAAGATTTCCTGAGCGACTTTGTTACAGATAAAACCACAGCTGAGTTCTGTGCGAGTATCACATCGTGTTCTGCGGTAAAGCAGGGTAATTCATTTATGGGGGCTGTAACGCTTACGGATATGCCCTTCAGCGGAAACGCAGAGTGTCGGGTGGATGTCATTCACAGTCAGCTTGGCGGATTTATTCTCGCCCTTGAGCTTATATCAGCAACAGAAGCTCCTTACCGTTGGTATGGTGTCTATTGGAAAACCTTTGGTGGTTGGCAAGCTCTTATAACCGATGCACATTTGCAGGAAGAATACACGGTTGAGGTATCCGAAAGTACAGGCGGAGATTACGCAAAGTCGTACATAGTAAAGCAGGGTGGTAAAACTTTATCCACAATAAACATTCCCAAAGATATGGTAGTATCTTCGGGTAAGATAGTGGAAAACCCTTCGGGGCAACCTGCTGGAAAATATATTGAATTGACATTGGCAAATTCAGATAACACAAAAATTTATATTTCAGTAGACGAATTGGTCGATGAATATACCGTGCATCTAAAAAGCACCACTGCTTCAACCGAAGGCGCTCACGGGTTAAGATATTATAACGGAGCTTTACAGTATAACAACGGCGGTCAGTGGGTTACGCTTTCCATTGCCGACTTGCTTATATAATTGAATAAAACATACACCGCCGCTTTGATTTACTCTTGCGGCGGTTTTGTAATTGGAGATGATGTATGTGGCAAAGAAAAATAAAATCATAGCTCGTGTTCAAAAACTTTTCAAGAGGGTATCCAAAAAGCGTGAGGCGGAGTATTCCAAGCGATTACTCAATCGCATTATAAACAGTTCCATTCTTATGATGTGGGCTACATACGTTCTCGCTTGGTGTGGTAAGACAGAGGTTGCGGAAACCCTATCTAAAACAATCGCAACATCTATCATTGCGGTTGTTGTCGGATACCTTGCGAAATCTGTTATTGAAAACATCAGCAAGCACACAGATACTTTTGGAAAGAACAACAACATAACCTATGAAAACTTCACGGACACCCCTGATGATGAAATAAATATGAACCGTGATTGTTAAAAACAAAGGAGGGATTTTATGGCATTAAGAGGAGCAACTGTTGAGCAGAAAATATGGAATTATTTTAAAGACAAAGGATTAAACGACTACGGCTGTGCAGGCTTGATGGGTAATCTCTATGCGGAATCCGCTTTGAATTCAAAGAATTTACAGAACTCATTTGAGAAAAAGTTAAAGTATACGGACGAAACATATACGAAAGCAGTTGATAATGGTCAGTATAAAAACTTTGTTAGGGACAGTGCCGGGTACGGTCTTGCCCAATGGACTTATTGGAGCAGAAAGCAGGCTATGTTAAACTTTGCTGCTTCTTGCAAGAAGTCTATCGGCGACCTTGAAATGCAGCTCGACTTCTTATATTCAGAATTAAGCACAGGATATAAAAAGGTTCTTGATGTTTTAACTTCTGTGTGTTCTGTGCTCGAAGCTTCAAATGCTGTGTTGCTTGGGTTTGAAAGACCTGCTGACCAGAGTGAGGCTGTACAAAGCAAGAGAGCTTCATATGGTGAAGGATATTACGAAAAGTATGCTGTTAAGGAGGACAAGTCTATGGCAGAAAACAAATTAGATAATACCCCGGACGCTTGGGCAAAAGAAGCGGTTGACTGGGCTGTAGAAAATAAAATTTTATTCGGTGATGAAAATGGAAATTATAAGCTTCATAATTCCTGTACGAGACAAGAGATGCTTGTATTCTTAGACAGGATGCGGAAGATAGTTTAAGGTGGTGAGAATATGAATTTAGTACAGAGTTTTCTAACTAAGAACCCTTGTTATACTTCCGGCAGAAAAATTACCGTCAAAGGTTTAATGCTGCACAGCGTTGGTTGTCCGCAGCCGTCCGCACAAGTTTTTATAAAAAACTGGAACAACGCATCTTTTAAGTCGGCGTGTGTTCACGGATTTATTGACGCGAATGACGGAACTATTTATCAAACCTTGCCTTGGAATCACAGAGGCTGGCACGGCGGCGGTTCTTCTAATAACACACATATAGGTGTAGAGATGTGTGAACCGGCTTGTATCAAGTACATAGGCGGTTCGTCATTTACCTGCTCTGATATGGCTAAAGCTAAAGCTTGTGCTAAAAAAACCTATGATGCTGCCGTTGAGCTGTTCGCATTTCTTTGCAAGGAATACAACCTCAATCCTCTTGGTGACGGGGTAATTGTTTCACATAAAGAAGGGTGTGCCAGAGGCATTGCAAGTAATCACGGAGACCCAGAACATTTATGGAATGGTCTTGGCATGGGCTACACGATGAACGGTTTCAGGAATGATGTCTATAAAGCACTGAATGGTAAATTTGAATGGACTGAAACTACAGTTTCTTATATCGGTACTATTCATGTGAGTAACACGCTCAACATCAGAAAAGAACCCGTCGTTGGTGCGGAGATTATTGGTAAGCACGCTAATGGTGATACCGTTGAAATTGTTGCAGAGACAAACAACGGATGGTACAGAGTTGAGTATCCCGGCGCAGGTACAGGGTATATAAGCGGAGACTATGTGTCTGTGGTTAACAAAATGCCCGCTCAGATTGTCGAAGATACCGAGACAATAAAAGATAATACCCCAGACGCTTGGGCGGCTGAGGCTGTAAATTATGCGGTTAAAAACGGTATTCTTTACGGAGACGAAAATGGTAACTACAAATTACATAACGATTGTACCCGACAGGAAATGCTCGTATTTTTGTACCGTGCGTACAAAGCAATAAAGAAATAAGAATGGAGGAGTTTATATGGAATGGATTAACTATGCGGTTTCTATCTTATCTGGATTAGCTATCGCTATTCCGTTGGTTGTAAAGCTCATTGAGTATGTAAAGAAAGCGGTTAAGGAGAAGAACTGGAACAAGTTGCTTGACCTTGTTATGAAGCTGATGTCTGAAGCTGAAACAAAGTTTGAGACCGGAGCTGAAAAAAAGGAATGGGTACTTGCTATGGTTAAAGCATCCGCAGACAGTATCAATTATGACATTGACACCAACGCCATCGGCGAGTTGATTGACAGTCTTTGTGATATGGCAAATGTTGTTAACGCATTGCCGAGCAAAGAAAATAAATAACCCGTTGATATTATAAAGAAAGTTGGTGCTGTGTGCTATGATAAGTTTTGTGGAATATTTGAATGTACCGGCACGAATAGCAATCTGTATTGTGGGTATATTCTTCGTTCTCCAGATTATAGGGGAACTCTTAGAATTTAAAGGAAAGGTTGTCCCTGAGTTTGTTAAGGTTCGCAAATACTTTGCACGTAAAAAGACCGAAAAGCTTGAAACGGCACAAACATTAAAAGAAGTTAAAACTTTACTTAACGATGTCAGCTCCCATTATTCTGAAGATAATATCGACAGGCGCAACAGATGGATGCAATGGGTTAATGACAAAACCGAAGTATATGACAAATCAATAGACAAGCTGGAAGCTGCATTATCAAATGTAGCTCAAGTTTTAAAAGACAACACAAAAATGACCGAGGAGATGTTTGTCCAAAACAGCCGTGACAGAATCATTGACTTTGCCAACAAAGCCGGCGATAAAGATGCGGTTGTTTCGAGAGAGGAATTCAACAGAATTTTTAAAGTTCATAAAAAGTATGAAGACTTTCTTGCGGAACGCAATCTCACCAACGGTGAGGTGGACATCGCTTACCGTATAATCAAAGACTCATACGAAGGACATATGAGAAATCATTCCTTCGTCGAGGATATACGCGGTTATAATAATTAGGCTCACTGAATTGGTAGACTTGTCGATAGACAGTCTGCCTTTTCTTTCCGTTTGGTATTCCGCAAAATATAAAACAATACTTTTATATATTCCTACGAACAACTTTTCAGAAATCATTGACTCGAATTTTTGAAAGTGTTATAATGTAATATGAAAACTAAGATATAAATGCAGTAAGCAGACTTATCCAATACAGTCCTTCGGGAATTTGTATTGGATATTTTTTTGCATTGAAAGGAGATGGTCACAATGCCTGCTTTTAAAAATGACAAGCGTGGAACTTGGCTCTGTAAATTTTATTATACAGATTGGAACGGCGCAAGGAAACAAAAGAAAAAGGAAGGGTTCCAAACCAAGCGAGAGGCACAGGAATTTGAAAGAGACTTTCTCAACCGATGCAGCATAGATTGCGATATCACATTTGAGAATTTCTGCAAGAAGTATATGGAGCATTGCAAAGCTCGATTGAAACCAACGACATACGAGAACAAGGTCAATATCATAGACACCAAAGTTCTCCCGTATTTCAAGACTCTGAAACTGAATGAAATCAAGGCAAGTACAATCAGAACTTGGCAGGATAAATTGATTACGCACAAAGATAATTACTCTCAGACATATCTTAAAACAATCAATAATCAACTGTCTGCAATATTAAACTTTGCCGTGAATAACGAGTACATCGGTTCTAACCCTATGCACAAGTGTGGAAGTATGGGTAAGAAAAATGCTGAGGGCTTACATTTCTGGACATTAGATGAGTTTAAAATCTTTTACACAGCCGTAAAGGATAAGCCCATATCCGAGGCAATCTTTCCTCTTTTGTTTTACAGCGGAATGCGAGAGGGTGAGGCTCTTGCTTTAACCCTTAACGATTTTGATTTTGAAAATAACACAGTCAATATCAATAAGACATATGCAAAACACAACGGGCAGGATTTAATACAGACACCCAAAACTCCCAAGAGTAAAAGGATTATTACATTGCCCGTTCAGATAATGGAGCTGATAAAAAAATATGCAGGCTCAATCTACGGTTATGAACCAACCGACAGATTGTTTACCTGCACAAAATATTATTTAGTACACGAAATGGTACGAGGCTGTAAGAAGACCGGTGTGAAAAGGATTCGGATTCACGACCTTCGTCACAGCCACGCATCACTTTTAATTGAATTAGGGTTCCAACCATTGCTGGTTTCTGAACGCTTAGGACACGAAAATATTGAAACAACACTTCAGACGTACTCACATCTGTACCCAAACAAACAGCGTGAAGTTGCTGATAAACTCAGCGATATCGTGTAAAAGCTTTTTAATTTTGTAGTACGCTTTTAGTACGCTTTTGACTTTTCAAGCCTCGAAAAGCCCGTAGTTATGGGGTTTTTCGGGGTTTCGTCATTATTCCCACTCGATTGTTGCGGGGGGTTTGGAGGTTATGTCATAGACAATTCTGTTGACGTGCTTTACCTCGTTGACTATCCTCTTTGACGCTTTGTCAAGCGTCTCGTACGGGATGCGCGCCCACTCGCCCGTCATGAAGTCGGTCGTTGTCACTGCGCGCAGCGCAACCGTATAATCATACGTTCTTCCATCGCCCATTACTCCCACGGAGCGCATATTCGTAAGCACCGCAAAATACTGGTTTATATCCTTGTCAAGTCCCGCATTCGCAATCTCCTCGCGGAATATCGCGTCCGCGTCCTTCAAAATATCCAAACGCTCCTTTGTAATGTCTCCGATACATCTTATCGCAAGTCCCGGTCCCGGGAACGGCTGTCTCCACACAAGATGCGCCGGTATGCCAAGCTCAAGTCCCAGCCGGCGTACCTCGTCCTTGAACAGGTTTCTGAGCGGCTCTATTATCTCCTTAAAGTCAACGTGCTCCGGCAGTCCGCCCACGTTGTGGTGACTCTTTATAACCTGCGCATTGCCCGCTCCGCTCTCTATTACGTCCGGATAAATCGTTCCCTGCACAAGATAGTCCACCGCGCCGATTTTCTTCGCCTCCGCCTGGAATACCTCTATAAACTCCTTGCCGATAATCTTTCTTTTTTCCTCCGGCTCCGACACGCCACGCAGCTTTTCAAGGAACAAATCCTCGCAGTTCACACGAATCAGATTGAGGTCAAACTGCTTTCTGAATACGCTCTCTACCTCGTCGCCCTCGTTCTTTCTCAAAAGTCCGTGGTCAACAAAAATACAGGTGAGCTGCTTGCCTATCGCCTTGTGCAGAAGTATCGCCGCCACGCTTGAATCAACGCCGCCCGAAAGCGCGCAAAGCACCTTTTTGTCGCCTATCTTGTTTTTTGCAAACTCTATATAATTCTTCGCATAGTCAGCCATCGTCCAGTCGCCGCTGCAGCCGCATATATTATAAAGGAAATTCCTCAGCATATGCCTTCCGAAAAGCGTGTGATTTACCTCCGGGTGGAACTGTACACCGTAAAACCTTCTGCCGGCGTCCTCAAACGCCGCAATCGGACAGCTCTCGGTTTCGCCTATCACCGAAAATCCCTCCGGCAGCACGGTAACCTTGTCCGTATGGCTCATAAGGCAAATATGTTCCTCATCAATTCCGTCAAAAAGCAGCGATTTTTTGAGCTTTATCTCTCTTTGACCGTATTCGCGGGTGTCCGCGCCTTCAACTCTGCCGCCGAGCATATAGCTCATCAGCTGCGCACCGTAACAAATTCCCAGAATCGGAATACCCAGCCCGAATATCTCCTTGTCAATCTGCGGCGCGCCCTCGCCGTAAACGCTGTTGGGTCCGCCGGTAAATATAATGCCCTTCAGATTTTCCTCCGCTTTCAGCTTTGCCAAATCCGTTGTACACGGGATAAGCTCGCAGTAAACGTTCGCCTCCCTGACCCTGCGCGCAATCAGTTGGTTATACTGCCCGCCGAAATCTATAACTATTACCTTCTCGTTTGCCATTTTTTCCTCCGCTCCGCTCTCTGACCGCAGCCGCGCCACAAGCCGTTGAGCTGAATTATAGATTATATTAAAATGAAAGGCGATTCCACCGTTTCACATAATTTACTCAAAAAGGAATCAACGGCAACGGTTATACCCTATTCAACAGTTACCGACTTTGCAAGATTCCTCGGTTTATCAATGTCAAGTCCCTTCAGCGACGCCACATAGTAGGAGAACAGCTGGAGCGGTACCACTACCTCGGATGGCAGAACAGTATCGTCACACCTCGGAACATATATAACATGGTCCGCTTCCTTCTCTATGTCGGTGTGTCCCTCGACCGCAATCGCAATTACAACCGCGCCGCGAGCCTTGACCTCCTTAATATTGCTCAGCATCTTCTCGAACAGCTTTTCAACGGTGCAGAGCGCAACCACAAGCGTACCTTCCTCTATCAAGGCTATCGTTCCGTGTTTAAGCTCGCCCGCAGCGTATGCCTCGGAGTGAATATACGAAATCTCCTTCAGTTTCAGCGATCCCTCAAGCGCAACCGCATAGTCAAGCTCGCGTCCGAGGAAGAACACGCTTTTGCTGTTATAATACTTTGACGCGCAATATTGTATTTCTTCCTTATTATCAAGAATTTTTGCCACATTGTCGGAAAGCTCCTCCAGAGATTTCATCACGCTTGCCTTTTTCTCCGGTGTTACAGTTCCCATAGCCTGCGCAAAGTGCATCGCAATCAGGTACATCGCGTTAAGCTGCGTGCTGTACGCCTTTGTTGTGGCAACCGCAATCTCCGGCCCCGCCCATGTGTAGAGCGTATCGTCAGCCTCACGCGCGATGGTGCTGCCCACCGCATTGACGATTGCAAGCGTCCGCGCGCCCATTCTCTTTGATTCGCGCATCGCCGCGATAGTGTCAGCCGTTTCGCCCGACTGGCTCACCAAAATAACAAGCGTCTTGTCATCGATTATCGGCGACGAATATCTGAACTCGGACGCGACCTCGACCGCAACCGGGATACGCGCCAGCTTTTCGATGATATACTTTCCGACAACGCCCACATGATACGCGCTGCCGCAGGCGATTATATAGAGCCTGCTTATGCTCTTTATATAATCGTCCGTAAGCTTAATATCGTCAAGCGTTATCTCGCCGCCGTCGATTCTCGGACTGATTGTGTCGCGGATTGCCTTTGGCTGCTCCATTATCTCCTTGAACATAAAATGCTCATAGCCGCCCTTTTCCGCCGCAGCTATATCCCATTTTACCTCGTACGGCTCCTTTGTGACTTCCTCTTTGTCCATGTTGAATACGCTTACGCGGTTCTTTTCGAGCTTTACAATCTCGTTATCCTCTAAGAAATATACATTCCTCGTTCTTGAAAGCACCGCCGGGATGTCGGACGCGATAAAGTTCTCGCCCTCGCCCAGACCCACAATCAGAGGACTGTCCTTGCGTACCGCGTAAAAGCAGTCCGGCTCCTCGCTGCAAAGTATACCGAGCGCATATGAGCCGTTCACCTTTTCGATAACCTTAATCATCGTGTCGATTACATCGCCGTTATAGTAATACTCAACAAGGTGTGCGATAACCTCGGTATCGGTTTCCGAAATAAATTCAAAACCCTTCTTTTTAAGAAATTCGCGCAGTTTAAGGTAGTTTTCGATAATACCGTTGTGTACCACCGCAAACTTGCCCGAACGGCTGAGATGCGGGTGCGAGTTCGTGTCGGACGGCTCGCCGTGCGTTGCCCACCTTGTGTGTCCGATTCCGACGTTGCCCGAAAGTGCCTTGCCGCCAGCGGTTTTCTCTTTGAGAACCGCCAGACGCCCCTTTGCCTTTACCACATCGAGCTTTCCGTTATTCAGAATTGCAAGCCCCGCGGAGTCATAACCTCTGTATTCGAGCTTTTCAAGACCCTCCAAAAGAATCGGAGCCGCCTGTTTGTCACCTATATATCCAACTATTCCGCACATAAAATTTTCCTCCAAGACATAAAATTTCAATACTGTACCAAGATGTATTGTACACTCTTTTTGCAGTATTGTCAATATTTTTTGAACTATTATTTAGTTTTATCCATTTTCTTCCAGTTTTATGTCTTTTTTAGAAAACTAAAAATGCGGTGAAAAGCGGTTTTTACAGCGCCAAATGTATATATATTATAGTACCGGCAGCGGCTTTTGTCAAGGTTTTGACCGAAAAAGATTAAGCGGAGCCGAACACGGAATGCCCTGTGATTAAAATTTTGAATGCCCGCCCGGCGGGGCGGTCAGCCGCGCTTTGCGCGCGGAAAGTAAAAAAATATAACAAAATTATAAAAATCTATATTGATTTTAAGTATAGTTTATGATATAATAATATGATAAGCAGAAACTGAAAATAGGAGATATAAACATGAATGTTATCAGTTTATTTTCCGGGTGCGGCGGACTGGATTTAGGCTTTGAACGTGCCGGGTTTGACATACCTATTGCAAACGAATTTGATAAAACGATTTGGGAAACATATAGAGTGAATCATCCAAATACAAAATTAATCAATGGTGACATAAGGAAAATTGATGAATCTGATTTTCCGCAAAATGTCGATGGTATCATTGGAGGTCCCCCGTGTCAATCATGGTCTGAGGCAGGAGCATTGCGTGGCATAGATGATGAGCGCGGACAACTCTTTTATGATTATATACGGATTCTTCGTAAAGTGCAACCCAAATTTTTTTTAGCAGAAAATGTAAGCGGTATGCTTGCAAGCAGACATAATGAAGCAGTAAAAAAAATTATTAAATTATTTGAAGATAGTGGCTATGATGTGTCATTCACTTTGGTAAATGCTAAAAATTACGGGGTGGCTGAGGAACGCAAAAGGGTATTTTTTATAGGATTTAGAAAGGATTTAAAAATAGACTTTACATTTCCTGCCGGTTCAACGGTCGATGACGATAAAAAGATTACGCTTAGAGATATTATATGGGATTTACAAGAAACAGCAGTCCCTGCTGCTAAAAAAAATCATCATAACGAGTTGGCAATAAATAATAACGAATACTTCACAGGAGAGTATTCGCCTATTTTTATGAGTCGTAATCGTGTTAAGTCATGGGATGAACAAGCATATACAGTTCAAGCATCCGGAAGGCAATGCCAATTACATCCGCAAGCGCCTAAAATGCTTAAATTCGGAAAGAATGATTGTAGGTTTGTTTTGGGCAAAGAACACTTATATCGCCGTATGACAATTAGAGAGGTAGCAAGAGTTCAAGGTTTTCCTGATGATTTTAAGTTTGTGTATAATAATGTGAATGATGCTTATAAAATGATTGGAAATGCTGTACCCGTTAATCTTGCTTATGAGATAGCTACAGCAATAAAAAAGGTGTTGGAGAATAATAAAATGAGTTCAAAAAGTAATGATCAAGGAAGAGCATTCGAATATGCTTGTATTATTGAATTAAGAAAACAAATTGCTGCTTATCGTCCTGTTATTATTGATGAGGCTACAGTAGCAGCTGCTGAAAGAGCGTGGTTGGTGCTATCGCCGGAGTCACAACGAAATTTTATACGTGCAGCAGATGCTTTTATTGATACTTTGTTTTCAGCTGAGCCGCTTATTCTCGAGTATAATAACGATGATGATATTGTTATTTTATCCATTAATAAGGATTCTGAAGCTGAGGGCGGAGATGTTCGCGATATTGTTATAACAAGAAAATCTATAAGATGGGATATTGGTTTATCTATGAAACATAATCATTTTGCAGCTAAGCATTCAAGGCTTAGCCCTAAAATAGATTTTGGTGCAAAATGGTATGGTGTTCCTTGTGCAGATAGTTATTGGAATAAAGTTCAACCGATATTTGAGAATTTGAAAGTACTTAAATGTAAAAAGTTTTCATGGCATGATATGACGAATAAAGAAGATGAGGTATATGTACCAATTCTTTCTGCATTTGTTGATGAACTGAGTAGAGCGTATCAAAATGATAACACAATCCCGACAAGGCTGATTTCGTATTTACTTGGTATTCGGGATTTTTATAAAGTTGTGGCTATTGATAATAAGCAAATTACAGAATTTCAATCATTTAATCTTAGAGGTGAATTAAATAAAAATGGTAGAAACTCAAAAGCAACACTTATTATTCCACAAGCAGATTTACCGACTGAAATTATAAAAATCAGATTTAAACCGGAATCCCAAAACACAGTGGAGTTATACTTAAATAATGGTTGGTCATTGTCTTTTAGAATACATAATGCGTCAACAATAGTTGAGCCATCATTAAAATTTGATGTTCAATTTTTAGGTGTACCTACAAATATTATTACGATAAATTGCATTTGGAAATAATATAAAGAATGAATATATAAATCTATTAGTTATACTTAGTGTTATTGTCAATTAAATTAGTGGCAATGCAGTAGTGTTTGCAACGGGGTTATGAAAATATATTTTTTTTGCAAAAATACTTGAAAAAAAGGCGTATTAAGAGTATACTAACAATAGTATATTATGTGGAGATGTAAAAAAAGTTCAGACCGCAAAAAGGAAAGTATATTGTTAAAGCATTAAACGCAAAAGCCGTTACAGCTTTATCGGCAGAAAAACCTCATTTTATTCGCTTTTTCTGTATCGAAAATCCTTTTTGCTGCGAACAAACCTCACCTCTTGGAGTACACTTGTACGCCTTCGGGTTCGGTTTGTCCACTCTGAAACATTTTTTCCTATCTCCCCATCCGTGGAGATGTAAAAAAAGTTCAGTTTATCTGTTCTGAAACATTTTTCCTATCTCCTATTATGCGGAGATGTAAAAGTTTTTACACCTCTGCCCGAAATAAAATAAATGTAAGGACTGCAAAATCGGATATGAATTCTTTTTTTGTTGCTTTAATAAATATTCTGCAAATTATACTTTTAATTATAGGCGGCTACTACCTTGTAATCGCGCTGTTTTCGTTCAGAGTTACCGCGAGAAAGCGTATCTCGGCTGAAAAGCACACCTTTGCGCTTTTGGTTGCCGCGCACAACGAGGAAAACGTCATTGCTCAGCTTGCGGAGAGCCTTAAAGGACTTAACTACCCAAGCGACTGCTATGACGTATTTGTCATTGCCGACAACTGTACGGACAAGACCGCCGAACGCGCAAGAGAGGCGGGCGCATACGTTTGGGAGCGTTTTGACAACGTAAAGCGCGGCAAGGGTTTTGCTCTTGAATTCGCGTTTGAAAAGCTGTTTGCCGCGGAAAAGCAATACGAATATTTTTGCGTCTTTGACGCGGACAACATTGTCGAGTCCGACTTCCTTATGCACATGAACAATAAGATAAACGAAGGCTACCGCGCGGTACAGGGTTATCTTGACAGCAAAAACCCCTCGGATTCGTGGCTTACCTTCTCGTATTCGCTTTGGTACTGGATTAACAACCGCATAAATCAGCTTGCGCACGGCAACCTTGACCTCGGCTGCAAGCTGGGCGGCACGGGTTTCGCGGTTTCCGCGGAGCTTATAAGGCAGTACGGCTGGGGCGCAACCTGTCTTGCGGAGGACACCGAGTTTACATTAAAGCTCGCGCTGAGCGATATAAAGGTCGGCTGGGCGCACGACGCTGTGGTATACGACGAAAAACCGCTGAGCCTTAACACCTCGATTCATCAGCGGCGCAGGTGGATGCAGGGTCTTGCCGACGTCGGCACGCGCTATGTCGAGCCGCTTATCAGAAAAATCGTGACCGAAAAGGATTCGTTCGCGTTCCATACGCTCATGAACTTTTGGAGCGACACCCTCTACAGTACGTCAATTATATTTTTCACCGCGGTATATATACTTTCGTTTTTCCCGGCACAGACGCTCGGCGCGCTCTATCCGATATGCGCCATGTGGATGAGTCCGGGCAGCCGCCTGCTGCTCTCCTTCTTTGTGTGGGGGAACATAGCCGCGGCGGTTTACGGACTGTACAGCGACCGCAAGCTCAGCCGCGAAATCATACGCAACGGTCTTGGGTTTATGCTCTATCTGTTTTCATGGATACCCGTTGCGGTCATGGGAATTTTCGGTAAAAACGACGGCGAATGGTTCCATACACCGCACTCGCCCAAGGAATAATATTTTAAACGCAAAAGGAGAAAAAACTTTATGGATATTTTTGTTGAATACCTTGTCAAAAAGAAGAAAACCGCGTCCGACGTTCTTAAAGCGCTGGGAATATCGTTCGGAGGAACGCTCGTTCTTATTATAATTTTCATGCTGCTGATGTCGTACATTCCGCAGCTTGCGTCACTTTCGCTGCTGCTTGTGGCGGGAGGTATCTACGGCATTTATATGCTTATAACCTCCTTCAACCTTGAATACGAATATTCAATGGTGAACAGCGAAATCGACGTTGACAAGATTGTAAACGTGCGCCGCCGCAAGCGGCTTACGACCGTAAATATCCGCAGCATAGACTACTTTGGTCAGAAAAAGGGCAGCCGCGAATTTGACAGCTGTATGCGGAACCAAAATATTGAAAAGATTTACGCCTGTATCGACAAAAACGACGACAGCGTTTACTATGCCGTATACCGCGAAAACGACAAGGAAAAAATGATTTTGTTCAACCCGAACGAAAAAATGATTTCAAAAATGCAGAAGATAAACCCTCACAAGATAAAGACCGACACAGTTCCCGCCGCGGCAGAGGTTTGATAAAATGCGCTGCGGCACCGATATAATCGAAATTGAACGGATAAAATCCGCTTTTAATAAGCACAAAAACTTTGCCGGGCAGATTTTCACCGAGGATGAAATCCGCCGTTTTGCCGAAAACGGCTGCAGATTTGAAATCCTTGCGGGAATGTTTGCCGCCAAGGAGGCGTTTTCCAAATACCTCGGCACGGGCATAGGCAAAACCGCGTTCCGCGACATAGAGGTCTGTCACAATGCGGACGGCAGTCCGTATATCCGACTGCGCGGAGTTAAAAGCGACGCGTCTGTCAGCATTTCGCACTGCCGAAAATACGCGGTTGCGTTTGTGACGGGGAACGGACAGGGTGTTTCACAGGACGGAGCAACCGCGGCGGATAATAATTCGGCGGCGGCACGCACGTTGGACAACGATTTGACACCAACCGCCCACACGGCTGATAACAATTCGACAGCGACAGCCGCCATGAGTACAGACGGCATTATTGCAAAAAACATTTTGACAGGTGACAGCAACACCGCGTGCGGCAACACCGTGAACGGCGGCGACTTTGAGCCGTGCAACGCCCCCGCGGCGGACAACGATTCGGCGGCGACAGCCGCCATGAGTACAGACGGCATTATTGCAAAAAACATTTTGACAGGCGACAGCAACACCGCGTGCGGCAAAACCGCGGACGGCGGCAGCTTTAAGCCGTGCAATGCCCCCGCGGCGGACAGCGATTCAACACCAGCCGCCCCCGCAGCGGACAATTTACACATAACCCGCGGCGCGGCGCAAGCGCCGAGCTACGGCGGATATTCCCGCGCGATGAGCCGACTTATACCCATGCGTCTAAGCAGCGCAAACAAAGGCTCATGCGGTCGGGTATCAATTATAGCCGGCTCAAAGGGAATGACAGGAGCCGCGGCGCTCTCCGCGCTCGGCGCGCTGCGCAGCGGCGCGGGACTGGTAACCGCGCTTACCCCTTCGAGCGAGCAGCCGATTCTTGCGGTCAAGCTGACCGAGGCTATGACAGTTCCGCTCCCTCACGAAAACGGAATCATCTCCGCAGCCGCGGCAGATACCGTCCTTGAAAGCATACAAAATGCGGACGCGGTGGTTTTCGGTCCGGGTCTTGGCAAGGGTCGCGGTATTCTTCCTCTGCTTGAACGGATTATCACCGAATTTACAAAAACTCTGATAATAGACGCGGACGGAATAAATGCGCTCAGCTCGAATATAGATATATTAAACAGGAAAAAATGCAGTGTTATCCTCACCCCGCACCCCGGCGAGATGTCGCGACTCAGCGGTCTTTCCATTTCGGAAATCCAGTCGGCGCGCATCAAAACCGCGGAGGACTTTGCCGACCGCTTTGACGTTACGGTCGCGCTGAAGGGCGAGGGTACGGTGGTCGCGGCGCGCGGCGGCAAAACCGCCGTAAACCCGAGCGGAAACTGCGGAATGGCGACCGGCGGCACGGGCGACGTACTCTCCGGAGTAGTTGCCGCGCTTGCGGCGCAGGGCTGCACTCCGTATGATTCCGCCGTACTGGGCGTGTATCTACACGGGCTTGCGGGCGATATTGCGGCTGCCGAAAAGGGCGTCCACGGTCTGATTGCCTCGGATTTGTGCGGCGCATTGCCCGCGGCATTTCTTGAAACGCTTAAATTTTTATGAACGGAGACAGGCGATGAAAAAGTACATCGCGGCTCTTGCCGCATTTGTACTTACGATAAGCCTGTGTGCGTCCTGCTCCCGCGGCGCGGACGGCTATGACGCATACAAGGAGATTTACAAACGCTACAGCAACATCGAAAATTTCTATGCCGAGGCGGAAATCACCGTTGAGAATCCGCGCACCGAAACGGTCTATCATGTGCGCCAGAGCTACACGGCTCCCGACAGCTATACCCTTGTAATCGATTCCCCCGAAGCGCTCGCCGGCAGCGGCTATGTGTTCCGCGGCGGAAGGGCAACGCTTAAATCGGGATTCGGCAAGGACGAGAGCGTACACGCTGCAGCTCCCGAAACAAGGAACTGCTTTTTTGTAAACGATTTCTTTGCCGAATACTTCGGCAGCGAGGAATCGGCGGCAAAAAGCTCCGGCGGCTTTTCGGGCGGCGAAACCGCGCTCGACTGCTATATATCCTCGGGAACGTCCGATAAATTCCGTCAGACGCTTACCGTTGACAACAAAACCTTTCTCCCGCTGAAGCTTACTACCTACGGCGCGGACGGCAAACCGCGCGTAACCGTTAAATTCATTGAATTCAGGCTTAACTCGGATGACGGAGAAATAAAATTCTAAACGCATAAAAGGTGAAAAAAATGATAAACAATATGCAGCGTTCATGGGCGGAGGTCAATCTTGACGCCATTGAACACAATGTAAAGCAAATCAAAGGACTTTTGAAAAAGGACGTAAAGCTGATGGGGGTTGTCAAGGCTGACGCATACGGTCACGGCTTTGAGGAAACCGCGTCAACCATACTGAAAAGCGGCGCTGACGAGCTTGCGGTTGCCTGCGCGGATGAGGCTATTCAGCTGCGCAAAAACGGCTTCGGCGTTCCGATACTCATTTTGGGGAACACCTCCTCCGACATGGCGAGCGACCTTATCAAATACGATATTATGCCGTGCGTGTACAATACCGATTTTGCCGAGTACCTTTCAAAAGAGGCGGCGCTACAGGGTAAAACCGCAAAAATTCACATAAAAATCGACACGGGAATGGGTCGTATCGGCTTTCTTTACGATGACTCGCCCGCAAACCGCGCGGCGGCAATAAACGATATTCTGCGGATTTCCATGCTGCCGAATATAAAAATCGAGGGAATGTTCACGCACTTTGCGACCTCGGACGAGGCGGACGATACGTATACGCATATGCAGTTCGAGCGGTTTACCAATCTTGCGGCAAAGCTGGAGGAGGTCGGCATAAGCATACCGAGCAAGCACGTCTGCAACAGCGCGGCTATTATGCGCTTTCCCGAAATGCAGCTTGATATGGTGCGTGCCGGAGTGATTATGTACGGAATGTACCCCTCCGAGGAGGTCGACAAAAGCGTGCTTGACCTCATTCCCGCAATGAGCTTTAAGACCCGCGTCATACACGTCAAGGAGGTTGACGAGGGCAGCTGTATCAGCTACGGCAGAACATTCCGCGCGCCAAAGCGCATGAAGGTTGCAACCCTTGCGGTAGGGTACGCCGACGGCTATTCGCGTCTGCTGTCCGGGAAGGTTGACGTGCTTGTTGACGGTCAGCGCGCAAAGCAGATAGGAAGAATTTGTATGGATCAGTGTATGATTGATGTTACAAATGTCAATAATATAAATGTCGGTGACGAGGTTACCTTGTTCGGCAATGCAGGGAAGGACAACCTTCCCATTGAGTACATTGCCGAAAAATTCGGCACAATTAACTACGAAATATCGTGCATCATAGGTAAACGAATCCCCCGCATTTATATCAAATCCGGCAGGGTGGTAAAGAGCGTCAACTACCTTCTCCACGACTATGACTTGTAAATACATAGCTTTTGCGGTATTTGTGAGCTAAAACAAGTCATGCTGCGTATAGTAATAATAGGATTGATTTTAGGGGGACTTGGAATGTACTCGGAAGAAAACAGCAGCGCGCGCCCGTGTACGGACGCCGATATAAGCAGGTTAATTGAAGGCTACAAGGAAATGTCCCGCATCAATCTTAGTTTGGCGAACAGTGCGACAGCCGCCGACAACGACGCGCTTGCACTGTGCGAACAAAAACTTGCGGAGTGTGAATAATTGTGATAATAAAAAGAGGAGACATTTATTATGCGGATTTGAGTCCTGTAGTAGGCTCCGAGCAGGGCGGAGTGCGGCCCGTACTTATTATCCAGAACGATATAGGTAATAAATACAGTCCCACGGTAATCGCGACCGCGATTACGTCACAAATCAACAAGGCAAAAATGCCGACTCATATAGAGCTTGATGCAAATGAGTACGGCTTGTCCAAGGATTCCGTTGTCCTTGCCGAGCAAATCCGCACCATTGACAAAAAAAGACTTAAAGAAAAAATCGGTCATCTTGACGATAAGCTGATGACCAAAGTCAACGCGGCTCTGGAGATTAGCTTCGGACTTGTTTAGGGCGAATTTACCTGAAGGTACAAGACGAGAGAGCCGCCGTGAACACGGCAAAAAAAAGAGAGTGTAAGGCGCGCGCCGCATAAGGCGGGCGGCATTACACTTTCTGCACATTTTCCGCCGCGGCGGTCGGTTTTGTATATCAAAAACCGCCGCCCTCTGTGGCGGAGATAATAACATTTGGTTGGTGAGAATTATGAAAAAAAGGTACATAAGATTCAGACTGGGCGCACTTGCGGCGGCGGTATGCGCGCTTGCTACGGTAGTTCTTGCCGAGCCGGGCGCGTCCGACGACCCGCTGATTTCCAAATCCTATATTGAAAATCAGCTCATGCCCCAAATAAAGCAGTACATAGAAAGCCGTCTTGCAGAGGTCGGCGGCGGTAGCGGTGGCAGCGCGGCTGCGGTAACGGCGGACAAGTTCAATGTGGTTAATGCCTCGGCGGGACAGCAGATTATCTGTTCCGCGGGTACGGAGCTTATCCTCCGAATGGGCAGCGCGTCGGTAATTGCAACCGAAAAGGGCGGCATAGCCGACACGACGGACGGCTTTGACCTTGCGGACGGCGCATTTATGCCGTCAAATCATCTTCTTATCGTTCCCGTCAGCGACGGCAGGGGCGTCCGCGCCACAACCGATATCATTGTGATGATTAAGGGCGGCTATACCGTAAAATAGTCTGAAAAAAGGGATATTGCAGTATACCCGCAGAACGGCTGCGCGGAAAACCGTGCGGAATATCAGCCAAACGGCACACGGAAAACCGTGCGGAATATCAGCCAAGCGGCTGCGCGGAAGCGGTCACATAAAAAGCTGTTGCGGTATGTACTCCGGACATCTGCACGAAAAACTACCGCAATAATGTAAACAAAGCATAAGGACGGCTGCATCCGCAGCCGTCCTTATTTTCTTTTAACCTAACACTTTTTGCCCGAAAGGACAAGTCCGCATAAAGGATATTTTTAATCCCCAAAAAACCGCTTGCCCCTTTGTCTGACCACAGGGGCATATTGGTTTCAGTTCCCATATGCCGCTCCCTACGATGCAAAGTGTACGTCGGGGTTTTCGGGATTGCCGTCCTTTAAAACCTCAAAATGCAGGTGCGGCTCAAGATTCTTTTCAAGCGCACATGATTTGCCTACCGTGCCGATAACATCGCCCTTTGCAACGCTTGCGCCCACCTTTACCGAATCAATATCCGCAAGCGAGCCGTAAAGCGTTGAAATGCCGTCGCCGTGGTCGATTACAACGGTTGCGCCGAGCATATCGTCACTGTAAACCCTGCTCACCGTTCCCGCTGCCGCCGCGTGTACGCTCTCGCCCTCCGCTGCGGCATAGTCGATGCCGTTGTGCGTGCGCCAGTCGTCCATTGCCGCACAGTACACAAGATCGTCAAGCGAACATTCGGCAATCACTCTGCCTACGCACGGCTCGGACATTCCGCTGTCCGACTGCGCGGCGGGCGCGGCTACCTGTGCGGACGCTTTGACCGCCGCCGCGTCAACGTCTATCACGTTTTCGCGCGGGACGGCTGTCTGCGCCGCGGAGCCTTCCGCTCCGCTTGGTTTAATCTCCTTAATGGCGGAGCCGCCGTCCGTTTTGCCGTCCGCTCCTTCCTCCGCGCCTCTGTCCGTCCTTCCGTCCGTGTCGGAGCTGCCTTCACCCTTATCCGATTCGGATTCGGATTCGATTTTACTTTCGCTCACAGCCTTCTGCCATGCGGCGTCATCAAACGAAACATTGCTGTCTGTGCGTCTTGCCGCTCTTCCGACATACGCGAATATTCCGATAATGACCGCAAGGGAGCAGAGGGCTATGTAAACCCCTCTGCTTTCAAACATTCGCCTCAGACGGCTCCCCCGCGCCGCCGCGCGCTTTCCTTTTCCGTTATTTCTGTTTTCCATGTGTTGTCAACACCTCCATACTACAAGTATTGACAGCCTGTCCGTTTTTATACAGCTTTTTTCAGCGTTTTGGGAATTTTTATTGTGTACTCGATAAATTCGGCGTTTTCGACCTTGCTCGCCTTGGCGGCAATGCCCGACTTTTTCATCATGTCAACCGCCTGCTTTATGGTGTTCGTGAATATGCGCACGTCCTTGAAAATGCGGATATTTTTCGACTTCTCCTCCGGCGCCTTCTTTATATCGGAAAGAATCCCGTCAATAAGCTCCTCGGTTTTGCTCACGTTAAGACCTCGCTTTATTATTACGGCAAGAATTTTGTGCCGCGTTTTGTCGTCCGGCAGCCGCAGCAGCGCCCTCGCGTGGCGTTCGGTCAGTCCGTTCTCGGTCAGAGCCGCGCGAATATCCTTTGGCAGCTTTAAAATTCTGATTTTGTTCGCGATTGTCGACTGATTTTTACCGAGCCGCTCCGCAAGCTCCTCCTGCGTCATGCCGTGCTCGGACAAAATACTGCACAACGCCTCCGCCTCCTCGATATAGCCGAGGTTTTCGCGCTGGATATTCTCTATCAGAGCCATGACCGCGCTGTCCGTGCCGCTCGCCTTTACCACAACCGCGGGAATCTGAATCATACCCGCCATGCGGCACGCGCGCAGCCTTCGCTCGCCCGCGATAAGCTCGTATTCGCACGAATTGATTTGCCTTACCACAACCGGCTGCATAAGACCGTACCTCTTTATGGACGCGCACAAATCGTTAAGCGCGCCGTCCTCCATCTCCTGCCGCGGCTGATACGGATTCGGTCTTACACTCTCTATCGGCAGACATACCGCCTTTGCATTTTTTTCTTCTGTTATCATATTTCCCACCCTTTCCAAATTTTATCTGAACAAAATTTATCTTTTATGTTTTTATTCTAACATAAATAAACTAAAATTACAAATTTTTCCATATGCAAAAGGTGAGAAAAAGTCGTTTAAGCCGAGCCTAAACGACAAAATGCCCCAAAAAGGGGCGGGAAATACTCAGGAAATAAAAAAATTTTTTTAATTAT
>ERZ1034913.470-NODE-470-length-33063-cov-6.239912_pt1 | contig 33063 bp, 25 predicted proteins | sample MGYA00520697_ERZ1034913 | MGnify/ENA primary metagenome ERZ1034913 (study PRJEB33766, sample SAMN09781786) | gut metagenome | biome: gut microbiome | host: Homo sapiens | place: Madagascar | study: EMG produced TPA metagenomics assembly of the PRJNA485056 data set...
CGTTGGCCTCACGGTTAACAAGAACACCATCCCCAACGAGCAGCGCAGCCCCTTCGTGGCGAGCGGCATTCGCGTCGGGTCCGCTGCGGCCACCACGCGCGGCTTCACAAAGGACGACTTCTACGAGGTCGGCCTGTGCATTGCCGGCACCGTGTTCAACGCCGACGATGACGCAAAGCTCGCCGACATCAAGAAGAAAGTCGACGCGATGCTCGAGGCCCATCCGCTCTACCCGGGTTTGGAGTACTAGAAGCCGCCCGCCGGGCAGACGATATCTTGCGCCAGGTCGACGAGTTTCGACCCTTTTCCGCGAAGATGGGCGCGAGTGCGTGGTGCGGTCCTTCAACGCGGGCAGGGGAGATGGCGCTTTCTTGAATTCTTGTCCTGTGCAAACATCGGTTGTGGCTCACGTGGCAACCCAATGCTGGTAGAATCGCATGAAACGGTGAAGGGCTCGCGGCTTACCGCGGGCCCTTTTCTTTATGGAAGCGAACTTCGGCCGAAAGAAGGAACCATGGACAACAGCCGCGTCACTCTCGTCGATCACCCTATGGTGCAGCATAAGCTTTCCATCCTGCGCGACAAGGCGACTTCCTGCAAGCAATTTCGCGAGCTCGTGCGCGAGCTTGCCCTGTTCGAGGGCTACGAGGCAACGCGCGATCTGCCGCTGGCCGACGTGGACGTCGAAACCCCCATCTGCACGGCGCGCTGCAAGCAGGTGTCGGGCAAGAAGCTCGCGGTGGTGCCCATCCTCCGCGCGGGCCTCGGTATGGTTGACGGCGTGCTCGATCTGATTCCCGCGGCGCGCGTGGGGCATCTAGGCATGTACCGCAACGAGGAGACTCACGAGCCGGTTCCCTATTACGACAAGATGCCCGAGGATATCGCCAACCGAACGGTGCTTGTGGTCGACCCGATGCTCGCGACGGGCGGCTCGATCATCTCGGCTGTCACCTACCTGCGCTCGCGCGGCGTCACCGGTGAGATCAAGCTTATGGTCCTCGTCGCCGCGCCGGAGGGCATCGACGCCGTCCTCGCCGCCGACGACAACGTGCATATCTACACGTGCGCCATTGACGAGGGGCTGAACTCCGCGGCCTACATCGTCCCCGGCCTCGGTGACGCCGGCGACCGCATCTTCGGAACTAAATAACAGTCCTGTGGACTGTTATTTCCCTGTCTATGCGCCCGAGCGGGCGCGTCCCCGAACGCGCGGAGCGTCGGTCGGGGACAGTACGGTTTCAAGTGGTCGAGAACGCGGCGGCGCTCACAAAGCGAGTCCTGCTCGCGCGACTGAGCGTTGCCGCGTTCTCGCCATATGAGGGATGGATTTCCAATGACTCAAGATAAGAGACCCAGCTGGGACGAATACTTCATGACGCTTGCCAACCAGGTCGCCACGCGCACGACGTGCATGCGGCGCGGGGTGGGGGCCGTCATCGTGAAGGAGCGCCGCATCCTTGCGACGGGGTACAACGGCGTGCCGGCGGGACTTGCGCACTGTGCCGAGACCGGATGCTTACGCCAGCAGCTCGGCGTTCCCTCGGGGCAGCGCCATGAGATCTGCCGCGGGCTCCATGCCGAGCAGAACGCCATCATCCAGGCAGCGCGCTACGGAATCAACATCGCGGGCGCCTCGATCTATATCAACACCCAGCCCTGCGTCGTGTGCGCGAAGATGATCATCAACGCCGATATCGAGGAGATCATCTACCAAAATCCCTATCCCGACGAGCTCGCCATGTCGATGCTCGAAGAGGCGGGAATCAAGCTTAGGGTGTTCGAGCCGGCGAACAAGTAAAGGACTGACCTCGCGAAATACGAGTCACAAGAAGCGTCTCGGCAAGGCGGCACGAGAGTGAGCGGTCCCTCTTTTCGGCCAAGCGCGCGCAAATGACCGCTCACCCGAAAAAAGGACGTGTTTCCTACGGCGCCTTCGCGACTCCTTCACATTCAGCTATTATACGGAAGGCTTTTAGAAGGGCGCAGTGCGCGCAGAGGGTCAAGGAAAGAAGGACATGGTAGTAGCAATCATCGTCGCGGTGCTCGTTGGACTGGTGAGCGTCATCCCGTTCAACGTGGCTATCAAGAAAATCCGCGCGGTCGATCCGACCAAGTCTTTGAATCTTCTCGGCCCTTTCCTTTTGACCATTGCCGCGTCGTTTGTCATCCTCGTCGCGGGTATGGTCGTGTGCAAGCTCGTTGCGCCTGACGTCGCGCTCGCGTATGCGGTTGCGGAACTTGTCGCATTCGTGGTCGGGGTTATTGTCTTCGGCGTGTTTTTGTCGAAGCGTCGATAGAGAAGGAAAAAGGAGAGGTACATGGCTTTTGAACTAACGGGCAATCCCCTGAACGATATCTCCGCTCCTATTGAGGAGCTCAGCGAGTCGTTCAACTCGACGCTCGTCTTCGATTTCGGCAATGGCGTCGGAATCACCCAGTACACCTTTTGGATGATTATCATCTGCGCGATCGTGCTCGTGGGCGTGCTCGTGGGCGTGCGCAAGATCAAGGTCGTCCCCGAGGGCAAGTTCGCGGGCCTTGTGGAGTGGGGTTACGACGCAGTTCGCCGCAACATGGGCGAGGGCGCTATCGGCCATGGTTACAAGAAGCATATCCCGTTCATCGCGACCATGTTCTTCTTCATCCTCATCTCCAACGTGATCGGCCTTATCCCAGGCGCGAAGACGCCGACCGGCACCCTGTCCGTCACGTTCGCACTTGCATTGCTCTCTTTCCTGTACTTCAACTTCTACGGCATCAAGGCCAAGGGCGGCTGGGGCTACATCAAGTCCATCGCTCCGTCGGGCCTTCCTAAGCCGATGGTTCCGATCATCTGGTTCTTCGAGTTCTTCTCCCTGGTCATCCGCCTGCTTACCCTTGCCGTTCGACTTTACGGCAACATGTTCGCCGGCCACATGATCCTTGGCATCTTCGCGATCATGACCCAGTTCTTCATCCTCGATCTGATCTCGTTCGCCAATCCCGCAGGCGTCGCCGCGATTGCATGGGCCGTGTTCCTCGTCGCCATGTACGCGCTCGAATGCCTCGTTGCCTTCCTGCAGGCATACGTGTTCTCCGTGCTGACGGCCGTGTACGTGGGCCTCGCTCAGAGCGAGCACTAGAACCGCGCGGGCCGCGCCCGCATCGCGCCGAAAGGCGCACCAATTCGGTTTCAACGACGTTTCCGTTAGAAACGCCGAGAGACATAAGTAAAGCAGTTTTTGAGAAAAGGCTCAGAAACGAAAAAAGGAGGAAAAGTGGAAGCTACTCTCGTTATCGCAGCCCTGAAGGTTGTCGGCTACGGCCTCGGCACCATCGGCCCAGGCATTGGTCTTGGTCTTTGCGGCTATGGCCTGTGCGTTGGCTCTGCTCGCCAGCCCGAGCTCGCCGGCAAGCTCTTCACCAACGCGCTTATCTTCGGCGCTCTGGCTGAGGCACTCGCCCTTATCGGCTTCGTTCTTACCTTCATCTTCTAAATCGGCTGTATCGTTTTAGAAATACACGCTGAGAGAGAAGGTGGATGAGTGAAAGCAAAACTGAAGACGAAGTTGGCAAAGGCCGGTGTCGCAGCTGCATCTGCAGCAAGCCTTGCATGTGCTTTCCCCACCCTCGCGTTCGCCTCTGAGGAGAAAGAAGGCATCGCGGTGCTCATTCCCGATATGAATGAGTTCATTCCGATGCTCGTTGCCTTCATCATCATTCTCATCGTGCTGGCCAAGTTCGGTTGGCCCGTGGTTGACAACATCATCACGAAGCGCGAGAGCACCATCAAGGAAGCCCTTAAGAAGTCTGAGGAAGCCCAGGTAGAAGCCGAGCGCACGCTTGCCGAGTACAAGCGCCAGCTCGAGGAAGCCAAGGCTCAGTCCGCGAAGATCATCGCGGATGCGAAGGCTACGGGCGAGGCTGTCAAGGCCGACATCACCAACAAGGCCCAGGCTGAGTCTGCCCAGATGATTGAAAAGGCTCACGGTGCGATCGAGGCCGAGAAGAAGGCCGCTGTCGCCGAGCTGCAGGGTTCTATCGCCGATCTGTCCGTCGACGTGGCTTCTCGCCTTGTCGGCCATGACCTGAACGACGATGAGCACCGCAAGATCATCGAGCATTACGTGACCGAGGCGGGCAGTTTCAATGCCTAATAACCGCCTCATCACCAAAGAGAAGATCGCCGCGTACGCATCGGTACTCCTCGATGCCGCGAACACTTCCGGCGGCCAAGACGCTGTTCTCGAAGTGCGCGAACAGGCGGAGAAGATCGTCTCCGTGATGCGGACGAATGTCGATCTTTCAGGCGCTCTGGAAGACGCGGCGTACACGCCCGAACAGAGGGCCCAGATTGCACGTGCGGCTTTTGCGCAGTGCAACCCTGCTTTCACCGAGGTTCTGGCCGTCATGGCCGAGCGCGGTGAGATCAAGTTGCTCCCGCAGGTCCGTGCAAGCTACGAAAACCAGGTGGAAACCAAGCTCAACCTGTGCATCCTCGATGTGACTACGGTTGTTGAGCTCGATGACCATCTGCGCGACATCATCAAGCAAAAAGCCGAATCCGAGCTGGGCATGAAGGTCGTTCTTCGCGAGCGTATCGACAAGTCCATCTTGGGCGGCATCATCATGAGCGCGGGCGACAAGCGCATCGACGCGAGCGTGGCTAGCCAGCTCAACAATGCGCGCATCGTGCTGAAGAAGAAAACAGATGGAGGTGAATGCTAGTGACTGAAATTACCGCACAGTCCATTGACGAAGCGCTGCGTAAGCAGTTGGCCTCCCTTGAAGTGAGCGTTGATTCCCGCGAGGTCGGTACCGTCATCCAGGTCGGCGACGGCATCGCTCGTGTTGACGGTCTGAAGAACGCGATGGCTGGCGAGCTTCTCGAGTTCGTCGGATCCAACGGTAAGACCGTGTTCGGCTTGGCCCAGAACCTCGAAGAGGATGAGGTCGGCGCCGTTCTTCTCGGTGACGTCACCGCAATCAAGGAAAATGATCAGGTCCGTACCACGGGCCGAATCATGGAGGTTCCGTCCGGCAAAGGCCTGCTCGGCCGCGTCGTGAACCCGCTCGGTATGCCGATCGACGGCAAGGGCGAGATCGAGGCCGAAGGCACCCGCCCGGTCGAGTTCAAGGCTCCTGGCGTTATCAGCCGCAAGCCTGTTCACGAGCCGATGCAGACCGGTATCATGGCTATCGACTCCATGATTCCTATCGGACGTGGCCAGCGCGAACTTATCATTGGCGACCGCCAGACCGGTAAGACCGCTATCGCCATTGACGCCATCATCAACCAAAAAGACGAAGACATGATCTGCATCTATGTTGCGATCGGTCAGAAGGCTTCCACGGTTGCTGGCGTTATGGAGACTCTTGAGCGCTACGACGCCATGAAGTACACGATCATCGTGTCCGCAACGGCTGCCGATTCCGCTCCGCTGCAGTACATCGCGCCTATGGCCGGTGCTGCAATGGGCGAGTACTTCGTCTACAACGGCGAAGACGGCAAGCCCGCAGGCCCGGAGAACCCGGGACGTCATGTGCTCATCATCTACGATGACTTGTCCAAGCAGGCGGTGGCCTACCGACAGATGTCGCTGACCCTCCGTCGCCCGCCGGGACGCGAAGCATATCCTGGCGACATCTTCTACCTGCATTCTCGCCTGCTCGAGCGTGCAGTCAAGATGTCCGACGAGTACGGCTGCGGCTCCATGACGGCTCTGCCGATCATCGAGACCCAGGCTGGCGACGTCTCCGCTTACATTCCGACCAACGTGATTTCCATTACCGACGGTCAGATCTTCCTGTCCACGGACCTGTTCTTCCAGGGCCAGCGACCGGCAGTCAACGTTGGTATCTCGGTTTCCCGCGTTGGCGGCTCCGCTCAGACCAAGGCTATGAAGTCCGTCGCAGGCACCCTGCGCCTCGACTTGGCCGCTTACCGCGAGCTGCAGGCATTCACGCAGTTCGGCAGCGACCTCGACAAGGCGACGCAGGATCAGCTGAACCGCGGCGCTCACATGACCGAGCTTCTGAAGCAGGGTCGTTACGTCCCGATGTCCTTCTACGATCAGGCTATCGCCATCTATGCTGGCGGTAACGGCTACCTCGACGATATCCCGGTTGCCGATGTTGTTCGCTTCCGTGGCGAGCTCATCGAGTACCTGCATGCGTCTAAGCCTGCCATCGTTGAGAGCGTCAAGACCGAGAAGAAGTTCACCGACGAGACCAAGACCGAGCTGAATGCCGCTATCGAGGCGTTCAAGACCCAGTTTTCGCCTTCGGTGTAAGGTAGGTATCATATGCCCAACCTTCACGACATAGAAAGGCGAATCAACTCCGTCACCTCGACGAAGCAGATTACGCGCACGATGGAGATGGTCGCGGCGGCGAAAATCCGTCGCGCCACTGACCGTGTGTTCAATGCGCTTCCTTGGGCTAACTGCATCTCCGACATGCTGATCAGCACGGCGAAATACGCCCCGCTCGATTCCGAGCCTCTGCTGATCACGCATGACGAGGTGAAGCGTGCCGTCGTCGTTGTGGTCACGTCGGATCGTGGGCTTGCAGGCGGTTTCAACAGTAACGTGCTCCGCGAAGCCGAGAAGCTTATCAAGGCGAAGGAAAAGCAGGGCATCGAGGTTGAGGTTATCGCTTGCGGCAAGAAGGCCATCGGCTACTTCAACTACCGTGGCGTCAAGCCGATCTTCGAGTTCCGCGATCTGTCTGCAGATCCTACCTACGAAGAGGCTGCAGAGATTTCCGCCTACATCGGCGAAGGCTACAACCACGGCTACGAGAACGGGCAGATTGACGAGGTTACCCTCGTGTTCAATCACGCCAAAAACGGTGCCGAGCAGACGCTCATCGTGCAGCAGGTTCTGCCGATCAACATGATGAGCTTTGCCGATGTTCTCGGTTTGGAGCCGAAGGAAGAGGATGTCCTCGAGCCTTATCGCGATGGGGAGAAGAAGATCCCCGGCGATGTGGACTTCGAGCCCGATGCTGCAACCGTTATGCACCAGCTCATGGTGGCGTACCTGCGCAACACGTTCTACTACGCGCTGATTGATTCGGCCGCAGCAGAGCAGGGCGCTCGTCGTACGGCTATGAAGTCGGCGACCGACAACGCTACCGAGATGGCCGAAACGTTGACCAGACTGTACAACCGCGTCCGTCAGGGCGCCATTACGACCGAGATTTCGGAAATCGTCGGTGGCGCAGCGGCTTTGGAGGATTAAATATGAGTGAACATTTGCTTACAAGAGAGGAGCTCGAGGCCAGCAAGGGCGCTACCGGCCGCATTGTGCGTATCGTCGGTCCTGTTGTCGACGTGGAATTCCCCGCGGAATCCATGCCGGGAATCTACAACGCTCTTACGGTTGACGCGAAGACGCTCGCGGGCGACATGCATGTCGTTCTCGAAGTTGAAACGCATCTTCCTGGTAACCTCGTCCGCTCCGTCGCTATGAGCTCGACTGACGGTCTGGTTCGTGGCCTCGAGGTGCTCGACACCGGTCATCCGATCATGATGCCCGTTGGCAACGAGACCCTGGGCCGCATCTGGAACGTCATGGGCGAGCCTGTTGACGAGAAGCCGATGCCCGATGTGACCGGTTACATGCCGATTCACCGTCCGGCTCCCGATTATGATCAGCTGTCCACCAAGACGGAGATCTTCGAGACCGGCATCAAGGCCATCGACCTCATCGAGCCGTTCATCAAGGGCGGCAAGACCGGCCTGTTCGGCGGCGCAGGCGTCGGCAAGACCGTTATCATCCAGGAGCTCATCAACAACCTCGCTCAGGAGCACGGCGGCACGTCCGTGTTCACCGGCGTAGGCGAGCGTACCCGTGAGGGTACCGACCTGTTCCTCGAGATGAGCGACTCCGGCGTTATCAACAAGACCTGCTTGGTTTACGGCCAGATGAACGAACCGCCGGGAGCGCGTCTGCGCGTCGGCCTCGCTGGTCTGACTGAAGCTGAGTACTTCCGCGATCAGGGCCAGGACGTGCTTCTGTTCGTGGACAACATCTTCCGCTTTACCCAGGCTGGTTCTGAGGTGTCCGCACTTCTTGGCCGTATGCCTTCTGCTGTAGGCTATCAGCCGACGCTGGCTACCGAGATGGGCGACCTCCAGGAGCGCATTACCTCGACCTCGACCGGTTCCATCACTTCGGTGCAGGCCGTTTACGTCCCTGCTGACGACTTGACCGACCCGGCTCCGGCCACCACGTTCACGCACCTCGACGCGAAGACGGTTCTTTCCCGTTCCATCGCCGAGCTCGGCATCTACCCGGCTGTCGACCCGCTGGAGTCCACCTCCCGCGCGCTCGACCCGCAGATCGTCGGCGAGGAGCACTACCGCGTGGCTGTCGGCATCCAGGAGCTTCTGCAGAACTACAAGGACCTCCAGGACATCATTGCCATTCTCGGTATGGACGAGCTTTCCGAAGAGCAGAAGCTGGTCGTGAACCGTGCCCGTAAGGCGCAGCAGTTCTTCGGCCAGTGCTTCCACGTGGCCAAGCAGTTCACCGGCCTCGACGGCAAGTACGTCAAGCTCGAGGACACCATCCGTTCGTTCGGCGACATCCTCGACGGCAAGTGCGACGAGATCCCTGAGCAGTTCTTCCGCTTGAAGGGCTCCATCGACGAGGTGTACGCTGCTTACAACGAGTCGAAGGAAAAAGCCGATGCCTAAATTCCGTTGCACGGTGGCTATTCCGACCCGCGAGTTGTTCCACGGCGAGATCGAGTACGCTCAGATCCCGGGCAGTGAGGGCGACCTCGGCGTTATGGCCGGTCATGAGATGTTCGTGTGTACCAACCGCCCTGGCGTGTTGACGCTGACGCTCGATGAGGCCGGCAAGGATAAGCGCTACTTTGTGACGTACGGCGGATTCGCCCAGGTGCTCGACAACAACCTGTCGGTTCTCGCCCGTATGGGCAAGGACGTCGACAGCATCGATGTCGAGGAACTCACCGCTAAAGCGGCGAAGCTTCGTGAGGCAATCGCTCAGCTCGAGGGCAAGGGCGATGACCAATCGACGGCTCTGCTGGAAACGCACCGCACCAAGCTGGAGTGGTACGATCTTCAGCTCAAGGCTGTTGGTGCTGTGAAGTAGGCTTATCGCAGCCATCACTTGAAAAGAAAAGGCCGACTCCCGATGAGGGGGTCGGCCTTTTTGCTCGGTTACTTATGCCAATCGACGAGGCAGGAATCGAGACCGGCGATAAGGGACTCCTTGTCCATATGTCGCCCGATGAAGCAGATCTTGTTCATGCGGTCGCCTACCTCCAGATCCCAGTCCTCCATGATTTCGGGGTACTCGGTGATAGCCTGCTTGCGCTCTTCTTCGGTGGCGGCGTCGACGAACATGCTGCTTTCATCCATCGTCATCTGGCGGCCCGCCTGCTCGAACACGTATGCGGTGTCGGGATGTTCGGTCACCCACATGATTCCCTTCGCGCGGATGATGCTCGTAGGCCATCCTTCCGCATATTCGTTGAGTTTGTCGAGGTCGAAGGGCTTGCGACGCTTGTAGATGAAGGTCTCGATGTCGTACTCGAGGACCTCGGGGTCGTCATGTTCCTCGGGATGTTCCATCGCATCTACCCAGGCGGCGGAGTTGTACGCCTTCTCGAAGTCGAAGCGGTTCGTGTCGAGAAGCTCGCTCATGGGAACGTCGCCGCGCGTCGCCTCCACGATGACCGCTTCTTTCTGCAAACTGTGAACGATTGCCTTCAGCTCGTCCATCTGCTCGGGCGTTACCTTGTCGGCCTTGTTCAGGATGAGCGTCGAGCAGAACTCAATCTGTTGGATGAGCAGGCTTTCGATGTCGTCCTCGTCGATGTCTTCCTCCAGCAGGTCGCGTCCGCCGTTGAACTCGTCGTACATGCGCGCGCAGTCCACGACAGCGACGATGTTGTCCAAATCGAGCGGCGCGTGGCCCTCGTTTTTCGTCTGATCGCAGAAGTCGGAGATGATGTAGGCGATGGGAATCGGCTCGCAGATGCCCGATGCCTCAATGATGATGTAGTCGTACTTGCCCGCGTTTGCGATGTCGGTCAGCTGGTTCGCCAGGTCATCGGAAAGCGTGCAGCACAGACAGCCGTTCGTGAGCGGGATAAGGTCGCCGTCCATCTCGGAGAACCCGTTCGAGTCGATGAGCGCTGCGTCGACGTTCACCTCGCCGATGTCGTTCACGATGACCGCAGCGCGGATGCCTTCCTCGTTCGCGAGGATGTGGTTCAACAGCGTTGTCTTGCCTGCTCCGAGATACCCGGTGAGCAGGATAATTTTGATTGGCTTTTCTTCTTCCACGAAACGCTCCTTTGCAGTTAGCTTGATTGCATTTGTTTGCTACCGCCCACTTTACTCCAAAGGTGCTTTGCGCGCGGCCATCTCCATGCGAAACCGCCCGTAATCGAACAAATGCTGTGGCTTTCGCGCAGCGACTGCGGTAAGCGAGACGGGTCTTGTCGTGCTGCGATACAATGCGAAGACGACACATGAATCGATGCCGGCCGCGCGAGGCTTTTCTTGCGCGGCCGCGTTGCGCATCCGCGCATTTCCCGTTCGTAGTACGCAGGAGAAGATACCTATGCCCGTAGACATCGCCACGTTGAATGGCCCTCAGGCCGAAGCTGTCCAGTGCACGGAAGGCCCGCTTTTGGTACTCGCGGGCGCAGGCTCGGGCAAGACGCGCGTGCTCACCTATCGCATCGCCCATCTCGTGGAGGACTTGGATGTGGCGCCGTGGGAAATACTTGCGATCACCTTCACCAACAAGGCCGCCGCTGAGATGCGCGAGCGCCTTCAGGGCATCATCGGGCCGCGATGCCGCGGCATGTGGGTGTCCACCTTCCACAGTATGTGCGTGCGCATGCTGCGCGCCGACGCCGAGCGCCTCGGCTTCTCGAAGAGCTTCACTATCTATGACACCGACGATCAGAAGCGCCTGTACAAGGAAATCATGGCCGAGCTCGACATCGACCCGAAGCGCTTTCCCGTAAACGCCCTCATGGGACGCATCTCCCAGGCGAAAAACGAGCTCATTGTGCCGGGTGATTTCGAGAAGCAGGCGATCGACCCGGTGGGGAAGGTGGCCGCTCGAATCTACACGCGACTGCAGGAGCGTCTGCGTGCCGCGAACGCTTTCGACTTCGATGACCTGCTCGTGTACGCGTATCTGCTGCTGAAGAACCACCCCGATGTACTCGAGGCATACCAGGAGCGCTTCCGCTACATCATGGTGGATGAATATCAGGACACGAACCATGCGCAGTACGCGATCACCGGGCTTTTGGCGCAGAAGTACAAAAACATCATGGTCGTGGGCGACGACGACCAGTCCATTTATTCGTGGCGCGGTGCCGACATCCGCAACATCCTCGAGTTCGAGCAGGACTATCCCAACTGCCACACGGTGAAGCTCGAGCAGAACTACCGCAGCGTGGGCAATGTGCTCGCCGCCGCGAACGCCGTTATCGCGAACAACCAGCACCGCAAGGCGAAGAAGCTGTTTACCTCCGCTGAGGACGGCGAGAAGATCCACGTCTATATGGCAACCGACGAGCGCGACGAGGGCCGTTGGATCGCAGGCGAAATCGAGAAACGTCGCTCCGCCGGCATGTCGTACAACCAGATTGCCGTTTTCTACCGTACGAACGCGCAGTCGCGCATGCTTGAAGATATGCTCTTGCGCGCGGGCGTGCCCTACCGCATCGTCGGCGGCACAAAGTTCTTCGACCGTGCGGAAATCCGCGACGTCATGGCATATCTCACGCTGGTCGTGAACCCCGCCGACGACATCGCCGCGAAACGCGTCATCAACGTGCCGCGCCGCGGAATCGGCAAGACCACGATCGAGCGCATCGAGCAGTTCGCCCGCGAGATGGGCATGACGTTCATGCAGGGGGCTGAGCTTGTCGTGCTCGACCCCGAGCTGCGCGCCTCGACCCGCCGCGCGGTGGGCGAGTTCGTGGAGCTTATCAAGGAGGCTCAGGAGTACTTAGGCGAGCTGCGCCGCGTGGTGGAGATGATCGTCGATCGCGCGGGGCTCATCTCGGCGCTCACCAACGAGAACACCGATGAAGCGCGCGGGCGCATCGAGAACATCCAGGAGTTCATGGGCGTCGTCGACGAGTTCTCGCAGACGCATGAGGAAGACGACGCGGAGTTCGCCGCGCCGACGGAAGGGGACACGGTTGCCGGCGATGCGGAACCTGCGCGCGTGCTGCGCGGGGATTCCCTTGCCGATTTCATCGAATGGGTGCGCCTGCGTACCGATTTGGACACCATGGGGGAAGACGGCAAGGCAGTCACGCTCATGACCGTGCACTCCTCGAAGGGCCTCGAGTTCGACTGCGTGTTCACGGCGGGTATGGAGGAAACGCTTTTCCCGCATATGAACAGCGTGAACGATGCTGCGGGCATCGAGGAGGAGCGCCGGCTCGCCTATGTTGCCATCACGCGTGCGCGCAAGGTTCTCTATCTCACGTGCGCGCAGCAGCGTCAGATCTTCGGTCAGACGTCGGCGAACCCGGTGTCGCGCTTCATCCACGAGATTCCTGCCGAGCTGCGCCAGACGTCGGGGCTGGGCTCTGCGGGCTTCTCCGGCACTGGCTGGGAGAAGCGTGGCAGCCGTCGCGGTATCGCGGGAAGCGGTACGGAAGCGGGCGGCGGTCGCGTGTTCGGGCGCTCGAGCGCATCGGGCAGCGCGGGTCGCGGTGACCGCGATCGTGCGGGCCGAAGCGGGCACACGGGCTCGAGTGTTCACGGCTCTGGCGAGTACGTGAACCCGAAGGCGGGCAAGAAGGAGGCGGCGGGCGTCACCTTCTCCGTCGGCGACGCAGTCGACCATAAGACGTTCGGCCGCGGCAAGGTTGTGAAAGTCGACGGCGACACGCTCCATATCCGCTTCGCGAAAACCGGACAGACGAAGAAGCTTTTGAAGGACTACGCCCCCATCGTGAAGATTGGGTAGCGTGAGCAAAGAGGCTGCTAGGGAAGGTTCATCTCCCTGGCGGGTTTCTATTTAATATGAGCAGGACTTTGTCAATAGACGAAATCGGGCCTGGCCTCGACTCTTTCGAACCGAGGCCAGGCCCTTCCTCTATCTCAACCCTCCTGCGGCAATCCCGGCAGCGGCAGGCGCGGGCTGTTGCCAGGGTTGCCAAACGCCCTAACTTCCCATGAAAAGCGGTATCGCAAGCTGCCTAGTTGTGCATTTACCCCAAAAACGACCCTGCCGCTTTGCTCAATTTGCCAAATTGCGCTGTAATAGAAAGGGGATTCGATATATAGGGGAGGACTGAACATGGCAGAGGCGCAAAATCAATCGAAGATGCACGAAAAGGTTACGCTTGAGCTTCTTCTAGGATTGCTCGGCGTGGCGTGTGCGTTTTCGACGGTAGTGTCCGAACTGGCGCTTTTCCCTGGAAATCTGACGTTCGCCTCGTTTATTCCCGCTTCCGCCGTCGTTGCGGCAACCATGGTGGTCGCCTTTCTCATCATCAGTCATTTTCAAGAAAAGATAGCGGCGGCATCGTTTTCCATGCTCGCCATTTCGGAGGCTGTCGGCCTTATCGCGACGGGCGCTCTTTGCGCCATGGCTCCGTTCGTGTCTGAACCTGTTCTTTGCTCCCTGTGCGTTGTCTCGGCGTTTGGCATTGCGTGCCTTGTCTGCGCGTCGTTTTGCTGGGTGTGCGCTCAAGAGCGCACGAAAGGGCCGCTTCTCGTTACGGGCGGAATTTTTCTTGCTTGCTTGCTTTGCCTTATCGAATCACTTCTCGAAGCGACACCGCGCAATATCGCCATATGGCTTGTCTACTCGATAGCGGTCGTCGTTGAATTCGAAATGAGAAATAGAGGAGTCACGGTAAACAAATTCCCCTACATTAGTAACGAGGAGTCGGACAATCGTTCGAAAATCAAGGTCGAATCGACGGTCAAATTTTCCATTGACAGCTTTTTATTCGGCCTTTTGGCAAGCATCGCAAGCCAAAGCGGGGTTGAGCCATTGTGCTTGTTTGCCGCGTGCGCAGCTGCAGCAGTGCTGTTCATCGACCGAGCCTCGCGAAGGAAAATCACCGAGCGTTCTCTTGCTATGTGGGCACCGCCCCTTATCGCCGGCTCCATTTGCGGTCTTTTCTTCTTTGGGGATGTTGCAAAGATAGTGGCCCTCTGTGTTATCACGGTTCTGTTCGTCTCAACCACCTCGGTCGGCTGGATGGCTATGGTCGGACACGTGAACATGTCGCGTCTTTCTCCCTTGCGTATCTTCAGTAAAGCGCGTCGCATTCAGTACTCAGCGACGCTTCTTGGAGTCGCGGGGGGGGGTCTCATCGTTTGGCTTGCGCAATTTGATTGGCTTTTGAGCGTTCGCGTCACCGTCGTTATGTCAGCGGTGTTCGTGTTCGTCTTCTCGCTGCTTCATAAATCGCGTTTCCCTGAAATCGGTTTGGAAGAAGAAAACGGAGCCGTCAACGCCAAGAACAAAGGCATGTGGACGAAGCGCTGCCGCGCTCTCAGCGAGAAATGCGATCTATCCGAACGCCAATACGAGGTGCTCGTCCTCATCGCCCAAGGGCGTTCGGCGAAGTACGTCGAGCAAGAACTGTCCATCTCTCTTAGCACCGCACAGACCCATATCCGCAACATTTACCGAAAGGTTGGAGTCCACTCTCGGCAAGAACTTCTCGACGAAATCGAGTCGACAAAGCTCTACGGAGAGGATTAGGAAGCCGCTTTTTGTCATCTTGATAGGTAGGCGTTTACTAGTACGCTTTGATTAACTTTGCGTTTCCCCAGGTCAACCATCGTCAAAAAATAGGTATTTCGAAAAATGCTAAACCTCAATCGGTGACAGGAAGGATGATGCCCCCGTAACCTCGCCTCATCGGCGCGAGAACGCGCCAAGACGAGAAGAGGAGGGGAAATGGCTGACTACCAAGAGTTCCTCGATGGGATCGACCGCAAGGCCTACCACGAGGGTGAGGTCTCCTGGGAAGAGGACGGCATGACCGTCACGCGCACCTACAATTACAGTGCGCCTGGGTGCCACGACTCATGCGGCGTCCTGCTTTACACCAAGGACGGTAAGCTTCAAAGGGTCGAGGGCGACCCGCTTGATCCTTATGCGAACGGCAAGCTTTGCATGCGCTGCCTTGACCTTGAAGAAATGGTCAATCATCCGCAGCGTCTTAAATACCCCATGAAGCGCGCGGGAGAGCGCGGGGAAAACAAATGGGAGCGCATCACGTGGGACGAGGCGCTTGACATCATCGAAACCTACATCAAAGAAGAAATCGACGACAAGGGCCTTGGACGCGAGTCCATCCTCGTCGGCCACGGCACCGGCCGCAACATCAACTGGCAGGTTCCGTTCATCGCTGGCGCATGCTTCCGAACGGCCAATGTCGGCGGCATCTATTTCTCCGGCTGGTGGTGCTACATGCCGCGCGTTTGCGGTGCTGCCGGTCCGCTCGGCGACTACCCGATCGTCGACGCTTCCGAAACGCTGCCCGATCGCTATGCCAACGATGAATGGGTGCGTCCGGACGTTTTGGTCGTGTGGGGCAACGAGCCGCTTAAGAGCAACGGCGACGGCTACCTTGGCCACTGGCTGAACATGTGCGTTCAGTTGGGCACGAAGATCATCTCCATCGATCCTGTTCTAACCTGGTGGGGCGCTCGCGCGGATTACTGGCTGCGCCCGCATCCCGGCACGGACTGCTGCATCGCGCTGGCATGGCTGAACGTCATCATGAGCGAAGACCTTATCGATCATGAGTTCGTCGATTGCTGGTGCGCGTACTACGATGAGCTCAAGGCTCATGTGCAGCAGTACTCGCCCGAATGGGCCTCTGCAATCACCTCCGTCCCCGTCGAGGACATCATCGGCTCCGCTCGCCTGTACGCGAACGCCGACCGCGGTGCCATGCAATGGGGCCTCGTGTTCGACGCGGGCACCTCTTCGTCCATGCACTGGACCGAAGCGGTGTGCGACCTTATGGCTATCTGCGGCAACATCGAGAAGCCGGGCACGCATGTTCTTGTGCACAACGCGTTCGACATCAACGCCGGCTACTCTTCGGTCGACCTGTACGCTGACGAAGGCGCGCTTGCTCGCAAGTTCCGCAAGTGGATGGTCGGCGACGAAGGTCTCGACTTCGTCGGCATGTCGAACTGCGATGCCATGGCAAGCGTCCTTGAAGCGGGCAAGATTCCCGTCACGGGCGAGGATTACCCCATCAAGATGTTCTGGGCCCAAAGCTGCAACGCGCTTTCCGGCCATGAGGGCCAGGTTCCTCGCGCCTACAAGTACATGAGCAAGATTCCGTTCATCGTCTATGCCGACCCCTTCATCACGCCGACGATGATCGCTCTGGCCGACCTTATCCTGCCCGTCTCCATGTCCGTCGAACGCGATTCTGCGCGCACCTGGTGGACGCCGCTTCGCGCCATGAAGAAGGTCACCTCTTTCTACGAGGCGAAATCCGACGAGGAAATCGCCCTGTGGCTCGGCAAGCGACTGAACCCCGAGCTGTTTGCGCGCTGGGACACTGCTGAGGACTTCATCAACGACTACCTGCTTACCGACCTTGCGGTGGTGGGTCCTGATGGTAAGGTCCAGAAGGCGAACTTCTCCGCCGCAACCGACGACAACTGGGGTCACACCTCGGTTGCCGAAGAGGGCGGCCCGTCCATCAAGACGAAGTGCCCCTACACCTTCGATCAGCTCGTGAACGTCGGCGGCCATGCGTATGACGAGTGGAACGCCACCTACAACAAGCACGAGAAGGGCCTTCTTCGTCCCGACGGTCAGGTTGGCTTCAACACGCCGTCCGGCCGCATCGAGCTTGTGCCGACTATCTTCCAGAACTGGGGCATCCCGCCGTATCCGGTCTATACCCCGGCTCCGGAAACGTGGGAAACCACGCCCGAGGTCATGGAAGAGCTTCCCTTCTACATGATTAACGGCGCACGTTCTTACGAATTCTTCCACACCGAGCATCGCCAGGCTCCAACCATGCGCGAGTTCCATCCCGAGCCGCTCGTCAAGGTCAGCCCGAAAACCGCCAAGGACTACAATCTGCAAGACGGCGACTGGATTTGGATGGAAAACCACGAGGGTCGCTGCATGCAGATGGTCAAGGTCTTCGAGGGCATTCCCGATGACTGCATCTCGGCGGAGCATGGCTGGTGGAAGCCTGAAACCGAAGGTGCTGCACCGAATCTGCATCATTGCTTCGACTACAACGTCAACAACCTCACGCGTAACTTCCAGGCTGGTCCTGGCGGCATCGGCTCCCCGATCAAGTGCACGCGTTGCCGCATCTACAAGGTGAAGGAAGGCGACGTTATGCCCGGCGAGCAAATCGTGAACCGTGGCGGATGGCGAGACGACTACGAGCCGATGAAGGCTTAAAGGAGCGAACATACCATGACCAAGGGAATCCTCATCAACTACGACTACTGCACGGGGTGCCACTCCTGCGAGGTCGCCTGCAAGAAGGAGCTCGGCCTTGCCAAGGGCGAGTTCGGCATCAAGCTCACCGAGACCGGGCCTTTCGAGTACTCCGGCAAGGAGGGCGCCTCCCCCAAGGAGAGGTGGGAGTGGACGTGGCTTCCGGTGGTGACCAAGGCGTGCGACATGTGCGCCGAGCGCACCGGGGCCGGCAAGATGCCCATGTGCGTGCAGCACTGCCAGGCGTGGTGCATGTACTACGGCGAGGCCGCCGACCTCGTCAAGAAGATGGACGGCGACTCGCGCTGGGCGCTGTTCACCCGATAACCTCGACCCCTTCTTCATGAAGGCATTGTGAGCGTGCAAGCCCGCCCGCGTGGCTGCATCCCCGTGGGCGGGTTCTTGCCAGCACCATCAAACACCGTATCGACGCGGCGCGCTTGAGGGGGTGGTAAAAGCGTCCCGCACAACGATTGTGTTTCATAGGGGATCATTTTCTTTTAGGAGGGAAAATGTCTGAAATTCAACAGAAGAGCAAGAAAAGGGCAATGCTCGTGCTCGTCGGCTGCTGCCTTATGCAGATGGTCGGTCTGGGCACCGTTCTGAACTCTTCTTCCGCTTTCTTCGCGTTCGTTCCTGCGCTTGCTGGTGTCGACATGGGCTCGTATGTCATGTGGATCAGCATGTACGGTATCGCTGCTCTTGTTGGCACGTTCTTGGGCGGCATTCTGCTCCCGAAGAACACCAAGCTCTTCCTTTCCATCGACGTCATCGTCGTTGCCTTGGCGCTCGTTGGATTTACTTTCGCTACGCCTGACTGGACGTGGCAGTTCTCCGCTCTGGGCATCATCATGGGCCTCTTTGGCGGCCAGTTCTTCATCTACGCATGCCCGTTGCTCGTGAACTCCTGGTTCGGTTCTGCGGTTGCCGGTCGCTACCTCGGCATCGCGAATTTGTTCTCCGGCATCGGCGGAGCTATCTTCCCCCTGGTGTTCACCCAGCTGTTCCAGGTCATGAGTTGGCAGGGCGTGTACTACGTCAACGCTGTGCTCATCCTCCTCATCCTCATCTTCTCGCTGACCGTCTTCTCGACCAACCCCTCCAAGAGCGGTCTTGAGCCCTACGGTCCGATGCTTGAGGACCAGGCTGCAGGTTCGAAGTCGGGCGTCCCGCTGAAGTACTGCGTCGGCTCCGTGGCGTTCATCATCATGATCGTTGCATGCGTCGGCTGCTCCTTCCCGGGCGGCTTCAACTCCTACATCCAGGCGAACTGCCTTGAGGTTCTCGGCCCCGATGCGGCAACCTTCTCCGCAACGCTCATGACGTTCCTGCAAATCGGCTACATCATCGCATCGTTTGCCTGCGGCTGGCTTTGCGACAAGTTCGGCTTTAAGCCGGTTACCATCGGCCTGTTTGCTCTTACCGCGATCATGTTCCTGTGCTGGGCATTCGTTGCTAAGAACGAAGTCGCGATGGCCATCACCGCGTTCTTCTTCGGCATGAACAACGCAATCGTCACCATCTGCGTGCCGATGCTCGCTCGCAGCAACTTCGGCGAGAAGAACTTCGACAAGGTTCTGTCCTACGCAATGATGGGCGTTGGCCTGGGCGGCGCGTTCGGCGCTCCCATCATCGCGAGCTTCTACATCACGACCGGCAGCTACTCTGGCGCATTCACCGTCGGCGCTGTGGTCATGGTCATCACGCTTATCCTCATTCTTCTGTCCAACATGGCCGCGAAGAAGACCAAGGAAGCTCACTGGGAAGAGGCGTAAAGGTTTCGCCTAACTCGTCTTTTGCCTGATTGCTAGGGTGGGCAGGCAGCAGAGAATCGTCTGCCCACCTTCCAACTTGCACAACTCGATAGTTCGATTTTAAAGGAGCTCAAATGAGCCTTACGAGACCGTTGTCTCTAGGCGGGTTTCCTTGGAAGACGGGGTTACACCTGCCTGGGCGTATGTGGTTCATGCCGAATTAAAGCCAACAAGGGGGTTGGTCGGCATGGAGAACACTGTGCCAACCGGCTGGCAATTAAGGAGGGTTTTCAGTGGGAGAGAAAACGCAGGGCATCCATTATGCATGGAAAATCATGATCGGATGCTGCTTTCTGCAGGCTGGAGCGCTAGGTGCCATCATGAATTCCGGTGGCATCTTCTTTGTTCCGATCTGCAATGATTTGGGGTTTGACAGAGGTGCTATCGCCCTCTACTTGACGTTCTACTTCATTGCGACGACGTTTACCTATCCGCTCGTCGCAAAGTTCCTTCCAAGATGGGACTTCAGGAAATTCCTTACGGGGTGCTTCCTCATCCTCGCGGCCGTTGAAGCTGCCATGGGCTTTTTCACCGAGCTTTGGCAGTGGTACGTCGGCGGCGTCATTTTGGGAATCGCAGGCGCGCTCGTGTTCGTTGTTGCATCTACGGTGCTCATTGAGAATTGGTTCGTCGAGAAGCGCGGCACTGCGCTCGGTATCGCGATGTGCGGTTCGGGCATCGGCGGCGTGGTATTTCCGATTCTTGGCAACTACCTGATCGAGACTATTGGTTGGCGCATGGCTTATCCCGCCATCGCCGTGATCATATGCATCCTTGTTCTTCCGTGGACGATGTTCGTTTTCCGTCTCCATCCCTCCGATCTCGGCCTTGAGCCCTACGGCGCTGAAAAGGCCAAGGAGATGGAAGCGGCGGCCGCGAATGAAAAAGGCATGCCTGCGAAGAAGGCTATCTTCACGCTCGCGTTTGCCTGCATCTTCCTGTATGCGGGCATCGAGGCGCTGTTCAGCGGGTACAACAACCACCTGCCGGGCTTCGCTGAGTCGATTGGCTACACTGCCGCGTTCGGCGCGAGCATCCTTTCCCTCGCCCAGCTTGGCTACACGGTGGCGACGCTGGTGATGGGATGGGTTACCGACAAGATCGGTGTTGCGGCTTCCACGTACATCACGCTTGGAATCACGGCGCTGTCGCTTCTGGGCTTCTCCTTCTTTCAGGACGAAATTCCGCTGATCATCTCGGCGTTTGTGTTCGGAATGAACTCGGTGATCATCACCATTTCGGTTCCGACGCTCATCTCCGACGTCTTCGGCAAGAAACACTTCGCGGAGATTCTTCCGTATTCGCGTATGTCCGGCATCATCGGCTGCTTCGGCGCTGCGGCCATAGGCGCATGCTTCGACATCACAGGAAGCTACGTGGGCTCTTTTCTCGCAGGCGTTGGCATTTTGGCGGTATGCGCCATCTTGGTCGGCATCGCCTTGTCGCAGAAGAAGAAGCTGCACGAGCGCTGGGAATAACTCGTTGGTCGCTGGGCTGGACGCGAGACGAGTGCGAAGCGCATAAGCGCATCTTAGTCCAGTGAAATAACGGCTCTTGCAAAAGAGCATAGAGCCTGGAAACAGATTATAGGAAGGACTGACATGGCAGACTATCAAGAGTTTCTTGACGGAGTCGACCGCAAGGCCTACCACGAGGGGGAATGGCAGTGGGAAGAGGACGGGTACACGGTAACGCGTACCTACCATTACTCTCCTCCGGGATGCCATACGTCGTGCGGCATTCTTCTTTACGTGAAGGATGGCAAGGTCGAACGCGTCGAAGGCGACCCGCTTGACCCTTGCACGAACGGCAAGCTCTGCATCAAGTGCCTCACGCTTGCGGAATCCATCAATCATCCCGATCGTCTGAAGTATCCCATGCGCCGTGCCGGCGAGCGTGGCGAGAACAAATGGGAGCGCATCAGTTGGGATGAGGCGTACGACGAGATCGAGGCCAAGGTCAAGAGCATCTGGGAGACCGACGGCGGCAACGCGATCATCTGTGTGCACGGTACAGGCCGCAACATCAACTGGCAGGTCCCTTTCTTTGGCCAGGCTGCACTTAAGACTCCGAACATCTCCACGTTCGGCTTCACCGGCTTCGCGTGCTACATGCCCCGTATCTGCGGTTCCATCGCGCCGTTCGGCGACTTCCCGATCGTGGATGCCTCCGAAACGCACCCCGACCGCTACAACAACGAAGAATGGGTTCCGCCCGAGGTTCTGGTGGTGTGGGGCAACGAGCCGCTCGCTTCGAACGCCGACGGCTACATTGGCCACTGGCTTGTCCAGTGCGTCCAGATGGGCACGAAGATCATCTCTATCGACCCACGTTTGACCTGGTGGGGCGCACGCGCCGAATACTGGCTGCAGATTCGTCCCGGCACCGATGCCGCACTGGCCTGCGCATGGCTCAACGTCATCATCAACGAGAAGCTCTACAATCAGGAATACATCGACTACTGGTGCGCAGGCTTCGACGAGCTCGCGGCGTCCGTTCAGGACAAGACGCCCGAATGGGCCGCTGAGATCACTGGGCTCGCTGTTGAGGATATCATCGGCTCCGCTCGTTTGTACGCGGCGGCAAAGCCGGGTGCCATTCAGTGGGGTCTCGCGTTTGACCAGCAGCTTTCCGCGATGGCCCTCTGCCTTGCTGGCTGCGACCTCATGGCCATCTGCGGCAACGTCGACGTGCCTGGCGGCAACATCCTCGTGCACAACGCCTTCGAAATCAATGCGGGTTATGCATCGGGCGAGAACCTGACGCCTCCTGAGTGGCGTGCCAAGAAGCTCAACAACAACTTCGCGCTTTCCATCGAAGGCGGCGACTTCGTTGCTCATGCGTCTTCTGACGGCTTGCTGCAGGCAATCGAGGACGGTTTTCCGTATCCGATCAAGATGATGTGGATTCAGTCTTCCAACACGCTTTCATGCCCGAGCCAAGACTCGCCGCGCGTTATGGCCGCTATGAAGAAGATTCCGTTCATCGTGAACGCCGATCCCTACATCACACCAACGTCTGTTGCTCTTGCCGACATCATCTTGCCGGTTGCCATGAGCGCCGAACGAAACTCCGCCCGTACGTGGTGGAGCCCGTGTCGTGCCATGGTCAAGGTCACCGACTTCTACGAGGCGAAATCTGACGAGCAGATTATCCTTGACCTTGGCAAGCGCCTAAACCCCGAAGTGTTCGGCCAGTGGGATACCGACATCGATTGGCTTAACTGGTATCTGCATGACGGCACCGGCTCGTTCTCCGCAACGACCGAGGCGACCGACCAGGGTGGCGCGAAGAATTCCGGCAAGACGCTCTTTACTGCCGATTGGGAAGAGCTTGTCAAAGATCCGTCCATGCTCGGCCATGCCTACGATGAGTTCAACGGCACCTACAACAAGGCGGCTAAGGGCATGTTCCGCGCTGACGGCTCCATTGGCTACGGCACGCCTTCGGGTCGTTTGGAGCTTGCCCCGATGCTTTACAACTACTGGGGTTTGTCCACGACGCCGTTCCATACCGAGCCGCCCGAGGGTCCAAGCTCGACGCCGGAGCTCATGGAGGAATACCCGCTCATCCTCACGTGCGGTGGCCGCTCGTTCGAGTTCTTCCATTCCGAGCATCGCCAGCTTCCGACGATGCGTGAGCTTCATCCGCAGCCGTTGTGCATGATCAACCCGAAGACTGCCGAGAAGTATGGCATCGAAGATGGCCAGTGGGTGTGGATTGAAAACGATCACGGCCGTTTTAAGCAGATTGCTAAGGTTACGCCCCGGGTCAACGAGAAGACCGTCCATGCTGAGCATGGTTGGTGGTTCCCCGAGACCGAAGGCGCGGCGCCGTACTTGTTCGGAACCTTCGAATCGAATCCGAACAACTGCACCAAGGCGTTCGTTACCGGGCAGGGTGGCGTCGGCTCGCCTATCAAGTCGATGATCTGCAAGATCTACCCGGTTAAAGAAGGCGACAAGATGCCTTACGAGCAGATTGCGGAGACGGGCAACTTCCCCTGGTACAAGAAGGTCGAGTCCCCGCGTACCGACGAGATCGAGCGTTTCCATGAGGCGCTTGCGAACGGCCAGAAGTACGACGTGATGGCTAATCAGCTTGTCGATCCTGCAACTGGTGAGCGCCGCGACCTTAAGACCGGCGACGTCGTCGCTGCGAACTAGCGGCGCGCGTCTGGGAAGGAGCGAACATACCATGACCAAGGGAATCCTCATCAACTACGACTACTGCACGGGGTGCCACTCCTGCGAGGTCGCCTGCAAGAAGGAGCTCGGCCTTGCCAAGGGCGAGTTCGGCATCAAGCTCACCGAGACCGGGCCTTTCGAGTACTCCGGCAAGGAGGGCGCCTCCCCCAAGGAGAGGTGGGAGTGGACGTGGCTTCCGGTGGTGACCAAGGCGTGCGACATGTGCGCCGAGCGCACCGGGGCCGGCAAGATGCCCATGTGCGTGCAGCACTGCCAGGCGTGGTGCATGTACTACGGCGAGGCCGCCGACCTCGTCAAGAAGATGGACGGCGACTCGCGCTGGGCGCTGTTCACCCGATAATTCGCTGATCGTCCGCCTGGTTTTCGTCGTGTGAGGGTGTGCACGAAAGCCGGGCGGCATTCAGATAGAGCAATTGTTTGTTGTGACGAGCAACGAGGGAGGAAAACAATGAGCGAAGACCCGTTCTACAAGAAGGCTGAGGTTGTTAAGCTCGACACTCTTTCCGATGTGAACGACATCGGAAAGCCCTGGCGTTATGAGGAGGATGGCCTTACGGTTACCCGTACGAGCCCTTGGTCTCCTCCGGGATGCCATCCGGTTGGATGCGGCCTCAAGCTTTACGTCAACGATGAGGGCAAGCTCGTCAAGGTCGAAGGCGATGAGAACAACCCGGTCACCCAGGGTCGTCTGTGCCCGAGGTGCATCGCCCTTAAGGACTACATCTACAACCCGGCGCGCCTGCTTCACCCGATGAAGCGCGATCCGAAGAACCGCGGCAATGCCGATGCATGGGAGCAGATCAGCTGGGACGAGGCGTTCGACATCATCAAGAAGGAATACGACCGCATCACTGGCCAGTACGGCCGCGAGTCGATCGTCGTGTTCGCCGGCACCGGTCGCGAGGGCGGCACGTTCGCCCCGTACGGTACCATGTGCTTCGGCACGCCGAACTTCTGCTACTCGCAGTCCGGCTACGCATGCTACACTCCGCGCTTGGCGGCCATCGCCTACATCGGCGGCACGACGTATCCCGAATGGGACTACGCAGGCGCGCTTCCCGGCCGCTGGGACGACCCGCGCTATGATTTGACCGAGGTGCTGGTCGTGTGGGGTAAGGCTCCGCTCGAGTCGAACCCCGACGGCTTTTTCGGCCACGCCGTCGTGGACGCGATGCGCCGCGGTACGCGCCTCATCGTCATCGACCCGCGCGTGACCTGGCTTGCAGCCCGCGCAGACATCCATCTGCAGCTTCGAGCCGGCACCGACACGGCGCTTGGCATGGCGATGCTCAACATCATCATCAACGAGGACCTCTACGATCACGACTTTGTAGAGTACTGGTGCTACGGCTTCGAGCAGCTCGCCGAGCGCGTGCAGGACATGCCGCCCGAGAAGGCCGCCGAGATTTGCCAAGTGCCCGTCGAGGACATCTACCGTGCGGCTCGCATGTACGCGACCGCGAAGCCGGGCGCCATTCAGTGGGGACTTGCCGCCGACCAGAAGACCAACGGAATGCAGCAGGGCCAGGTCACGGTCGATCTTATGGCCATCACCGGCAACCTCGACGTTCCGGGCGGTCAGATCCTCCCCGGTACCGGTGCAGGCCACAACGAGTCCGGCTTCGGCTTCGAGAAGGGCGTCGGCGAAGACCTTCAGAAGAAGATGATCGGCCTTGAGGAATACCCCGCGTACTGCATGATCATCTTGAACGCCCATGCCGATCTTATGCTCAAGGCGCTCGAGACCAGCGAGCCGTACCCCATCAAGATGGGCTTCTACGCCGGCAACAACCTTATGAGCTGCACCTCCATGGAGCCGAAGCGCTGGCACGACGCCATTGTCAAGTCGCTTGAGTTCTGTATCGGCTTCGACACCTTCATGAACCCCTCCATCGAGGCGTCTTGCGACATCTTCCTGCCGCTTAAGACCGTAGCCGAGCGCGAGGGCACCGTGTTCACGCACTACGCCCCCTGCACTGTGACGGCTGGCTTCATGAACAAGGCCATCGAGGTTGGCGACTGCCTGACCGACTACGAGCTGTGTTACGAGCTCGGTCGTCGGCTGCGTCCCGAGCTTTGGGAGAATGAGTTCAAGTTCCGTTCCGCCAAGGAGTTCATGGAGGCGCTGCGTCTTGGCAAGCGCGAAAACGGCGCGTGTGTCGACGAGGTCTCGAAGAACGTCGTGTGCCAGATTCCCGTCGATTACTACAAGTACGAGCGCGGCGAGATGCGCCAGGATGGCGGTCCTGGCTTCGCGACCCCGACCGGCCGCATAGAGCTGTGGTCGACGGCGTTCAACCAGTTCGGCGAGGATCCGCTGCCGTACTACGAGGAGCCCGAGTTCGGCCCTGCCAACCCCGAGCTTATGAAGGAGTACCCGCTCATCCTCACCACCGGCGCACGCACAAGCGCGTTCTTCCACTCCGAGCATCGTCAGATTGCCTACCTGCGCGAGCTCAACCCCAACCCAATCACCGAGATCAATCCGGCGACTGCCAAGAAGCTCGGCATCGCCGACGGGCAGTGGGTGCGCCTCACCAGCCCCTTCGGTGAGTGCGTGCAGAAGGCCCGCGTAAGCGAGATCGTCGACGAGAAAACCGTCCATGCGCAGCACGCGTGGTGGTTCCCCGAGGAGGACGGCAACGAGCCGAACCTGTACGGAAACTTCCGCAGCAACATCAACAATCTGCTGCCGAATTTCCACTTCGGCAAGCTAGGCTTCGGCGCCCCGAACAAGTGCCTCGTGTGCAAGGTCGAGCCCATCGCCGAGAACTACGACACCGACATGAACCTCATCTGGGATAAATTCGGAAAGCTGGTGTAGACATGACCGCATACGGACTTCTTATCGATTACGAATTCTGCACGAACTGCGGATCGTGCCAGGTCACCTGCAAGGAAGAGCACAACTACCCTGTGGGAGAGACCGGCATCAAGGTTATGGTGGACGGCCCTTGGAAGATTGACGACGTCCACTACAACTTCAACAACTGGCCCATCGTGACCGACCTGTGCGACCTGTGCGCAGAGCGCACGTCGAAGGGCCGCGAGCCGATGTGCGTGCATCATTGCCTCGCTAACATCATCACGTACGGCCCGGTCGAGGAGCTTGCGAAGAAGCTCGCTGAAAAGCCGAAGCAGTTCCTCGTCGTGCCCGAGTACAACCCGATTGCCACTCGCCCCGAGTTCGTCTCCAAGGGCGAGAAGAAGCATACGGCCGCGCATATCGAGGTCGAGGGCACGGGCAAGGCGACCTACGCTGTCCATCGTCACGACACCAAGGTCGGCGAGCTCGACGAGAACGAGGGCACTGCCTACTAAGGCGGCTTGCCAGTAAGATGTAACTACCCGGTGGGGCGCCTTTCCCCTCCAAGGCGTTCCACCATTTCTGGAGGTGTGGAGCATGAGCGCAAAAGCTGGTCTGGGGAAAGTGGTCGGCATTCACTATCGCGGCGGAATCAAAGGCGAAGAGCCCATCGATGAGAACATGGACAGAAACCCCTTGACCGTCATGATCGGCGATATGAAGATTCCGCGCGGCATCGAGCTTGCGCTTGACGGCATGGAAGAGGGCGAGTCGAAGACTATCGAGATTCCGCCCGAGCTGGGGTACGGCGAGTACCAGGACAAACTGGCGCAGTGGTACCCGAAGATCATGCTGAAGGACGGCTACAGCCTGAAAGAGGGCGACTTCCTTTACTGGACGAACCCCCAAGATCAGAGCAAGGCACCTGCTTGGGTGACGGAAACGACCGATGACCAGGTGAAAATCGACTTCAACCATCCCTTCGCGGGCAAGACGCTCGAATACCAGATCAACCTCGTGAACGTGCTTTCGTAGGTGAGTCCCGATGTGCTACCCCTGCACGCATTGCGGACGATGCGGGAAGTACAACCCCGACAGTCCCTACTACACGCCTCCTGCGGGAATTCCGTGTTTGAAGTGCGGCGCCCTTATCAATCCCGTTACGGGCGTGTGCGAAGAATGCGGATACGTCTCGTTTCTTCCTCCAGGATCGCGCGATAAGAGGGAATCCGATTCGCGCGACCCCGAATAGCATTTTCACCCCTTGTCTTTGCTGCCAGCCGTTGTCCCCAATCACTCGGCTGGCAGCTTTTTCGTCGCCGGGGACGTTGCCGCGGGAAGCGTCGGGAACAATTCTGGCGCAGTGATGGGCCGCTCCTCATCAGCTTTACGTTGTTGACGGCGACGTCGGGGAGGTTCGCCGCCTTGTCTGCGGAGCCCGCGACCTCACGAGAATGCTGCCGTAAACCTAGGGATGTTCCTGTAGTTGCGTCAAGGAGTTCCCGCCCTTTGCGCAACAGGTTTTGGCAATGCTGCTGTCGGCTCGATTGGGCCCGGGCCTTCGCCAGGCGCTGTTTAGGCCGTGTACGGGACTCTGTCCCGCATGACCGCATGGCGACCAGCTGAACGCCGTTTTTGAGCCTATGCCGCTCGGCTACAAGCACCCTGCCATATACAGCGGCAGATAAACCCGGTCGCCTTCGATTTTCATCTGCTTCGGATGCAACACGTACTGCGTGCCGATTTTCTTATCGAACGTCTCTTTGAGCCTGTCTAGCGAAACGGTGCCATACTGCCGCGGCGACTTCACTTCGATAGGGCTTATCCGCGGTTTTCCGGCCGCGTTCACGTACGGTCGTACGATAAGGAAATCGATTTCCATGCGCTGCTGGTTTTCCTTCTTCCCCGACTGCGAATAGAAAAACAGCTTGCGCCCATTGGCGACAAGGCATTGCGCGACCACGTTTTCGACAAGCATCCCCTCGTTGAGGCCCACGTCGCCCCTGAGCACCGCCCGGTACACGCCCTCTTCGTTCGTCGCTCCCGTCGACAGTGCAAGCGTCGCGAGCAACCCCGTGTCGGCCATATAGCACTTCAGGGAAGTTTGTTCCACACTCAACCCCAGGCCGACGCTCGGGTCGGTGGAGGCGTAGCAAATGTTCGCTATACGCGCATCGGAAAGCCAGAAAAACGCCTCTTCGTACGTGCGCATGCGAGCATTTTTGCTGATGGAGCTCAGCGTGAACTTCTTTTCATGCTTGGATAGCTGCCCGGGTATACCGTCCAAAACCGAAACGACCTTGAATTCGCAACCGCGGGCGAAGCGCGCCACGTCGTTGCGATACAGCTCGATGATCTGCCGCTTCGCCTGCTCGACTGGCTGGAACTTTCGCTGCTCGGTGTATATCCTCACAGGCTCGGGCATGCCTCCCACCAGCATGTATTCACGGAACAGGGCCGACGCCTTGCGATGCAGGTTGTCGGGAAGGGGCTTGAGGGAATCGAAGCTTGACCCGATGAGCTGCGCTAGGAGCTTCTCGCCCATAGCCCAGAGAAACTCCTCGAAATCGAACGGCGCGAGCTCAAGCGTCTGCTCCTCGGACGGAACGACGATGTCCTGGATATTCTGTTTGATCGATAGGAGCGATCCGGTTTCAACATAGTCGTACCGGCCGTCAGCGACAAGGTACTTCACAAGCCCCCGCGCGAAGGGGAACATCTGCACTTCATCGAAAACGACGAGGCTCTCGCGGTCGAACAGCTCGACGGAATAATAGGCGGAAAGATACAGGAACAAGGCGTCGAAATCGTTGCTGTAATCGCGAAAGTACTGCTTGACCTCGTCGGGGGCTTGGAAGAAGTCGATCACGAGACATGATTTATATTCGTTTAGGCCGAATTCCCTAGCAAGCGTGCTTTTCCCGACGCGGCGGGCGCCTTCTATGAGAACGGCTGTTTTCCCAGTCTGTTGTTGTTTCCACTCAAGGAGCTTTTCGTATGCTTTTCTTTTGAGCATGGCTTTCCTAACACGATGCGCAGAACTTCCATGCCCCCATTATGCACGATGCGCAGAACTTTCATAGGTAGAATATGCACGATGCGCAAAACTTGGGGTGTAGCCTTTGCGGGCGGCAATGCGCTCCAAACGCAAAAGCCCGCAAAGGCTCGGCAGCGTACTTGAGCGATGCCGAGCCATGCCCGCCTTCGCTTTCCCACCTTCGGCCATGATGTCGAAATGGAAATCGGCTTGCAACGGGCTTGGGGCAGACAAGATTCCGGAGTTCAAGAAGCCGTTATTCGGGCAAATAGGCTTAGCTTTCTGGCATTCTGCGTTTGGAGGCGCTTTCATTCGCGTGCCAACTTCGCATTTTGCCTGTGCACCTTCAGATTTGGGAAAGCGAATCTGAAGGCGCTATCCCAAATCTGGCATTCGGTGGAATGCCCTCTAGCTCCTGCTCATGCAGCTTTCGCAGTAGGCGCAGGCGGCGGGGGTGGCGGCGAGGCCCCCGAGGGCGCTTTCGCGTAGCTCGAAGGGGAGGCTCTTGCCCACAGCGAACATCGCATCGACCGTCTGGTCGAAGTCGACGAGGTTCCCGATGCCCGCAAGGGCAATCTCCGCGCTCACGAGCGCCACGGCGGCGCCTGCCGCGTTGCGCTTCTGGCAAGGCACTTCCACAAGCCCTGCCACGGGGTCGCAGACGAGCCCCATCAGGCTAGTGAGCGCGTTCGCGGCAGCGTTCAGGCACTGCGCGGGCGTGCCCCCGGCAAGCTCGCACGTCGCCGCAGCCGCCATGGCGCATGCGGCGCCCACCTCCGCCTGGCAGCCGCCCTCGGCGCCCGACACGGTGGCGTTTCTCGTGATGAGGAATCCCACGGCGGCCGCGCAGGAAAGCCCGCGAGCCAAGTCTTCATCGGTGAACCCGTGCTCTTCTCCGAGAGCCATGAGCACGCCGGGGACGACGCCCGCGCTGCCCGCGGTGGGTGCGGCGACGATTCGACCCATCGAAGCGTTCGTTTCGAGCACAGCCATCGCATAGGTCGCCGCCTTCGCCGTCAAATCGCCGCAGACGCTTCTCCCCGACGCATGGAACGTGCGCATCCGCTGCGCCTCGCTGCCCAGAAGGCCGCCCATGGACTCGGCCGGCTCCTCGATCGGTCGCAGCGTCGAGGCGCGCATCACGTCGAGCGCGCGCTTGAGATATTCCTGGGTGTCGGCGATGCATCCTTGCGACGCGCACAGGGCCTCCTCTCGGGCGCAGAAGGCTTGCGAGATGGTCGAATCATGGGCATCGCACCAGTTCAAAAGCTCTTTCCCGCTCGCAAAATCGAGCGCTTCGAAGCTTATAAGTGCCTGCCCCTCGTCGATGGGACAGCCTTTCGCGCCTTCGCCCTCGGAAGCCGTGCTGTCGGCGGGAATCACGCGCACGTCGAAGATGCCGGGATGCTCGGCGATCGCGCGGCGTACCTTGTCGCTCACCCGCTGGTCGCATTCGAGCACGGTGTAGGCCACCTGGCCGCGCCTTTCGCGGAACATGCGCGTCGTCGCGATGTTCACGCCCTCGTCCGATAGGCACCTTGCGATATGGGCGAGCACGCCCGCCTCGTCTCGCTGTCGCACGACGACGCTCGTGTGCTCGCCGGTGATATGCACATCGATGCCGTCGAGACGCGTGATCACGGCTGCGCCCCCGCCGATGCTCTCGCCGCGCACGCAAACCGTGCAACCTGACTCATCTGTCACGGTGACGTCGATCGTGTTGGGGTGCGCGAAATCGTCGGCCTGGGGGTCGGGGGTGAAGGAGAATGCGAGCCCCTTTGCGGAGGCCCAGCGGAAGGAGTCGCGAACGCGCAGGTCGTCAGCGGCAAACCCAAGCATGCCAGCAACGAGCGCCTTGTCAGTGCCGTGCCCTTGGTAGGTGTGTGCGAACGATCCCAGAAGATGGAACTCCACCTTGCGCGGCGCAGAAGCGCAAAGGTTTCTCGCCATGAGCGCGATGCGAAGCGCGCCTGCGGTATGCGAGGACGAGGGGCCGACCATGATAGGTCCGATGATATCGCGAAGTCCAAGCGTTTTCATGGGGAATGCGCTCCTTTTGCTACTCGGGGTAAACGCCGTCGCAGGCGCAAAATGCCACGCCGCGCGCATTGCGGGCAACGTGTTCAATGTTGCATGTGGCAAGGCGGCGTTCTGCGTGCAACAAGCATCCTCAACTTCTGTTTCGAGATGCGCATTGCCGCGTCGATTCCATCAACACTATATATCAGTCGCATGGGGGATGGGAAAGGCGGGCGCGAGCAATCAATCGCGGAAGTCTCGAGGCGCAAGGCCGTGAAGGGGAGGCTGGCGTCGCGAGTGCTGCAAGCGCACATTCCGCTGGAGGTTTTAGCTCAGCCATGCAATGAGGTTTTCCGCGGGAGCATCGCGCGCTGTGCCCTTTTACGCCGACACCTGGTGCGATTGCGTTTCCGAGCTCGCGCGATGCGGGGTGTGCGTTATACTGTTCGGGCATTTTCAACATCCCGTCGAGAAAACCCTGGGCAGGCGCGCTTTGCGATAAGCGCCCACACCGAAGGTCGCACGGCGGAGAAACAAGGAGAGAGAACATGTCATCGATCATCGTCGTCGGTCACAAAAACCCTGATAACGACGCAATCAGCGCGGCTGTCGGGTATGCATACCTGAAAAACGAGCTCGCGCGCCGCGCGGGCGAAGAGGCAGCATACGAGCCGGTGCGCCTGGGCCCGCTTCCCCCCGAGACCGAGTGGATCATGGGCGAGCGCGGCATCGAGCAGCCCCGCCTCATCGAGTCGGTTCCCGAGGGCGCTAAGGTCATCCTCGTCGACCACAACGAGATGCTCCAGTCCGTGGACGGCCTTAACACCGACGACCTTGTCGAAGTGGTCGACCACCATCGCCTGGGCGGCCTTACCACCGCGCAGCCGATTCGCGTGAACGTTAAGCCCGTCGGCTCCACCGCCGCCATCGTCGCGCGCGAGTTCGAGATCGAGGGCGTGGAGCTTCCCGAGTCCATCGCCGCGCTCCTGCTCGGCGCGATGCTTACCGACACCGTCATCATGAAGTCGCCCACCACGACTGATTTCGACCGCGACATGATTGCGCGTACGGCCAAGACCCTGGGCGTCGATCCGGTCGAATACGGAATGGACATCTTCAAGTGCCGTTCGAACCCCGCCGAGCTTCCTATCGACAAGCTGGTGAACGCCGACGCGAAGGAATTCGAACTCAAGAATGGCAACAAGGTCTACATCGGCCAGTTCGAGACCGTCGACTTGAAGGCGGTCCTCGGCCGCGAAGCCGAGATTCGTGAGGCTATCAAAGCGCTCGTCGCTGAAAAGGGCTACCAGTTCGTGCTGTTCTTCGCGACCGACATCCTCGCTGAGGGCTCGCAGTTCATTTGCGAGGGCGATACGCAGTTCGTCTCCGACGTGTTCGGCGTGAACTTGAACGATGGCGAAAGCGCTTGGATGCCCGGCGTTCTTTCCCGCAAGAAGCAGGTCGCGGCGCCTATCCTCGCTGCCTAGATCGGCAAGCTCGTCTGCGAAGGCGGACTCTCGCCGCACCCGAACAATCAAGGCCCCGTTGCTTTGCGGAGATTCATCCGCAGGCGTCGGGGCCTTTTTAATATGAGCAGGACATTGTCAATAGGCAAAACCGGGCCTGGCCCAGGTTTTCTGGGTCAGGCCCTTCCTCTATCTCAACCCTCCTGCGGCGACCTCGGCGTGTCTTTCCGACGCTCGTCTTTGCAGTTTAATAT
>ERZ1034913.473-NODE-473-length-33007-cov-33.565884_pt1 | contig 33007 bp, 34 predicted proteins | sample MGYA00520697_ERZ1034913 | MGnify/ENA primary metagenome ERZ1034913 (study PRJEB33766, sample SAMN09781786) | gut metagenome | biome: gut microbiome | host: Homo sapiens | place: Madagascar | study: EMG produced TPA metagenomics assembly of the PRJNA485056 data...
AACCCACGTTCAAGGTTCCACAAGTTTCAGTTTTGTTCAATTTTCAAGGTCCTGCGCCGTCTCTCACGAGACAGCTTAGTTACTATACCACGCCCATAAGGGAATGTCAACACCTTTTTTTCAGATTTTTTGACAAATTTTTCAGCACACAGATTTTTCAGCATTTGATTCATCCTAAAGCATACCTGAATTTCTGATTTTTGAAAAATTGGAAAACAGGCTCCTCTGGAAAACAATCGTTATTCAGAAGGGCCTGTTTGAGTTATCTGCTTTTGGGAAATTAGGGGGTCTATGTCGAGCGTTTTTGTGCTTCTGGAGGCATTTAAACGTAAAGAGGCTGCTGTACTTGGATTTTGTCCTTGTGCAACAGCCTCTGCTTTTATTTTCTTGTAAGCTCTTGATGGCAAAGACCAGCAACGCGTAATCGCAAAAGTCCAGTCGCCCCCACAGTTAGTGATGCCACATTTTGTTGTGGGCTACGTTGCCCCACTGGTGGTCGCGGTAAACGTTCTGACTTCCACTCCTGCAGCGGGCAGGGCGGTGGAGATTTTCTGTACGAAGGCAAGAGCTTTCGGCCCGTCGCCGTGGATGCAGACGGAATCAGCCTGCAAAGTTACCGTGCTGCCATCGTTGGCCTGTACAGTGCCCTGCTTTGCCATCTGCAAGACCCGCACTATAGCAGTGTCCTCGTCCTCAACCATCGCACCAGGCATACCGCGGGGCACTAAAGTTCCGTCCGGCTGGTAGCCGCGGTCGGCAAATACCTCGCTGGCGACAGGCAGGCCGATGGCGTGGGCGGCCTTGATCATTTCGCTGCCGGACAGGGCCAGCAACACCGCACCGGGGGCCGCAGCCTGCACGGCGCGGCAGATGGCCGCCGCCAGCGCCGGGTCTTTGGCAGCCATGTTGTAGAGTGCGCCGTGTGGCTTGACGTGGTGCAGCGGCACACCCGCCGCATCGCAGAAGGCTTTCAGTGCGCCAATTTGATACACTACGTCGGCCTCAGCTTCGGCGGGGCTGATTGCCATTTTGCGGCGGCCAAAGCCCTGCAAGTCGGGCAGGCCGGGGTGTGCGCCCACCTGCACGCCGTATTTTTTGCACAGCAATACGCTCTTTTTCATTACGGATGGGTCTCCCGCGTGGAATCCGCAGGCAATGTTCGCGCTGGTCACGTAGGGTAGAATTTCATCGTCCATCCCGATGGTGTACGCGCCGAAACTCTCGCCCAAATCACAGTTCAAATCAATGGTTGGCATTACAAAGCCCCCTCTTAAAATTTCAGCGCCGTGTTTTTCACATCGGTCACGAACATATGTCCCGGCGCGTGGGTGATGCAAAACTCGGGTTTTGAGTGCATGACCACGGCCTGCGGCGTGACCCCACAGGGCCAGAATACAGGCGTTTCGCCCGGGCGTATCGTCACGGCGTCGCCGTAGTCGGGGTGGGCCAGGTCAGTAATGCCGATCGCCTCCGGTGTGCCGATCTGCACCGGTGCTCCGTGTACGCGGGGCATGCCCGCCGTGATGGCTACCGCCGCGGGCACCTGCGCATACGGGATGGGCCGCATACTGACGACCATGTTGCCGCTGAACACCCCCGCAGGCGTGCAGGGAATGTTGGTGTTGTACATCGGCACGTTGACGCCCTCCTCGATCTGGCGCACCGGGATGTCGGCGTCCAGCAGGGCCGACTCAAACGAGAAGCTGCACCCGATAAGGAAGCTGACCAAATCGTCCCGTTCTTCAAAATACCGCGTCACATCGGTAGTTTCTTCGATTAGTTCGCCATTTTGGTAAATGCGGTAGCGCGGGATGTCCTGCGCGATATCGCTGCCCGGCGCAAATTGGGAGAAACTGCGCTCCCCGGCATCTGCCACTTCCAGCAGGGGGCAGGCCTTGGGGTTGCGCTGGCAGAATAGCAGAAAGTCCCATGCCAGCGCTTTGGGCAGCACAACCAGGTTGCCTTGGGCATAGCCGTCGCAATAGCCGGTAGTGGGGGCATCCAGCTTACCCGCCCGGATCAGCGCACGGACCTCAGCCGGGGGAAATGCGGAATATTTCATACAACACACCTTCTTTTACAAACGATTTCGTACCTGCTGCCACAAGACGGCCTGCTGCCGGGCGGCCTGTACGGCCTGGGCAGGGGTCACAAAGGTGAAGCATACTCGCTGACCCGGACGCAGCTGCGCCAGCGCGGGCAGGTCAGCGGAGATGACCGTTGCAATTTTGGCGTAGCCGCCGGTGGTCTGGTGGTCGGCCAGCATCACGATGGGCTGACCGTCGGCAGAGACCTGCACCGAACCGGGCACAATGCCATCGGAGAGGATGTCCGCGCCATGGTGCATTGCCAGCGGCGGGCCCGCCAGCTTGCAGGCCATGCGGTCACAGTTGGGTGTCAATGTGTAGATGCCGTGGGTAAAATCATGTAACCCCTGCGCGGTGAACGCGGCATCCTGCGGGCCGGGTACGGTGCGCAGCAGCGGCAAAGTCTGTGCCCCCTGCACGCGCACAGAATGGGTGCCCCGGCACACGGCCTTGTCCCGCAGCGGGCGGTCCAGATGTTTGGCCGTAATGATCCGCCAGAGCGCGGCGGTATCGCATAACCCGGTGAGAAGCGTGTCGCCTTTTGCCAGCTTGCGGCCTTTCAAGCCGCCGATGCCGCATTTCACATCGGTGGCGCGGCTGCCCAGCACGGGCGGGGTGGCAATGCCGCCGCCCACAGCCAAGTAATTGCGCAAACCAGACGCAGCCACGCCGATTTTCAGTGTACTGCCTGCCTTCGCCAGCAGCGGCGCGTAATAGGGCACGGGTACGCCGTCCAGCGCGGCAGGGCTTTCCGCCCCGGTCAGCGAAAAAACGGTGTCCGCCTCAAATCGCAGTGCTGGGCCGCGCAGGGTGGATTCCAGCACCGCCGCGCCCGGGTCATTGCCGACCAGAGCGTTGGCAAGGTGGTAGGCGTAGCTGTCTGCCGCGCCGCAGCTGCGGTAGCCTTGCGCTGCATACCCCACCCGGCCCGCGTCCTGCACAGTGGTCAGGGGGACGGGGTCCAGTACTGTGATGCTCATACTGTGCCCTCCTTGGCCGCCAAGGCCGCAAATTCTGCTGCCGTGATGGGGGTAAAGCGTATCCTGTCCCCCGCCGCGTAAGGCAGCGTACCTGAGGCTGGGTCAAACAGTTTGAGCGGCGTGCGGCCAATCAGCTGCCACCCGCCCGGGCTGGCAATGGGATAAATACCGGTCTGTTCGCCGCCGATGCCCACCGCCCCGGCCGGGATGGCCGTGCGGGGCGTACCCAGCCGCGGGGTGAACAGCCGTTCATCCAGACCGCCGAGATACGGAAACCCCGGTAGAAAGCCCAGCATATAGATCTGATATTCCCGCCCGGCGTGCAGGGCAATGACTTCTTCCTCGGTCAACCCGGCGTGCTGCGCCACAAAGGGCAGGTCGGGGCCGAAATCGCCGCCATAGCATACAGGAATTGTAACGAGCCTTCCTTCCCCTGCCGCAGCGTCCGCACCGTCGGCGTCAACCAGCTTTTGCACGGCGTCGGCTATGGTATCGTATTCCGTTACAAGTGGGTCATACGTGATGAGCAGCGAGGCAAAGGCGGGTACTGTTTCCACCACGCCGGGGAGCTTTGCGGCCAGCACACGGCTGTTCAGTGCCGCCACCGCCGCGCCGATGTCCGGCGCAATGCGCTGTGCAAACTCTGCCAGCAGGGCGCAGTCCCCCACCGGATGCAGCTGAAACGACAGCATGGCCGCCTCCTCCTTCCATATTATATAGTCAGTCAAAGAAATGCTTTGCCAGCACCGGGCCGAACCAGTGATCCGATTTGTGGGAGTACCGCACCGCGTAGGCCGTACACTGGCGCATCAGGCTGACGATGCCCACATTCATCCGAGTGCTGAAGCCATCGATGCCTGGCAGCAGTGAGCCGGTCATATCGATAAACCCATTGCGTGCCGCCACCCGCATGACCTCGGATTCCATCTCCTCATGGTGGAGAATCTCCATATCTTTCTTGAGATATGCCAGCGCCGCCATCAGGCCGTAACAGCCCCAGTCGGAGCAGGTCGCCGTGATGATGTTGTCGGCCTTGGTGGCACTCAAAATACCACCGCCGCAGCCGCATTGGCACTCGCCCTCCGCGGTGAAGGGCACGTACTTTTTGATATGCTCGGCAATCGTGCCCATGCCGATCTCATTGCCCAGGTCGCCGATGGCGATGTTCGGCACGCCGTTGGCACGCAGGGTATCCCACAACACATCGCTGCGGGCCTGCAGGGCGGTCACATCCAGACCGACGGCGTTGTGGCAGACGCCCACCGCATTCGCGCCGCAGGCTTCCACCGAGACGACCGCCGCAGGCTTGCGGGCGGCCAGCTCGTTAGCCTGGGCTGGGGCAAAGGCGATGTTCTTCGTAAAGGCGACAACGCCCATGCTCAACGGCAAGGCCTGCACAGTGTCTAAATCCTCGTAGATATGCAGCCCCACGACGGCAGCACATTTTTCAATGGCCTGCACGCTGTCGTCCGGGCAGACGATGACTGGTTTCGCACCGAAGGCCATCACCAGCGCCCGGGCCAGCAGCATGGCACTGACTGTGCCGTCCATCTCGGGCACTTTATGCGGCAGCAGCACAAACCCGGTGATAATGTACACAAGGTCGTTCTCTTTTACTGTATCGCACAGCACCTGCGCCGCGTTCATCGTCAACGGCTCACCGGTGTAGGCACGGCTGCCCGCGTAGAGAATACGGCAGACGCCGTAGCCGCGCGGATCCAGATTCATCAAAGCATCGAGGTTTTCGCCCACGTTGCGTTTTTCCAGTTCATCGCGGGTCATCTTGCACACCCCCTGTTCAGTCCACGACGGTCGTTTTGCCGGTGTAGGCGTAGTATTCGCGCAGCACCTCATCCTGGATGGCCTTGAGAGTGGCCGGGTCTTTGCCGCCCGCGGGCTTGCCGTCCACCTCACAGGCATGCAGGCAGAAGTTGGAGGACGATGTCACGATGATCTCGTCGGCGTTCATCAGATTGTCCAGCGTGAAGCACTTTTCCATGACCGTGATGCCCAAGCGGTAGCAGGCCTGGATCATGTGGGTCTTGGCGATACCGCGCAGGATAAATTCATCGTTGGGGTGCGAATAAAATACGCCATCCTTGAGGATGGACACGTTGGAGTGGGCACACTCAGTCACGATATCGCCGCGGTGGAGCACAGTCTCCTGCACGCCGATACGCTTGGCGTGCTGCGCCGCCACAACGCTGGGCAGCAGGTTCAATGTTTTGATGTTGCAGTGATAGAAACGCGTATCTTCCTCGGTGTTGAGCTTGATGGGCACATCGGGGTCGTTCAGGTGGTTCTGGCGGATGGATACCCACAGCTTGCCGGGGAGATTTTCGGCGTAAACATGGTTGCGGGTCTCGACACCGCGCGTAACCTGCCAGTAGACAAAGTGCGTTGTTCCGTCCACTTTGGCAAGCAAGTCGGTCAGCAGCTTGCCCAGTTCCTCTTTCGGCATCGGGATGTTGATATCCAATGCCTTGGCGCTGGTGTAAAAGCGGTCGAGGTGGTCCTGCATCAGATACACCTTGCCGTTGGCACCGACTGTCGCGTCATACACGCCGTCGCCGAAGAAGTGTACCCGGTCATTGAAAGGGACCATCAATTCTTCCGGCGTGCCGATTTTACCGTCATAGTATGCAAGTGCTTCCATCGTTCTTTCCTCCCTGATTTTGTTGTTTATCGCGGGCACTTTACCCCGAATTTTAATTCGATGACCCTCTTGATGACCTCGACACAGTTGTCCAGGCCAATGGCGGCGCTGTCCAGGCAGAGGTCATAGTTTTCGACCCGCTTCCACTGGCGGCCGGTGTGGTACTTGTAATAGCTCTCCCGGTAGTGGTCCAGCTTATCAATGTAGTGCATCGCCTGGCTGCGGCCGATGCCCTGGCGCTTCATCTCCCGCTCGATGCGATCCTCATAAGGGGCATCGATGTAGACAGTCAGCACATTGGGCTTATCTTTCAGCACAAAGTCCGCCGCGCGGCCTACGCAGACATAGCTTTCCTCGTCCAGCAATTCTCGCAGGACCTTGGCCTGATAGTTGAAGAGGTTCTGGTCGCTGATGAAGTTGCCGCTCTCCGGCGGGATGAAGCTGCCGTCGTAGACATGCTGCGATACGCGGTAGAGCAGCGTTTTCTTGGTATTCTCATCGGCGGCGGCAAAAATTTTCTCGTTGATGCCGCTGTCCTCGGCTGCCAGACGCAACAGTTTCCGGTCGTACAGGTCGATGTCAAAATCCTGTGCCAGCTTTTTGCCGATGTAACTGCCGCCGCCCGACCCGCAGGTGCGGGTGATGGCCACGGCGAAGTAGGGATAGTTCGGATACATAGTGTCCCCCTTACTGCCCCAGATAGGCTTTCTTCACGCGGGCGTCGTTCAGCAATTCCTTGGCGTCGCCCTCAATTGTAATCGTGCCGGTTTCCAGCACATAGGCGCGGTCAGAGATTGCCAACGCCATTTTTGCATTCTGTTCCACCAGCAAAATCGTAATGCCCTGCTTGTTGACCTCCCGGATAATGGCAAAAATCTCCTTGACCAGCAACGGAGACAGGCCCATCGACGGCTCATCCATCAAAATCATCTTGGGTTTGCCCATCAGGGCGCGGCCAACGGCCAGCATCTGCTGCTCGCCGCCGGAGAGCGTACCCGCCAGCTGGCGTTTGCGCTCTTTTAAGCGGGGGAACCGCTCGTAAACGTCGGCCATCGTTTTCGCCATGTCGGTTGGGTCGGTGAACGCCCCCATCTCAAGATTTTCTTCCACCGTCATCTGGGGAAAAATGTGCCGTCCTTCCGGCACATGCGCCAATTTCAACGTAATAATTTTGCTGGGCTCGGTTTTGCGCAGGTCGTGCCCGTCAAAGGTGATGGAGCCGCCAGCCGCCTTTTCCAGCCCGGTAATCGTGCGCAGGGTCGTGGTTTTGCCCGCGCCGTTTGCGCCAATCAGGGAAACGATCTCGCCGTCCTTCACCGTCATGGACACCCCGTTCAGCGCATGAACTGCGCCGTAGTTGACGTGCAGGTCCTTGATTTCAAGCATCGGCGGCCTCCTTCGCTTCGTCCTTGCCCAGATACGCCTCGATGACGTGCGGGTCGTTGGCAATCTGCTCCGGCGTACCGGAGGCGATCGTCGTACCGAAATCCAACACCTGGATACGCTCGCAGATCTTCATGACAAGGCTCATATCGTGCTCGATGAGCAGGACGGACACTTTAAATTCATTGCGGATATAGTTGATGATTTCCAGCAGTTCCTCGGTCTCGGTGGGGTTCATACCCGCCGCCGGTTCGTCAAGGAGCAGCAGTTTCATGTCGGTGGCCAGTGCACGGGCAATTTCCAGGCGGCGCTGCTCACCGTAGGGCAGGTTGTCGGCCTCCAAGTTCTCCTTGCCGGAAAGGTGAACAACTTCTAGCAGCTCTTTGGCGCGGGCGGTGATTTCTGCCTCCTGCTGCCAGTATTTCTTGGTGCGGAAGATGGCATCCGCCATACCGTAGGTCGTGTGGGCCTGCATAGCGGTCTTGACGTTCTCTATGACCGACATTTTTTTGAACAGACGGATGTTCTGGAACGTCCGGGCAATGCCCGCGTGGACGATTTGATGTGTCTTTTTGCCGTTCATCCGCTCTCCGCAGAGGTAGAACGAGCCCTCGGTCGGCTTGTAAACGCCGGTAATCAGGTTAAAGACCGTTGTTTTGCCTGCGCCGTTGGGGCCGATGAGGCCGACCAGTTCGGACTCGCCGATCTCCATGTTGAAGTCATCCACGGCTTTCAGGCCGCCGAACTGGATACCCAGATGCTGGGCTTTCAATACGGGTGCTGCCATATCGCTCACGCTCCTTTCTTGGCTTTCGCCTTGGGATGGGCCAAGCGGTCCATTAGGCGGGTCAGGCTGAACTCCCACCGGCCGAAGATGCCGCCCGGGCGGAACAGCATGACCAGCACCAGCACGACCGAGTAGGCCAGCATACGGTAGGTGGAGAAGTCGCGCATCAACTCCGGCAGGCTGGACAGGAACGCCGCGCCGATAATGGAGCCGGTCAGCGAGCCGGTGCCGCCGATAATGACCTCGGAAAGCAGCTCGGCCGAATAGTTGAAGTTGAAGTTGGTGGGAATCATGGCGGTCATGTAGTGGGCGTAAACGCCGCCGCCAATGCCTGCAAAGAACGCGGAGACCGCGAAGGTCAGCACCTTGTAATAGGTCACGTTGATGCCGGAGGCCGACGCCGCGATGTAATCCTCGCGGATAGCCTGTACCGTACGGCCAAAGCGGCTGCGCACAAACAGGAACATGATGGTCACGCAGACGACCATGATCCAGAACGCGCGGTCAAACGTCGAAAGTTTGAGGATACCGCTCATCGTCTTGCCGCCACCGGTGATGGAAAAGTTGCAGAAACACACGCGGATGATTTCGGCAAAGGCCATGGTGACAATAGCCAGATAGTCGCCCCGCAGCCGCAGCGCCGGGATGCCGACCGCAACGCCCATAAGCCCCGCAGCCAGGCCGCCCGCCAGAATGGCGACAAGCAGCAGCCCTAAATCAGAAAGCCCATGCCCGGCCAGTGCGCCGGAGACGATGGCGGAGACATAGGCGCCCACCGAGACAAAGCCCGCGTGGCCCATGGAAAACTCACCCATAAAGCCAACGACCAGGTTCAGCGATGTGACCATGATGATGGTATAGCAGGCGGTGGTACAAATGCCCTGGATGTAGGTCGTGCTTTTGCCAAAAGCATTGAAGGTAAAGGTCAGCGTGATGGCCGCATACAGCAGTGCGACACCGACCAGATTCAGCCCATAGGAGGCCAGCCGTCGTTTCGTCATCTTGTTCACGCTCCCTTACACTTTTTCGCCGACATTCTTGCCCAGAATACCGGAAGGCTTGACCAGCAGGATCACGATCAGGGTGCCGTAGGTCACGGCCTCATACCAGCCGGGGGCAAACAGCTTGACGAAGATTTCGATAAGACCAATCAGAATACCGCCCAGCATCGCACCGGGGATGATGCCGATGCCGCCGAGCACGGCAGCGATAAACGCCTTCATGCCCATCATCGAGCCCATGTCATTCGTAACACGGGGGTAGGTTGCACAGTACATCAGCGCGGCCACGGCAGCCAGACCGGAGCCGATGGCAAAGGTCGTCGTGATGATTTTGTTGACATTGATGCCCACCAAAGTGGACGCATCCTTGTCCTGCGGCACAGCACGCATCGCCTTGCCGAGTTTTGTTTTCTTGACAAAGAGCTGCAAAGCAATCATCATGCCCAGCCCGATAGCAATGGTCAGCAGCACATTCAGCGGCAGCGCCACACCGCCCACGGTGACGGTCGGCAGGCTGAAGATAGCCTGCACATTGTGCGGCTTGGCACCGAACAGCACCATGGCCAGGTTCTCAAGGAAGATGCTCATTGCCAGCGCCGTGATCAGTGCCGACATCGGCCCGGCCTTGCGCACGGGGCGGTAGGCGAACGTTTCCACCAGCACGCCCACGACCGCGCAGACAGCGATGGCGACAATGACCGCCAGCCAGGCCGGCATACCTGCGTTGACCATCAGCGGGATCGTGTAGAACAGCGTGTATGCGCCGATCATGATAAAATCACCATGTGCGAAGTTGATCATGCGGATGATGCCATAGACCATTGTGTAGCCAAGGGCGATCAGTGCATAGATCGCGCCCTGATTCAATCCATTGATCAGGCTTTGGAAAAACAATGAGAAGCTCATTTGTGGTCCATTCCCCTTTCCTACGGTGTTTCAAAAAAAGGAATGTACACGGCAGGCGTTCCTTGCGGGTTGCAGCACCACCGTGTACATCTCCCATCCGTCTTTGGACTTTACTTGTTATTCAGCCTTGGAAACGACCTTGCCGTCAGCGCCGAGCGTTTCCGTCCACTTGACCGCGCCGTCCACATAGGTGTTGACAGCAATGCTCTTGATCGCGTCGCCGTTCTCGTCCAGCGTGATGTCGCCACCGACACCGGTGAAGCTCATACCGGTCATGCCCTTGACAAGGCTGGCCGTATCGGTGCCGCCTGCATTCTCGGCTGCCTGCACCAGCATGTACATAGCGTCATAATACAGGGCGGCGCAGGCGTTCAGGCTCTCGATGCCGTACTTTTCCGTGTACTTCTGCACGAAGTTCTGGACAGCCGGGGCTGTATCCTCGCTGGAGTAGTGGTTCGTAAAGTAGCAATCCTCAAACTGTGCGGCAAGGCCGGTCGTGTCGGAGCCGTCCCAGCCGTCGCCGCCCATGATGGCACCGGTAAAGCCTGCATTGCGGGCTGCACCGACCAGCAGCGGAACGGTGTCAAGGAAGCAGGGATAATACAAAAGCTCTGCACCGCTGGCCACGGCCTGCGCTGCCTGCGAGGAGTAATCGGTGTCGGTGGTCATGCACTCACCGGTGTAGGCGACCTCGATGCCGTTGGCCTCGCAGTTTTCAATAAAGGCATCCTTCAGACCGTTGGAGTAGTCATCGTCCTTGGCGTAGATGACCGCAGCCTTGGTAAAGCCCTTGTCCTTGGCGAAAAGCGCTGCCATCTTGCCCTGATACGGGTCGATGAAGCAGTTGCGGAAGATTGTGTCTCCCTTTAAGGTAACGTCGGCGTTGGTTGCGCCGGTCGCCAGCAGCAGCATGCCGTCCTTGGAGGCCTGCTCTGCCATGGGCAGTGTGACCGAGGAGAAGAAGCTGCCGACGATGGCCTCGGGAGAGTCCGCCATGACCTTGTTGTAGGCGTTCATGGCCTGCTTGGCGTCCTTGGCATCGTCTGCGACCTTGCCGCCGTTGACGATCTCGATCTTATAGCCGGAGTCCCCGGCGTTGATCTCCTCGACGGCCATATCAATGGCGTTCTGTGCACCCTCACCGTAAATGGCGGATCCGCCGGTCATCGAGCAGACAACACCAACGCGAATGATATTATCCTCGCCGCCGTCGGATGCCGCAGCAGCAGTGCTGGTGGTTGTCTCACTGGATGCAGCCCCGCCCTGCTGGGCACTGGACCCGCAGCCTGCCAGTAGGCTCGCGGACATAGCGGCTGCAACGGTAAGTGCAAGAACTCGATTACGCTTTTTCATGGTGTGACCCCTCTTTCTGGATGTTTGCCATTTTACAATAGTCCCTCTTTCACCCAAAACAAAAGGCGCACGGCACCGCAAATCCGGTGCTGCACGCCTTTGTGCGAATACGAAAAGGGCCGCGGCTTTTGCAAGTCCGCGACCCCTTTGTCCCGTTCGTGTTCTGTGATGATGCTGTTATTATAGCAGACTGCTCAAAAAACGCAAGTCTATTTTGGTAGTTCCTTCAAAATCATTGTGTATAGGGCTTTTTGGCCGGAGATTGCAAAGTTTTCTCTGTATCTGGCAGAAGATTGTTAATTGTGGCGCGTACATCTGTGTTTTACGTGCGGGCAGTTGTTCGTTACTTATAGGATAGGGATCCATGTACTGATCAAACCGGCCGGGGTTCAGCGAAAGCGGGTTCTCGCTCAGGATGCCGCCCACCTGCACGAACCACAAAAACTGCATCGCCTCGTAGAAGGTGCGGGGCGGGTTCTCGGGCACGTGACGGCAGTTAGCCGCGATCTGCAAAAGCTCTGCCGCGCGGGCGGGGTCGGTTTCCAGCGCCGAGAGCCGCTCCGCCTCGTCAGCATAGCGGTTCGCATACAAAATGATGCCGCTGGACGTCAACAATACGGACTCGTAAAAATCCCGCTTGTCCTCGTCCTCCGGGTTTGTAATGTCCAACGCGGCCAGATGCTGCTGCACTTCCCGGATGATGCCGCCAAAGCCTTTTTTGAACAGCACATCCTGATAGTCTGGCGTGACCTCCCCCACCGCCTGCCGCCATTTTGAGTCGCTGTCAATGACGCCGGTGTCGACACCAATGTGCCGCGTTTCAGCAGGCAGCCGCGCAAGGAATGCTTCTTCCAGCGACTTGCCTTTCCAGTAAGGGAAGATTTTTTCCCGCACAAAACGGCGCTGGTCGTCCGTCATGATATAAGGGTCCTGCGGGCGGGTGGCAAAGTGGTCCATCTCGCGGTCGACCCATTGCCACGAAAATTCTGGCGTCAGGATACTGCACTTGCGGTATTCGCCGATGGCCCCGACGATGAGTTCCACCTCAAAAATATGCCCCCCCCAGCCCGGCGCAGCAGTCATAAAACGTCTGTGCGCTGCGGATGCAGGCGGGCTTTCCCTCGCTCGTTTTATAGGATTCCGTCCAGAGCGCGGCACGCTCACAGGAAATCTGCGGCTTTGCATTCACATAATTTTGTCGTATCTTTTCAATTCGTGCGGTAAGCATATTTCATTCCCTCCATTCGGCCAATGCCGATTGAGGATACAGTAACACGCCTATTTGTACCGCGTCAACGGCCTTCGGAATTTAGCGCAAAATACAAAAGATTCTTATGAATTTTGTACGTAATGCCGGAAAATTGAAAGGCTTTGCCCAACAGAATCGGGCAAAGCCTTTCGCGTTTCTTCTATTTTTTCTCTTTTTGCCCCAGCCGATATTTGAAATCGCTATATCCGAACGTCACGATTTCTCGCGCTGTGCCGTCAGGCTTGCGGGCATAGATGCCGGGCAACGGCATACCGTTGAAGGTGTTGTTCTTGCAGGTCGTATAAATCGCCATATCACCGAATACCAGCAAATCTCCCACTTCGGGTACGGCGTCAAAGCCGTAATCACCGATGACGTCCCCGGCCAGGCAGGTCGGCCCGGCCAAGCGCACGGTACAGGGCTTCTCTCCGGGTTCGCCCGCCCCCAGCAACGGTGGGCGGTAGGGCATCTCGATGACGTCCGGCATATGGCAGGCGGCGCTGGCATCCAAAATCGCAATCGTCGTATCGCCGTTTTGCACCACATCCAGCACACGGGTCAAGAGATACCCCGCGTTCAGAGCGCAGGCTTCGCCGGGTTCGAGATAGACCGTCACGCCCCAATCGTGCTGGGCGCGACGGATGCAGCGTTCCAGTGTGGCCATGTCGTAGCCGGGGCGGGTGATGTGATGCCCGCCGCCAAAGTTCAGCCACTTTATTTTGGGCAGCAAATCGCCGAATTTCTCCGCTACTGCGTCCAGCGTCACGGCCAGCGCGTCAGCGTTCTGCTCACATAAGGTGTGAAAATGCAGACCATCCAACAGCTGCGGCAGCGCTGGGTTCGCCGCCACCGCGGCATCCCACTGGGCGCGGGTCGTGCCCAGGCGGCTACCGGGTGCGCAGGGGTCGTAAATCGCGTGGCCGTCCTGGGTCGAGCACTCGGGGTTGATGCGCAGCCCTACGCTCTTCCCTGCCACCTTGGCCGCAGGGCCGAACTTTGCCAGCTGTGCCGGTGAGTTGAACACGATATGGTCGGCGTACCGCAGCAGCTCGTTCATCTCGTCCGCGCGGTAGGCTGCACAGAAAACATGCACTTCCCTATCGGGCATTTCCTCCGCACCCAGCCGCGCCTCAAACAGGCCGCTGGCCTCGGTACCCGCCAGGTGCGGTGCCAACAGCGGATACAAATCGTAGTTGCTGAACGCCTTTTGTGCTAACAGTACCCTGCACCCGGTGCGCCGGGAAAGACTGCCCAGAATCTCCGCGTTGCGGGTCAGGGCGGCTTCGTCCAGCAGGTAGCAGGGCGTGGGCAGAGCGGCAAATTCCGGCGGCACTGTGCCGCCGATGGCCGCAAACGGCGGCCGTGCATCGTACAGTGCCATCAGTCCACCAGAACCGGGTCATGGTTCTCGCTGCGGGGCAGGCCGTACTTGTCCAGTGCATCGAGGAATGGATCGGGGTTGAACTCCTCGACCGTGTAGACGCCCGGCTTGACCCACTCGCCGGTCAGCATCATCAGGGCGCCGCACATGGCAGGCACGCCGGTCGTGTAGCTGATAGCCTGGCTGCCGACCTCGCGGTAGCACTCCTGATGGTCGCAGATGTTATAGATGTAGTAGGTCTTGTCCTTGCCGTCCTTTTTGCCGGTGAAGATGCAGCCGATGTTCGTCTTGCCCTTGGTGCGGGGGCCGAGGCTGGCGGGGTCGGGCAGCAGCGCTTTCAGGAACTGGATGGGCACGATCTCCTGACCGTTGTAGTTGATGGGCGTGGTGGAGAGCATGCCCACATCCTCCAGACAACGCATATGGTCAAGGTAGCTCTGGCCGAAAGTCATAAAGAAGCGGATGCGCTTGACATCGGGCAGGTTTTTGCCCAAGGACTCAATTTCCTCGTGATGCAGCAGGTACATATCCTTCTGGCCGACCTGATCAAAGTTGTACTCGCGCTTGATGCTCATGGGTGGGATCTCGACCCACTTGCCGTTCTCCATGTAGCTGCCGGGGGCAGAGACCTCGCGCAGGTTGATCTCGGGGTTGAAGTTGGTGGCAAAGGCGTAGCCGTGGTCACCGCCGTTGCAGTCCAGAATGTCGATCGTGTCGATGGAATCGAATTCATGCTTGGCAGCGTAGGCACAGTAGGCCTGGGTCACGCCCGGGTCAAAGCCGCAGCCCAGCAGGGCGGTCAGGCCGGCGTCCTCAAACTTTTTCTTGTAGGCCCACTGCCAGCTGTAGTCAAAGTAGGCGGAGAAGCCGGCCTCCTTGCAGCGCTTCTCATAGATGGCGCGCCATTCCGGGTCATCGGTGTTTTCCGGCTCGTAGTTGGCGGTGTCCATGTAGTTGACACCGCAGGCGAGGCAGGCGTCCATGATGGTGAGGTCCTGATACGGCAGGGCAATGTTCATGACGAGGTCGGGTTTATAGCTGTTGATGAGGTCACACAGCTGCTGCACATCGTCGGCATCGACCTGGGCGGTGGTGATTTTGGTTTTGGTGTTGGGGGTCAGCTTGGCAGCCAGCGCGTCGCACTTGGACTTCGTGCGGCTGGCAATGCACAGTTCGGTGAAAACATCGCTGACTTGGCAGCACTTGGAGATGGCGACGCTTGCCACGCCGCCGCAGCCGATAACAAGAACTTTGCTCATGATGGAACTCCTTTATGTTTGAATTTATAATAGATTTTTACTTTTCCAACGCCAGCAGCAACTCTCTTAACACCTTGCAGGCTGTGGCGGTGGAAACACCGCTCTGGTCAAGCATGGGAGCCAGTTCGTTGACGTCCGCGCCAACGATGTTCGCCTTTGTCACGGTGCGGATGGCCTGCAAAAGCTGCAAAAAGCTGACGCCGCCCGCTTCGGGCGTGCCTGTGCCGGGGAAGGCCGACGGATCCAGGCAATCCAGGTCGATCGTCAGATACACTGGCACATCGGCCTGGCACAGCCAGTCGGTCAACTCGGCCAGACCGGTGAAGTCGAACTTGTGCATATCGGTGTGCCGCGCGGCGAACTGGAATTCTTCCCTATCGCCGCTACGGATGCAGAATTGGTGGATGCGCCCGTCGCCAATCAAATCGTGGCAGCGGCGCAGCACGCAGGCGTGGCTGAGCTGTGCGCCGAGGTAATCGTCCCGCAGATCGGCGTGGGCGTCAAAATGCACAATGTGCAGATCCGGATACTTGCGCACCGTCGCACGCACCGCGCCCAAGGTGACAAGGTGTTCCCCGCCCAGCAGCAGCGGCAGCTTGCCGTCCCGCAGGATCTCGGCCGCGCGGGATTCAATGTCCACAAGGGCGCTTTCCGACGAGCCGAAGCAGAGCTCCAAGTCTCCGCTGTCAAACACATTGCCGTCAGTCAGATCCTTGTCCTGATAGGGGCTGTACGTTTCCAGGCCATAGCTTTCGTGCCGCATGGCCGCGGGGCCAAAGCGTGCGCCGGGGCGGTAGCTGGTCGTGGAATCAAACGGCGCACCGTACAAAACAATGCTGGCTGTGCGGTAGCTGCTATCGCAGCCGATGAAATTTTCTACATTGCGATGCAGCATTAACGCACCTCCACTTCCCGCAGCATTTCTTCCAGAAAGGCGGGTAGATAAAATGCCCCGACGTGCAGCCGAGAGGTGTAATAGCGAGTGCGCATGTTCAGCGCGTTCCACGCGGCGGCATCCATATCATTGATGGGATGATATTTTTTACTGGCAAAACCGAACAGCCAGTACCCCGCTGCAAACGTCGGGATGTGCGCCTGATACACCTTGCTGATGGGAAAAGTGCTGGCAATGCGCTGGTGGCTGCGCTGCATGGCGGTGGCATCCTCGGCATAGAATGGGCTGCCCTGCTGGTTGACCATGATGCCGTCCGCCCGCAGAGCGTTATAGCAGCTGCCGTAAAATTCGCGGGTGAACAGCCCCTCCGATGGGCCGAACGGGTCAGAGGAATCCACGATAATCAAGTCGTACTCGTCCTCGCACTTGCGGATGAATTTCAGCGCGTTCTCGTAGTAGATGTGTACGCGGCGATCGTCCATGCGGCAGGCGTTGCCAGGCAGATAGGCACGGCAGGCCTCGATGACCTGGGGGTCCATCTCGACAAGGTCGATGCTCTCGACGCGGTCATAGCGGGTCAGCTCCCGCACCACGCCGCCGTCACCCGCGCCGATGACCAGAATGTCCTTGGCGTTTTTGTGCACCGACATCGGCACATGGGTGATCATCTCGTCGTAGATGAACTCGTCGCGCTCGGTCAGCATGACGTTACCGTCCAGCGTCAGCACGCGGCCAAACTCCGGCGTCTCAAAAATATCGATGCGTTGATAATCGCTCTGCTTGGAGTAAAGCTGGCGGTTGACCCGGATGCTGTGCTTGACATCGGGGGTGTGAAATTCCGAAAACCACATTTCCATTGTAAAACCTCCCTGTCAGGCCAGCACGTTCAGGCGCAGAATGTCGGGGTCTTCCGGCCCGGTCATGCTGCAGCCCTTGGCCTTGGCGTACTCGATATAATCCAAAATTTCGGCGGTGATGCGCTCCCCCGGTGCCAGAATCGGAATGCCGGGCGGGTAGCACATAACGAACTCGCTACAGACCATACCCTCGGTCTCGCGCAGGGGCAGGCTCTTTTTGGGGGCGTAAAATGCTTCCTGCGGGCTGGCGGCGACCTCGGGGTCGATGTATTCTTGGCTCAAAAGGCCCGCGCCGTCAGTGTGGTAGCGGCGCTTGATTTCAGCCAGCGCACTGACTAGACGCTCGACCTCCTGCGGGCGGTCACCGATGGAAAGATAGGCAAGGATGTTGCCGATATCGCCGAACTCGATCTGAATGTCGTACTCGTCGCGCAGGATGTCGTAGACCTCGATGCCCGCCAGGCCGATATCCAGCGTGTGTACGCTGAGTTTTGTCGTATCAAAATCAAAAACGGAGTTGCCGTTGCAAAGCTCCTTGCCAAAGGCGTAGTACCCGCCCACAGCGTTGATCTCCTCACGGGCGTACTCGGCCATGTCGGCGACTTGGTGGAACACCTGCCGCCCGCGCAGCGCCAAGTTGCGGCGGGAAATATCAAGGCTCGACATCAGCAGGTAGCTGCCGGAGGTCGTCTGGGTCAGGTTGATGATCTGCCGCACATAGCCCGCGTGGACGTTGGGGCCAATCAGCAGCAGGCTTGACTGGGTCAAGCTGCCGCCGCTCTTGTGCATCGAGACTGACGCCATATCCGCGCCCGCCGCCATAGCGGAAACCGGCAGCCCGCCGCCAAAGTAAAAGTGCGTGCCGTGGGCTTCGTCCGCCAGGCAGAGCATCCCGGCATCGTGGGCCATCCGCACAATGGCGCGTAAATCGCTGCAAATGCCGTAGTAGGTGGGGTTGTTCACCAGCACGGCCACAGCGTTGGGGTGCTCGGCAATGGCCTTGGCCACCTGCTCTCGCTTCATGCCCAAGCTGATGCCCAGGCGGTTGTCGACCTCCGGGTTGACGTAGACCGGCACCGCGCCGCAGAGCACCAGTGCGTTCAGCACACTGCGGTGGACGTTGCGCGGCAGGATGATTTCATCCCCGCGCTTGCAAGCTGTCAGCACCATGCTCTGCACTGAGCTCGTCGTACCGCCCACCATCAAAAAGGCGTGTGCCGCGCCGAACGCATCGGCGGCCAGCTCCTCGGCCTCGCGGATGACCGAAACCGGGTGGCAGAGATTGTCCAGCGGCTTCATGCTGTTGACATCCACACCAACGCACTGCTGGCCCAAAAACGCGGTCAGCTCCGGATTGCCGCGCCCGCGCTTGTGCCCCGGCACGTCAAAGGGAACAACGCGCATCCTGCGGAAATTTTCAAGCGCTTCATGGATGGGTGCGCGGCGCTGATCCAGCCGGGTGCGCTTTGCTTCTCCGTTCATTTTTACCTCCGTTCGCGATCCCTTTGCAAAACAAAAAACGCAAGCCATGCACAGATGTGCAGACTTGCGTTTGAATTCAGCATATTTGGACACAGGCCGATTACCCCCCGATACCTCACCGAGAGAACGTCCTGCATGATTCAAAAAGGCTGAGCGTGTCAGAGTCTATATAGCAATCTTACTTTTACTACTCTTTATTGACCGTTTCACAAGTCTGCACGCCAAAACGTGCAATTTCATGGTTGTAAAGGAACCAACTTATAAAATTTGAGCTTTTAACTCAATCAATAAGGCAATCTAAATTGCCGATCGGCAGTGGACCCGGCTGTCCGTATGGCCATAGGCCGGAAGACCGACACATCAAATGTCTGTATCCCGGCCCGCCCCTGTCGGGCGGTCCGTAGGTAAATTGCTTTGAAAAACTCTTACAAACTCGATTCGTCTTTCAAAATCGAGACACAGTATAACATGATATAATTGCTGTGTCAATATTTTGACGCAAAAATATTTTTTGCGAGAATACCGGGGCAGGGTTTTACTTTACCCGGATTTCCCGCGTTGCGCTGACCTCCATTCCTGCGGGGTCATGTCATAGTCAAACAGACATTCCCCCCGTGCGACGGCCGATGGAGTTCAAATCACTGCCGTTGTAACGCAGTAATTTTGCCAGCTTACTGTGGGGGAACCGCCTGTCCGTGTTCCTGTTCACTGTCATGCATAGATACGCGCCCTTCTCTGTCAGGGGGCTTTCATCTGCCTCTTTTGCCTTGATGCTGAACCGCCGCGATTCCGACATCGTGACGTACTCCCCCATTGCCATGCAGCTGCTGTTGAGTTTGGCAACGATCCGTCCTTTCAACCGCTGCATTTCTGCATCCAGCGTTTTGACCCGCGTTTCTACCAGCTGCTTTTGCTCCTGTAAGCGGAGGTATCTCAGCACGGTGGCTGATAAGTCGTTGTCGAGCTGAATAGTGGGAATGGTTTTGCCGATGGCACCTATATAAAATGTATTTCTCAAAGCCGACTGGCTCTGAAGCAAAATAAAAAGCGAGAATAATCGCAGGCCATGCCTGATGTTCACGGCAAACCCTGAACTGCGATCATGCTTGCCATGGTTGGATGTTTTCACCCGGTATAAAAAGAAAAGTGCCGACAGCGTCCACCCAGAACGGGCAGAACAAGACTATTGGCACGAATTACAAACTTAAACAACGTGTGCACAAGACACAAAAATCATTTACGGGTGGAATATATCCTATTTTTGTTTGCACTGTCAATCATGGGCACTTTTTAGCTCAATCAATTTTCTATTTTTGATTTTAATTCTAAAGTTTATGTTGCCATACCATAATTTTTCATTTTGTGTAAAGATTTCATTTCAGCATACTCAATCATGCCAACAATCTCTATTCGTTCATGCACCCAAACAAGCATTTCAGACTTCTCGTAGTTTGTTGTTTTGTATATAACCTTCATTTTATACTATCTGTATATATTCTCGTATAGCTCAATTTGCTTTTTTTCTTTTTTTTGCGCGAAACAATCTTCTTTATAATTTGCTTTTTTTACTTGTTCCTTCCTTATTTTATACCTATCAACGTTTATTTTGTTTTTTTTACTTTCGTGTGAAGAAAACTACTGTTTCTGGTATGGCGCTTTTATTCCATCAAAGACCATCTCTACAATAACAAACGCCGTAATGGCCCTTACAATCATACAATAGATTCTTTCGCACAAAAATCAGTTTCTTTTTCCCAGCGTTTTCCTACCACAGTGCCCCCACTCTCGGTTTTTCTTTTGTAAAAGAAGTTTTTTTCGCGCAAAAAATCTCCGGCGCTTCTATTCATCATTTACAAAGGCTTCTGCTTTTCGAACAAAAAGGAGCTCCTTTCGTACAAAATCGCGGTTTTCTTTTTGTTCTTCTCTGCCTTTTGAAACACACCGGATATACAGTCACCTTCTACAAACGAAGTTTCTTTCACGCAAAAAATAATTGAAATCGTTTGGCTTTCTCTTCATCCTTCTCTCCCCTTCTTCACCGTAAAAGAAGATTTCTTCGCGCAAAATTCCCTGCCTATTTCGCAGCCCTCCCCTCCTCTATCTTATGATCCTAAACATAGCAAGAATAGATTCTTTCGCGCAAAAAAGCAACAAGCCTCACAAAAAGAAGTTTTTTTCTGCAGTAAGTGAAGATTCTTTCAGGCAAAAATAGCGAAAGAATCTATTTTCCCACATGAAAAAAACTGTTTTCTCGGGTGAAAGAATCTTCTTTATCCGACGAAAGAAACTGCTTTGTCCCATGAAAAAAACTGTTTTTCTACATATATAAATAAAAGTAAAAAATAAAAGATAAATCTGTAACTAGAGAAAAACGATTTGATTTTAAAACCTAAATTATTGACACCTAAATGAAAGAAGCGTATTATTATAACTATATTTGTGGAAGTATACCTATAAACCGTTGTTTTCAAGCAGTACTCGTAATACAGTACGATACAACGGCAATAAACTATTTCGCGGAAAGGAATAGGGCTGTACATTCTGAAATTCCGCTGCTGCCCTTTTAGTAACATGAAGAAAAACGGCGACAATATCAAAGATAACGATACTATCGAGGCTATCGTTGGGGAAGTTCTCACGGAACAAGAGGCGGAAGAGAAAAAAGCTGCCATCGCCAAGAGAAACGACAGAAACTTGATCTTTGGTTCCTATATTACGAAGAGCAATGACTTGATACAAAAGACAAAGTACTCCCTCCCCCGTAATGAGCAAAAGATTCTTTTTATGCTTTTGTCCAAAATCGATCAAAAAAGGGATACGGATGCCTCTAAGTACTATACAATTACTTTCAGTGAGTTCTCGAAGCTGACGGGCGTGAACGCGATGGACTCCAGCTATATAAAGTATCTGCAGGAAACTGTAAACAGTCTGGCCAGCAGATTCTTTTGGGTACCGAATCCAAATGGGACGGGATACAACCAAATGGCGTGGATACTACCAACGGTTGAGGTGAACACCAAAGACAAGACCATAAAAATGCAGTTTCACCCCAAGATCTGGAAAGATATTGCACAACTTACCAGTAACTACACATCGTATTCAATCGAGTATTTGCTCATGATGCAATCCACGTATTCGATGCGTGTGTACGAAATCATACTATCGTATGACAATGGGGATCGGGATTACGGCTACAACAATGGACTGGTGTTTGAGCCTGTTACAGAAAAAATACTGAGCAAATTTCCTGAAAAGCGTGAAGAGTTAAAAGGATTCAAATACAAGAGATTCGAGACGGATGAATTTAAAAGCATCCTCTCTGTTCCCCCACTGGATGAACAGAACCGAAGCAAAAGCAAGAAAAAGGACGATCCTGAACCAAAATATAGCCGCGAGAGAACGCTGGCTGAAAAGTATCCCACATTTACAGCGTTTGAAAATAATGTCTTAAAAATAGTCAAAAAAGAAATCAATGAACTAACGGATTTGTGCTTTGACTATGTTCCGGTAAGAATAAAGGGAGAACGGAAGTACAAGTATCTCTATATTTTTATTAAGTATAAGACGAAAGAAGAAATGCGCAAAGTTCGGGCTTTCCACGACAGCAAGGACCCGGATTTGGAGGTGCCTAGAAGACCGAGACGGCGCAATAAGATGGCGGAAAGTCAGGCAACGCCGGAGATGCTTTCTGCGCCGATTCCTGATTCTATTCTTGATATGACCTTCCGTAATGCGCGAAATATTATCAGAGCAAAAGCAGAATACAGAGAGTTGGAAAAACTGCTATCAGCAGAAGAAAGAAATATCCTTGAAGATATCTTCACTTACACATCAAAGATTTTGACAAACCAGAAAAAGCGGGAACAGGCAGAGGAAACGCTTGAGGCGTTGAACCGAATCATAAAAGATAATAACGGATTGAAAACATGGACTCTTGGAATGTGCAGTAAGTTCAAGACTATGTTTGCATCGTCTACAGAACGAAAATCGGCACAATATTATAGAACAGTGGTTTACAATGAAATTGCTGAAAACACGGCAGTGACGATTGAAAATGGAAAGCAATGGCTGAATTGGAATGGAACGAAAAAGACGTTCAAGTTGGATATGTTTGATGAAGGCGATTAAATAAGAGTAATTGTCAAAAATCAATATCAGAATGAGCAGATAGGGCAGACCTTATTTTCCAGATGAGGGCTGCCCTATCTGTTTGCCAAGAGCAACATGAATTTTAGAATTATGAAGAAAATAGAGATACGTTTTGAATGGTGAACACAAATAGCGCAGCAAAGCACACGGACAAATATAGCAACATGAACTTTAGAAATGCGATATGAAGAAGGAGTACGGTAAGAAGAAAATACAGGCTTGATTATCTGACAAAAGCGGTTGACAAAAAGATTGAACATGATATAATAAAACTACAAACAGCAACATGAACTTTAGAATCTAATGACACATACCATTATATCTTACGGGGGATATTTTAGATGGCAACGACGATTACAGTAGCAATTGAGAAGGGCGGCTGCGGAAAGACGACCACGGTACTAAATTTGGCTGATTTGGCTGGTAATGAGGCAAGAGTACTGTGCATTGATACAGACCCGCAGGGTAATTTGACCTATAGTCTGGAAGGCACACGCATAACAGATGAAGAATTTACAGGACACGCCCTGTACGATCTTTATAATGACTTTGAGAAAGTTCATGCCGGTGAAAAATCTGTGCGGGACTATGTCGTTGAAACAAACTTAGATAATGTGGATTTGATTCCGGCAAGTCTGGAAACACCAAAAATCAATACAAAAGCAAAAGAACTGATTGATGCAATGAAACAAGGTAAAATGGATAGCGTGGAGAACCTGGAATACGAAACGCAAATCCTTAAATATTTCGTAAGCCTTGTGCAGGATGATTACGATTACATATTTATCGATACGCAGCCTAGCAGGGATAGTTTGCTGGTTACCAGCTCGCTGCTGGCCGCGGATTACATTTTGATACCTGCCAAAAGTGGCAGCTACGCGGTGGATTCGGCGTTCCGGACCTATACATACTGTAACCAGCTGCGGGAGCAGGGGATTGCGGCACAAAAAGGTGTTGGCCTGATTCAGACAATGGTTCAACAGAGTCAGGCATTCAATATTACGAGGGAAAATTATCTTCGCGTTTTAGGCAATGCGGTTTTCCGTGCGCAGATTCGTTTTGGTAAAGCAGTCGAAGCAAGCGAAATGGCCGGTATGCCGGTTGTCGAATATGCAAAGACGCAGCCCACCGCAAAGTCTTATGTTGCTGCGTGGAAAGAATTGAAGCAAATCTTGGCGGAAAGCGAGGAAAAGTAAAATGGCTATGAAAACGGCTCCCAAAAGAAAACTCGTGTCTATGGATGCCCCCTCGCGAGAAGCTGTGCGAAAAGGAAACGACAATGATGCTGCAGGAAAGACCGGCTTGCTGGAAAATGGTGTCGATTCCAAAATTATGGACATCTGCATTGATGATATCCGCTTGAACCCCGATAATGCAATCTTTGTTGAAAATGACACGGAAGAGGATATTAACAACCTGGCCTATGATATTGAAAAGAATGGCTTGCTGCACAATCTCGTGGTCTTTGAAGTAATGGAAAAAAATGCCGAGGGTAGGGGAGAAAAGCGAGCCTATATGCTCCTTTCCGGCGAACGCAGATATAAGGCCATTAAGAAGCTGTATGAAAGAGGAAAGTTTACCTATAAAACAATTAAGGGCTGCCGTGTTATCACAACGCGGATGAATGAAACTCAGAAAAAAGCTCTTCTTTACAGTGCCAATCTGCAAGTGCGTGGAGGTTTTTCCGACGAAAGTATCCGCCGAAAAGTAGTAGGGGAGTTTGTTAAATGTTTACAGCAAGCACCCTATAATATGACGGAGGCAGAAGCTAAGCGTTTTACGAAAGAAATTGCGCCCGATAAAACCAAGACCTTGAATAAAGATCTGCGCATCGAAAACGATTTAAATAGAGATTTACTCCAAATGCTTGACCAGAGGCTGCTGGGGCGTAGTGAATGCGAAATTTATGTTCGCTTTACACCAGAGCAACAGCAGAAAATTGCGGAACAGTATAAAGAGTTGTTGACGATCGACTGCCATGGCGAGGAAAAAGCCAATACGCCGAAATCGCACTTGGAAGAAAAACGCGATGACATCCATAATGCCTTCCTAGAAGATTTGAAAGATTCGCTTCTGGAAAAGTATATGCGTGATACGGATGCAAAAATTGATGCGGCCTGCGCAAAGTTTGAAAAAGGCTATGCAGAGCTGTTGGCTATGAGCGAAGCCTATGAGGCGGCCTTAATCTCCGGCAATGAGGCTGTTGCCGAGATAAAAAAAGAGGAAACTCTGAAACGGAAAGAAACCAACGCAAGTGCAGAAGGAAAGACTTTTGTACAGAAGAATGTGAAAGCAGTAGCGGAAAAAATCGGCCGCAAAATCGAAAGCCGCAGCTACCAAAAGGGGCTGAAAGATATGACGCGAGAGGCTCGTCTGCAGGATATTGAAGCGCTGGATGATCTGATTGAAAAAGCAACCAGACTGCGCCAGATGATTGAAGAACAGCATTAAGAGCGGTAAAAACCAAGTATTATGAAAGATGAAAAAGTAAAAATCAATATGCGGGTGGGCCAACGCTTGCGGGAGGTCTTGGAAGGCCGCGCGGCTGTGGAAGATATTCGTGTCGGAACCCTTACCAACCGCTTGCTTCAAGAGGAACTAGGCAAAGTTCTTGCAGTAGGCGCAGAACATTGTGTGGTAGAGGGCGAGGATGAATACGAACAGCACCGTGAGGAGATAGCCAAAAGTGGAGATCAATATTATATTTTCCCTTCCGATGCTGCAGTTGATGACAATATGTCCACCAAAGAGGACAACACCGTGTTCCCGCAAATCTCGCTCTACTTTACGAAGGAGCAGCACGAGGTGATGAATGAGATTGTGTTGCGGCGGGGTGCATGGAAAACCGTGCAAAATGGTCATGTAAAGTCATATCGGTATGTTATTGTCGGGATGCTGCTCAATAATCCTGCGTGCCGCAAGCTGGGTGCAGCAGGGAAGTAGCCATAAAGAAGATTCTTTCGCGCAAAAAAGCCGGGTGAAATAACCCGGCTTTTTTGTAAAAGTAAACCGAAACGTAATATATACAAATAAAAATACATATTGTATATAATGCGGCGCAAATTGGGTACTTATTTACAGCAAAAACTTCCGTTTTATAAAGGTGCTGCGCTCTCGCAGTATAGAGATATTTTCGCTGATGGCAGGAATCGGTATAGCGTCCATGTCGCTGGTACCTGCAAAATAATTCTTCAGCGCTTCTACGGTGCTGTCGCCGGTAATGCTGCCGCCGGTTTGCCCAACTGATAGAACTTGCCGCGCTTTGCTGCACATGGCGGCTTACCATGCCTAAAAGCCCGCTTGCAAAGATATTGCCGGGCATGGTTTTCGTATTAGTAGTGGCAGCGGCGGCTTTTGCAACGCCCAGCCCCATAAAGGCTTAGCCGATTTCAAAACCACGAAAAGCCAGCAGTACCTCGGACAGCATCGAGCCGGGCGAGCGTGAAACACCGATGCCCAGAGAGTGCAGGATACCGTCCAACTTTGTGACGACTTTCAGAAAGGCAATCGCACACAGAAGCCACAGGAAAGATTGCCGGAGACTGCATCCTTACCTTGCGAGTCCACGGCCGCAGCAGTTTCATCCTTGATCAAGGCAAAGACAGCCACAGCCGGGCAGTACAAAAATGCAAGATTAATAGCGGTTAATAGAGTAAACAGAGTTTTTTTCATGCAAAAAATCTCCTATAAGGATATCACGGCATATTTCGCTACCAAGAACGAGAAGAAGGAATGAGACCCGGAGGTGTACACAGCTGCTCATGGCCTTTGCATAGAACTATGGCAACACCGCACAATTCTCGCCTGACGGCTTAAGCACCGCTTCGGCGGCTGCGAAGCACAATCTGCGTTGCAAAAATGCTCGATAATACATCCAGTATTATCTGCGCTTTTTGCTTAGCAGCTTGTACTTCTCGCTCGCCGCATCGGCACTTAGAATTATGCGGTATTGCCCTAGGTACAAATACGGCCGAAGTTCTACGCAAAATATAATCTTTGTAAGAAGAAGTTGACCGGTTCGGTTCAGTTCAACCCCAGCAAAAAGTAGGTGCGCAGTTTCTTCATGCCAGGTACGTCAAGGGGGTATTGGTCCGCGTCCTGCATGACAAGAGAGCAGTGGTTCAGGCGGTCTTTGGCGGTAAGCATCTGGCCGTGCAGTGCGGTCGGCCTCCGTCATGGAGGCAAAGGGACTACGCCTGTCCGTCGCCGAGATCGCCGCGCAGGTAGGCTATGCAAACCAGAGCAAATTCGCAAAGGTGTTCCGTGAAAAAGACGGCGTAGCGCCGCTAGAATACCGCCGCACCGTGCATCTGGGGGCTTTTCATTTGCCGCACGGTGCATTATAATGGGGCTGTAAAAGCAAAAATTTCAAGGAGGATTTATCATGGAATTTACCGAGGTTGTAAAAAATCGTTATTCTTGCAAAAAGTACGATGGAAAGCAGATTTCGTCAGAACAGCTGGACGCTGTTCTGCAGGCGGGCCGCCTTGCGCCGACTGCTAAAAACCTGCAGGGCCAGCGTATTTACGTTGTGCAGTCCGCGGAAGGGCTGGCTAAGATTGACGAGCTGACTCCCTGCCGCTACGGTGCGCCCACGGTTTTGGTGGTTGCCTTTGACAAAAACAGCGTGTTTGTCTACCCGGGTGAGGAAGCCAATTCCGGTGTGGAGGATGCGTCCATCGTCGCCACCCACATGATGCTGGCCGCGACGAACACGGGCGTGGACAGCTGCTGGCTGAACTTTTTTGACCCTGCCGCTGTCGCCAAAGCCTTTAATCTGCCGGAAAATGAGCAGGTTCTGATGCTGCTGGATCTCGGCTTTGCCGCAGAAGGCTTTGCCCCACTGCCCAACCACACCTCCCGCAAACCGCTGGAAGAGACGGTCAAGTACCTGTAATTTCGCGCACCTGCATTTCCACACATTTCACACCAAATTTTCCGCGTCTTTTCAGTTTCGTGCGGTACAATAACGGCAGGAAATGGGGTGCTGATACATACGCGTACTGATTGTTGAGGATGAACGCCTGCTGGCGGAATCCTTAAAAACGCTGTTGGAACGCAAGGGATTTACCGTGGAGACTGCCTACGACGGCATAAGCGGGGCAGAGTATGCCGAAACCGGCATATATGACTTGCTGATACTGGATGTGATGCGCCTTTTGATGCAGGCAGGGGAGAACAACACCCCGAAGGAAACCATCCTGACCTATGTGTGGGGCTTCGACTTTGATGCCGTAGAAAACAACGTAGAAGTGTACATTAGATTCCTGTGCAAAAAGCTCAAGAGCCGTGGCTCTAATGTGCGCATTGAATCGGTGCGCCGTGTGGGGTACCACTTGGAGGTCGGCGCATGATACGGAAACTGCGCGTCAAGCTGGTAGCCATCATCATGGCGTTTGTCACGGTGATTCTGGCCTGTATCATGGCGGCGGTGCTGGGGTTGACCCGCGCCACACTGGAGCACGAAAGCCTTGACATGATGCGCCATATCGCGCTGAACCCCATCCAAGTTCCTGCACCGGGCGAGGAATTCGATGGCGTGCGGCTGCCATATTTTGTGCTGGCGGTGGGCGAGGACGGCACGATCGAGCCCGCAGGCGGCGGCTACTATGATTTGTCCGACACCGAATTTTTGCAGCAGGCCGCGGAGAAAGTCGTGGACAGCGGCCGGCAGAACGGTGTGTTGACGGACAGTCACTTGCGTTTCCTGCGGCTGGACACCGACCGCGGCAGTACGATTGTATTTGCCGATACATCGAACGAAACGCAAACCTTAACTGGATTGTTCCGTACTTGCCTGTTGCTTTGCAGTGCGGCGTTTATTGCGTTTTGAAATCGGCGTGATTTATAAACTGCGCACAAGTTTCCGCCCATTCATGAAGTACAGCACCAAGGCCACCGCCAGTGTGGCAGCTTCGCCGAGCGCCAGCGGCCACCAGACGATGGCGATATTCTCCGGGCCTGTGATGAGCTGCGACAATGCCCAGACTGGCGGCAGTACAAACAAAACCTGACGGCATACCGAGATAATCAGCGATTCTACGCCGCGCCCCAGCGCTTGAAAAACACCTTGGAATGCAATACAAAGCCCGGCAAACAAAAATCCTAAAGACACCGTGCGCATACAGGACACGCACATTTCATGGGTTGTGCCGGAGAGTGAGAATAGCCCTGCCAGCGGCTGGGCGAACAGTTCCACTCCAAGGCAGCCTAGCAGCATCAGCGCAGTGGTATACCCCAAGCCCCAGTGGATGCCCTGCTGTACGCGGGTGCGGCTGCGCATGCCAAAATTAAACGATACAATGGGCGTAATTGCGTCGCGCACACCGAACGCTGCGAAAATGATAAGCTGCTGGATCTTGTAATACAGGCCGTACACGGTCACGGCGTTCTGGCCCACCTGCGGGATGGCGCCCAAAATCAAATTGAGCGCGTAGGTCATAACGGTCAGCAACGCCTGGGAAATGATGGCGGGCAGGCCGATGGCGTAAATGCGCAGGATGGCAGACCGCGACGGCCGCCAGTAACGGAAGCTGTTGGAGATTTCCTTATTAAAATGCAGGTGGAAGAGAAGCCCCAGTCCCATGGAGACGAGCTGGCCCAGCACTGTGGCCCACGCGGCACCGCGTACCCCCATGGCGGGCAGGCCGAATATGCCGTAAATCAGAACGGGGTCTACCACGATATTGACGACTGCGCCGGTGATTTGGGCGATGGTGGAGTACAGCGATCGCCCGGTGGCCTGCAAGACTTTTTCGTACACCGAGAACATCACAATGCCCACAGGCACGCCGCAGCAGATGTGCAGATAGGCGATGGCGGATTCCAGAATATCCCGCCCGATGCTGCCGCCTGCGCTCTGGGAATATACATAGGGCTGCACGCCCACCGCCGCAAACAGCATGAACACGACCGTGATGCACAGCGCGATAAACTGCGCGTTGCCAACGGTGCGGTTGGCCTGTTCGCGGTCGCCCTGCCCCAGCAGCCGGGCCAGCAGGGCGTTTGTACCGACGCCCGTACCGATGGATACCGCCACCATGAACAGCTGCACCGGGAACGCTAAGCTCAGCGCAGTCAGTGCAGCTTCGCCGCCGTCAGCCATGCGAGCCAGATAGGCAGAGTCCACAACATTGTACGCAGCCTGTAAGATCATAGAAAGTACGATAGGTGTGCCGATACGCGCCATCAAGCAGGGGATCGGCTCCACCGCCATCGGGTTTTGAGATTGTTTTTCCATAGGTTCCTCCTAAAAAACACAAAAAAATAAACGAGCAGCGGAAACTGGATTTACGCAGTTACGCTACTCGTTTATTTTTATAATAGCAAATTTTTGGGCAGAATGCAAACATTTTTATACAGAAAAGTGGCAGTTTATACAAATACAACACGGCAAATTCGGCCGATTCAACAAGGATTTTGGAGCGTTCTTCAAATGATAGGGGAGAAGTGGTATGATTGTCCTAACCAGATAAACAGGCCTTGCTGACCAAGGGAATGTTTGAAAAGTTCATCGGCTATGGCGAGTGTACCGAAAAGCGCAATCTGCCTCCCAAGGGCGGCGCCTTCGGCAACAAGAAAAAGCGTTGTAGGGAACTGGTGAACATCACCGCAAAGGAAATCAAGGACGAGGGGATCTGAAGCAGACACAGCGGTCAACGCCCCTGCACATAAATTTTACACAGCTTTTACCGCAGGTATGTTGTATTTTGGTGCAAAAGCGCGTATGGTGGTATACATTGGGCCGCTGCCCTGCACTACAAATTTTGGAGTTGAACTGCCATGACCTACAAAGAGATACGCGCCAACGAGGAAGTGAACGCCCTGCTGGACAAAGGCAACAAAAACCTGGGGCTGCTGGGGTTTACCGACCACTCGCAGGCGCACTGCATCCATGTGGCCGACACAGCCGGGCATATTTTGAAAAAGTTCGGCTACGATGCCCATGACATTGAGTTGGCAAAAATCGCAGGATATATGCACGATATCGGCAACGCCGTCAACCGCGCCCACCATGCCGAGTACGGCAGCCTGCTTGCCAATGAAATTTTGCGTGGCAGCGACCTTTCTGCGCAAGACCGCATCACGATCGTCTCGGCCATCGCCAACCACGATGAATCGACGGGCGGCGCGGTGGACGCAATCTCGGCGGCACTCATCATCGCCGACAAGACCGACGTCCGCCGCAGCCGGGTACGCCAGAAGCCCAAGGCTGCGTTTGACATTCACGACCGGGTCAACTACGCCGTCACCGACCAGACACTGAAAATCAACACGGATAAACGCGTCATATCGCTGAATTTGCAGCTTGACACGGGGATATGCTCGATGTACGAATACTTTGAGATATTTTTGGGGCGCATGCTGATGTGCCGCGGCGCTGCGGAACTGCTGAACGCGACCTTCAAGCTGACCGCCAATGGGGCAAAGGTGCTGTAAACTGACATAAGACTCCCCTTGCTGGAAACGGCAGGGGGTGAATTTTATGCAGGTGTCATTTTTACATAGCCGTCCGGTTTTGCAAATAACGTCGATACGGTCGTTACGGGGAAAACAAGCAGACAGTCATCACTTTTTCCGCGTGGCAATGTCCTGAAAGCAGAAATAGTCCGGTTGGTGGCGGGACTGGGTGTACTCAAACAGCAGACCGGCGGCGTTGAAGGTCTGGTTCACGACGACGGCCACGCAGCCATAGGTGCCCATGTCCAGCAGCTTTTCGTCGCGGGCGGTGGCGTGTTCCACCGTGATGCGGCGCTTGCTGGTGATGATCTGCATTCCCAGTGTGTTCTCAATGTAATCGTAGATTGAGCTGGCCGCGATCTGCGGCGTCAGGCCGGGGACAAACTCCTTTAAAAAGTAGTTGACGTCGAGAATCAGCGCTTTGCCGTCGAGATACCGCACGCGTTCAATACTCCATAGCTCATCCCCAACCGAGAAACCGCTCTTGGCGGCAAAACGTTCGTCGGCAATGACAGTCTCAAACTTCGTGACCTTCGTCACGGCGCGAAGGCGGTTGCGGCGGGCGGTTTCTTGAAACGTCTCGATGCCGCCGATGGTAAACGTCGTTTTGCCCACCGGCTGGTAGATGACCCGCACGCCGCGCCCCTGCATGGTCTGCACATAGCCGTCGGCTACCAGCTCCGCCAATGCGCGTCGAACTGTGTTGCGGGAGCAGGCGTATTCCTCTATTAAGGTATTCTCGCTGGGCAGCAGCGATTGATAGGGGTAATCCTGCGCCTCGATGCGTTTTTTGATGCTGTGATAAATGCCCTCATATTTTGCCTTTGGCATGGTGTGTACCTCGCAACTTGTTCAAACATTTACTTTAGTATACCGTCTTTTCGGCTAAATTTCAAGTGGGCAACTTGTGAGCAGTGCCGAAAATAGGCATTCTGCACTGCTTTTTTGCAAAAGCATATTGACTTGTATGAACAAGTCTGGTATTCTGTGGCTGTAAGGAGAACTTGTATGAACAAGTTCAAAGATGCCCGCTCTACCGGGCAAAAGGAGGAAAATACTATGGGTAAATACGAACAGGACGCGCGGCTGCTGCTTGAGTACGTCGGCGGCAAGGAGAACATTGTGGCGGTATCTCACTGCGTATCGCGTATGCGCTTTGTCCTCAACGATCCCGCCAAGGCGGACATTGCCAAAATTGAGGCACTGAAATCCGCCAAGGGCACTTTCACCCAGGCGGGCCAGTTCCAGGTCATCATCGGCAACACGGTCAACGATTTCTACAATGATTTCATCGCGGTCTCCGGCATCGACGGTGTCTCCAAGGAGGCTGTCAAGAGCGCGGCCAAGCAGAACCAGAACGCCCTGCAAAAAGTTATGAGCGTGCTGGCCGAGATCTTCGCCCCGCTGATCCCTGCCATCATTACGGGCGGTCTGATTTTGGGCTTCCGCAACTGCATCGACAGCATCTATTTCTTCAATAACGGCACCCAGACGCTGTGCGATATCAGCCAGTTCTGGTCGGGCGTGGACAGCTTCCTCTGGCTGATCGGCGAGGCCGTTTTCCACATGCTGCCGGTCTGCATCTGCTGGTCCGTCACCAAAAAGATGGGCACGACCCAGAGCCTGGGCATCGTCCTCGGCCTGACGCTTGTTTCCGGCCAGCTGCTGAACGCCTACGCTGTCGCATCCACAGCAGCGGCAGATATCCCCAAGTGGGATTTCGGCTTCTTCACCATCAACATGATCGGCTACCAGGCACAGGTTATCCCTGCCATGCTGGCCGCGTTCACGCTGGTGTATCTGGAAAAATTCTTCCGCAAGATCTGCCCGCCGGTCATCTCGATGATCGTTGTACCGTTCTGCTCTCTGGTCCTGTCCGTCATCGTCGCTCATACCATCCTTGGCCCCATCGGCTGGAAGATCGGCTCCGTCATCTCTGATGTTGTCTACGCTGGCATTTCCGGCTCCTTCCGCGTCATCTTTGGTGCTATCTTCGGCTTTGTCTACGCCCCGCTCGTCATCACCGGCCTGCACCACATGTCCAACGCCATTGATATGCAGCTGATTGCCGACTTCGGCGGTACGATGCTGTGGCCGATGATCGCGCTGTCCAACATTGCGC
>ERZ1034913.475-NODE-475-length-32971-cov-70.410894_pt1 | contig 32971 bp, 38 predicted proteins | sample MGYA00520697_ERZ1034913 | MGnify/ENA primary metagenome ERZ1034913 (study PRJEB33766, sample SAMN09781786) | gut metagenome | biome: gut microbiome | host: Homo sapiens | place: Madagascar | study: EMG produced TPA metagenomics assembly of the PRJNA485056 data...
GCTGGGACGACGAATTTACCAACGAGCAGCAGGAGTTCGTGCTCCTGCCCGAGGGCGATTATGCCTTTGAGGTCACCGGCATGGAACGTGCCCGCTTTGAGGGCAGCGCCAAGCTGCCGCCCTGCTCCATGGCAAAGCTGACCCTGAAGATCTTCGGCGGGGCCAAGGGTGACACCACCGTCACCGACCGCCTGTACCTGCACACCAAAACCCAGGGCCTGCTGGGTACTTTCTTTGAGAGCATCGGCCAGTGCAAGCGCGGTGAGACCTTCCGCCCCCGCTGGAACGAGGTGGTGGGTGCCCGGGGCTGGTGCCGTCTGGGTATCCGGGAATACACCAAGCAGAGCGGCCCCAACGCAGGCAAGACCGGCCAGAGCAATGAGGTCACCCGCTTCCTGCCGCCGCCGGAACCTAAGGCCGCACCCGCGCAGGGCTGGACACAGGGGGCATTCTGATGGCGAACATCCAATCCCTGCGTCCCTATCAGCAGGCCGCCCGGGACAGCATCCACGCCCAGTGGGAGCAGGGCCGTCTGCGCACGCTGCTGGTGCTGCCCACCGGCACCGGCAAGACCATCGTGTTCGCCTCCGTTGCCGCCGATCAGGTGCGTGCCGGGGACCGGGTGCTCATCCTGGCCCACCGGGGCGAGCTGCTGGAACAGGCAGCCGACAAGCTCCAGCGTTCCACCGGCCTTGTCAGCGCCGTGGAAAAGGCAGAGTCCACCTGCCTGAACAGCTGGTTCCGGGTGGTGGTGGGCAGCGTGCAGACCCTGCAGCGCTCCGCCCGGCTGGAACGCTTTCCCCGGGACTACTTCGGCACCATCATCATTGACGAGGCCCACCACGCCATCACCGACGGCTACCGCCGCATCCTGGACTACTTCGAGAGTGCAAAGGTGCTGGGTGTGACCGCCACCCCTGACCGCGGCGACATGCGGAACCTGGGCGAGGTGTTCGACAGCCTGGCCTATGAGTACAAGCTGACCGATGCCATCAAAGAGGGCTATCTGTGCAAGATCATGGCCCAGACCATTCCCCTGCAGCTGGACATCTCCGAAGTTGGCTTCACCAGCGGTGACTATTCGCTGGGGCAGCTGGGCACAGCGCTGGACCCATATCTGGAGCAGATCGCCGCTGAGATGGCACAGCGGTGCAAAGGCCGCAAGACGGTGGTGTTCCTTCCCCTCATCAAAACCAGCCAGAAGTTCCGGGATCTGCTCAATGCCAAGGGGTTCCGGGCTGCCGAAGTCAACGGCCAGAGCCCTGACCGCAAGCAGGTGCTGGCCGACTTCGATGCCGGGAAGTACAACGTGCTCTGCAATTCCATGCTGCTCACCGAGGGCTGGGACTGCCCCAGCGTGGACTGTGTAGTGGTGCTGCGGCCTACCAAAGTCCGTAGCCTGTACAGCCAGATGGTGGGACGCGGCACACGTCTGGCCGAGGGCAAGACCGATCTGCTGCTCCTCGACTTTTTGTGGATGACCGACAAGCACGAGCTCTGCCGCCCGGCAGACCTTGTGTGCGAGGACAGGGCCGTGGCCCGGCAGATGACCGAGAATCTGGCCGAGACCGGGGCTGCGCAGGACATCCAGGAAGCCGCCGCCCAGGCCAGAGAGGACGTGGTGGCCCAGCGGGAAGAAGCCCTTGCAAAACAGCTGGCCGAACAGCGCCGCAAAAAGGCAAAGCTGGTGGACCCGCTCCAATACGAAATGAGCATTCAGGCCGAGGATCTGTCCGGCTATGTGCCGGCCTTTGGCTGGGAAGCCGGGCCGCCCACCGAACAGCAGACCACCGCCCTCGAAAAGCTGGGCATTCTGCCGGATGCGGTGGAATCGGCAGGCAAGGCCAGCCTTTTGCTGGACCGGCTGCACAAGCGCCGGGACGAAGGCCTCACCACACCCAAACAGATCCGCTGTCTGGAAAAATACGGCTTCCAGCATGTGGGCACATGGAGTTTTGAGCAGGCCAAACACATGATCGACCGCATTGCGGCCCAGGGCTGGCGGGGTGTGCCCAAGGGTGTTACCCCAAGCACCTATACGCCGCCAGCCCCGCCTGAAACACCCGCATGGGATGTATGGTAACGCAGATGAATGATGAAATCGAACTCAAAGAAGCATTGGACTTCATTTCCCCGGCCTCCCTGACTTATGAGGAGTGGACGATGGTGGGCATGGGCCTCAAGGAAGCGGGCCTGCCCGTCCCCGTCTGGGAAGCATGGAGCGCCCGGGACGGGGGCCGCTACCACAAGGGTGAGTGTGCCCGGAAGTGGGAGAGCTTCCACGGCAGCACAAAGCCTGTCACCGAGAGCAGCATCTTCCAGCTGGCCTACAGCCACGGATGGAGCGGCCCGGCAGGCCACGCGCTGGACTGGGGCGACGAGCTCACCACCGGCTCCTCCAGAACGGAGGGGCAGCTGGTGGACCCCCGGTGGGTGGAATCCCATGACCTGGCTCTGCCTGAGCAATGGGACCCAGTTGACCAACTCCGGCGCTACCTGCAGGCCCTCTTTGAACAGGACGAGCACGTGGCCTATGTGACCGAGAGCTTCATGGCCGACGACCGCCGCCGTCCCACCAGAGGCTGCTGGGACCGCACCGCAGGCCAGCTCATCGCAGAGCTGGACACCTGCGGCGGGGACATCGGCAAGGTGGTGGGCGACTGCGACCCCGAGGTGGGTGCGTGGATCTGCTTCAACCCGGTGGACGGAACGGGCCGCAAGGATGCCAATATCACCGCCTACCGCTACGCTCTGGTGGAATGCGACAACATGGATCTGGGCAGACAGCAGGCCATCATCAAGCAACTGGAGCTGCCCTGTGCCGCCCTGGTCTACTCCGGCGGCAAGAGCGTCCACGCCATCGTCAAGGTGGATGCCCCGGATTACACCGAATACCGCAAGCGGGTGGATTACCTCTATGCCGCCTGCCAGAAGAATGGTCTGACCCTCGACCAGCAGAACCGCAACCCCAGCCGCCTTTCCCGGATGCCCGGCATCCTGCGCGGCAGTCAGCGGCAGACCCTGCTGGAGACCAACATCGGCAAAAGCTGCTGGGACGAGTGGCGGGACTGGCTGGAAGCCGAGACCGATGAGCTGCCTGAAACCGAAAGTCTGGCTGACGACTGGGACGACCTGCCGCCGCTGGCCGATGCCCTCATCACCGGGGTGCTGCGCAAGGGTCACAAGATGCTGCTGGCAGGCCCAAGCAAGGCGGGCAAGAGCTTCGCCCTGATCGAACTGTGCATCGCCATTGCCGAGGGCACGCCCTGGCTGGGCCGGTTCAGCTGTGCCCAGGGCAAAGTGCTGTACATCAACCTCGAGCTGGATCGGGCCTCCTGCCTGCACCGCTTCAAGGATGTGTACACCGCCCTCGGCCTGCCCCCGCAGAACCTGCGGAACATTGACATCTGGAACCTGCGCGGCGCTTCCGTCCCTATGGACAAGCTGGCCCCCAAGCTCATCCGCCGGGCGGGTAAGAAAGGCTACACTGCCGTCATCCTGGATCCCATCTACAAGGTCATCACCGGCGACGAGAACAGCGCCGACCAGATGGCAAAGTTCTGTAACCAGTTCGACCTTGTCTGCCGTGCGCTGGACTGTGCCGTGATCTACTGTCACCATCACAGCAAGGGTGCCCAGGGCGGCAAGCGCAGCATGGACCGCGCCAGCGGCTCCGGCGTGTTTGCCCGTGACCCGGATGCCATGCTGGATATGACCGAGCTCACCCCCACCGATGCCATCTTGGAACAGCTCCACAACAAAGCCGCCTGCCGGGTGCTCAAGGCCATGCTGGACAAGCGCGGCCATGCCGATGTCTACGGCCCGGACGATGCCCTGAGCAAAAGCCGGATGCTGGCCATCGCCAAAGAAAACCTTGGCCTGGCTGACCTGCGGGCCATTGATGCCCAGATCGCCGCCGCCCAGAAAAAAGCCGACAGCATGACCGCCTGGCGCATTGAGGGCACCCTGCGTGAGTTCGCCCGATTCGACCCTGTGAACCTCTGGTTCGACTACCCCGTCCACAAGCCGGACACCGGCCTGCTGGAGGATCTGCAGCCGGACAGCGATTACAAGTCGCTGGGTACCCGGGGCGCATCCAAGCGCTGGGGCAATAAGGACAAAGTCAGCAAGGACAAAAAGGCCGAGCTGGACACTGCCTTTGAAGCCTGCATGATGGATGGCAAGGTAACGGTCTACTCCATGGCCGAATATATGGGGCTGAAACCGGATACTGTACGCCGTCGTTTGAAAGCGGACGGCGGCTTCTGGATCGACGGCGCGGACATCGGCCGCAAAGAACCCGGCAGCGCAGGGTAAATTACATTCTGCAATATTCCGCTTTACGCATAGTACAAAAATGGTAAAATAGCGGCTATCACAAATCCGCATCCGCTTACGGATTTCGGAAAATAGCGGCTATTTTTCCGAATCCGGGACGGAAAATAGCCTATATATAATATACAAAATCCGTCCGTGTGTGATGGGGTCTCCCAGAGGATGGGGCGAACACAGCCCCCATCCCTCCGGGGAACCCTCCCCATCACGTTGGCCGAACAAAAAAGAAAGAACGAGGTGAACCGAACGTGCAATTTTTGCCCATTGCTCAATTCTTCCTGCCCATGAAGCCGCCCACCACCACCCACAACGCCAAGGAGCTGCACGCCTACATGAAGGGCGGCAAGCCCTGTGCCGTGCTCCACGACAGCGCCGAACTGAAAGCCGCCCGGGCCAAGCTCCACGCCTACCTGGCACCCCATGCGCCGGATCAGCCCGTGCCCGCCGGAAAGCCAGTGCGGCTGGTGGTCAAGTGGTGCTTTGCCACCGAGGGCCGCCCGGACGGCAGCTGGCGCACCTCCAAACCTGACACTGACAATCTGGAAAAGGCCCTCAAGGACGAGATGACCCGCCTGCACTTCTGGCACGATGATGCCCAGGTGTGCAGCGAGATCGTTGAAAAGTTCTGGTCGGACCCTTGCGGTGTGTTCGTGCGTGTGGAGGTGTGGGGATGACCTACGAAGAGAAGAAGGCCTGGTTGAGAAGGTATCAGCAAGCGAAGCGGCTCGAACAGCTGCGGCTGGATGAGCTGGACACGCTGAAAACAGACGCTTCCAACATGACCCAGTGCCTTTCCGCTGTGCCGGGCGGCGGAGGAGACGGCCAAACATTGCCCCGTGCAGTAGAACGCATCGACGAAGCCCGGGGCGCTTACAAAGCCCAGTGTGAGGAAAGCACCCGCATTCGCAAAGAAATCATCTTTGCGCTACAGCAGCTGGATGATGAGCTTGACTTCACGATTCTGTACCGGAGATATATCTGTGGGCACAAGTGGGAGCTGATTGCTGACCGGCTCTCTCTCGATGTCAGCTGGGTACTCCGGCGGCACAAAAAAGCGGTGCAACTTCTAGACATAGACCCATGACGCACTAAAAAGCACTAGTTCAAGTGTGCTATACTCTATGCTGCAAAGCCCAGCAGGAAAGGCATCCTTACTCCCTTCGTGCTGGCGGCCCGACCGGAGGTTTGTTTTCCTCCTCTTGATACGGATTTCTCCTTTTGCTGCTTAACAGCTTTTTTGCACCGGCCGGGCTTTTCCTGATTACAACTGCCGTTCTGAGCATCCGCTCAGGGCGGCTTTTTTGTACCCTGACGACGAGAGAGGTGGTGACGTGTCGAATGAAAAGAATCTCATTCCGTTCAACGAACGAACAGAGAGCGAACAGAGAGAAATTGCCCAGAAGGGCGGCATTGCATCCGGTGCGGCCCGCCGCCGTAAACGGTCGATGCGGGAAGCCGCCGATTACTATCTGAGTTTGCCGGAAACTGACCGCCGCCGGGTGAATGCCATGCTGCGGGACAGCATCGAGCCCGAGGACATCGACAACCAGATGAGCGTCGTCATGGGCATTGCAACCGCTGCCAAGCAGGGCGATTCCCGGGCGGCCAATGTGCTGCTGAAGATGCTGGGCGAAGAGACCGTGCAGGAGGACCCGGCAGCGGATGCGCTGGAAGCCGCCCGCAAGCTACTGGGAGGGATAGACAGTGCCATTGACTGAGTTTCAGCAGGAGTACCTGCGCAACTGCAATCACCGCTGGAACGTCAAGACCGGGGCCACCCGTTCCGGCAAGACCTACCTGGACTGCGCCGTCACCATCCCGAAGCGGATCTGCGCGGCCCGGGGCGAGGGCCTGCTGGTGCTCATGGGCAACACCCTGGGCACACTGGAGCGCAACGTGCTGTCTCTGATGCGGGAGCTCTGGGGCCCCGACCTTGTAGGTGTGATCCGCACCTCGGCAGCAGGCAACGTGGTACAGCTGTTCGGCAAGAAGGTCTATGTCCTCGGCGCTGACAACAAGAAACACATCGCCCGCATCCAGGGCGCTGCCTTTGAGTACGCCTACGGTGACGAGATCACCACTTGGGACGAGGGCGTGTTCCAGATGCTGAAAAGCCGCCTTTCCTGCCCCCACTCCCATTTTGACGGCACCTGCAACCCGGAAAGCCCCACTCACTGGTTCAAGAAGTTTCTGGACAGTGACGCTGACATCTACTGTCAGGCGTATACCATCGACGATAACCCTACACTTCCGGCCCAGTTCGTGGCCGATCTGAAAAAAGAATACACCGGCACGGTCTACTATAACCGCTTTATCTTGGGGCAGTGGATGGCCGCCAACGGCGTGATCTACCGCCTGCTGGCCGACAGCCTTGCCGCCGGAGATGGGCGCTTTTTCTGGCCTGTGGGCAAGCCGCTGCACCCGTGGCGGGTACGCATCGGGGTGGACTTTGGCGGCAACGGCTCCAAACACGCCTTTGTGGCAACGGCCATCCTGCCGGGCTATTCCGGCGTGGTGGGGCTGGCTTCCCAGCGCATCGACCCGGTGGCGCAGGATGCCGACTTTCTGGCCGACCGGCTGCTGGAGTTCTGCATGGCTGTCTTTGCCCGCTGGGGCGAGATCCAGTTCATCTTCTGTGATTCCGCAGAGCAGACGCTGATCAACCACATCCGGGCCCGGCTCCGGCGCTGCAAACTGAGCTGGCTGGCCGACCGGGTGGAAAACAGCGCCAAGATCCGCATCAATGACCGCATCCGCCTGACCTGCATTCTGATGGGCGGCGGGCGGTTCTGGCTGCTGCCGGAGGCGGCCACCCTCCGGGATGCCCTTGCCACGGCCCTGTACAGTGGCAAGCACCCCGGCGTGGACGAGCGGCTGGATGACGGCAGCACCGATATCGACACATTGGACGCTTACGAGTACACCATCGAGCGCGATTTCAAGAGGTTGACCAACACATGAACATCACCGCATTTCTGAACTACCTGAACAAGACGCGCGGCTGGACGCTAGATGCCGCCTATTACGGCAGCATCGAGACCTGGCGGCAGTGGTGGAAAGGCAATGTGCCGGACATCCACGACATCAAGGAAAGCGGCCCGGATGGCAATATCTTCTCCCGCCGGATGGCAAGCCTGCGGATGCCGAAGCATATTTGCGAGGACTGGGCAAATCTGCTGCTGAACGACAAGACCACGTTCCAGATCGGGGATGCCAAAAGCGCCGCTTACTTGCTGGGCTGCGGCGAACAGCAGACCGGCGGCCTGCTGCGGGAGCTGCACTTCTGGCGCAACGCCAACGCTCTGGTGGAACAGGCTTACTGGTCCGGCACCGGGGCGTTCATCCTGAGCGTGGAGGGAGTCTCCACCGATGCCGCCGGGAACCTCCAGCCCAGCCCAACCGGACGCATCCTGCTGGATTATGACCCGGCTTCCTGCATCCTGCCCCTGCGGGTGGAACGCGGCATCGTGACGGAAGCCGCCTTTGTCTCCGAGTGCATGATGAACGGTAAACCCGCCGTTTACCTGCAGACCCACACCGGCAGCACCGAAAAGCGCACCATCACCAACGAGTGGTTTGAAGTGACCGACGACGTTTCCGGCGTGCCAAAATTCAGCCAGGCTCCTCCCCCGCCGGGCACGGTCCGCAGCATCACCGTGGCGGGTTCTCCGCCCTGGTTTACGCTGTTCAGTCCGGGCGTTGTCAAGAACCTGGACAACGGCATGGGGCTGGGCATGAGCATCTTCTCGGAAGCGCTGGACGCGGCCCAGATGGTGGATTACGCCTTTGACAACTACCGGCAGGATATCCGCCTGGGCGGCAAGAAGATCTTCTACGACCGGGACATCTGCCAGAAATATGTGGACAAGGACGGCGTGGAACACCTTATCCCGCCGGATTCTGTCCACCGTCAGCAGTTCTATCAGCTGCCGACCCCGCAGGGCAGTATCGACGCAAACCCGGAGTGGCGGGAATACAACCCCGACCTGCGCACCGAACAGAACCATCGCGCGGTGCAGGATGCGCTGGATCTGATGAGTTTCAAGTGCAAGCTGGGCTGCCACCGATACAAGTTCGAGGCGGGCACCGTGACCACGGCCACCGAGTACACCGGCAGCCGTCAGGACCTGGTGCAGAGCGCCAACAAGAACCAGATCCCCATCGAGACGGCGCTGATCGGCATTTTGCGGGCCATCCTGTGGGCGGCCCGGAACCTGCTGGGCGCGGATGTAGACCCGGAGACATCCATCTCCGTGAACTGGGATGACAGCTACATCGTCAGCGAGCAGGAACGCACCAGCCAGCTGCGGGACGATGCTCTGGCCGGGCTGGTGCCCCGCTGCCGGTACTTGTCTGCCCGCTACGGCCTGAGCGAGGCGGAAGCCCATGCCTGGAACGAGGAAGCCAAAGCAGAAAGCCGGAGCACGGAAAGCATCACCTTTGGAGGTGCCTGATGCTGGCCCCGGACTACCTGGACCACGCGCCGGACCGGCTGGTGCTGCTCTGGCAGCAGGTCGAAGACGACATCCTGCGGGACGTGGCCCGGCGCATCTCCAAAATGGACAACCTGACCCCCACGGCCAACTGGCAGCTTTGGCGGTATGAACAGACCGAAGCCCTCCGGCAGGACGTGGTAAAGAAGCTGGCCCGCTACACCGGAAAGAGCGAAGCCGAGATCCGGCGGCTCATGCAGGAAGCGGCCACCCGGGCCATGGAAGCCGAGGACGAGATCTACTACCACTACGGCAAAGAGCCCACGCCCTTTGCCGACAATGCCACCCTGCAGGCCCTGCTCAACGCTGGCTACCAGCAGACGGCGGGAACCTTCCACAACTTAACTGCCACCACGGCCAACACCGTCAGCGGCCAGTTTGAAGCCGCCCTCGACCGCGCCCATCTCAAGGTGAGCAGCGGTGCGTTCGACTACAAGAGCGCCGTCAAGAGCGCGGTGGACAGTCTGGCCGACACCATGAAGTACGTCACCTACCCCACCGGCCACACCGACACGCTGGAAGTTGCCGCCCGCCGGGCGGTGCTGACTGGTGTGAATCAGACCGGTGCAAAGCTGCAGGTGGCCCGGGCCGATGAGATGGGGGTTGAGTTCTTCGAGACCACGGCCCACGGCGGGGCCCGGCCTTCTCACGCCGAGTGGCAGGGCAGGCAGTTCCACCGGGGCGGCGCTGTGGACTACATGGGCAAACATTACCCGGACTTCGAGGCCGCCACCGGCTACGGCACCGGAGCAGGGCTGTGCGGCTGGAACTGCCGTCACACCTTCTTTGCCATCTTCCCGGAGCTGGGCCCCGCACCCGCCTGGACACAGGCAGACCTGGAAGCCCTCAACGCCCGGGACATCGAGTACAACGGCGGCAAGTACACCCGGTACGAAATCAGCCAGATGCAGCGGGCCCGGGAGCGCACCGTGCGCAAGTACAAGCGCCGGTATCTGGCTGAGGATGCCGCCGGGGCCGATACCACCGCCAGCGCGGTAAAGCTCCGGCAGGCCCGTCAGGAGCTGACTGACTTTATCAGCGCCACCGGCGGCAGGGCCGACAGTGCCCGCACCAGCGTGGCAGGCTTTGGCAGGAGCGAGGCGGGCAAGGCCAGTTATACAGCCCGAAAGCAGGAACGTTTTGATTCTGCAAATGTGGAATTGCAACAGATGCGTGAAGCTGGTACAATAAAGGCGAAAGGCAAGTTGATTGAATCGCCGCCTGCACCCAATGAAATCAACTTTGCGAGCGAACACGTTCTGCAGCGCTGGGCAGAACGTGGCATGGGGCCGATGGATGCCGAACGCATTATCCGCTCTTCCAAAGTCGCAATGTCCCAGCGTAACGGAACACAGACCTGTTACTATTCCGAGTATGGTTTTGTTGCCATTGGGCAGAATGGCAATGTTTCCAGTATCGGGCCGCTGGATGAGGGCGGTCAAAAATTGATGGAGGTGGTTAAGAAGCATGGTATTCCGCACTAACGATACAGCAAAGCCGGAAGAATGGTTTTGCCCTATCTATAACCGCAAAATCGACTGCGGTTTGTGCTTTGAGGTCTCCAATATTGGCGATGATACTCTTTGCCTGAAGGGTGACGATAAGCCACCTTGCAATTGGGCAGAAGCCCATAAAACCTGCCTTAATTGTCCCCGTTATGCCGACTGGGACTGACCAAACCTAATACCGCAAGCGTCTTTGCCCGTCCGGGCAGGGGCGCTTTTTTCATGCCGTCTTAGCTCATTCTGGAAGAGCGCCGGTCTCCAAAACCGGAAGCGGGAGGTTCGATGCCTCCAGACGGTGCCATCGCAGAGGGCAGTGCGTACCCTGCCCACAACCGAACACGGACGGAGAACCGTGTTACCAAACCGTGGTTTCACCAACAGAAAGGAGTTTTTTCACCATGAAGCGTGAAGACGTGAAGAACAAGATCCCCGGCATTACCGAGGAGCAGCTGAACTGGATCATGGCCGAGAACGGCAACGATGTCAACCGGGAAAAGACTGCCTCCGAGCAGTACAAGACCCAGCTGGAAAACACCCAGGCTCAGCTCAAGACCGCCCAGGACGGCCTTGCCGCCTTTGACGGCAAGAAGAAGCCCGAGGAATACGAGGCAGACATTGCCAAACTCAAGGGCGATATGCAGGCACAGGCTGATGGCTTTGCCTTTGACAATGCCCTGAACACCGCCATTCTGGGAGCCAAGGGCCGCAGCGTCAAGGCGGTCCGGGCACTGCTGGATCTGGATGCCCTCAAGGGTTCCAAGGACCGCACCACCGATATCTCCAAGGCTCTGGAAGAAGCCGCCAAGGCGAACCCCTGGGCCTTTGGCGAGGACGGCGGTGTGGGCCGCGTGGACACCGGTGCCGCGCACGGCACTCCGCCCACCAATGACACCGACGGCGTGGAAGCTGCTTTCAAAGCAATGAATCCGGAGCTGAAGCTCTGAGGAAAGGAGCCTTATTATGGCACATGCAAATCAGGAACGTTATTCTGCCCTTGTGGATGCAAAGCTGCGGGCGACCCTTGTCACCCGCGACAACGCCATCTTCAACACCAAGTACGAGGGCAACCCCAAAGCGGGCAAGGTGAAGATCCCCGTGCGCGATACGGAGGTCAGCGTCAAGCCATACAACAAAGCCACCGGCGTGGATCTGGAGACCGGCACCACCGCCTATCTGGATCTGGACATTGACCAGGACGAAGCCGTGAACGAGCTTATCGACGGCTACGACGCGGCATCCGTGCCCGACGGCATCACCGCCGAACGCCTGGACAGCGCCGGTTACTCCCTGGCCCTGTCCATCGACAAAAAATCCATCAACGCACTGGAATCCTGCGGCACCCTGTCCTCCGGCGGCGCGACCATTTCCGCCACCAAGACCGCCTGCACCACCTCCACTGCCTACAAGGAAGCCCTGGCCGCAAAGCGTGCCCTGAGCCGCAAGGGCGTTCCCGTGGCGGGCCGCTGGATGATCGTCAGCCCGGAGTATCTGGAGATCCTGATGCAGGATGATAAGTTCATCAAGCAGGGCGACCTCTCCCAGCAGCTGGTGCAGCAGGGCGTGATCGGCCAGATTGCAGGCTTCAACGTCTACGAATCCAACAACATGGATTTCGAGTCCACCACCCGCGTTTCCGGCAAAAAGACCACCACCGAGTTCATCTGCGGCCACCCCAACTGGTGCCACCGCGTGATGGAGTGGCAGGTCCCGGTGCATCTGCAGGACCTGTCCGCCTCTGGCAAGTTCATCGGCGCATCCGCCGTGCAGGGCCGCAAGGTATACGGCATCAAGGTCTCCAAGCCGCAGACCCTGTACATCAAGCGTGTGGAGACCACTGCATAAGGAGGCCCCCATGCTTTACTGCACCTACGAACAGTACCAGACAGCGGGCGGCACGCTGGACGAGGCCGCATTCACGCCGCTGTGCTTCCGGGCCTCGAAGCTCATTGACCGGGCCACCTTTGGCCGGGCCGAAGCCCACACCAAAGGCTGCGCCGACTGTGCCGAAGCTCTGGCCATGGCCTGTGCGTCCATCGTGCAGATCCTTGAACGGGCCAAAGCGGCACGCGCTGCCACCGGCTATGCGCCGGGCGTGACCAGCGTCAACAACGACGGCTTTGCCGTGACGTTCTCCGACAGAGCACTGGCCGAAAAGCAGGCCGCCGAAGCGCACAGCATTCTTTCCGGTTGCCTGGGGCACGACCCCCACGGCCTGCTGTATCGGGGGTGCTTCTGATGCAGTGCAGCGTTACCGTTGTGAACCTCATCCACGACACCGCCACCGAGACTGACCGGCCTGTCTGCCACGTCATCCCGGGGGGCAGCTGGCGGGAGAAGCTGGACACATCCGGCGGCGACCCCCAGCGGACGGTGCACATCCGGCTGCCCCCTGCGGCGGGCTACCTGCCCTATTTCCAGTGGGCAAAGCTCCCGCCCGGGGAAAAGGCGGCACACTGGACACTCAAGCGGGGCGGCAAGCTCATCTGCGGCGCTGTCCGCAGTCTGACCGAGGCCGAGTATGCTGCCCTCGAAAAAACACACATCTGCTGCACGGTGGCGGCGGTCTCCGACAACCGGGAACCGCTGCTGCCGCATTTTCATGTAGAGGGGAGCTGAGGAAATGAGCAAGCCTGTTTTTGATCAGCCCTACGGCCTGCGCTACAAGGTGGACGGCGTTCAGATGCAGCTTTTCTGGCGGCCTGACTTCGGTGCCGAAAAGACTGCTGCCCTGCAAAAAGCGCAGTATGCCATGGCACAGGAAGCGGCCCGGCTCATCGACAGCTATGTTCCGCTGGACACCGGCAAACTGAAAAACAGCGTACAGACCGCTTCCAAGTATGACGAGGGCCTTTTGGTGTACAACACCCCCTACGCCCGCAAGCAGTATTACCTGCACGCCGAGGGCAGCGATCTGCGCACCTTCATGGGCAACAAAGAACGTGGGCAGGAAGCCGACAAGTACAAAGGTCTGCGCGGCTCCTACTGGGGCCAGCGGGCACTTGCAGACATGGGAGAGCATCTGGCCCTTTATGCGACCCGTGCCGTTACCATGTTCTGGGGAGGGATGGGCCACTTATGAGCGAGAAAGCCACCATCACGGCCATGCGGGAATGGCTCAAGACCTGCCCTCTCATCGCCGAAGAACAGACCGAGAACGGGGCCGCATTCCGTATCTCCGGGCTTTCCCCGGAACCGGTGGCTGAATTCTCCATTGAGGATTCCCCCACAGACCCTGTGCTGACCACTTATTTCTCCGGCAGGAACATGGCCAAAAGCTATGTATTCCTGAGCCGCCGGGAATACAGCGAGGCCCAGAGCACCCAGATCGCCAACAGCGGCTTTTTTGAGCAGCTGACCGACTGGGTGCTTGCCCAGAATGACCGGCATAACCTGCCCCAGCTGGAAGCCCCAAAGCAGCCCCTCAGCGTATCGGTCACCGCATCGGGCTATATCGTTACCAGCAGCGCCGGAAGCTGCAAAATGCAGATGCAGCTCCGGCTCGTTTATTACCAACCGAAAGGAGTTTCAACATGACTGTTACTGAAGCTGTTACCGCCTCCGGCATCACCCCCAGCGCCGACTACAAGGGCATCGAGAACACCGATGACTTTGTGCTGGCCATCTGCACCGAGGCCAGCAAGAAGGATGCCGTTAAGGATTGGACCGTCTGTGCCGACCATGTGCGGGAGCACAGCGGCGCACTGAACGCTTCCACCTCTGACAATACCTACATCCGCACCGGCCCCGTTACCACCAAGGGCAGCGTTCAGCGCACCCTCGCCATCAACGGCGACCGTTGCAAGGGCGATGCGTTCCAGGACTTCATTCTGGGCCACGAGATGATCTATGGCTTCGGCCAGAGCGTCATCCTGCCCTACATCTATTTCTCCCTGCGCACCGGCAAGGGCGAGAAGGGCGAAGCCGCATTCATCGTCACCAGCGACGTGGGCGGCTCTGCCGGCGCAATCGCCACCTTTGCCTGCGATGTAAAGGGCATCGGCACCCCTGCCAAGTTCGACTATTCTACCGCTGCGGCAGGCTGATCCTGCCCGTAGCTCTGTGCCCTCGTCCTGACCGGCGAGGGCTTTTTTGATAGGAGACGACCATGAAGATCTTTGATAAGGAATTTGCGTTTTCCAGCCTGAACGCCAACGATATCGAGCGGCTGGAGCAGGCAAAGGCAAAGCTGGAAAAGGCCGAGGAGGCCGAGCGTCAGCGTGTACAGCAGACCCCTAACATGAGCTATGCCGAGGGTATCCGCGGCCAGTGCCGCATCGTGGAAGCGTTTGTCGATGATGTGCTGGGCAAAGGGTCTGCGGCAGCTCTGGGGCTGGACGGCAATGACCTGGGCAAGGCCCTTACCGTGATGACCGAACTGACCCGGGCTGCCAATCAGGAAAAGCAGAAGTTTGACCCCAGCCTTCTGGCTCCTCAGCTGAACCGTGAGCAGCGGCGCAAGGCAAAGCGCCGCCGTCATCATGGCTGACATCCTGCTGGAACCACTGCCTACCGAGTGGGAGGGCCGCGCTATCGACCCGGACTTTCGGCCCATGGTCTGGCTGTCGAACCAGTACCAGCGCAAGCGGGAGAAAAAGGACACCCTTTCCTTTGCGCAGGAAGCGTTCCGGCGCTTCTACCGGGAGCCGATTCCTCCCCAGCTGGCCCCGGAGGCCTATGAAAGTTTACTGCGCTTTTACCACGGGGCCGACCCGCCCGGACGTTCCGGCGGCAAAGGCAGCGGTTCCGGTGAGCTTGCCATGGATTTTGCCTGTGACGCGGACTATCTGACCGCAGCTTTTCAGCAGGCTTACAACATCGACCTTACGGCAGAGCGCATCCACTGGTGGCGTTTTCTGGCTCTGCTGCGGGGGCTGCCGGAGGAAACCACCATGGCGAAGATCATGTCCTGGCGCACGATGGACACCTCCGGCATGGAGGGCAGGCAGCGCCAGCAGTACGAGGACCTGAAGGAAACCTTTGCCCTGCCCAAAGAACTGCGGCACACCCGGACGGCAGTCACGGTGGCCGACCACAATGCCGCCTTCCTGCAGCGGCTCAGGCATGGCGATGATGAGGAGGTGAGCGCCCCCAATGGCTGATTTCAGTATTACGGGTGATGTCCGGCTGAACAGCGACCCGGCAGAGCAGAGCGTCAATAAATGGACGGTAGCCGCCGGGCAGATGATCGCCGATTTCGCTAAGAAAGCCGCCGATGCCCTGATGAGCGTGGTGAAGAGCGGTCTGTCCTACAACCGGGACATGGAGAGCTACCTCACCAATTTCAAGGTCATGCTGGGTGACGAACAGCTTGCCGCCGAAAAGCTGGAAGAGATCCGCAAAATGGCAGCATCCACACCCTTCACCCTGTCTGATCTGACTAAGGGAACCCAGACCCTGCTGCAATTCGGCATTGCGGCAGACGACACCACCAACGTGCTGCAGATGCTGGGCGACATTTCTCTGGGCAACGCAGACAAGATGCAGACCCTTGTCCGGGCCTATGGCAAGATGTCCAGCGCCCAGAAGGTCACGCTGGAAAACGTGAACATGATGATTGACGCGGGCTTCAACCCGCTCAATCAGATCTGCGAGGCCACCGGCGAAAGCATGTCCGACCTGTACAAGCGCATCTCGGATGGCAAGGTGGGCTTTGAGGAATTGCAGGCCGCTGTGGAAGCTGCCACCAGTGAAGGCGGGCAGTTCTACAACGGTATGCTGGAAGCCAGCCAGACCTTCAGCGGGCGGCTGTCTACCCTGCAGGACAACGTAGCTGCCCTTACCGGCAAACTGACTGACGGCCTGTTCTCGGCTCTCGGCGACCTCATCGTCAAGGCCAACGAGCTGGTGGTCTCCATCACGGAGGATGACCAGAAGCTGGCCAAACTGAAAGACACCATTGGTCTGGTCATCACCGTTGTCACCTCTGTCGGCGTGGCATTTCTGACCTACAAGGGCTACCTGACCGCCACCTCTGCCGCCACTGTAGTACAGGCGGCAGCCACCACAGCCCTTGCCGCTGCACATAAGGCTGCCGAAAGTGGGGCAACCGGTCTAGCTGTAGCACAGGCCGGATTGAACGCTGTCCTGAAAGCCAACCCCATCGGGCTTGTAGTTTCAGTTCTGGCCGCTCTGGCAGCGGCCCTTGTGACTGCCTATCAGACCAGTGAGACCTTCCGGAACATCGTGAACGGGGCCTTTCAGGCTGTGGCGAACATCGCAAAGAGCTCCATTGGGGCGGCCATCGGCTGGCTGGACAAGCTCAGTTACAAGCTGAACAGCTTCCTCGGGAAAGATGGCTATACCGGCTTTTCCAGCTACGATGACTACAAAGCAGACAAGGATGCACAGGCCGCAGCGGCCACTTCCAAAGCCAACCGGGAGGCCCGACACAAGGCAGCCCAGGCCGGGCAAGGCATCAGCACCAAGAGCTGGACGGAACTGCAAGAGGAGGCCAAAGCCGCACAAAAGACCACTGAGCAAGCGGCCAGTGCTGTTTCCGCATCCTCGAAAAAGGCCAGTTCTTCCGCCAAAAAGGCTGCATCTGAGGTAGTGAACTCTATTACCTCCACCAGCACGCAGATTGAGAACGGGGTCACCCGTACCACCGAAACGGTCCATGAGACCCTGAAAAACGGCACGAAACAGCAGAAGCAGACCGTCACCGAAACCAGCCGTCAGATGGTGGACGGTGTCCTCTCGGACGTTAAGACCATCACCACTACAGCGGCAGATGGCACAAAGAAGGTCACACAGAGCATCGAAGCCGTCCGTGACGTAGTTTCTACGGTCACCGCGACCCAGACTGCCCTTGTGGACGGGGCTAAGGTCACCACCCAGACCACCACAGAGACGCTGGCAGACGGCAGCGAGCAGGTCAAGCGGGTCATCGCCAACACCGGCACCGAGGTCATCGAGGGCGTGCAGCACACGGTCAAGACCGTGACCACCATCGCCGCCGACGGCACACAGACTGTGGCAAAAACCATCGAGGATGCCGGGCCCCAGTACGGCAGCGTGGGTGAACTGCTGACCACCCAGTTCCGCACCAAGCTCACCGAGGGCTGGGCGCAGATCCAGGCCGACATTCAGACGGATGCGCTAGGGGCCATCGAAACGCTGGCAACGGCCCTCAAGGATGGCGACCTCGAGAGCCTGGGCCTGTGGGCGGCCAGCTACTTCTGGCAGGCCTGCACCAAGGAGCAGCAGACCCAGATTCAGGCCGTAGCCATGGGGGCTCTGAATCAACTGGGCAGCGCTTTGAGCGGCGTGTTCGGGAACCTGAGCCAACTGGCCATGGGTCTGGTGGCGCAGTTCGTGCCCGCCGCAGCCAGCGCCACAGCCGGGCAGACTGCCCTGAACGTGGCCATGGACGCGAATCCGATTTTGCTCGTCATCTCCCTTATCGGGATGCTGGTGGGTGCCCTGCTGAACTTCTCCGGCAAAAACAAGGATGTGGCCAACGGCTTCCAGTCTGTCTGGGCGGGCGTTGAGGACTTTATGAGCTACATCTTCGAGGGCCTGATGCGCATCGTGGCGGCGGGCATCGAGGGCTTTGTCATCCTCATCAACGGCCTCATCGGCCTGTATAACTCCGTGGCGTGGCTCTGGGGCGACCATGTGGATTACATCAGCAATCCAGCCTGGAACTTTGCCAACCAAATTGCTGCTGACCGCAAAACCCGGCAGGCCGAGCGAAAAAAGCAGCAGGAAGCTGCCAATAACCCCAGCAGCTCCGGCACTTCCACCAACTCCCAGAAGGTCATCGAGAGCATGACCGACACCAGCAAGACCACCACTGCCGACGGCAGCACCGTGACCACCAAGGTGCTCACCGAGAAGTTGAAGGACGAGACCGGCAAGATCACCCAGAGGGTGACCAAGACCGTCACCGAGGCAGGTACCAAACTGGTGGACGGCGTGGAGCGCTCCTACAAGACCGTGACCACCTATGTGGACGGGGTCCAGACAAAGGTGGAGCGCAGTTTGGATGACATCGCCAAGACCACCACAGGCACAAAACCCGGCTCCACCACACCGACGGCCCCCACCCCGGACAAAGACCTGACCGACGCTGTGGAGGCCAACACTGAGGCCCTGCTGGCCGCAAACAGCAAGTTGGCCGAGATGGTGCGGCAGGCCAACACGCTGGTGCTGTCTGACAACATGGCCATCAGCCGGTCTGTGGCCGCTTCCGGCACGGCGCAGGTGGCCGCAGCCGCCAACCAGTACCACCGGGAGGGCGACACCACCATCATCCAGAACATCCACTCGAAGGCCCAGAGCGCCGCCGACCTCGCCCGCGAGACCCGCTGGGAGGCTGACCGCGCCAAGGCCCAGAAGCACTGAAAGGAGGCACCCGAATGGAACGACAAGATCACCTCATGCTCGTGACCGATGCGGGCGTAGAACTCCATCTGGGCTGGGATCACGACATTCCCTATACCATGGACCCGCTCAACGGCGTGCCGGTGGACCTACAACTGGCGCAGGGCGTCAATCAAGTGGGCCAGACCGTCGAAGATCAGAGCGTGGCGGGGGTGTATCGCCAGATCAACGCCGACTGCTGGGGCCCCCACGGCGATGCAGACGCAGATCTTCTGCTCCGCACTCTAACCTACAAGACTGCGGGCACCCTCTACTTCGGGGACAAATGGTTCTGCCGTTTCGTGGTCAGCAAGACCCCCTACACCGTCCAGCTCCACGGCTTCGTCCGGCTGGAGATGATGCTCTTCTGTCCCAAGCCCTTCTGGTACAGCCTGACTGCTGCCAGTTACACGCTGGGCGGCTATACGGCAGCCTTCCGGTTCCCGGTCAACTACGCGCAGCCCCACCGCTTCGGCATCCGGCAGCCCAGCACCTTTGTCAACTGCCGGAACACCGGGGCGCTGCCGGTGCCCTTCACCGCCACCCTCAGAACGGACGCCTCGGTGGTCAACCCCTGCATCCTCAACGTCATCACCGGCGAGCGCATCCGCATTCTGACCACCCTGACGCAGGAGCAGACCATCGAAATCTACCGCACCACCACCGACCAACTGGCCGTCAAGCGGACGGAGCACCAAGTCGAAGAGAGCATCTTCGCCCTGCTGGACGAGGACAGCAACCTTGTGGAGCTGGCCCCCGGTGACAACCCGCTCAAGACCGAGGCCGACAGCAACGTGGACAACCTGCAAGCCACCGTGACCTTCTACCCGATGTATTCGGGCATCCTGCCGGAGGTGATCGCATGACGCTGGACGTTCTGGACGAGACCACCCTCGCCCGGCTGGGGCAGATCGGGGTGTGGGTCTCCCTCTATTGGGATGAGCCCTACAATACCCTGCAATCCTCCTTGCTGGAAGTCCGCCCCACGCGGGAGAACCTCGAACTGCTGCGGGAGGGCCGATGGCTCCGGCGCAGTGACAGCAATGTGCCCATGCGCATCTGCCACCGCTCCAACGAAAACGAGGGTGCGAACCTCGTCTGCACCCTCTACCCGGCCACATGGATCTTGAGCAAGCGGGTCAGCACCGAGGTCGTCAAGAACGAGAACGCGGAGGCCGCCATGCGCCGCCTTGTGGCCGCAGCGGCCCCGTGGCCCCGGTTGGAGCTGGGCGAGCTGGTGGGCTTCGATACCCACTACACCGCCCAGACCTCCGGCGGCTCCGTCCTCGGCTACCTGACCACCATCGGGGCCGCGTGCGACCTCGGCTTCCGCATTGTCCTCAGCGGTAAAAATGCAGATAAGAAGCTGCGGTTCGAGGTCTACCGCCCCACGGCAGACCCCAACAACCGCTTCAGCACCAAATGGGGCAGCCTGACCGGGGCCAGCTGGGCCTTCGGCGACAACGACTACTGCAATGTGGCTGTAGTACAGGGGGCCGGAGAGGGCGCCAATCGCGCCACCGTGACCGTCGGCCTCACCGACGCAGCCGGGGCCGACCGGCGGGAACTCTACGTGGACGCCCGCGACGTCCAGCCTGACGAAGAGAAAGGCGAGACCAACACCTCACCGGACTACCTGCAGCGGCTCATGGACCGGGGCACAAACAAGCTGCTGGAACAGCTCCGCACCGGCAGCATCGAGGTCAGCCTCGACGCTGCCCTCTCCCCCGGCGACGTGGCCTTCTGCACCCTGCCGGAGCTGGGCTACAAGGCCACCGTCCGGGTGGCAGACGTCATCACACAGAGCCAGAGCGACGGCACCACCCGCACCCTGCGGCTGGGCACGCCGGTCTGGCACAGGCTCTAAGGAGGGTTATTTTGAGCAACATCGTTACTTACCCCCTCAACGGCATCGACTACGACGCCGCCGACGCTGCCGGGTACACCGCCACCCGCACGTCGGGCGTGTACAGCAGCGAGGAGGATTTCGCCGTCACCGCGGCGGGCGGCTTGTCCGTGACCGTCAGCGCAGGCGTTGGCTGGGTACACCCCGCCCGGTTTGAGGGCTACAGCGTCATCATGCGGGAGGCCGAGACCCTAGCCCTTGCCCTTGCGGACGGCCAGCGCACCCGCATCGACCGCATCGTGCTGCGCTACGACGCAGCGGCCCACAAGTCCTCCCTGCTGGTAGTGCAGGGCACCCCCGACACTCAGCCCACCGCGCCGGGCATCTCCCGCACGGCGCTGCTGTACGACCTGTGCCTCGCCCAGATCACCCGCCCCGCCGGTTCCACCACCATCGTCGCGGGCAACATCACCGACACCCGGCTCGACCCCGCTCTCTGCGGCGTCATGCGGGACGGCGTGACGGGAATCCCGACGGAGGAGCTGATCGCGTCCGCGCGGGAGCGCATCAACGCGCTGGAAGAGACGGCCAGTGCCGCCGCCAAAGAGGCCGGCGCCAGCAAGACCGCAGCGGCACAGTCGGAGGCCAACGCCGAGGCGTACAAAGAGGCCGCTGCCACGTCGGAGCTCAATGCCGCTGGCAGCGCCTCCGCCTCTGCCGGTTCCGCTGCCGCAGCCGCTCGGAGCCAGAGCGCCGCGGCGGGAAGTGCCATGGAAGCATCCGGTTCGGCCAGCGCGGCGGAAAAGTCCAAAACGGCAGCGGCGACGTCGGAGAGCAACGCGGCCAAACATGAGGAAGCCGCCAAGAAAGCCTCCGATGAGGCCGGGGCCAAGGCGGGGACAGATAAGACCTTGAGCATTGAGAACGCACCGGCGGATGCGGCGGCGGTAAGAAAGCTGATCGAAGAATCGCTTGCCGCTCAGCGTGCGGAGGATTACGCCAGAATCAAAATCTGGGCCAGCAACGACCCCACCAGCCCGGCAAGCTTTATCGGCGGCACATGGGAGCGTGTCGAAGGTGAGTTTATCATGGGCGCTTCCAGTGCCTACCCTGTGGGCACCACCGGCGGCAGCGCCACCCACACCCAGACTACTGCCGAAATGCCGAGCCATAGCCATAGTGGCAGTACCGGCAGCGCTGGTTCCCACAGCCACAGTGCATCCACCGGCAGCGCAGGAAGCCACAGCCATAGCGGTACGACCGGTTGGGCAGGTGCACATAGTCACGCTACAGCGATGGAGACATATAGTTCGGGTGATAGCGCAAATTTTTATGCACCCCCCTATGGCAGCGCCTGGAACACAAAGGAAATCTCCACCGATTCCGCAGGTTCCCACACCCACGGCTTCAGCACGAACAGCACAGGGGCGCACAGCCACTCTGTGAGCATCGGGGACGCTGGCGCTCACACTCATACCGTGAGCATCGGCAGCACCGGCAGCGGGCAGGCAATGGACATCCTGAACCCTTACTATGCCATGTACATCTGGGTGCGGGTGGATGATGCCGCATGAAAGGAGCGCACATGAAAATTATTGATGAGTCCGGCGCAGTGCTTACAACAGAGCCGGATCTGCAAGTTGGCTATCTAGTAGATGATGTGGAAGTCATTCACCATGATGCCGTAGAGGGCACAGCTCCGCAGTGGCACAGAGAGACCGCAAAGCTGCCGGACGGCTCTCCCGCCATCTACTACCGGGATGGTAAAGAGATTGGCCGGGACATGGTGAAGGTCATCGATGTGCCCGGTGTTGACCCTCAGCCCGCCTGGGATGAGGAAGTGCCGGTGCTGCGGTACATCCGCTACACCGCCGAAGAGTTGGCCCAGCGGGAAAAGGAGAAGCAGGAAGCCCAGCAGCGGCAGGAGGTACTGGACAAGCTGCCGGAGACGCTGGAAGCCCTGAAAAACGAAAACGAAATGCTGAAGCAGTGCTTGCTGGAAATGAGCGAGACTGTCTATGCGTAAAATCACACAAAAAATCGAAAGGTTGGTAATTATGATGGCTATGTTATGGGCACAGGAAATTATGTCTGCTGAGACCGTGGAGGAGGCAAAAGCTCTGTATGAGCGCTGCCCCCGCTTGCTGAAGGAGAAGGTCAAGGCGATTCTTATCAAGAGCGGCTTTGAGGAAATCACACAGTAAGGAGGACGCTATGGCTGAAATTATGGATGTCTCCCGCTGGCAGGGGAGCATCGACTGGGACGCGGTGAAGCGCAGCGGCAAAATCGACGGCGTGATGCTGCGGGTGCTGGGCAGCAAGGGCGGCAAGCCCTACGTTGACCCGGCCTTCGAGCGCAACTATGCCGCGTGCACGGCGCGGGGCATCCCGGTGGGCGGTTACTACTACACCTGCGCCACCACGACCCAGCAGACGGCCGCAGAACTGGCCGCCCTGCGTGCTGCACTGGCGGACAAGAACTTCCAACTGCCCATCGCGGTGGATGCAGAAGACCCGAAGCTGCGCGGTCTGACCCCGGCCAAGCTGTCCGCCCGCGTGGCCGAAGCCGCTGCCCAACTCGAAGCGTGGGGGCTGTATGCAATGGTGTACACCTACACCGATTTCGCGGACACCGCCCTCGACATGGCAGCCCTCGCTGCTTACGATCTGTGGATCGCGGACTACCGCGGCACGCGCCCCACCCGCAAGCACGGCATGTGGCAGTACACCAGCAGCGGCAGGGTGCCCGGCATCTCCGGCCCCGTAGACCTGAGCCATGCTTACAAGGACTATGCTGCCATCATCCAGCGGGCCGGGCTGACGGCCGTGAAAGGGGGTTGACACCCATGTGGCAGTTTATCACGGAGTATTGGGCCGGGTGGCTCTGTGCTCTGATCGGCGGCGCGATCCTTGCCGCCATCCCCAAGATCAAGGCCCTGTGGGACGCGGTGCTGGCCCTGCTGCACGACCGCATCTATACCGAGTGCTACCGTTTTATGGAGCTGGGGTACATCACCCGCGACGGCCTGCGCAACCTGAATTACCTCTACAAGACCTATCATGTGATGGGCGGCAACGGCACCGGCACGGAATTGTATAAGAGAGCCTGCGCTTTACCCATCCACGACTGAAGAAAGGAACTGACATTATGAACGCACACATCACTGAGAACAACACCCCCGCCATCACCGCTGGCACCATCGCCCGCACCGCCTGCCTGCTGCTGGCGCTGGCCAACCAGTTGCTGAGCGCCTGCGGCAAGCCCATCCTACCCATCGAGAGTGCCCAGCTGGAACAGATCGTGACCACCGGCATCACCACCGTGGCCGCCCTGGTCAGCTGGTGGGAGAACAACAGCTTTACTCCTGAGGCCATCCACGCCGATGAGCTGCTGGATCAGATGCAGGGGAAGATCAAGTAAGAGTACATAGCAACAGCCCCGAGGAACCATCTGGCTCCCCGGGGCTGTTTTCTTTTGGCATATTTCGGCATATTCCGACGCATTCCGCATTATCCGGCACATTCTGACATTTTCCGGTTAAAGTTGGATGGAAAGGATGTGCAAACTATGCCTGACATGAAAATTTCGGACTCCCCTGCCCAGCTGGATCAAATTCTCAGGCCGCTGGGGATCACCCGGAGCTCAAAGAATTACCGTGTTCTCTGCGAATGCGTGGCTCTGATCTGTGAGCAGGAGGACCGGCTGGAAGCTGTACAGAAGGAGATCTATACCCCCATCTCAGACCAGCGGCGCTGCAAGTGGTCTGCCATTCAAAGTGCCGTCCGGCGTGCAGCAGAGAAAGCCTGGGCGCTGAACCCCGAGGGCGTTCAGCAACTGGCTGGCTACCCACTGACCGGTGCACCCAGCGCAGTGCAATTCCTGGAGATGCTTTACAATGCCGTGGTGAGAGGGTAACGAAAAGGCTGCCATGCGAGTGTGATGCGTGGCAGCCTTTTTTTGCTGATTTTTGCATAGTTTTCCGCAGAAAGTGGGTTTGACTGCGGGTTGCAACAAAAGAAAAACACCCAGAAACTTACGTCTCTAGGTGTTTTATCTTGGTGGGCGCGGGTGGATTCGAACAACCACGACTTTGTTCCACCCAAACCTTCGGATTTCAAAAAGTTAGGAACCATGCGGATTTTCTGACACCCAAAATGGAACACGAAACATTTTCGGCCCAGACGCAACGTTAAAAGTGGGTTACAAAGTGGGTTATTTTTCGTTGTCCGGGGCGTACTCGGCTAGCACTCCGGAGATGGTCTGAGCAGTGGCAACATCACGGCCTGTGACATCATGCGCGTACCAGCCGAAGGTATCCATACTGCGGCTGTGGCCGACCATGCGGCGCAGCTGAGCGGGTGATACCGCATCCGCAACCATGCTGACAAAGGTGTGCCGCAGTTCGTACAGGCTGATGGGTGGGTCAATGCCGTTGCAGCGCTGATAGAACTTCCAGTAGTTATACAGGCTCTGCTGGTTGGACAACAGAAACAGCGGATCGTCATTCGTCAGCGGTCGCTCCTCTTCCATCGTGCGCTGCCGGAGCTGGGCGTAGATCTCGTTCACGGCCAGCGGGTGCAGTACCACCGTCCGGAGGGCATTCTCATTTTTGCCGCTGGTTTCCTCGTTCTGGCGGTTGATGGCCCGGCCGATGTGGAGCCGGTCTCCGTCCAGATCGCCTACACGCAGGCCCAGCAGTTCTCCGGGGCGCAGGCCAGTCATAACGGCCAGACGGTAGGCGTGCACGTTCTCATCCGGCTCCACTTTTCCGCGCACCACACGGGTATCGGTGGAGAGCAGCACACGCAGGCTGTCCGGCTGCAGGATCTTCCGCCCCTTCTGGCGAGCGCCCTTCGGAACGGTCAGGTTTTCATCCTCTGGCCGCAGGGTCGTGTACTTATGCTGGCGTGCCCACTTGACAAAGGATACCTCCACGCCACGGATGCCCTGCAGCGTCTTACGGGAAAGATTGCCCCGGCTCTGGCGCTTGCTGTTCGGATTCAGACAGCCCTCTTTATACGCTCGGTTCAGTACGTCCTGCAGCATTCCTGTGCTCAGGTCGCCAATCTGCCGGGTACCGATCACTGGCAGGATGTAATTTCGCCCATTCTTTTCTACCTGTTCAATGTAGCTGGTGCCTGCCGTAGCCTTGACAGAGATCAGATACTCAGCCCACACCTCAGAGCAGCGCTTTGTGGTATTGCAGATTCCGTCATCCAGCCATGCGTCTGCCTTCCGGTTGGCTTCCCGCTGACCGGTGCGGCCTGGCTTTGCACTGGTGAACGTCCTGCGCTGGCCGTCCTTCTGCACCTTGATCTGCCAGCGTTTCTGGTTCGGCAGCCACTGGGCGGTATTGGTTCTTCGTCCCATAAAAAATACACCTCCATGGGTACACTTTGACAAGCCCGCCCAAAAGAGGTATAATCGCAGTGTCGAGTGTGCGACGCCCTCTTCTGGGTGAGCCGCTTCTTTTAACTCCTTCGGTGTTCCAGCACCGGGGGAGTTTTTGTTTTATTCGGATTCCATGTTATCTTTCTCGGCCAGTGAAGAAAGTTCCTCGCTCACCTCGACAAACTCAGTCCGCTGAGCATTGCTCATGTACGGCAGATATGGCTCAAATGCCTTACTATACTTTTCTGCCCAGTTCTTCTTGGCTTTTCCCGTTTTCAAGCTCTCGATCTTTACGCTGTACTTATCTGCAACGCGATGGATAATCTCGCTTACAGCTCCATCCCGGAACGAAAGGCTCCGATACTTTGCAAAGTCTGCGGTCGTCCCCACTGGCACGCCGTACTTTTTACACTCTTCCAGTTGTTGCAAACGTCCAACACAAAAATCATATCGTTCAAAAAATACAGCTGGTTCCGTAGTTGTCTGAAGGATTTTTGCGCTTTCCTGCGCCTGCTTCAAAAATTGAGGGGCCAGCATTCTGGCATCTGAACGGGAGTTGATGGGAACCATTTCTCCCATCCATTCCGGCTTCGGGGTGTATTGCGCTTCATCTGTAAGATCTGGACCATCGTACAATTTTGAATCTGAGGACTCCGCCTTAGATTCACCGCTCTCTCCGGAGCGTGTGGACTTATTAAACAGCATAAAAACCAGAACAGCCAGAAAGAACGGCAACATAAACAGAAGAAACTCGGCCAGAAAAAACGCTCCGCCAGGCTCTTGGCCTTCCAATCCTGCAATACCAAAAAGCGGCAGGAGCGCACCGATTATGATGGCAGCGCGCAGCTGACCTTTGGATAATGCGGTTCTACTCCAGTCTTCCTGTGTACTTCCGGGAGCCTGTATCGACTTTCGGCCAGAACCTACGCCTTTGACTGCCGCATCAATGCCATTGTTCAGCCACCGCATCTCTTTGCTTGTGCTATGTTTGCGGAGCCATTCCTTCCGGGCATAAGGTGACTTTGCCATGATTCTTCCTCCTGTTTTTTATATATCCCGGCAGAGCCCCACGGCCTTGCCTTCAATGACAACGGTGTTCATATCCTCCCGGCTGAGGATGATGCTGTTGAAAGCCGGATTCTCCGGCCTCAGTTCAATGAAGTTCTCGTGCAGATAGACATGTTTCAGGGTTGCCTCTTCTCCGATGCGCACAGCAGCGATCTCGCCGTTTTCCACCTCCGGCTGCTTCCGGATGGCCACCAGATCGCCATCGTGTATCCGGGGCTCCATGCTGTCGCCCTTGCAGGTCAGTGTAAAGGTAGAACGCCACTTGGACGGTACACAGACTATGCGCTCCACGTTCTGTTCCGCCGTGATCGGCGTACCGCAGGCGATCCGACCCACCAATGGGACCATGTCCATCTCCGGCATGGGCTGGAAACCGGGAGGAATCGTCTCTGCATCCCTTTTGGCCTGCAGCCGTAGTGCTTCTTTGACGTTTCCTGCCTTTTCCAGAATATCCTGGTCAATTTCATTCACCACATCCAAGGTATGTTCATCAATGCGATTGTTGCTCTTCCCTAGCATATAGTCAATGGACGTATTATAAAAATTGGCCAGATCGATCAATGTCTCGGAATTCGGTTGCCGGACACCTTTCTCGTAGTTGACATACGTCGTGTAAGGCATCCCGAGCTGTTCCGCTGCCTGCTTCATGCTGATGCCGCGTTCTTTTCGGAGTTCAGGGATTCGGTTCATAATCGTTACCTCCTTCTTCCCTATGTATATTATATTACACGTTTTGAGTAAATAGTCAACATAAATACCCGAATTGGGCAGTATTCACAAAAAATTACTGTTCAATTTGGGTATTATTTTACTTTACATTTACTCATTTCGGGTATATCATAATTGCAGTTACTCAAACCGAGTAACAAGTTACACGAAAGGAGTTCTTTGAATTGCTCTATCCGAATATCAACGCAGAGCGAAGCCGTCGCAAACTGACTATTGAGGAGTTTGCAAAGGCGTTGGGTGTCACCCGCAAGACCGTTTACAACTGGATGGTCCACGGCAACATCCCCCAATCCAAGCTGGAAAAAATGGCAGAAATGTTTGACTGCTCCATTGATTATCTGCTCCAGCGCAGCATCTGATACAAGGAGGTACAACTACATGAACGAACGTTACATGATCCTGATCCGCCCGGAGGGGCGCAGCCGTCTGATTCCGTGCGATGACGGCGACACCTGCACGCTGCGCACCATGCAGACGCTGGTAGATGGCCCGATCGAGGTCACCGAGAGCCATCTCGGCCCCTGCTGGGCCCGGGAACCGGTGGATGGCATCCGGCTGATCGTCAACGAAGAGGGCAAGCTCCGGGGGCTGCCGCTCAACCGGAAGGCCACCGAGCTGTTGTACAAGCATGGGAGCCGGGATGCCCTTGTGGGCGCTGTCCTGCTGGCCGCTGTCCGGGGCGAGGAGCTGATTGGCTTTTCGATCCACGTCTGCCGCACGATTTCCGATTTCTGGAACCTTGAAATGGAGGAATAACCATGGCAAAGAAACCGTTTCTGAAGCTCCGTCGCCTGTACGAGGACGAAGGGCTGCTGCAAAAAGAACTCAGCGAGCTGTCCGGCATCCCGCTGGACACCCTCAAGGGCCGCCTCAACGCCCCGGAGGATAAGGGCCGCTGGAAAGCCTGCGAGATCGTGGCGATCTGCCGTACCCTGCACATTCCGCAAGAGCAGATCGGGGAGTATTTCTTCCCGGCAATCGCAAAGGAGGAAAAGACCGCATGAAACCTTATACCCTTGCATCCGAGCGGGCCGCAGCGCCCACTGGATGCGCGTACATCGCACCGCTGTTTTGGAACAAGTGGTTCCGTTGGAGCGGTAGTCAGGCATCTGGCTGCTACCAGCTGGGCGGACAAATCAAGGATGAAAGCCACACCGGGCTGCAGATTTTTGCTGATGGCGAATGGCACCCGGTCATCGGATGGGCATTGGACGACTGCAGACCCGCAGTCAATTGTCTTCAGGAGGTAGGAGCATGAATATCAGCCCGAACGCTCAGTTAAAAATCCAGCTGGGGAAGGATGGGAACCCCAAGATTTATGCCTGCGGTACAGAGATGGAGCAGAAAGCCCTTTGCGCCGCTCTGATTGCCGGGATTTGCATAGATCAAAGAAATCCGGAAGCATTGCTCAGCATAGTGACTACTGCCGCAGACCTCATGGACAGAATGGAGGAATCCCCCAATGAAGATTAAATCCCGCGTCTGGTACTGGCTGGCTGCTGCCAGCGGTTCCGCAAGTCTGCTGTACGGCATGGGCATCGAGGGCGGTGCACAGCTTGGCAGCTCCATCTCTGACAGCCAGTTCGTCACGGCCCTGTGCCTGGTTCTGGCAGCGGTAGCGTTCCTGCGGCTGGGCTTTGCCGCCCAGGATCGTGAACAGAACGCCCGCCGCTATGGCCGCGTTGACCGCACCCACGCCCGCACCGAAGAGCCGGAGTATCGGCAGAACCGGAGGGGCGCATGAAAAGCAAATGAGCCCGCCCGTGCTGGTAACACGGACGAGCCCAAAGGGTGATGGTTTGAACGACTCCATCCCCTTGATGATATCACATCAGAAAGGATTTTACAAATGAAAGGTATTTTAGCCGAACCGGGCAAGGCTCCGGTGATCGCGTCCCTGCCCGACAGCCTGTGGGCCATTGAGAACCGGCTGGGCACTCCCTGCGAGATGATCGTGCTGCCCCGCACCCCGGCGGTGCTGTTCGTAGGTCGGTACGATGGCCCCATCCAGCCCGCCAGCCTGCTCAACCGGAAGTACCGGGGCCGCCAGCTTTACGGGCCCATCCTCTGCTACGGCTGGAAGGGCAACAACATCCAGCCCATGAACAAGGATGTGCAGACCGAGATGCTGGACCGCCTGAAGGGCACGGAGGTGAAAGTTTGACCACCTATATCTGCAAATGCGGACGGCGAGTGAAGAAATCCACCGATTCCAGTACCACTGGAAACCGCCTATCTGGTTACGCACCCGGCCATGAGTGCTGGGGATGCCCCTATGCCATGCCATACGGAGACTTTCAATGGGATGAAAGTGCTAGAACTGTCAGCCGGGAGACTCGGGGCTACGAGTGCCGGATGAGCAAGACCCTCACTTATGCGTCAGAGTTCGCTGGCTCTATCAAGGATAAATGCACCTGTCGAGTGCATAGTCTGGACTTCGACTTTCTGTCTCAGGTCTCCGCATGGATCAAAGACACTTATCCAGACAGAGAGATTTTCGGCTCATTTTCCAAAGATATTCGTGCATCGGACTATGGATCTGACGGGCGCTATTGCCTGACAATCACATGCACTCAGAATCTGAAAGGTGTTGCCGCAAAAAGAGAGCTGTTTGGTCAGTTTTTCAATCCGGATGGAAGCCGCAAGGACATGACACCGCAGCAGGAAATGGAAAAGATTCTTGCCGACATTAAAAAAGCAAAGGAGATTTTCTCATGTGTATCTGCCCCGAATATGGATGCTGCTGTGACTATGGACACCCCTGCTGTGATGACTGCCTCTGCCACGGCGGCAACGCCGACCACCTCGGAGAGCGGGGCGGATGCAAGCGCATCGACCCCCGCGACATCCCTGCAGAACTGCGAATCGGCCCCTGCCGCATCGGCGGGCGGTTCTTCTGTATCAACAGCTGGTGCCATGCAGGACAAGCCCCTGACCACCGTGCCGGATGCAATGCGCCCGGCGTTTGATTATTCCGGCCTGACCGACCAGACCGTGGAGGACCTGCACTTTGCCGAGGACGAATACCGCCACGGTAAGCAGATGGCCGAACGCGGCCTTGTGCACATGGGCAATGCTATCGCCGCCGCCCATGATGCACTGTGCGGCACCGTTGTCCAACAATTGGACAACGGCCAGTTCGCAAAAAAAGAGGATACGTTCCGGGCATGGTGCTGCTCTATCGGCATCACCAAGTCAACCGCCTACAACCTGCTGCAGGTCTCTGCCCTGATGGACGGCAGCAGCCCACGCCAGCGGGCCATTCTGGAAGCCCTGCCGCCCACCCTGCTGTACGCCGTGGCAAAGCCCAGCGCCCCGCAGGAGCTGGTGGAGAAGGTCAAGAACGGTGAGGTCACCACGAACAAAGCCTATCAGGATCTGCTCAAGGAAAACCAGCAGCTCCGCACCGAGCGGGACAAGGCCCGCGCCGACCAGCTGAGCACCGCCAAAGACTGCAACCGGCTGGGTCTGAAGGTCTCGCAGGAAAAAGACCGTGCAGACAAGGCCGAGGCCCGGGAAGAGGAAGCCTGGAAGATGCAGAGCAAGGCCGAAACCCGGGCGCAGGAGGCCGAGAAGCAGCTGGAGGGTTCCCGGCAGGTGGCCGAAGCGGCCAAGCTCCGGGGCGACAAGCTCAAGGCCGAGAATGATGCACTCAAGAAGCAACCCATCACTACGGTGGTGGACAAGGAAGAGGTGGAGCGTCAGGCCAGGGAAATGGCCGTTGAGATGACCGCCGACCTGCGGGCACAGCTGGAACAGGCCGCTTCCGGCAGTGAACAGGATGCCCACAGTTCCTATGACAACGTGCTGCTGGCCGACCGCTCTTTCCAGAACATCGGCAAAATGGTGGTCCCGTCCCTCCGCAGGCTTCCGCCCGAACAGCGGGAGCAGCTGACCAATATGCTCGTTCACACACTCGGACAGATCCAAGGGGAGGTATCCAGATGTCTGTAACCATCACGGCCCTTGAGGCCGAAAATGTCAAGCGCATCAAGGCCGTTGCGCTCACCCCCGCCCCCACCGGGCTCACCCTCGTGGGCGGCAACAACAATCAGGGCAAGACCAGCGTGCTGGATGCCCTAGCTTGGGCGCTGGGTGGCGACCGCTTCCGCCCCAATGCCGCACAGCGGGACGGGGCCGTGGCTCCCGCCCATCTCAAGGTCACCCTTTCCAATGGTGTGATCGTGGAGCGCAAGGGCAAAAACAGCACCCTGACCGTTACCGACCCCACCGGGCGGCGCAGCGGCCAGCAGCTGCTCAATGCCTTTATCGAGCCGCTGGCCCTTGACCTGCCCCGCTTCATGGAAGCATCCGACAAGGAGAAAGCGGACATCCTGCTGCGCATCATCGGCATCGGCACCGAGCTGCACGTCCGGGATCTGGAGATCAAGTCTCTGTACGACAAGCGCACCTTCACCGGCCAGCTGGCCCAGCAGAAAAAGCACTTTGCCGAAGAGCTGATCTCCTACCCCGATGCCCCGGAGGAACCGGTCAGCGCCTCCGACCTCATCCGCCAGCAGCAGGAGATCCTGGCCCGTAACGGCGAGAATCAGCGGCTGCGGACACAGTACGCAGAGCTTGAGAGTCAGGAGCAGCAGTGCGTGGCCGAACTGAAACGCACCCGTGAACGCATTGCCGAGCTGGAACAACAGTATCAGGAACTCGATGCCAAGCACACCAAACTGTTCAACCAGCGGAAAAATGCCGAAAAGACCGTTGCCCAGCTGCAGGACGAATCCACCGCAGAGCTGGAGGCATCCATCCGGGGCATCGAGGAGACCAACCAGAAGGTGCGCGCCAATCTGGAAAAGGCCCGCGCCGAGGATGAAGCGGCCCGGTATGCCAGCGACTACGACAAGCTCACCGAAGCCATCACCCAGAAGCGGGCTGACCGCATGGCCCTGCTGAACGGTGCCGACCTGCCCCTGCCTGAGCTGAGTGTGGAGGACGGTGCCCTTACTTATAAAGAAAAGCACTGGCGGGATATGTCCGGCAGTGACCAGCTGCGGGTAGCCGCCGCCATCGTCCGCCGCCTGAACCCGGACTGCGGTTTTGTGCTGCTGGACAAGCTGGAGCAGATGGACATGACCACCCTGACCGAGTTTGGCCGCTGGCTGGAAGCAGAGCACCTGCAGGCCATCGCCACCCGGGTCTCCACCGGCAGCGAGTGCCAGATCATCATTGAGGACGGCATGGTAAAGGATGCCGAGCCGCCTGTCACCGAAAAGCCCCAGCCCAG
>ERZ1034913.476-NODE-476-length-32968-cov-6.033877_pt1 | contig 32968 bp, 29 predicted proteins | sample MGYA00520697_ERZ1034913 | MGnify/ENA primary metagenome ERZ1034913 (study PRJEB33766, sample SAMN09781786) | gut metagenome | biome: gut microbiome | host: Homo sapiens | place: Madagascar | study: EMG produced TPA metagenomics assembly of the PRJNA485056 data set...
CCCCCGATGCGCACGCGATAGCGCGCGGTCGACAAGCCGCGAAAGGCGGGGCCAAAACTCCCCCGATCGAGCACTTCAGCAATCGGAAACGCCCTTCCATCAGGCCACATGACGATAAGCGGATCAAAGCGCCCCTCGTCGGTAAGGCGCATGAACACATCGACGTAGCGCTTGTGCGCCCGCCGTCGCCGCCCTTCCCCATCTTTCACCCAATCCTCTTGCATAGTCTGTTATTATCGAACATGGGTTCGAAATTTAACAGCGAACAGACTATGGAGATTGAAGGAGGCGCCTTGGACGGTAGCTCAACCGACGACGGCAAGACTTACCTGTGCATCGACTTGAAGTCGTTCTACGCATCGGTCGAATGCGCCGACCGCGGGCTTGACCCCTTCGCCACAAACCTCGTGGTGGCCGACCCCACCCGCAGCGCCAACACCATCTGCCTTGCCATCGCGCCCGCCCTGAAGGCACAGGGAGTGAAGAACCGCTGCCGCCTCGGCGACATTCCCGACGGCATCGAGTTCACCTGCGCCATGCCGCGCATGAGTCGCTACATGGAGGTGTCCGCCAATATCGTAGGCGCCTACCAGCGGTTCGTTTCCGCAGATGACATGCACGTATACTCTATCGACGAGTCGTTTATCGACGCAACGCCATACCTGAAGCTCTACGACATGGACGCGAAATCATTCGCAAGGATGCTCATGAATGTAGCCTTCGAGTGCGCCGGCGTCACGGCTACAGCAGGCATCGGGCCGAACCTCCTCATGGCGAAGGTGGCGCTCGACGTGTGCGCCAAACATGCTCCCGACGGCATCGGCGTACTCGACGACGACTCGTGGAAGCGCGAGATCTGGTTTCACCGCCCCATCACCGACATCTGGGGAATCGGCCCCGGCATCGCGCGGAGACTCGAGCGGCGCGGCGTTTTCGACCTCGCGGGCATATGCACCCTGTCGCGAAAATCGATCGTGAAGGAGTTCGGTAAGAACGGGCTGTTCCTGCTCGACCACGCATGGGGGCAGGAACCTTGCACGATTTCCCAGGCCAGGAACTACAAACGACACGGGCATTCCATCTCGAACGGGCAGGTGCTCATGCGCGACTACGGCTTCAGCGAGGCGAAAACGCTCATCCGCGAGATGGCGCTCGCGTCGTGTCTGGAGCTCACCGAGAAGGGGCTCGCCGCAACGGGCGTCGGCCTCTATGTTGGTTATTCGTCGTCGAACTTCAACCACCACGCATGGAGCAGCGGGCGAGCGCCCTTCCTGGGGGCGGGCGGCAGCGCGAAACTTCCAAAGCCGACCGACTCCGCATCGCAGGTGACAAGCGCGCTACTCGCGCTCTATGAGAAGCACGTCGACCCCGCACTCGTCATACGGCGTGTGAACATCTCGCTCGGCGAGCTCGTCGAGAAGGACAGCGTACAGCCGTCCCTCTTCGATGAGCTGGAGAAAGACGCCAAGGAGACCGCCCTTGCCCAGACCATGGTGGCCGTGCGGGAGCGATTTGGGAAAAATGCGGTGCTCGCGGGCACGCTCGCCGGCGCACGTCAAGCCGCAAGCGCGAGCGCGCCAGCCTGCGCCATGCAGCTCGGCGATTTTGGGACGCCGAGCTCGCCACCTCGCTTGCAGCAACCTCGTAACGGCCCCCGTCGAGCCCTCGCTGACACGCGCCATGCGCAAGCTGGCGCGGGGTGCAGCCTTCGCGCCAACGCCCACGCCAGCTAATGCCAACCCACTGTTTGATTTTTCTGCAGGTGAGCTGATTTTCGCAGGAGCGCAGTGGCGCGCGAGTATAATGGGGCGGTTAGAGCCAACGCGCGCGGTTCGCGCTCTGCGGCCGTGTGTGCAAAGTATAGTGGGAGGAACTGGCAAAGATGGCAATCTCTACCGCCGATTTCAAGAACGGCATGTGCATCGAGTACAACAACAAGCTTTGGACGATCGCTGAATTCCAGCACGTGAAGCCGGGCAAGGGCGGCGCGTTCGTGCGCACCAAGCTTCGCGACATCAAGACCGGCCGCGTGGTCGACTACACCTTCAACTCCGGCACGAAGTTCGACTCCGTGCGCCTGGAGACCAAGAAGATGCAGTACCTCTACAACGACGGCGCCGACTTCAACTTCATGGACCCCGTCACCTTCGAGCAGATGCCCATCTCCGCGGAGACCGTGGGCGATCAGGCCAAGTGGCTCAAGGAAAACGACGAGGTCAGCCTGCTGTACGCTGGCGAGGAGCTCATCTCCATCGAGCCTCAGATGTTCGTCGAGCTCGAAGTGACCGAGACCGAGCCGGGCTTCAAGGGCGACACGGTGCAGGGTTCCACCAAGCCCGCAACGCTCGAGACCGGCGCCACCATCCAGGTCCCGATGTTCGTGAACATCGGCGACGTCCTGCAGGTGGACACCCGCGACGGCCGCTTCATCAAGCGCATGTAGCTTAAAGCAAGCGAACGTATTTTCCAGAAAGCCCGGCAGATTGAACGTTGTCGGGCTTTCTTGTTATGTGGCAGCTGTGGTAACGGCGCGTGTGCCAAAGACGCGCGGCAGAATCAGCCTTACAGCACGATCATCTCATGCGTTGATTGGGTGAACACCTCATAGCCGTTTTCGGTGATCACGCCGAAATCTTCCAGGCGCATGCCGAAGTCGCCTGCCAGATAGACACCAGGCTCCACCGTGACGACGTTGCCGAGCGCGAGCGGCGCACCGTTGCGAGGCGAAAGCAGCGGCTCCTCGTGGATGTCAATCCCGACACCATGCCCCAAGCTGTGGCCCATCTTGCCCGCGAAGCCGTGCTCGGCAAGCACGTGCTCTGCCAGCTCGTGCGCTTCCTTGCCCGTCATTCCTGGACGAAGCACAGCCTCCACCTGCTCATTTGCATCGCGAATGGCAGCATATCCCGCGCGAAGGCGCTCCGACGGCTCGCCGAGGAACACCGTGCGCGTCATGTCGGAGCAATACCCCTGCGCCCGTGCGCCAAAGTCCATAACAACGCACTGCCCCGCTTCGAGCTTCGTAGCGCCTGGGACAGAATGGGGACTTGCACCGTTCGCACCGCACGCCACGATCGAAGGGAACGCCAGGCCCTCGGCACCATGGCGAACCATGAAGTCTTCCAGCTCAATCTGCACCTCGCGTTCGGTCATACCAGGCTTCATGAAGGTGATGATATGGGAAAACGCCGCGTCAGTGATGGCTTGCGCCGCCTTCATACGAGCAATCTCGTCCGCATCCTTCACACCTCGAAGGCTCACAATGAAGTTCGACGTCTCGCGCAGCTGCACATCGGGAAGCGATTCGGCGAAAGCGCGCTCGAGCGAGCGGAAGCCCGAAAGCGCGATCGAGTCCTCGACACCGAGCGAGTACGATTTGCCTCCCGCAAGCTCACATGCATCGCCGAGTGCGGCCGCTGCGAACTTCGCATGCGAGACACGCTCGTCGTTCACCTCCACCACACCGCCATGAATGCCTGCCGCTTTCTTGCAAGCTTCGGAATAGCGCGAGTCAGTGTGCAGCGTCGCACCGTCGGGCGTGACGAGCATCGCATGCGCGCCCTCCTCGTCGAACACGCCGTCGAAAGCCGAAAGCCACTGGACGTTCGACGTCTCGCGTACGAAAAACGCGCCGATCTCCGCGTCAGCGCATGCCTCACGAAGCTTGTTTATCCTGTTCAAGCTTATGTTACCCATAATGCAAAGCCTCCAATAAAAAGAGACGCCCGCAAAGGCGCCCTTCATCGTTTGTTCCCTATTTTAACGGCGCGGCGATAACTTCACCCGTAGGATAGCGCTCTTCGAACCCTTCCCCAAGCCGCTCGCGCGGACCCTCAAGCAGGATATCGATGGCGTCGCAATAGCCTTTGAACCCACGTCCCTTTACCTGCGCCACGCACGCCGGCGCGATAACCGAGATATGGCGGAACGCCTCGCGCGCATCGACGTTGGAGATATGCACCTCAACGCAGGGCGTGTCGATGCCGCCCACCGCGTCGCGCAAGGCATAGGAATAGTGCGTGTGGGCACCAGGGTTGTAGACGATACCGTCGTAGGCCGTATGCGCCTCGTGGATCTTGTCGATGAGGCAGCCCTCATGGTTCGATTGATAGCACTCTACGGAAACGCCCTTGGAAGCACCGTAATCGACCACAAGTTTTTCGAGGTCAGCAAGCGTATTGCTACCGTATACCGCAGGCTCGCGAACGCCCAGCATATCCAAGTTCGGCCCATTCACCAGAAGAATCTTCATGCTCTGCTTCCTTTTGTCCTTATCCAGAAGAGGAAGACGACGTTGCCGCCTATCCGCTCCATTCCTTGCGTTGCGAGTTGATTGCAGTCCCTTCAGTCGCTCGGCAGTCCTGCTCGCACAAACAGCCCACTGGGCTGTTTGGCTCGTGCGGAACTCGCTTTGTGAAGGAACCGCAATCAACTTCCCGAGCCCGAAGGCAAACCAGCAGTCATACCCCGAAGATCCGCGAAAGGCACCTGACGACCCCCTCCGACCCCGACGAGTGGAAGGCGTGCGGCGGCGCTCACCAAGCGAGTTCCGCAGCGCAGCGAGGACTATTTGAGCGACTGAGCGTTGCCGCGCGCCTTTCGCGGACTCACAGGTCGAACGCGTTGCCGCGTGCTCTCCGCGGACCCGCAGGTCAACCGCCCAAGCTACTTGCTCCGCGCCCAAGCAGCGAGGTGCTCGAGAATCACGTCGTCTTCCACTTCCCTCAACTCCCATTGCCCAATATCGATCGGCAGCACAAACTTCACCACACCGCCGCGCACCTTCTTATCGCGCTTCATCACGGCAAGCATGTCCTCAGGCGCCGCCGACCAGGGAAGCGCGGGAAGCCCCAGCTCATCGAGGAGATTATCCTGCGCACGCACCACATCAATCGAGGTTCCCGCAATCGCCGCGCCCAAACGTGCCGCAAAGCGCATGCCTTCCGCAACCGCCGCACCATGGGAATACGTGCCGTAGCCAGCGAGCGACTCCACCGCATGCCCCAGCGTGTGACCGTAGTTCAGGCACTCGCGCACGCCGCGGCTTTCCGTCTTGTCCTGCGCGACGATATCTGCCTTGAACACGACAGAGCGCGCGATGGCCTCGGCGGTCACATCGTGATCGCGCGACGCGAGCGCGGAGGCGTTGTCGCTCAGCCAGAAGAAGAACTCGTCGGAATCGATCACCGACGACTTCGCGATTTCCCCGCAGCCGCATGCCCATTCGCGAGAGGGCAACGTGGAGAGCGTCTTGGTCGAAGCGCACACGTAGGCCGGCTGCGTGAAGGTGCCTACGAGGTTCTTACCTGTGGAAAGGTTCACGCCCGTCTTGCCGCCGACCGAGGAATCGACCATGGCGAGCAGCGACGTGGGTGCCTGCACCACGGTGATGCCGCGCATAAACGTGGATGCGGTGAATCCGGCAAGATCGCCCACCACTCCGCCGCCGAGCGCTACGACAGCGCAATCGCGACCAAGCTTCAAGCCCGCCATCGCTTCCCAAATCTCACCTGCGACCTCGACAGACTTCGTTTTCTCTCCTGCGGGGACGACGATTTCGCTCACGCGGTAGTCCGCAGCGCGAAGCGACGCCTTCGCCTCCTCGAGATACAGCGGGGCCACGTTGGTGTCGGATAGAACCAGGATGCGCGGCGCGTTCACCGTGGCGTCGACGCGGCGCAGGTAGTTCCCCAGCCCATCGAGCACATCGGCGCCAATGCGCACATCGTAGGGTCGCTCATCGGGGATGTTCACGATCACTTTCGTCGCTGGCACAATACGCCTTCTTTCTCGAGTGCGCGCTGGACCTCGCGCGCGATTCGCGGGACGCTCTTGCCCGCTGTGTCGATTTCTACATCTGCCACACCCGAATACAGCGGCGCCCGTTCCAGGCAGCGTTTGCGCGCAGCGTCGATATCCTGGAACAACGGACGGCTCGACTTGTCGGAGATGCGGCTCGCGGCCTCGTCCACCGTCACCTGAAGGTGCACGACGAACCCCGATTCGGCAAGAATCTCGCGGTTTTCCTCGCACAGGACGACACCGCCCCCGCACGAGATGACGAGCGGCTCCTCCTTCGAGGAAAGCTCGCGCAGGACATCGGTCTCGATGGCGCGGAAAGCATCCTCTCCGCCTTCCGCGAAGATTTCCTTCACGTGCTTGCCCTCGCGGCGCTCGAGGTAGGTGTCCATGTCGACCGACGAGATACCGCAAGTGCGCGCAAGGCGGCGCGCGACACTCGTTTTCCCCGCCCCCATGAAGCCCACGAAGAACACGGGGCAGGCGAGTTGCATGAGTTCCGTCTTCATCGGGACATCGTCCTCAGGCGCGCCTTGTACGACTTGAGGTTCGCCTTGATGTCCGCCATGCAGGAGCCGCCAAACATTTCCTGGTATGCGTTGGCCAGCACAAACGCCACCTCGCCTTCCGCAACCACAGCGGCGGCGGGCACGGCGCACACGTCGGAGCGCTCCTTGGATGCGTCGGCAACCTCCAGCGTATCCATGTTCACCGTGGCAAGCGGGCGCATGAGCGTGGGAATGGGCTTCATCGCGACCGTCGCCACAAGCGGCAGCCCCGTCGTCATGCCGCCCTCGAGGCCGCCTGCGTTGTTTGATGTGCGCGTAAAGCAATCGCGCTCGCGGTCGAGCACGATGGGGTCGTGCACCTCGCTCCCCAAGCGGCGGGCGACCTCGAATCCCATCCCGAACTCGACGCCCTTCATCGCCTGGATGGAAAAGAGCGCCTGGCCCAAGCGCGCCGTCAAGCGATCGTCCGCCGTCGCGTAGCCGCCAAGCCCGGGAACAAGGCCCGTCGCCACGACGCGGAACGTGCCGCCAATCGTGTCGCGCTCGGCCTTCGCGCGCTCGATTTCCGCAATCATCGCGCGAGTCGCCTGCGCGTTCGGACAGCGGACCTCGCTCGTCTCGATGTCAAGCGGCGTGTAGTTCACGCAGTTGACGAAGGGGCTTTCCTCGCGAAACTCGGCTTCGCCGATGCGATTCACATACGAGAACACCTCGACGCCCAAATCAGCAAGGAATTCGCGCGCGATACCGGCCGCCGCCACGCGAGCGGCGGTCGAGCGGGCGCTCGAGCGCTCGAGAATGTTGCGGCAATCGTCGGTGTTCGTCTTCAGGGCACCCACCAGATCGGCATGCCCCGGCCGCGGCGTCACTTCGCGCACCAGCCCCTCAGGCTCCTCACCGAATACGGCCATGCGGTCCGTCCAGTTCTCCCAATCGCGATTGCGGACCGTGAGCGTCACCGGCGAGCCGATGGTCTTCCCGAAACGGATGCCCGACGTAACCTGCACGGTGTCACGCTCGATGGACTGCCTGCCGCCGCGCCCGTAGCCCGATTGGCGGCGAGCCAGGTCGGAGTTGATCTGGGATTCGGAGACCCGCAGACCCGCAGGCACGTCCTCGACGATGGCGGTAAGGCATGGGCCGTGGCTTTCCCCGGCAAAGACGTAACGCATAGAGAATCGCTTTCCTATCGAGTTCGTATAGTTTCTGGCACATTGTAGCGCATGAGAACACGACCGCCCTGTTCAGGCGTATATGTGCAGGATGATTCCAATATGGAGAGCGCGAGCGGCCTTTTGCATGCGCAACCCAGCACGAGCGTATCCGACGAGGCTTCGCGCCGGCGCACTGCATGCCGCGGGTCCGTCCTCCGCGCGAGCAGCCCGCTTCTATTTCACGCCAAGTTGCTGGGCGAGCTTGCTTGTCGATCCCGTGATCTCACTCGCGTCGCCGCCCGCCTCGATGGTCTGCATCATCGATGCAAGGGCGTTTTCGTCGCAGAATACATATGATGCGCCCTTGTACATGCCAGTAATCGATGGAACCATGCACGATGTCATCGTGAGCTCGCCGCCATCTTGAAACTGGGTGGCCAGACTGTACAGATCGGTGACGGACATGTCGGTGGTGATGCTGCCCGCAGCCGTCTGCACAATGCCCGGAAGCTTCGCCAGCGGCATCGAGAGAATCTTCTCCGCAAGCGCCGCGATGAGCTTGCGCTGGTTCGCCGTGCGCGTGAAGTCTCCATCAGCGTAGGCACGGCTGCGCGCGAACACGAGAGCGGTCTCGCCGTCCATATGCTGCTCGCCGGCCTCGATGATGATCTTCTTCTGGCCGATGACCGACCCGTCGGCATCGGGGTCGTTGATACGCTGGTCAACCGTCACATCGACCCCGCCCACCGTGTCGACAAGGCCAATTAGGCTATCGAAATCGACCTCGGCGTAATGCGAGATGTTCACGCCGAGAAGCTCGCTCGCCTCCTTGATGGCAAGTGCAGCTCCGCCGTAGGAATACGCGGCATTGAACTTGCAGTAGCCGTAACCGTCGATGTTGATCATCGTGTCGCGGGGAATCGAGACGAGTGTCGCGGAATTGGTCGTCGGGTCCACGCGCACGACGATGTTCGTGTCGGAGCGGGCGCCCATGGACTCGTCGTCCGCACGGGCGTCCGAGCCGATAAGCATCATGTAGAAGGGCTCGTCGAAGCTCGTCGTCTTAACGAGCACGTCGTTGATCTCGTCGAGCTCGGTCGCGCTTTTCTGCCCCTTGGTGAGCGTATCGTTCACGCTGTTCACCCACAGGGCAGCCGCCGTACCCGCCCCAACGAACACCACGAGCACGGCAAGAACGACCGCAATCGCGATCTTCTTCCCGCGCGAGCCCTTTCGATTCTTCTTTTGATAGTTAGGATTCGAACGGGAGTATTGCGAGGTGGACGAGGGGTTGCCGCGCTGTGCCCCAGCAGGTTTGACGGCAGAGTACGCCCCTTGCGGGAAGCTTTGGGGCTCGCCGTGCGCCGCCCTCGCGCTGCGCGCCCGACCCTCACCGTGCGCCGCCCTCGCGCTGCGCGCTCCGTTTGCCTGGCTCGCGCCGTTTGTCGACTTCGACGTACGCGGCGTCTTTCCCTGGGAACTGGGCCCTCGATAGTACTGCGGCATTTCTTCTCCTTACATCCAGTCCCCAGATTTAACCTTCTATACGTTGAAGCCGGCAGCGTTCGCCATAATCTCAAACAGCTCGTCGAACGAGAGCTCGCAATCGATGCCCGACACGTCGCACACGGCCTGCACGGTAGCGACCGCCTGCGCAACGAGCATTCCGCCGCCGTCCGCGAACGTGCACCCTGCAGCCTTGGCACCCGCCGCGAAGGCGGTTTCCCCATGCGCGTAGACAACATCGAAGGCGTGCTGGCCCTCGTGGAAAAGCGATACGTCGAACGGCGCCAGATCGCCCTCGCGCATCCCGAGCGGCGTCGCATTGATGACGAGGTCGGCTGCGGCGATAGCCTGGGTCGACGTGGTGTAGCTGCCGAACTTGAACGTGGTCTCGTCGTAGGCGGTGAGGAAGCTTCGGTGCCCGTCGACGGCGGCCTGTAAGTCGACCGTCGCATGAGCGAGCGTGCCGAACTCATCCACATACCGGTCGAGAACCTCGCGTGCACGCTCCTTGTCGCGCGAGAGCAAAAGCACCTCGGAAGCGCCCGCGATTGCCGCAGCATGGAGGATGGCGAGCGCCGTGGGCCCCGTGCCGCATACGGCGACCTTCGCTCCGTCGAAGGAGAAGCCCGTCCGCTCGAGATACCCCACGCAGCCCCGACCGTCGGTGTTGAAGGCGATGAGCGCATCACCCTTCTTCACGAGGATGTTCGCACCGTGTGCAAGCTTCGCCGACGCCGCGCGCGCCGTGGCAGCCGCAAGCGCCTCGGGCTTGTACGGTGTCGTGATGTTTATGGAGAGGAAGTCGCGCGCCGCGAGAAACGCTTTCGCCTCGGCAGGCGTCTCGCAATCCATCAGGCGATACTCCCATGGGAAGCCCAGCTTCCCATAGACCGCGTTGTACATCACGGGCGACTTCGAGTGAGCCACCGGATGTCCGAGCACATAGAGCTTCTGCGGGATGTTGCGAACGTCGTTTTCCATAGCTAGATGCGCACCTCTTCTCCCCGCTCGCATGCGACGGGGGCCTCTGGCTGAGCATCGCCCATAAGCACTCGCTCGAAGTGGCGCAGGAACAGCGTATGAGGCAGGTCCTGCTCAACGAGCGGCTGAATAAGGTACGCCTTGATTCCCACCGTATGGGCACCGAGCACGTCGGTCATAAGCTGGTCACCGATTGCGACCGTGTTCTTGCGCTTCGCCCCGATCTTGCGCATCGCGGTGAAATACGCGGGAGGGCACGGCTTCATAGCCTTGGCAACGATGGGAAGCTCCACCTCGTCAGCGAAGTCGTACACCACCTTGTGCCAGTTGTTGGACAGCAAACAGATCGCCACACCCGCCTCGCGCGCGCAGCCGAGCCACACGCGAGCATCGCGCGGAATCACCTGCGTGTCGCGGGGGACGAAGGTGTTATCGATGTCGAGCAGCACGTTTTCAAACCCGCATCCAAGGATGTCCTTCTCGATAGAGATCTGGGAAAGACGGGAGAAATATCGATCGGGTTTGAAATATGCCATGGACTTCCTTTGCGTGAACTGCCGCAACAGCGCCTACGAGTGAGCGGCGACGGTCGCCTGGTGCTCGTCGTAGGTCTTGTCGAAGAAATAGTCAATCGTGCCCTGGTCGTTCGGCCAGAACGAGAAGAAGTAGTAGTCGTCAAAATCGGATGCTGGATTGCATGCCGCCTGAAGACTACCAATGCTCGGGGAGCAGATGGGCGTCGGGGGCAGACCGGCATGGCGGCGCGTGTTGTAGGCGCTGTCTGTGGTCCAATCGTAGTTGTCGGGATCGCCGCCGATCTCGTAGGCGGTCGTGGCGTCCGAGCCCAGAAGGCCGTACGTCGGCGCACCGGTGTTCAGCAAACGGTTGTAGAAGACCGCCGACACCTTCGCACGGATATCGGCATCGTCGCTCGCTTCCTTCTCGATAATTGAAGCGAGGATGAGCGTCTGGTACGAGTTGAAGTTCTTGCTGGTGGGATACGAATAATCGAGCGTCGCCACCTCGGTCTGGTACTGCGAGAGCATCGCGCGGATGAGCGAGTCTGCCGTGTCGGTTGAGCTCACCGCATATGTTTTCGGGAAAAGAAAGCCCTCGAGCGAGCTCGTGCCCGCATCCTTCAAGAAGGGGAAGTCGCTCGCATACACGCTCGCGTTAGACGCCTGCGCCTTGAAGTCGTCGGCAGAGATGCGGCCATTCGTGGCATCGCTTACGCGATCGGCGATATTCGCCAAGGTAAGGCCTTCGGGGATGGTAACCGAAGGGCCCGACAAGCCAGGGCCCGCAGAGAGCGTCTTCGCGAGGTCCTCAAGCGACATGCCACCTGTCAGCGTGTACGTGCCCGGTTGCAGTGAACCATCGAGGCCGAGATCGGAGACCTTCTTCGTGAAGTCGCCCGCAGACGAGACAAGACCCGCCTGCTGTAGCGATTGCGCGATGGAAGACGTCGACTCGCCATCGGTGACCTCGACGGTGACCTGCTGGCCGTCAGCGACGAGGTTGCCAGACGTGCAACCGCGAACAAGCGTGGACACGCCGAGGATGAGAAGCAGCGCCACGACAACGATGACCGCGATGAAAGCAATCATCGGCCCCTTCGAACGCTTCGGTTGCAGCGCGCTCGTGTCGTAGGTACGAAACTGGCGATCGCCCATGGAATGCGCAACGCGCGCCCGATGATTCGGACGCGAAGAATAGGTGATTTGGCGTTTGAATGGAGCCATCGGTTACCTTTCGAGATTGCGAGCAGCCCGTTCGTCGAGCCATGCCTGCAGAAACAGACTTGCCGCTATCATATCCACTTTGCCTCGCATGTCCTTCTCGCTTAGGCCCTTTTCACGCAAACTGCGCTTGGCCTCGCGCGAGCTAAGGCGCTCATCTGCGAATTCATGGGGAATGCCACAGTTTTTGGAGATGGCGTCGGCCACCTTGCGAATGCGCTTCGCCTGCGGGCCTTCTTCGCCTGCAAGCGTTTTGGGAAGCCCGCACAAAAGCAGCTCGGGCTCCCAGTCCTCGAGCACGCGCTTGAACGGCTTCGCGTTGTCCGTCACTTCCCGAGCAGGAAGAACGCAAACGGGGGAAGCCACGCGCTCGCCGGGATCGCACACGGCAACCCCTACGCGGACTTCCCCGATATCGAGAGCAAGTATACGCACAGCTTAGAGCAACATCTTTCTGGCCGACTCGAGCGCGGCGTCGATGCCGGACACGTCCTTGCCGCCCGCCTGGGCCATCGTGGGCTTTCCGCCGCCGCCGCCCTTGACGCACGGGGCGATTTCCTTGATCACCGCACCGGCATTGAAGCCAGCGGCCACAGCCTCGTCAGTGCCTGCGGCCAGAAGCGTAGCCTTTCCGTCGTTGTCAGCGACGAGCACGACAGCGCCCGGCGTCTCCATGCGCGCGCGAACGACGTCCCACATGTTGCGCATCGCGCCCGGCTGGGCGATCTTCACGCGGCTGATGATGACGGGATAGCCGCCCTGCGCCTGCTTCGCAGCCGAAAGAAGCATGTTCACGCCGTCGTCGGAGATGGCGGTCTTCGCAGCCTTGCGGGTCTTCTGGAATTCCTTCAGCGCCTTCATGTTGGCGGCCGTGCGCTCGGAGACGTCGAACAGCGGAACGCGCAGCTCAGCAGCAGTTTCCTTCAGCTCTGCCTCGACCTTGTTCACGTACTCGAGGGCGCCGAAACTCGTCACCGCCTCGATACGGCGCAGGTTCGCGCCGACACCGGTCTCGGAGGTGATCTTCACCAGGCCGATCTCGGCGGTGTTGGCCACATGACAGCCGCCGCACAGCTCGCGGGAGAACTCGCCGCACTCGACGACGCGCACGACGTCGCCGTACTTCTCGCCGAAGAGCGCCGTCACGCCGGATTCGCGAGCAGCGTCGAGCGAGGTCTCGTAGATATTGGTGGAGACGGCGGACATGATTTCCTCGTTCGCGACGCGCTCGACCTCGGCCAGCTGCTCGGGCGTGGTGGCCTCGAAGTGCGTGAAGTCGAAGCGAAGGCGGTCGGGGCCGACGTAGGAACCTGCCTGTTTCACGTGGTCGCCCAGCACACGGCGCAGTGCTGCATGCAGGATGTGCGTCGCGGTGTGGTTGCGAGTGATGCGGGCGCGGCGCGCACCGTCGACCGCCGCGGTAACCTCATCGCCTACGGCAATGGTACCGGACACGACCTTCGCTTTGTGGCACACAAGACCCTTCTCGGGCGCCTTCGTGTCAAGCACGTCGGCTTCGGCGCCAGCGCTGCGAAGCGTGCCGGTATCGCCGACCTCGCCGCCCATCTCAGCGTAGAAGGTAGTCGTGTCAAGCACGATTTCGCCTTCTTCACCTGCGGAAAGCTTATCAGCGCGCTCACCGTTAGCGATGATGGCGACCACCTTCGCCGCGCATTCCAGCTCGCTGTAGCCCACGAACTCCGTGGCACCGACTTCCTTCAGCACGTCGGCATGGATACCGCCGTAGGTGCTCCAAGCCGCCTCGGCGTCCTTCGTGTTGGCGGCGCGGGCGCGCTCGCGCTGCTCGTCCATGCAGCGCTCGAAGCCCTCCATATCGACCTTCACGTTGCGATCGGCGCACATCTCCTCGGTCACCTCGACGGGGAAGCCGTAGGTGTCGTGCAGGGTGAAAGCCTCCTCGCCCGAAAGCGTGTCGCCTTCGAGCTTGTCGAGTGCTTCCGCGAGAAAGACCTGGCCCTGGCGCAGCGTGGCGCCGAAACGCTCCTCCTCGGAAAGGATCACGCGGCGGATGAGCTCGCGGTTTTCCACGACCTCGGGATATACCGAGCCCATGAGCTCCACGATCTCGTCGACGTAGTCGTTCAAGAACGGCCCCTCGATGCCAATCATGTGCGCCTTCTGGATGGCACGGCGGAGTAGGCGGCGCAGCACGTAGCCACGGCCCTCGTTGGAGGGCAGGATGCCGTCAGCGATCATGAACGTAACCGAGCGGCTGTGATCGGCGATGATGCGCAGCGACTTGTCGACTTCCGCGTCCTGCTTGTAGGTCTTGCCCGAAAGGCGCTCGCCCACACCGACGAGGCTTCGGAGCACGTCGGTATCGTAGTTGTTGGTGACGCCCTGCATGATGGCGGCGATGCGCTCAAGGCCCATACCCGTGTCGATGTTTTTGGTGAGCAGCGGGGCGAGCGTGCCGTCTTCCTGTCCGTCGAACTGGGTGAACACGCAGTTCCAGAACTCGAGGTAGCGGTCGCAATCGCAGCCGGGCTTGCAGTCGGGGCTGCCGCAACCGACTTCGGGACCCTGGTCGAAGTAAATCTCGGAGCAGGGGCCGCAGGGGCCGGTGGGACCGGCACGCCAAAAGTTATCGTCTTCGCCGAGGCGCGAGATATGGTCCTCGGGAACGCCGAGCGACTTCCAGATCTCGATCGTCTCATCGTCGTCCTCGAACACCGTGAAGTAGAGCTTTTCCGCCGGCAGGCCGAGCACCTCGGTGGAGAACTCGAAGGCCCAGGCGCACATCTCGTTCTTGAAGTACTTGCCGAAGCTAAAGTTGCCCATCATCTCGAAGAACGACAGGTGACGCGCGTCACCGATGTTGTCGATGTCGTTGGTGCGCACGCACTTCTGCGCGGTCGTGGTGCCGATGTAGGCCGGGTCGAGCTCCTTCTGGTGAAGGAAGTAGGGCTTGAACTGCACCATACCGGCGCTCGTCAAAAGCAGCGACGGATCGTCGGGGATGAGCGAGGAGGACGGCATGCGCTTGCATCCCTTCTCCTCGAAGAAGGCGAGGTACTTCTCGCGGATTTCTGCGGTGGTCATGTACTTCATGGTGGTTGTTCTTCCCTTATCACTCAAGAACGCCCCGCAGGAATGCGAAAGCGTTCGTTTCCACGTTGTCAACAGCGCGAAACGCCGTTATTTCTTTTCTTCCTTTCCGCGCAGGCGCTCCCTGATTTTGCGCCTGTTCTCGGCATTTTCGGCGCGTTTCTTCTCGGCACGCTCGAATTCCGCCGATCCGTCGGGGTGCGGGGACGTAGCATCGGCGATAGGATTCGGCGCGTCGCCGTCTTCGCCCGACGAGGGAGTGCCCAAGAAGAACACGCCGTCCTTTGAGACGAGGCGTCGACCCGTTCGCTTCTCGAAATAATACACGAAAACGGATTTCGCGACGGCAACAGCGGGAATAGATGCCAGCATGCCCACAAGCGAGCCGGGAAGCCCACCCATCGCACCGCCGAGCGCCGAGCCCGCCATGAGGGCGATGAGCGTGAGCGCCGGATGGATGTCGACCGAGTCGGACATGATTTTCGGCGAGATGAACGTGTAGACGAACTGCTGGATCACGATGGTGCCGAGAATGGCAACGACAGCGACGAGCGGGCTTACGAAGATGCCGACGATCGCAGCGAGACCGCCGCCCAGCCAGGGGCCGATGATCGGGATGATGTTTAAGATGCCCGTGATGCCGCCCAAGGCCATCGAGTTGGGAATGCCGAGCACGGCAAAGAGGATTCCGCAAGCCACGCCAATGATTGCGCACTGCAGAAGCGTACCCTTGATGTAGCCGCCCATCACGCGCGTGAACGTGATGTGAAGCATCTCGAGGTCCTCGGCGTGCGCGTCGCCCACAAGGCGCTTGCATTCGCGCCCGAGCTGAGGCAGTTGCATGAGGATCCAGAAGGCGACCACGAGGGCGAAGCCGATGGCCATAAACGCGTTGGCGAGCCCCGTGCCGAACGCGATGGCGCCCGAAGCGCTGTTCTTCGCGAAGTCGCCCGCCCAATCCATGGCGGAGGCCTGCACGTCGGTGACGAACGCGCGGACCGATTCATCCTCAAGCATGTAGGCATAGCGCGCGTACATGTCGTTCGCCCAGTCGGAGATGCCCTGCACATAGACGGGGACGTTCTCGATCAAGTTCGCGAACTGGGTGTTCATGCCGACGCCAGGCGAGAACAAAAGGAATGCCACGAGCGCCAGCACCGCGAACATGATCACGTAGCCGATGGCCGTGCCCACCGTTCGGTTGATGCCGATCTCCTCGAGCTTGTTCACTGTGCCGCGCAGGACGAACACGATGATAGTCGTCCAGATGACGATGGCGACAGGCACCGAGAGAATGTTCAATAGCTGCACAACGACCCAGGTGAGCGCGATGGCACCCACGATAGTCCAGACATTGAGGAAACGTCTACGAGCTTTATCGGTCTTGCTCGATTGGTTGTTCTGCGCCGTGTCGCTCAAAACTTATTCCTCCGAAGACGCCGTTTTGTTGGCATCAGATGAGGCGGTGGCGCCCGTTTCCGGGGCATAGGTGAAGTATTTGCCCTCGTCGGAAGAGGCGGGCTCGACTATGGGCGCGGGCTCAGGTTGCGCGGCGGGCTTGGCTGCGGGGGTCACGGCAGAAGCGGAAACCTCCTCGTTAGACGCCTTGCCGGCGACTCGGCCTTTACCGGCCGCAACTGCGGCAGCTGCGGCATCGGCGGTCGCATCGACAAAGTCGCTGACGGGATTAGGCTCATCAGGCGCGCCCTGCCCTAAGGCAACAGACTCGTCGGACGCCTTTTTCGGCGTGAACTTCCGGCGGACCTTCTTGGTGACGGAGTTGACGAGCTCGAGGGGCGCATTGGCCACCGTATCGACCGCGTTCACGGCGCTCGATGCCGAGCTGGTGATTTCCCCCACGTCCTCGAGAATCTGATCGAGGCGCATGACCTCCAAATTCGCGGCATCGACCGTGAGGGACACGCGATCGACCAGGGGATCGATCTTGTCGCACACGGGTTCAAGCGATGCCGTAATTTTCTCCACGTGCTCGAGCGTGGGCTCAAGTTGCTTCTGCACGCTCGTCACCGTTTCGCGAGTCTTGCGAACCGTCATGACAAGCTCGATGACAAACCACACCAAAACGATGCCGACCAGCACATATATCACCGGCAAAGCAACGTTTATCACGCTGAAGAAATCCATCCGCGCCTCCTTCGTTTCGAAGCCTTAACTATAACACTTCACCCGTTCCATCAGGCTCTTTCCGCGGCGTTTTCACCTGCTGTTCATAGGCTTCGCCGACGGGGTTGATTCGCAAGTTCATCCGAACACTTCAATTTCGTTCTCGAACTCAGCCGGACACGTCCGATTACCGGCAAGTTGATGGATCGCCACGGCGAGAACGCAATCCTCTACATCTCGATTGCATGCAACGCGCTTGCGTCTTCCGCGGTCGCAAGCGCGGTTAGATCCTCAAAAGCCAAAAAGCCTGAACGATGAATCGTTCAGGCTTTTCCCTATATCACCCAATTCGCCGTACCCGTGCCGGTAGCCTGCCGCCTGGCTTGCGAGCGTCAGCGCTTTGTGCGCCGCCACAGCGCATACGAGCTCCCCAGCTCGCCATGCAGCAGCTCGATGCGCACGTCGAAGGCGTCTTCGACAGCTGCGAGTACCTCGGCCTCGTGTGGCGCCCCTTGCGCCAGCAACTTTCCGGCGCGCATGACGCAGACCTCGTCGGAGTACTTGAGCGCCAGGTTGATGTCGTGGATCACCGCGACGACGGTCTTGCCGTGCTCCTCTTTGAGCGAGCGCATCAGCTCCATCACCTCGTAGCACGCCGACACGTCGAGAAACGAGGTCGGCTCGTCGAAGAGCACCACGGGCGCATCCTGCGCCAGGACCATGGCGATGAAGGCACGCTGACGCTGCCCGCCGGAGAGCTCGGCCACGGGGTGCTCGGCGAGCTCTGCAAGCCCGCATGTCGCAAGCGCCCGGTCAACCGCCTCGCAATCCGCTGCGTCCATCGTCGCGAACATCCCATGGTGCGGAAACCTCCCGCACTCCACAAGCCGCCGCACGCTCATGGGCGGTGCCGTGTGCTCCTGCGCCAGCAAGCTCAGCAGCCGTGCGCGCTCTTTGGAGGAAAGCGCGCTGGCATCGTGCCCCAGCACGCGGATGCTGCCCTCCCAGGGCTTGCAGATGCCGCTTGCCAACTTGAGCAGCGACGACTTGCCGCAGCCGTTGGGGCCGATGATGCTCGTCACCTTGCCTTGCGCGAGCTCGAGGTCCAGCCCGCAGAACAAGGCGCGCTCGCCGTAGCCAAAGCTGACGTCGCTCAGCTGCACGCTAGCCATTGAGGCCTCCCTTCCCACGGCGCAAGATCAGGTAGACGAAGAACGGCCCGCCCAGCAGGGACAAGACGATGCCGACGGGGATCTCGTACGGGGCGAACATGGTGCGGGCGAGCAGGTCGCACAGGCACACCAGCAGCCCACCCAGCAGCGGCGCCATCGCGAGAACACGGCGATTGTCGTGGCCCACCAGAGCACGGACCGCGTGCGGGACGATGAGCCCCACGAATCCGACGAGGCCCGCAAAGCTCACCGCACAACCCGCGAGGGCAGCGGCGGACACCAGCGCGGTAAGGCGCGTGCGGCGGACGTTGAGGCCCAGGGAGTGCGCCTGGTGCTCGCCCAGCGAGAGCAGGTTGAGCCGCGTGCCCTGCAACAGGCCGAGCACCAGCACCACGCAGATCGCGCAGCCGGGGACGATGACCTCGCTCAGTTTGACGCCGGACAGCCCGCCGACCAGAAAGCCCGAGGCGCCCACGTAGGCGTCCGGGTTCACGATGAGGATCGTGTTCATGCCGGCGGTGAAGATCGCCGTGAACGCCATGCCGGCGAGCACGACGGTGAGGCGCGACGAGCCCCCAAGGCCCGCCACGGCAAAGATGAGCCCTGCCACGCACAACGCGCCGAGGAAGGCCGCCACGGGAGCGAGCCCAAAGGCGTTGGGGAAGGCGCACGCCGCCAGCAGCACGAAGAAACCCGAGCCCGCGTTCACGCCGATGACGTTTGGGCTGGCCAGGGGGTTGTCGAGTGCCGCCTGGATGAGCGCGCCCGCCTGCGCGAGCGCGGCGCCGGCCAGAAGCGCTGCGAGCACGCGCGGCAGGCGGATGTTCCAGATGACGTTTGCCGCCGTCTGCTCGGCAGGTGCGCCAAAGGCGAGGGCGAGCACGTCGGGCAGGCCGACGGAGGTCGAGCCGATGACGATGCCGAGCACCGCCGCGCATCCCAGCAGCGCTACTGCGGCAACCATGGCCACTGCGAATCGCCCGTCCGCCTGCAAGGCGCGCCCGCGCTTGCCGCGTGAGTTTGTCATCTGCATCTCCTTCAAGATCAGGCGCTACTTCTGCTCGCGCGGCGTCTCGTACAGGGCCTCGTACAGCTCTTCGTATGCGTCATCCCAGTTGTCATTGGGCTTGTAGAGGAACAGCTTGGGGTTGAGCGTGATGACGCGGCCCTCCTTGACGGCAGTCAGCTCCTTCCAAGCCGGGTTGGCCGTGGTCTGGTCCTTGAGCGCCTTTTGCGCAGCCTCGCTCGAGTCGCCCATAGGCAGCAGGAAAATGAAGTCGGGGTCGGCCTTGACCAGGGACTCCAAGCTGTAGTCGGACAGCAGGCTCTTGTCGGCGTCGGTGATGTTGCTCGCGCCCAGCTCGGCGAGCATGGCGCCCGTCTGCGTCGAGGACGCCTGGACGCGCGTGCCGCCGGAGTACGTGGTCAGCACCGCGACGCTGCCCGCGTTCTTGCCTTCGGCCTTCTTCTTGATGGTGTCGATGTCCTCGGCAACTTCCGTGCCGTTGTCCTTGTACGCCTCGGCGTCGCCGGTGATGTCGCAGCAGGTCTTGAGCATGCGCAGGTAGTCGTCGAAGGTGGTAACGTTGAAGTACGCCACGGGAATGCCCGCTGCCTGCAGTGCGTCCTTGAGGTCAGTCTGGGCGACGCCGCCGCCGCGACCGGAGCTTGCGCCGGTCAAGATCACGAAGTCCGGGTTGAGCGCGATGATGGACTCCGCATTGAGGGAAGAGAAGTCGCCGACCTTCTCCGCCTTTGACTCGATGTGGTAATCGGAAAACGCGTCGCTGGACGCGCCGACAAGGGTGCCGCCCGCCAGCTCCCAGATGTTCGCGAAGCTGCCCATGCCCGCGACGACGCGCTCATGCGTGCTCACGGTCACCTGGTTGCCCAAATCGTCCGTAAAGGTGTAGCCGGCCTGCTGGCTCGTCGCGCTCTGCTGTGCGCCGTCGTTGCCGGAGTTGCTGCCAGAGCAGCCGATCATCGCGCTGCCGCTTGCCGCCAGCGCCAGGGCGCACGCACACGCGCATGCCTTCGTTGCAATCCTCTTCATGTGGTTCTCCTCATCTGATGTGGGCGGCCGATCATGCGGCCGTCGCATCCGTCGCATTTGCTGTCAGCCCCTGCCCCTGTCATCGCAGCGGCAGGGGCAGGGGACGGCCGTCGGGCTCTCGCCTAGGCGCCCTTGCAGCCGAGTTTCTGCCCGTAGGCGCAGTAGTCGTCCTGAGCCATGTAGTCGCCGTCGTGGTAGTACGCCGCGCGCGCCCTGCAGCCGCCGCAATGCTCCTTGTGGTCGCACTCGCCGCAGTTGCCGCCATAAGCCTGCGTGCGCAGGCGCTCGAACACGGGGCTCGTCGCCCAGATCTCGTCGAAGGGCTGCTCGCGCACGTCGCCGGCGTCCTCGGTCATGTACGCGCACGGGCGCACGATGCCCTCGCTGCCGACGACGCAGTAGGTGAGACCGGCTAGGCAGCCGCGCGTGTAGCGGGTGGGGATGCCGAGCTGGTCGGCGACGCGCGTGAACTGCGGCGCGCAGGTGGGCTTGACGTCGATGTCGACCTCTGCGGCCTTGCGCATGATGTCTTGGAGCAGCGCCTCGTTCTCCAGCACCTTGAGGCTCGTCTCCTCGATGTACTTGCCGCGCCCCACGGGGATGAGGAAGAAGATCGAGTGGTTGACCGCGCCGATGCTCTGCGCGAAGTCCGTGATGTCGCAGACCTCGTCGCGGTTCCAGTCGACCACGGTGGTGTGGATCTGGAAGTCGAGGCCCGCGCGCTTGCATGCCTCGATGCCCGCGAGGGTGTCGGCGTGGGCGCCTGCGACGCCGCGGAAGGCGTCGTGCTTTGCCGCGTCGAGGCTGTCGATGCTGATGCCCATGGAGCACGCGCCGGCTTCCTTGAGCTTTCGCGCGACCTCGTCGGTGATCAGCGTGCCGTTGCTGCCGAACACGGGGCGCAGGCCTTGAGCTGCAGCGTGCGCCACGAGCTCGAAGATGTCGTCGCGCATAAGGGGCTCGCCGCCGCTGAAGATCATGATCTTGAAGCCGGCGCGCGCGATCTGCTCGATCATCGCCTTGCCCTCGGCCGTCGTCAGCTCGCGACTGTCACACTCCGCCGCGTCCTGGTAGCAGTGCTCGCACTTGAGGTTGCACCTGTTGGTTGTCATCCACGATACGATCATCGTCTCTCCTCTCTCGTAACCGATTGAGGATGCTAACGGGCGACGTTGCGTCATGGGCAAGCGCTGTGCGAGAAAAAGTTGGCGAGTGACGGGATTTGCCGATTAAAGCGTTGAGCTGGGCGAATGACGGTCGATGCAAAGCAACACTCGGCCCAAGTGGGACGGGTGCCGGCACGGGATGGCTGTGGTTGTTACGGCTTGGCGCCCCCTAACCGCGCAGCGCCTCGAGCGCGTCTTTGAGGAAGCTGAGCGTCCTACGCTGGATGCCCGCGTAGAAGTCGCGGCCGTACTGCTTGGGGCCTTGCGCGCGCTGGTTGGCGAGGCGCTTGAGGCCGGCGAGCGCGCCGGACATGCCGCCGAGGCGCTCGAAGCGCAAGGCGAGCTCCCGGCCGCGCTCGTCGCCGGGCTGCACGCCGTCGTGCATGGCCTCGATGGTGTCGCCCATGAGCTGGTGCCAGCGGCTGACCTCCTCGTGGGTGAGCTCCGGGACGCTGCTCTCGTCGCAGCCCTCGCCGTTGATGGCCAGCCACAGCACGTCCTCGCGGTTCTGCATGTCGCTGATGGCCTGGGCAAAGTCGCTCCAGCGCACGTGCTCGCTTGCAGCGAGGTGCTCTCGGAGGCTGTTGACGGTGCTGATGTTGCGCAGGACCTCGACGCTCTCGCGCTCGAGCTCGTGCATGCGGTGCTCGAGCGCACCGGAGAGCTCTTGGCGGTCGTCAAGCGCCTCCGCCTTCTTGATCTGCGCGAGCGAGAAGCCGAGGTACTTGAGGGTGAGGATGCGATAGAGGCGCTCCTCGTCGTCGCGGGAGTACAGGCGCTGGTTCTGCTCGCTTTTGGAGCTGGGGTGGAGCAGGCCCTTTTGGTCGTAGTACTGGATGGTGCGCACGGTCACGCCCACGCGGCGGGCGAGCTCGCCAACTGTCATCAGGTCGTCTTCATTTGCAGGCATGCCGCATCCTTCTCGCACGTGTGATCATCGGATAATCCAACACCCTATTATCGCGCGTGACGCTACGTCACCGTCAAGCGCGCGGGCGGTGATTGCCGCCGCCTTGCTGCAATCAGATGATGCCGGCTTCGCCGGCGGGGGCAGAGGCGTCTGCCGGATGTGCCGTTTGGGAGGAGACGCCCGAAAGCGCCTTGTCCTCGGAGGAGGGCTTCCTTTCAGCAGAAGCAGCAGTCGCGTTGCGCTTCGACCCTCGCGAGGAATTGCCTGCCACGGCACGGCTTTCCGCCGTGCGGCCGAGCACCGCCGCGCGGTCGCGGGCGGCGGCATCCGCGCGGTAAGCTTCCCAACCCCGCTCGCTCGGATGATAGAAGCAGCCGCGCTCCAAGCCATCGGGAAGGTAGCGCTGCTCGACCCATCCTTCGGGGTAGTCGTGGGGATATTTGTAGGTTCCGTAGTTTTCGGATCCCGGACGATGCCTATCGCGCAGGTAGTCAGGAACCTTGCGCGCAGGCCCATGCCGCACCTCGGCGAGCGCCGCATCGATTCCCGCCTCCGCGGCGTTGCTTTTCGGAGCAAGCGCTAGGTATATCGCCGCCTGTGCCAGGTTAATGCGGCATTCCGGGTAGCCGATGACCTCGGCGGACTTGAACGCGGCTTCTGCTATGAGGAACGCTTGCGGGTCGGCGTTGCCCACGTCCTCCGACGCTTGAATCATCATGCGGCGCGCAATGAACTTCGGGTCTTCCCCACCGTCAATCATGCGCGCGAGCCAATAGAGCGCAGCATCAGGGTCGCTCCCGCGCATCGATTTAATGAACGCGGAGATGACGTCGTAGTGCATGTCTTTGTTCTTGTCATAGGCGAGCGCGCGGTGAGGCGTTGCGCGGCGCACGACATCGACGCTGATGAGAACAGGCTTTTGGGGAGTGCCGGGCGCCACCATCTGCGAGGCGAGCTCGAGCGTGGTAAGCGAGGCGCGCCCATCGCCCCCGGCGAGCAGCACAATTGCGGAAAGGGCGTCGTCGGCAAGCGCATAGCGCCCGGCAAGCCCGCGCTCGTCGGCCAGCGCACGACGAACGAGCTGCGCGATTTCCCCATCGGTGAGCGAGTGAAGCTCAACCACGCGGGAACGGCTGATGAGTGCTGAGTTCACTTCGAAGAACGGGTTCTCCGTGGTGGCTCCCACCAGCACGAGCACGCGGTTTTCGACCGCATGGAGCAGCGCGTCTTGCTGGCTGCGGTTGAAGCGATGGATCTCGTCGACGAACAGGATGGTTCGAAGGCCCTGCATCGTCAGGCGCTTTTCCGCAGCGCTGATCTCGCGGCGCAGGTCGGACACGGTGCCGCCGATGGCGGAGACTTCCACAAAGGTGGCTTTCGTGTGCTCGGCGATGACGTGCGCGAGCGAGGTCTTCCCCGTGCCCGCGGGCCCAAAGAGGATGACCGAGCTTAAGCTGTCTCCCTCGATAGCGCTGCGCAACCAGCTGCCGGGACCGACCGCGTCGATCTGCCCCACGACCTCGTCGAGCGTGCGCGGGCGCATGCGCACTGCAAGAGGCGCCACTTCTGCGCGATGCTCGTTTTCCATTGCTGTGAATAAGGTTTCCATGGCGCGTATCATACCATGCGAACGTTTGTTTGCCCAGAGGCGAAGGAGGAGAAAAGAAATGGCCCGACGGAAAGGGAGGTCCGGCGGGCCCAAGGAGGGGATTAGACGGTCGGGGTTAGGACCGCCTGCTGCTTTCGAAAGAAGGCAACTGCAGGATTCTCGAAGGAAGGGGGAACCTTCTCACCTGCTGCTTGCAGTATAACAACCACCCTTGAATCCCTTATGTTCGACACGTGGGCATCTTATGAATCAACCAGGGCTTTTGTTACGAGTTCGTTTCTTTGGCAGCGGCGAGGGAGCGACTTCTAAACAGCAGCGCTAGCATGTTGGCAACCAAGCAATCGCTTCCACATACCCCAGGCACCTACGGGCAGCAACAATACAATCCAGCAGAAGGCACGAGCGGCCTTCTACTTCAACTGGGCGGACGACACCCCCTTCGTTGGCGATCTTGCCAACACGCCCAATACGCGTAAGACCCACACGAAGCGAGCACAGTGGTCAGCGAATTGACGCTTGCGAGCGACTTTCCCCTCCTCACTCGAATTCTTCCCGAGATGATGAAAACCACCCGATTTCTGGCAGGTCTCCCCCTCGAAAAGGTCATCCTCGCGAAAAGATGCCACTATCCCCAACCAATGCCGCCGCAGACACATCCCCCAGCCAAGACCACCGAGGAATCGCGCTGCGCGTCCAGTCGCCGGGCGTCTTCTTGCGGCTTCGCCCCCAACCAACAAAAAAGCGCAGGTCGCCTGATCAGCCTGCGCTTTCGTTCTTGAGTTTCGCGAACGCTTTCCTTGCCTTATTTGCCTGGGGAAGCTCCCACACCACCTCTGGCGCCGTCCGCACGTGCGAACGCTTATTTGGGAAAGCCCGTCCACCCCGGTCAGGAAGCCCATCTCGCTCGAGAAGGTCGCCCGCGCCCGCGGACGCTTGCCCGCGCCCGTAGACGCACCCCACCAGGGAGGCTATCGCCGCCCGTGAATGCTTACCCTTGCTTGCGCTCGAAGAGCACGTTGTTGGTGTGCAGCCAGCTCTCGACCGTGCCAGTGTCAAAGCCATCTTCGGGGTCGACCACGAGCGCGTACATCTCTTCCTCGCGCAGCACCTCGTCGAGCGCGTCGGTCAGCTGAATCTCGCCACCCACGCCAGGCTTCACGTCGGCCAGAAGCTCCATGACGCGCGGGCTCAGCAGGTAGCGCCCGAACACGGCCAGGTTCGACGGCGCGTCCTCGAGTGCCGGCTTCTCCACGAGCGAATCGACTTTCCACACATCATCGGAAAGTTTCTCGCCGGCGATGATCCCGAAGCGATGCACCTGGTCATCGGGCACGGGCATGACCGCGATCACGCTCGCCCCGCCGTGCTCGTCCGACACCTTCTGCATCGCGGGAAGCATCTGGTTGTCGGGCACGATCACGTCGCCTAGAAGCACGTAGAACGGCTCGCCCGCCGTCTTCTCGTGCGCGCACCAGATGGCATGCCCCAGCCCGAGCGGCTCCTCCTGGTACACGTAGCTCACGTTGTAGTTGCCCACGCGCTCCACCTCGTCGGCGTAAGCATCCTTGCCGCGCGCGCGCAGCGTGGAGACCAGGTCGGGGTCGGGCGTGAAGTGGTCCTCGATCGCCTTCTTGGAGCGGCTGTTCACGATGACGACCTCGTCGGCCTTCGACGCCAAGCCCTCCTCCACCACGTACTGGATGACGGGACGGTCGACCACGAGCAGCATCTCTTTCGGCTGCGCCTTCGTGGCGGGAAGGAAGCGCGTGCCCAAACCGGCAGCGGGAATAAGTGCCTTCATAGGAAACCTTTCTTCGCGAGGCAACATACAAGGAAAGCGCCCGCTCGGCGCTTTCCGAAAACTCACGGGACAGATTGTAGCACGGGGCAATTGCGCTGCCCGCGACGTCGGCAAACGCGACCCGAAGGTCACAAAGCCCAAACGTGAACCGACCCGCTTCCCCACCTCAAAGGAAGGGAACCGGGCTGGGAATTAGCCAAAGCAGCTGTCAGCGGATTACCGCCGGGCCGCTACTGGGCCGCCAGCCGGCCGACTGGTTGTCAGCAAGTCGCGGCCGGGCCGCGGCCCCACCAGCCAGCTGGCCAGCGGGTTGCGGGCCTCGCCAGCCGGCAGAGTCCCTCGCCACTAGCCCGCCAGCCAGCTTCTTCTAGCCCCTCATCGCTTCGACATTCAGGATGATCTTCGCCATCTGGGCGCGGCTTGCACTGTCGTGCGGGCAAAGCGACCTGGTACCGTCGAGATTATCGGCGCCCGAGATCACGCCGTTGGCAAGCGCCCATTTAATCGAGCTCATCGCGAAACTGGAAACATCAGCCCAGTCGGTGATCCCCTCCTCGCTCGAATCGGCGTCGGCCCCGGCAATGCCGCAGCTCTTGGCATAGCGCATCATGACGCAAGCAAGTTCTTCGCGCGTAATCTCACGGTTGGGCTGCATCTCGCCCTTACCATCGACGCCCGGGACGAGCAGCGTATCGCCCAGCACGAGGTTCGCCACCGGAATGACCGGCTGACCCATGCGCGCATAACCCGCGGCAAGTCCGACGAATTTCGCTGAGCTCATGTCAATCTTGCCCTCGGAGGGATCTGGTTCGACCTCGTTCGACTTCACCTTAAACGTCTTCTCGACGGTACCACGATAATCACCCATGCCGGTGAGCACCACGCAACCCGTGCCGGGGCCGTCGCCGCCCTCCACGACGTAGGTATAGTCAGTGCCCTCAGTCAGCTTCACGCGGCCCTCGTAATAGAGACATTCAAATCGCCGAAAACCCACGTTATCGATCTCTGGGATACCGACTGGGACACCATTGCTAGCAAAATACCTGGTCATGATTATTCCATTTGAGAGCATGAGCCAAAACGAGAATGCACAACTCGCTCGTTTGACCACGAACTTGCCTCTCTGCTCCCGAAAGACCCCTGGAGGGGTAGCGTCCCGATTTACGGTGCATCGAGGGCCATCGCTGGAAGGTCGCGTCCCGGTCCGCGGCGTATCGAGGGCCATCGCCGGAGCCCTTCCCCCGCTGCCTCGCCGAAACTTTTTGAGGCGCGGCGATGAGAATGCCTTCTTCTTCGGAATCGGCTCGTCGTGGACAAAAAATCATCGATATGTGAGGAGTTAGTTTTGGAAAACTTGACTTCGAGAAAACTGACCTGGGCAAACGAGAAGCCTCGCAGAGCCAACCTCCCTCGTCGCCCTTTCCAGACTCACATATCGACGATTTCTGTCCACGATACGGAGTTTTCAGCAAAGAAGGGAGGACCTGTCGCATTTCGCCCCGCTAAGCGACAGCATCACGAGCGGCATTTCACGATTGGAAAACGCTCCCGCCAAAAACTTCACGCGTCGCATAATGCGTACAGAGGGAAGAGGAGAAGCCTGCGAAGAGTCGGCTTTCCGATGGCAGGGCAATTGAAAAGTAAGGCCGCACTAGAGAATGCGCGTCTTGCCCTGTAGGCCGCTTGGTCTCAGATGGAGCAAGAAAAAAGCAGGCCGGAATTGCTTCCGACCTGCCTAAGTTCCCATGGTGGAGATGAAGGGATTCGAACCCTCGGCCCCCACGTTGCGAACGTGATGCTCTCCCAGCTGAGCTACATCCCCACGGGTTTTGCGCTCTTGGCGCGTCGATAAATAATGACGGATGTTGCGCAGATTGTCAAATCAAATCCCGAGATGCTCAAATCGTCCACACAATACCGCAGCCGAAGGGCAAGCGGGCAGCAACCATCGCCCCAAAAACAAGTATGCCCCGAACGAGTCGGGGCATACCTCCTTGTACCATGCGGCTGGGTTTAGGAGAGAACTTTTTCCTCGAGGACGACTTCAGTCTTCTCGGGAATAGCGTTGGGGTTTTCGATCTCGAACGGCTCGAACAGCGGCTCACCGTTCTGGGACAGCTCGACCATGCCCGTCAGGACATCGACATACTGGTAAGACTGACGCGCCGTGCGACCGCGCTTGCGATCGACTTCCATGATGAACAGCTGCGGATGAACCTGGGTGAGAACGCCTTCGCTTTCAACGATCTTGGAGCGCCCCATATTCGCGCGCACCTTCAGGCGCTGACCCACGAAATCATGCAGCGTGTCATGAATGGAGTCGACGATTTTTGCTTGCTGTGCTAAATCCATGCTGGCTCTTTCTCCCGCATATATAGTTATCTCGATTGCGCATTATATCACGGACGTCAATTTTCATGCGAAATCTCGCGATAAACGGTACAAAAACCGCTATAATGGGTTAGATTCCCTTCGTAAATACGCCTTCCCCAGCGCAATGAACTCGTCGAGCGAGAGCGTCTCACCACGTCGTTTCGCATCAATTCCGCACTCATCGAGCAAATCGGGAATGCACCCGATGAAAGCCTTGCCGGCATTTCCCCTGCTCGCAAAATACGTCTTGAACGAATTGGAAATGGTCTTGCGGCGACTCGCGAAAGCGGCGTCGGCCATAGCGCACGTCGCCTTGAGAAGCGCGTCATCGAGCGGCTCGCCATCGACATCGTAAACGGGCCTGCGATTGAGGCGCAGAACCGACGAGTCGACGTGCGGCGGCGGAAAGAAGTTGTTGGGGCTCACCAGGAACCGCCCTGCCGGCTCGGCGTACAGGCGCAGCTTCACCGTGTAGGCACCATAGTTCTTCGAGCCCGGCTCGGCGCACATACGGTCGGCGACTTCCTTTTGAACCATCACCGTCGCGCTCTCGAGCTGGGAAAACTTCTGGAAGAAGTCGAGCACGAGCGTCGCTGCCACCGCATAGGGCAGGTTGGCCACGAACTTGTTGGGGAAAGAGCGGCGAGCACCATCCCCGGACCCAAGAGGGCGAGGGGCATACTTCGTGCTCAAACAGTCCTGCTTTGGCGAACAGTCCACTGGACTGTTCGCGTCGTGCGGAACTGCGCGCGAAGCACGCCCCTCGCCCTCGCCCGGGACAACACACTTCGCCAATGCAAGACGCACTTCTTCCTCGGTCAATTCGAGCGCGTCTTTCGAGATGAGGGCGAAGCGATCAGCCCACGGCTCGAGCGTGTCCTCAAGCACCGCGGGCAAATCGGCGTCGCGCTCGACCGACACCACGCGCCCCGCGCACTTCAACAGCGCAATAGTGAGCGTCCCAATTCCAGGACCCACTTCAAGCACGTCATCAGAGGCATCAAGTTGCGCAAGCTCGACGATCTTCTGCAGGATTGCATCGTTAACCAGGAAGTTCTGGCCGAGCGCATGCTTCGTCGAAAGACCATGCTCCTCCAGGACATCGCGCGTTGCCGCAGGAGTTGCCAAGGGGGAGAGCATATTAGCCACGGCTGTTGCCCTTCTTCGAGTTACCTTTCTTTGCGGCGCCCTTCGCTCGCGCGCCGCCCTGCTGGCCGCCTCTTTTGCCCTGAGCACCGCCGGATTTGCGCGAGCCGCCGCCTGCATGCGACCCCTTCGGCTTGCCGTCCGCGCCCGCGGACTTCTGGCCGCCACCCTGACGCGACATGGTATTAGCACGGGACGATTTCGCTCCACCCGCATCATCGAGCGAAAGCTTCGTGCGTGCACCTCCACGCGGGCCGCGCGACGATCCAGGTTCGGGCGAATCCTCTTCGCTCGAACCCGAAGGCTCTTCCATCTGGGGGAACTCTATAATCGCAGCCCCATCACCTTCTGCACCCTGCGCGGGCACCATAGCAGAGTCAGCAGCTGCGAAGAAGTCCTCGATCGAGCGCACCTCAGCCTCGGCCGTAATCTCGCCGTTGTTGTCAATCCTCCCCACCCAGTCGAACACGGTTTCCAGACGGAACCCCGCAACAGCGAGCGCCGAGCGGACGATGGACACGAGCGCGGAAAACCCGTGCGGATCGCCGCCCTCGCCCACCACATGCAGCACGGCCGGGCGCTTTTCCTCGGCGCGCGCATTCGTCCAATAATAAGGCTGCAAACGATCGAGCAGCGCCTTCAACTGCGACGGAGGGCCCGCGAAATACACGGGGCTCACCACGGTGATCTCGTCCGCCGAATCAATGAGCTCGTAGATTTCCTGCATATCATCATCGATGACGCACGGGGCGAAATCGTCGTCGAGGGCTTCCTCGCCAAACTCGACAAGCTTCGCGATATTGCCGCGACACGCATCGCAGCCTGTGCACCCCGCCACGTTAAGCGTGGAAACCGGTGCAAGCGCAAGCTCGTCATCGGGGCATTCTTCAATGCAAGTCTCGAACAGCATATTGGCCAGGTGCGCGCTTCTACCGTCCGTGCGCGGCGATCCGACGATGATAAGACGATTCAAAATTTCCCTCCCGAGCGCAGCGATATCAGTGCGCATTGTACTATGGCCGCGCGGCGCAGCGGGCTATTTCCCCAGCTGCCATGCGGTAGGCGGGCGATTCAGCATGCTCTCCGCGTTCGTGAGCACACGACGGAACAAGGCCAAGCGCTCCTCCCCCTCCGCACCGCGCACATCCGCAAGCGCGCTCTCAGTGAACACTACCATGGCGGGTTCGCACACCTCGCCGCGCAACGGCTTCGGCGCCATATACGGGGAGTCGGTCTCCACCATGAGCTGCATCTCCGGCACGCGCGCCGCAGCATCGCGGATTGCATCGCCGTTGTTGAAGGTGAGCGCGCCGCCGAACGTGACCGAGCAGCCCGCCTCGATCCACGGCTCCAACGTTTCCCAATCGCTCGTGAAACAATGCAGGATGCAACCCGCCTCGGGCCATCCCTCGTCGCGCATGATGGCGAGCGCGTCATCGTGCGCCTCCCGAATGTGCAGCATTACGGGCAACCCCGCCTCTTTCGCGATGCGAACCTGCGTGCGGAACGCACGCTCCTGGTCCTCGCGGGGCGAGAAGTCGTAGTGGTAGTCCAGCCCGATCTCGCCCAAGCACGACGTGCGCTTGTCATGAAGCATCGCGCGCAGGCGCTCCTCGGTTTCGGGGCCCCAGTACTTCGCATTATGCGGGTGAAGGCCAGCTGCAATGCGCATCCGCGGCACGCGCGGAGACGGCTGGCCTCAACAGCGGGAGAAAAGCCGCTGCATGGAAAGCGCGGCCTCGTGGTTCCACTTCGAGAGGCTGTCGTAGGTGGTCGTGCCGTCCTCGTAGACGTCGACCACCGTGCACATAAAGCCAACCCCATGCAGGCCCGCACGGGCGAGCGCGAGCCCGGGGTTTTTCTGATACTGCAGATGACAATGGGCATCAACCGCCAAAACGCCCAGGTCAGGCGTTTCCACGATCTTCCATTCCCCGTTCTTCTTCCGCTTGCGGAACAGGCTGTCGAAGAACTCAGGCTCAGTCGGCTCGTCCATCGCGGTCGGCTCGACGGCCGCTTGCGCGTCAGCCGCCTCGCGCGTCGACGTTTCAGGTGCGGTCATGCCCATGTCGCTCATCTCCAAAATCGCGAACCCGATGCGCTATTCCGCGTCGAGGTTGATCTCATCCATATTCAGACGCGGGAACAGCGGGTCGCCCACGGTGACGGCGTTGCCGGCAGGCAGCTGACCCCACTTGGTGGCCGCTTCGATGTCGGTGCAGGCGACGATGTCGCCCAGCCCAAGACGGGAGAAGACCTCAGCCGACGTGTTCGGCATAAACGGCGCCATGTAGAGCGCGATGATGCGAATCGCCTCGAGCGAGTTGTAGATGACGGCAGCCAGGTCGCCCGCCGTCTCCTCCTTCTTCGCCAGGTTCCACGGGGCGCTTTCCTCCACGTAGAGGTTCACACGGCCCGCAAGCTCCTGCACCGCGGCGGCGGCACCGGTGAAGTCGACCTGCCCCAGGCACGCGTCGTACTTCGCGTAAAGCCCCTCGGCGATGGGCAGCATCGGGTTCGCCACACGCGCAGCGGCGTCGGTGGGAACTTCAGGTACCTTACCATCGAAGTACTTCTTCGTCATGTTAAAAACGCGGCTGCACAGGTTTCCCCAGGTGTTCGCCAAATCGGCGTTGTACACCTGCACCATGCGCTCCATCGAGATGTTGCCGTCATGGCCGAACTGCACGTCGCTCATGAAGTAGTAGCGGTACGCGTCCACGCCGAAGATCTTCACGAGGTCGGCGGGCTTCATGCCGTTGCCCTTCGACTTCGACATCTTCTCGCCCTTGGTAAGGAGGAAGCCGTGGCCGAACACGGTGTGCGTGACGGGCAGCCCCGCCGCCATGAGCATAGCCGGCCAGATCACGCAGTGAAAGCGCGTGATGTCCTTGCCGACGAAGTGGTACTGCATGGGCCAGCGAGCTTCGAACTCGCCTTCGCGGCCCTCGTCGCCGTAACCGATGCCGGTGAGGTACGCGAGCAGCGCGTCGGCCCACACATAGGCAACATGTCCCTCGTCAAACGGCATGGGCACGCCCCAGTCGAACGTGGAACGGCTGATGGAGAGGTCTTTCAGGCCGCTCTTCACGAACGAGACGATTTCATTGCGACGGGTTTCCGGGCGGATGAAGTCGGGATGCTCGTCGTAGAACTTGAGCAGCGGCTCCTGGAACTCGGACAGCTTGAAGAACCAGTTCTCCTCGCCGCCGGCCTTCTGCACCGGGCGCTTGCAATCGGGGCAGACGAACTCGCCGTCCTCGCTCTTCTCGAGGTCGGACTCGGCGTAGTAGGTTTCCTCGTGCACGCAATACCAGCCTTCGTAGCTGCCCTTGTAGCAGTAGCCCTTGTCGTAGAGGTCCTGCCAGAACTTCTGCACGGTGCGGGCGTGGCGCGGCTCGGTCGTGCGCACGAAATCGGTGTAGGTGATGTCGAGAAGATCCCACACGTCGCGGAAAGCCGGCTCCATGGAGTCGCACCATTCCTGCGGCGTCATGCCCTTCGAGGCGGCCGTGTCGGCGACCTTCTGGCCATGCTCGTCCATGCCGGTGACGAACGCCACGTCGTAGCCGTTCATGCGCTGGTAGCGCGCGACGGTGTCGGCTGCGACGGTGGTGTACGCCGTGCCCAGATGAGGTGCGGCATTCACGTAATAAATCGGTGTGGTGAACGAATAGGTTCCCTTTGACATCATGTGTTCCTTTGCATCGTGGCAGGTCAGGCGAATGGTGCCCTCGTGCCGAATTAACGTCACCCGCGCGTCGTCGGACGCCATGCGGGCAAGCAGCTATTTTATCACGCGCAAAGGAGCGCACGTGAAGTTACCCATAGAACTTCACGTCGGGGAAGGGAGGGAG
>ERZ1034913.478-NODE-478-length-32816-cov-20.281707_pt1 | contig 32816 bp, 9 predicted proteins | sample MGYA00520697_ERZ1034913 | MGnify/ENA primary metagenome ERZ1034913 (study PRJEB33766, sample SAMN09781786) | gut metagenome | biome: gut microbiome | host: Homo sapiens | place: Madagascar | study: EMG produced TPA metagenomics assembly of the PRJNA485056 data set...
CAACTCGTCTTATAAATAAGATAAAAAGTGGTCAACCAAAATCGTTAAACCACACCCAGAAACCGTCCCGAACTTTGGGTACCCAATGCCCGCAGTTACGGGCAACAGATGCCCAATACATGGGCTATCGATGCCCATCACGTGGGCTCTGAGTGCCCACCAAATGGGCATCGACAGACCAACTAATGGGCTGATTTCCAAGTGATATCAGCAGTAACTTCTAACGATATCAACATAACTTTTCCTGATTTCAGTTGACACTTTTTTACTTTATCAACTAGAAAAGTAGACACTATCAATTTCATAAAACTGAAATAGTAGACACCTGCCTATCTGATAAAACTGAAATCGCAGACACCTGCCATTATCTTGATTTAAGTCAACAATCCAACACTATTAACAATAAAACAAAGAAAAAATTTCCTGTATTCGCATATTTCCTATACCTTTGCCACCGAATTCCAAGCATAAAGAAGACGGATTCCAATAAAAGAAGATAGAAAACAACGTATAATTTTTAAGAAAAAAGATTGATTATGAAGAAAATTATGTTGAGCCTCGCTATGGCTCTCGTTTCTGTTTGCGCTAGCGCACAGGTTTACATCGGTGGTACTGCTGGTATCTCTAGCAACAAGATCGGTGATGGTGACAGCAAGACTGCTTACAAGCTCATCCCAGAGATTGGTTACCAGTTCAACAACAAGTGGGATGCCGGTATCGAGGTAGGTATCCAGAAGGGCGAAGTTTGCAAGATTTCTCCTGTTGGCGAAGCTACAACCTTCACTATTGCTCCTTACGTACGCTATACAGCAGTAGAGAGCAAGGTAGTAGATCTCTTCTTCGAGGGTACTATCGGTTATAGCAGCGTAAGCAAGGGCGGTGGCGACTTCTACGAGGTAGGCATCAAGCCAGGTTTGGCCGTTAAGCTTACAAAGCATGTTGAATTCATCTCTAAGATTGGCTTCCTCGGATACAGAGGCTATTCTCCTGAGCACGGTGAGAGCTCATCTACATTCGGAGTTGATGTAGATGCAAGCAACATTTCTTTTGGTGCTATCTACAAGTTCTAAATTAATACGGGGGATGCAAATCCCCCTTTTTTATTTTAAATAGGTGGGGATTGCAAATCCCCAGGGGAACGAGGTCGAACATTTTTTAACGGCGGATTGCAAATCCGCCGGGACGCCTAGCGGTAATATGCGGGGGTCAAAAATAGGTGAGTGGGGATTACAAATCCCCAGGGTAAGAGGTCGAACATTTTTTGACGGCGGATTGCAAATCCGCCGGGACGCCTGGCGGGAGACTTTAGGAGGGACGCCTAGCGGTGTGTCAAAAGTTACGCACGGAATTGAAACGGATTTGGCCTTACGGCCATTGGGCTAGCGCATTCGCATTCCTGCTTTAGGGGGCATCGCCACGACCGCCAGGTCGAGTTTCCGTTTAAAATCCGCAAATAATCCGAGGAAGGCGGTTAAGATTCCGTTTATTCCGCGTAATCCGATGAATAATGATACACCCCATAAACACCCATATTCATAAACATAACATACCAAATATGTTAAAATATACATATTTTGGAATAATTTCAGTTATTTTTCTTGGAAATATTACAGAAAATATTTATCTTTGCAGCGTTATTCTGGTTTCTACATCTGATATAAAAGCAAATCGCTTATGATATAAAAGCGAAAACGCTACAGGGGGGGGGGGACCTGAAAAAACGATGAAATCATTAACTGGGTTCTGTCTAGAATAGGTTAAAAGTATAAGAAAGTTATGGAATGTATATCAGAAGATACAAATCACGTAACAGATACACATGACGAAAGAGATGCACTGACATCTGATGGTGCTGGACTTGCCTCCAGTGCGCCCTCCGAAACGATGAATCCTTCTCATGAAGGAAAAAATCAAGTAGGGGTGTCCACCAACTATACCCCATCGGGAATTAACAGAATACAGGAATTTCCTTCCGGAAATAACCATAAACAGAAATCCCAGCATGCCGCTTCCCACTGGTTCGCACTGAGAACCACCTACGGAAGAGAGAAGAAGGCTTACGATTATCTGGTAAGCAAAGGAGTAAAAGCTTTCTGCCCTACCCTTCACGTGACCAAAGAGGTGAAAGGCGAAAGAAGAGTGGTCGTGGAATCTCGATTGCCGAATATCTTCTTCGCACATGGCACAGAAGAGGAATTGGAAAAATATGTCTTCGACAATGTCAACCTCCCTTTCCTCCGGTTCTACTATCGCCATTATCACCAGGGATCACGAATCATGAAGACGCCTCTTATCGTGCCCGACTATCAGATTGAAAGTCTCAGAATCATCTGCGAATCAGAAGCCAACGATGTCTTGCTGGTTCCTGAAAATGAACAGAAATTCAAGAACGGACAGAAAGTGAGAGTCATCGAAGGCAAGTTCAAAGGCGTAGAGGGCAGAGTGGCTAGATATCATGGCCAGCAACGAGTAGCCGTCATCATCGACGACATCGCTACCATCGCCACCGCCTATCTACCTAGCGCCTTCCTCGAATTCATCGATTGATAAGACATTTAACGAAAAAAAGCAAATAAAGTTATTTAGAATAATAGGATAATAAAGTCTGAACGTGCGAAAAGTTTTGATTCTACTCATAGCTGCAATAGGTAATGTGATGGATGTACCTGCCCAGGTGAAAACCACCGACAGTACATTCATAGAGAATTCACGCCCTATTATCTATGTGGTAAACAAGACTAATATCAACGCACAGGACCGAGAATGGATTACCAACTATCTCATTCCGCAGCTCGAAGCGCTGGGAGATAGAGGTATCGTACTAGGTCGTGCCACGGCATCGCCAGAAGGTCCTACTCCCAACAACGTTCGACTTGCCCGGAGCCGAAGGGCTTCCATGGATGCCCTGCTCGGCAGATACGGCATCAACATCAATCGCATCAGATATGATGTGGTGCCCGAGGATTATCCGCTCCTCCTCACGCTGATGCAGATGGAGCACAATAAGCAACTGCCTGTGGTGGAAGCCATCGTCAGGAAATACCACGGCAAGGGCGAACCGCTCAAGGCGGCTCTGAAGCGACACGACAGAGGAAGACTCTGGAAATATCTGCTCAAGAAATATTTCCCGCAGTTGCGTGCCGTGAGAATCATGCCGATAGACGAACGGCTCGTGGATACCATCCCGTTGCCCGAGGCAAAGCTCATTCATGCAGAATTGCCGTTTCCAAAGCCCCACATCTATGTGGAAATGCCGCTCCCGGAACCGGCTCCCGTCATCGAGGAACGCCGGGAACTGCTGAGCATCAAGACCAATCTGCTCTACGACTTTGCCTATATGCCGGGCTACAACCGCTTCTGCCCCATCCCCAATGTGGGCATCGAGTATTATCCGCTGCACGGACATTTCACCTATGGTGCCAGTTTCGAGGGTCCCTGGTGGCAGAACTACAGCAAGCATAAGTATTTCCAGTTGCGCAACTACCAGTTGCACACCCGGTATTACCTGCGGAGCGGCGAAACGGGTTTCAGGGGATTTTTTGTAAGTGCTTACGCGCACGCGTACCTTTATAATATATGCTTCAGCGAAAAACGGGGCTGGGAAGGCGAAGGCTGGGGAGCCGGAGTGGGCCTGGGATGGGCGATACCGCTGGGACGCTCCAAGCACTGGCGACTCGACATCGGCCTGCAGGCAGGTTTCCTCAACACCCGCTACGACCCCTACCAGTGGCTATGCCCCATCGACCCCGACTACGACAAGGAGCAGTATTACTACAAATGGTACGGCGAAGCCAAGGATTTCAGAAAGCGCAAGCATATCTACAACTGGATGGGGCCTACCCGACTGGAGATAAGCCTCAGCTACGACCTTCTCTATCGCCGCAACCACAAGAAGGGCGCAAGCTTCCGCAGCAAGGAAAAAACAAGGAGGGCGTATGAGGAATAATAGGAATAACAGGAATAACAGGAGATACAGGAGATACCTTCTATTCTGCATCCCCCTGCTGGGCATCTTCCTTTCCAGTTGCGAGCGAGAGCCGATGCTCAACCTGCACCAGGGCGGAAAAGATATTACCATGGATATGCCTGTCATCGACCTGAAGCTCGATGTATATTGGGACTACCAGCTGAAATATGATGTGGTATATGACTGGAAGGCAGAATGGTTTTACGGTTGGGATGAGAAAGACAAGGAACTTTTCGGCATCCTGGGTTACTCCGAGCCGACGGCATTCGATATTCGCCGCTATTATACCGGAAGGGTATCGGGCGCACCGCACAGTTCTCCCTACAAGCATTACATCACCAGTAATTCCATTTCGGCGAAATACGATTTCGGATTCTGGGACATTCTGGCTTGGAACGATATCCAGACGCCGGACGGAGTGCAGAGCGTAAGAATCGATGAGGAGAGCACCTACGATTACGTAACGGCGAAAACGGGCGAGACGATGCATCCCGTGAAATACAACGCTCCCCAGTTTCCGAGGGCGTTCTATCAGCCGGAGGAACTCTTTGCCGGATATGAGAAGGGCATCGAGATTAATGAGAACCTGGATGGCTTTACCTTTGATGAGGACAGAAACTGCTGGTACAGGGTGCTCAACATTCAGCTCCAGCCAGTCACCTACATCTATCTGTTGCAGGTGATATTGCACAACAACAATCGCAACGGTCGCATTGTGACGGCGATAGACGGCAATACCAACCTGAGCGGAATGGCCCGGTCGGTGACGCTGAATACGGGTCATACGGGTACGGATGCCATCACGGTGAATGGTAATCTGAGGATGAAATTCGACCAGAAGGACAAGAATGGTGAGACGGTGGATATCATCGGTGGAAAGATTCTCACTTTCGGGATGCCTAACATGAATCCGGGCACGCTGAGCCCCAAGGCTTACAAGGAGTCGCTGGAGAAGGTGAAGGCAGCGGATTTGAACAACCGCCATTATCTGGATGTAACGATGCAGTTTTATAATGGCAAGGATTCTACTTTGGTTTTCGACGTGACCGACCAGATACGTCGCCTTTTCCGTGGAGGAGTGATCACCGTAGATGTTGATATGGATCACGTACCGGTTCCCGTTCGTCCCGGCGGTTCTGGTTTTGATGCGGTGGTAAAGGACTTCGAGGAGAAGGAATGGGAAATTGAGATGTAATTGATAAACATGAATATGAAATCAGGATATAGAATAACAAAATTGAAAATTTTTAAAAATTATATGGATATGAAGAAATATTTATTTATCGCAGCTTCTGCACTCGCACTTGCAAGCTGCTCAAGCGAAGACTTCGTCGGAACAGAAGGCGGAAATGTAGAGAATGGTGCCAATAAGGCGATTAACTTTAGTGGAAATGCCGGCAAGATTACTCGTGCCACCACATCTAACACAGGAACTCCACAGGCGATGCTCGGCTACCAGTTCAAGGTGTATGGTGTGAAGAAGATGAGTAAAAACGGGGGAGATAAGTTTGAACCTTCATTCTCTGATTATTATGTTTGGTATGATGAAGCAAAAAACACTACCTCAAATACTAATGGATGGGAGTATGTAGGAAATAAAAAAGCAGGAAATGAAGATGCAACTTATGGTACTGGAAATATTAAACTACAAAATGACCAATATATTAAGTATTGGGACTACGCAGCTGAAGAGTATCACTTCGTTGCAGGTTCACCAATTTCTGCTTTCACATACAATAAAAATGCAGATATTAATACTGTAGGTATGAAAATTCCATCAGCTACCATAACTGGTCTCGCAGGTCATATCAATATCAACAAGACAGAAACAGCTCTCAAGACAGATCCTGTGTATGTAGCAACTCCAATAGTGGTTAAAAAGGAAAAGTACCAAAAGCCTGTAACATTTGAATTTAATCGTCAGCAGGCTATGGTTCGCGTAGGTATTTATGAGACTATTCCTGGGTATTCGATTACGGAAATTAACTTCTATGGTGCTGATGGTAAAGTACAATCAATCAAAGAAGCTGATGGTAAAGAATCAAAAGGCACTAACATCATCCTGACTTCTAGCACAGAAAACTACTTTGTTGGTGGTAGCAATGTTAGTGGAACCATTACTTATGATTGGTCAGGAGAAACTCCTTCTTACACCTACACATATAGTGATGCTAATCTTACAAAGAGCAAGAACTGGTATGCAGGTAAGATGGAAACTCTTGCTACAACATCAACAGCCGAAGTTGCAACACTCTATGGTAAAGACGCAGATATGTCAACTAATGGTTACTTCACTGTACTCCCTACACCTTCTGCTACTACAGCTGCCCCAATCATCATCAAGTGTGACTATACTCTGAATGCAGATGATTTATCAGGTGAGACTATCAAGGTTACTGGTGCAACAGCTGCTATCCCTGCAGCATTCAGCAAATGGGAAGTAAATACTCGCTATACATACCTCTTCAAGATTTCACAGAACACTAATGGCTATACAGGCGATGATTCTAACAAAGCGGGTCTCTACCCTATCACTTTCGCTGCAGTTGTGAAAGGATCAACAGACGCTATGCAGGGTACTGTGACAACAGTTTCAACTCCATCTATCACTACTTATCAGAAGGGTTCGGTAACAGATGCCTCTGTTGAGTATAAGACAGACGAGGCTATCTATGCTACTGCTACTAACGATAAAGGTGAAGAATTTACACTTACAACTGATGGCACAGCAGTTGGTAATGTTCAGGTTTATAAGCTTTCGAAGGAAAGAAACGAGGCTGAGCTCCAGGTTTCAGAAGTTGTAAAAGCAGAAATCACGAATGGCATCAAGATTCCAACAACTGTTCATACAACTGAAACAACAGTTGGTAATGTTAAACTTGCAGCTAACAAGTATCTTTCATTCACACCAGATACAGAAGGCTACTACGCTATCCAGTACTTGACTACAGCAGCAACAACAAAACCTGAAGCACCTGCTGCATACGCCTATAAGGTGGTATATGTAAAAGCTGCGAAAAAATAACAGAGTAAAAATATACTGAACTTTCGTAAATAAGCTCCACATGCCCTTAAAGGGCAGAAGGGCAGAAGTTCAAAAGATGACAACCGGACGGGGAAATTCTCCCCGCCCGGTTCCTAGGTTAAAAATACAACGAAAAAAATATGCAAAACTTCCGCATCTTATCATTTTTGATCTCGGCTTTATGCCTTTTGTCCTGCTCCTCAGAACAGGATAAACCAGAGACACCGGAGCCTAAGCCAAACGTGGGAATCGCTTTCGGCGGTGCCAACGGAACATGGCAGGATGCACCCATCTCCCGCTCCGGCGAAACGGGACTGGAAACGCTCTTCAAATCCTTCCGGGTTTGGGGATACAAAAACTATGCTGCTACTCCCAACTCCCCGCAAGTCATCATGGACGGCTATCAGGTAAATTTTACGCAAAGCAGCGCAGGAACCACAGAAAGCAATACCGCCGACTGGGAATACGTCGGACTTACTCATCCTAAACTCTCCACTACTCAAACCATCAAATACTGGGATTACTCAGCATCCAACTACCGCTTCTACGCTTATACTCCGGCGGGTGCCGATATCACCCCAGCCTCATCAGCTGACAACAGTTCAGCCTCATCGGGAACCCCGACATCCACTACAGAAGACGTCTTCCGGATTCCATTTGCTTATTCAGAAGACGCCACGGCAATCAGCGTGCCTTACATCAGCGATTTATGGTTCTCCGACAATACAGACGCCACTTCCCCTTACGGCAAGTGCGTAACCCTCCGTTTTTCTCCGCTCATCGCCAAGGTACGATTCAAGTTCACCTATCCGGCGAACACCAAGCGCGTCACCATCACCGATATCCTGTTTGGTGACAGCAGATTCATCAAGAATCCATCTTCTGCCGAAACCCCGCTCAAGGGAACCATCAAGGCAACCTATCCCCTTACAGGAATAGAAACTCCAGCCAGCTATACTCCTTCTTTTGCGTGGAAAACTTCGGAGGAAACAGGTGCCAAAGGATTCCTCCACCTAACGATACCTTACGAGGAAGAGAGCGATGCCATTCATATACTGCAAAACAAGAACCAATATAACAAGTGGTATTATGTGCCACCATTCAATATCGCACAATACGAGCAGGGCGCTTACACCATCAGCGCCATCATCGACGGAAACAAGACCCTTGCCACCGTTCCGGCTGAATACATGCAATGGAAGGCGGGCTATCAATATACATACATCTTCAAGATAACAGAAACAGGCAGCCTCATCGCCTTCTCGAAACTGGATGTGGAGAAATGGCTGCCAGGAAAGGAAATAGATAACAACGGCAACGGAACCGGCGGCTGGTAAAAAGCAAAACACCGGCTGGTAAAACAAGACGAAAAGTTGCCGAAAATAACAAAAAACCAAGTACAAGCAAGAACACGGATATGAAAAAGTTTTTAAACATAGTAGCACCATTGATCATTCTCCTCGCAATCCTCACCGCTTGCGAGAGCAACGACATGCCGATTCAGCATGCCGACAACTATGCTTATATCTCCTTCTCGGCAAAAACCGAGAAGACACTTACCCGAACCAACCCCTACGAGGCATACGATGCCGCCAAGCATCCAGCCACCATGGGCGTGTTCGGCTACTATTCCAGAACCAGTCATCCCAACCTTGATGGTGCCAACTCCATCTACAGCAATGAATCGGTGAGCTATAATTCCACCACGGAAAACTGGACGGCTACCAGCCGCAAGCGCTGGAACGACTATCTGGGCAAGGCTACTTCCTTCCATTTCTTCGCCTATATGCCAAAAGTGGATGGCGCCAAGGTGATAGAAGAAAAGAGCGATGCTCCCTCTTCTACATCCACCAGCCGCACCTTCACCCTCTCGTTCCCATTCGCCATGAGTACTTCTGCCGAAGAAACATCAACAGAGAATACTTCATCCAATCATACCCCAAGTCCTGTTATCTTCGATATCAGGAAAGCTCCTATCATCTGTGCCCAACCACAGAGCAGGGAGGGTATGGATGCCCAGAAGACAGAATACATCTTCGACCGGGTGGTGAATTTCCAGTTTGACCAAACCCTGACAGGTTATCGCCTTCTCTTCAAGCTCGACACGAAGATGGGAGCCGTAAGACAATTCCGAATCAAGCGCGTAACCCTTTCGGGCAAGTTAGCCACCAAGGGCACCGTAAGCCGTTCTTATACCTGGGATGAGACCAAGAAGCTATGGACCCAGGGAGCCATAGAATGGAAAGAGGACGACCTCACTTATACAACTTTCGGAGAGAGCACGGCAGCCGGAGGGAACACCGTCACCGCTCCTTTTGAGATTCCTTACAAGGACAATAAAGACGATACGAATACGACATCATCAGCTTTCGAGAACGAAACGAAAAGCATTCTTCTCGATAATTCGATAAAAGACTACACCCAATGGGGAACGGCATTCTATACCATTCCCGATAAGAATTTCACCCCTACCATCAAGGTTACTTACGATGTGGTATTCAAGGACGAGAAGCAGCAGGAGGTGATTACCCGAAAGAATGTAACCTCTGCCATCGAACTCAACGAAAAGAATTTCGAAAGTCTGAAAAATCAGAAACAAGGCGTCACCGCCATGATATACCCCATCCGCATTCTGATTCAGCCCCGCTATCTCTATGTATTGGCTGATGAGGATGCCTACACGGGCCATCTGTTGATAGATTAAAACTCCATCACGATTTTTACCAACTGACAAATAAAAGGATTCATTACAATGAGAATACATTCAATATCAACAATATGCAGAAAATGTCTGATGCTGCTGGCTCTGCTGCTGGCGAGCATCCAAATGGTGCATGCCCAGGAGGAAAGCGGCGACACTACTACCATAGAGATGAAAGTATATGGTGAGGGCGACCTCATCGCTACAGACTATGCTGGTGGTTCGGGAACAAAGGATGATCCATGGCTTATCAGTAATGACCTGGAGCTGGCGAAGTTGGCACACGATGTGACTAACGGAAATACCAAGCTTATGTTTGCCGGCAAATACTTTAAACTTACCAAAGACATCGACCTGAGTAAAGGTAAATGGATGCCTATCGGTACATGGAAATGTAATAAAGATAATAACGACCGCTATTTTGCAGGAAAATTTGATGGTGACGGACATACCATCAGCAATATGCAGATAGAATGGGTTAATGCGACAGGTTCTGAAGCATCATGGGGTCTTTTCAACCGACTTTATGGTACATCCGCATCCAGTGAGGCTACTTATGCATCTGTCACAAACTTGATTATTGAGAATGCCCACATTCAAAAGAAAAAGGATACAGCACCAGTTGGCAAATCTGTCATCAAAATCGGCACCGTTGCTGGCGACATGACACAATATGCAGAAATCAGCAATATCATTATCCGTAATTCAGAAATTACAGATAATAGGGAAACATACAGTGCACCCAATAGCTTTCGTGTGGGAGGAGTCATTGGTTATATAGATAATTCTAAATCAAACCATTACAGAATATTCAATATCTCCGCCGATGTTGATGTGAACATGCTTACCAATGCCACTCTGACTTCAAGCAGCAATTTCCAAGCAACTATTGCAGGAGGTTTCGGATCAGTAAGTAAATTAGCTAAACCAGCTATCGGTAATATCGTTATCCTACCTAGAAATATGTTAATTCATGGCAAGCTGACAACCAGCACCGTTGCCGCAAAATGTAAAAAAGGTAGTGTGATATCGAGCAACACAACAGACATGGATGATTTCGACAAAGTGAATGTAGATGGCCAACCAATTACATCAACCTGGTACTATACCTCAACCAACACAGTTGAAGGAAGCAAGGATTATAAATATGGTACAGTAAAAAGCATCGATGCCATTGATGAGAACACCGGAATGACTTTTGGCAAGACTTTTGTTGATCAGATAAACCAATATCTCTCAGACAAGAAACTCGATAGGAAAAGCTGGGCATATTTAGGAAAATCTAAATTTACTTTCAGCACCGTCAAACTGAATGCTAAACGAGGAAAGCAAGATGTGCTGACCGTAGTTAATGAAGACGGCACAACCAACAACGAGAAATACGACTGGTTTGTATCGCAAGACAACATGAAATGGGAAAAAGCAAACACCGACAACGGGGCTTGCAATCCATTCTACCTGCCACGCCAAAAATACAAACAGTATGTTTATGCCGTTTCAAGCCAAAGCAGTCTTCGCACAAACACCATCGAGGTAAAAGCCATCGGTATCACCGCTCAACTGGATGACAAGACCAAGCCAGGTACTTATATCGTGAATGTTACCAACGATACAGAAGAGAAATTGAGCAATGACGACCTGGGACTTACCATCACCTACGAATGGCATAACGGTATTGACCCACTCGACATTCCAAATACCCAAAACGAATTTACTCCTACTAACACTTCACATAAATATAAATATTATTGTAAGGTAATCGTAAAGAGTGGCGACAATATTCTTTTTAAAAAGAATGTTTGCGCCTCGGTCATCGTATATCTCTGTCCGGCAGGTGTTACTATTGGTGATGTCAAATACGCTGTAGGAAAGGATAATCTTACAGACGACGAATGGGGCTATTCCCCAGATAAGCCTATGGCGACCTGGCAGGGTGCTTACAAGAAGCTTTCAGACAAAGCCAGCTGGGATGAAAACATCATCGTGCTAATGGGTACGAGTTCAAACGGTGTTACTCAAGGCTTCAACATCACCCAAAATTATCTAGGAGAAAATCTGCTGACTGGAGTTGAGTGGGAAAATGCCAAAACAAACCATCCTGAGCTTTTCCGTAATGCTACCATCACGGGAAAATGGGACAAAGACTATAAGGGGCAGATAGAAATCACCGGTTCTTCAAAAGGTCTGCCTATCTGGGGAGATACCCGCTTCGAACATATCACCTTCAACAACAATGGCGGTGATTCCTATAAGATTATCTACTGCCAGTATAACAATCTGGAGATGGGCGATAGCATCAAGATGACAAACTTCGGTGTAAACAATCTTGCTTATGGTAGTATCACCGGAGCCGTCACCACCCCATTTCATATTTTCGGCGGTCTCAACAACGATGGCAGATACCAACCTCTGAATACACCAGCACTGATCGAAGCCTTCGAAAAATCTATGCCACATGGCAAAGAGGGATTCAGCATCACTATCAAGTCTGGTTACTATTCCATTATCAGTACTGGCGGCCGTCAAACGAAGAAAGAAGGTCTCAATGGTGTAATGGGAACTCCGAATCAACCTATCAAGTGCACCATCACGATGGATATTGACAGAAAGTGGAACGACGCAAATAATGAAGAAAGAACCTATGAATCCAAAGAGAGAGGCAACGACTATGATGCCGGAGCCATCCTTGCCGGCAGTCATGAGGGTGCGATGTATGCCGATGTAGATATCATCGTGAAAAGTGGCAAGGTGGCGCGTGTGGTTAATGGTACCCTGGGTGCCAATACGCAATTGTCATTCACATACGGTAACGATAATACTACATACTATGTGCCTTGCAACACCTATATGGGTAGAGCAAACATAACCATCGACCCAGCCAAATCGGAATATAATCACGATGATAACATTAACGGTCGCGTTATCATTACAGAACTCTATGGCGGTAGTATGGGACGTGCTCATCATGCTAATGCAACTATCAATAATCCATTCTATGGCATCAGCAACATCACCATCAACGGTGGAACTTTCAAGGTTTTACCAGATGAGAATGCGGATAACAAACAAATTCTCTGTGGAATTTTCGGTGCAGGAGCAGGTGGTATGAATGGCATTGGCTATGGCGACGACACAGCCACTACCCATACCCCTGATGCCAACATAGCCTATTGGAATGCAGAGAAAAACGTGATGCTTTATGGTACCTATTCTGTTGCCAAGAATAATCTGGTAACTTACACCTGCTACAATGTGAATACCGAATCAACCGTAACCATTGATCCAAAAGACACACAGACAAATATAATCATCAATGGTGGCGAATTCGGAACCAAGACCCAAGACGGCAAGATCAATGCCATCGATGGTATCTATGCTGGCGGTAGCGGCTTCATGGGATTAAGTCTGTGGACCCAGGTTACTGCAAAGCCAAGTCAATACGGAGGCAATGTTTATGGTCAAAAAGACAAAACAAAAACAGTATCTTCACTTACCATCAATGGCGGTACCTTCTATTGCAAAAACGGTATCTTCGGCGGCGGTCGTGGAACGGACTATTTCTTCCATAAAGACAAATATGGTGGAACCAATTACAGCGATTACAAGGAATTGGGTCAGACCTATGGAAACGTAGCACTCAATATCACTGGCGGAACCTTCTACTGCCCTATCTTCGGCGGTGGATATGGTGTGGCGTATGCTACAGAAAATGATCCAGAAAACAAAAAAACAACACCAGAAATTCTTTCCGACATGGCTCGCCTCTTCGGAAAATCTACCATCAGCATCAAAGGCGGAACCTTCTATGATCATGTTTATGGAGGTGGCGACATGGCGCAGACAGAAGATACAGAATTGAGTATCAGCGACAATGCCGACATCCGTGGTTCTGTGTTCGCTGGTGGAAACGGAAGAGAGAAGAAAGTTGGAGCCATCGGAAATCCGGAATATATCGGTAGAGTTACCGGCAGCACCAGCCTCACTTTCTCCGGCTCATCAACACAGGCTCCATCCATCTATGGCGACATCTATGGCGGCGGTAATCTGGCACAGGTGGGAGAAAAGAAAAGCGAAAAAGATACAAACGGAGAAGATACAAACAAAAGCAGTACAACCATCAATATCTATGGTGCCAACTTCGCCGGAGAAATCTTCGGTGGAGGTAAGGGTATAATCACAAAAAAAACCGAAGATAAAGATGGCAAAGAAACAGTTACAACAGAAATTACTTCTGCCGATGTAAATGGAAACACGAATATTTATCTGGCACAAGACCCGGGCTTGCAGACAAGAGAGAAAGACGGAAATTTGAAGGATAATTTCTCTATCAATGTGATATGGAATAAGTTATGGAATGACAGCATTCAGAATTTCTACGTTTGGGAGAAAGTAGAAGGAGAAAACTACACGGTTGACAAGAAAAAGTTCTATGACGAAGTTAACGACAAGTTCCTCAACCCTCATAACATCTATGGCGGCGGAAACCTCGCCTGCACCGTAACAGGAACTGCTACGGTAAATGTACAAAAGGGTATGACCCCTTATTCTCTGCTGAAGACACAGGAATGGAAGGAATCTTATGACGACAACAAGCACCCTCATTTCTCTGTGTTCGGCGGTGGATATGGTGAGAACACCAGCGTGGGAAGCACCGATGTTACCGTCAACGTGGAGGGTGAATATGGTGAATACAACGGAGAAGTGGATGATGACACCGAGCAGCTCGCCCGCCCTCATCGCAGCAAGAGCAAGAGCAAGAGTAAGAGTACAAATAAAGACACGAATAAAGACATGAATGTCTTCGATAACTCGAAGGGCGTTCCGAATTTCACCATCCTCAGTGCATTGGGTGGTGGCTATGCAGGTACCGTAATAAATGACACCAAGGTAACTGTGGATGGCAATACCTTCCTGCACCGTGTGTATGGTGGCGGATTCGGCGACCCGAAGGCTTCTACAGCAGATAACAAAACAGGAAGCATCGGCGGCAACACGCAGGTATTTGTCAAAGGAGCCTACATTCATGGTGATGTATTCGGCGGCGGTGCCGGCGTGAATCCTAAGAAGACCACAAATGAAACAGATGGCACAACCCAATACACCTACTTCACCAACGTGGCAAAGGTGACGGGAACCACCCTGGTGGAAATCTCTGACGAAGCCAAGATTTATGGCAGCGTATTTGGCGGCGGTGATATTGCCAACATCGGCGATGAAATAAAAGCTCCGGATTACTCCAGCAAGCCTATCAGCGAATCAAAAATCGCACAAGAAGATGATGCAGAAGGACATAAAGAAGGCGAATTCATCAGTTACAAGGCCGAGAACTACAAGACCTTCGTCAACCTGAAAGGTGGCGATATCTTCGGTGAAGTATTCGGCGGCGGAAAGGGACTCAAACAGGAGGATTTCCCTGAATATGATAAGGATGCCCCTGAATATGATAAGGTGGGACGCATCAACGGTAATACCCTCGTTCATATCGTCAACACCGATGCAGCCTCATCTACAGAACTCGACTACCAGAACAACGTGGTGCCATTCGTCTGGAACAACGTATATGGCGGTTGTGCCTATGGTACCGTGGATGGCAACACCCTGGTACATGTGGAAGGCGGAAAACTGGGACAGAACATCTATGGCGGTGGCTATGGACATGTAAAGGTAGATCTTGACGGCAAAGAAACCGAAGCGGAAAAGCAGAAGAAAACACGCCAAACCGTGCTCGGCAAGAAGGATACTGACAAGGAGGGAACCTATGCCAACATTCTGGGTAACACCCAGGTGCAGATAGACGGCGGTACCTGGATATGGAACCGCAAGGCAGATAGCAAGGGTAATTTCACCACCTGGCTTGCCGCTCAGGCAGACAGCGAGAAGATTTGCGATAACATTGAGGAATTCAAGGAGATAACTGCAGCCATCCTGAAAGCCAAGACGGCGGATGAAATTACCAACGAAAAGGCAAAGGCTGCCATCAACCGCATCATGAACGATGAGAATACCCAGCAGTTCTTTGAATTTACCAAAGGCACCATGAACTCGGGCGCCTTCAAGAGCGACCATAATATCTATGGTGGCGGCAACCGTGCCTGCTATGTGGGTACCTATACCAACGATACTACTGTAGTAGATAAAACCGGCGATGCTATCGTAATCGTCAACCACTCGCCACTTTCTGATATCATCATCAAGAATCAAGACAACAGCATCAAGAAACTCAGTCTCTTTGATGAGACCTCACTGCCTGGCTTGTGCTGGTATATCGGCAGCAAGAACACGAACGACCCTGAGTTCTCGGTATTCGGAGCCGGCTTCGGTGTCAATACGAAGGTGGGTAAAACCCAGGTATATGTGCAGCCGGGTGCCAAGATTGGCGACGATGGCATCATCGCCATCGACGGTATCAAATACCGATATATCAATCAGGTAGAAGACCATAAAACCTACTTAGACTTCGAAATGAGTATCTATAACGGCTTCCTGAAGGTTTCCAAGGAAGACAAGAAACTCTATTTCGGTAGCGTTACTGGCTGCAATCCTGGAGAAGAAGGCTTCGACCCGATGACCTACAGACGCTATCATGCCAGTCGCTGGGCATGGATTCTCGGTTTGCCGGGCTTCACCTTCCAGGACATCCATGGCGGTGGCTACTCGGGATATGTTACGGGCGACACCTATGTTGAGACCGATGCACAACCAGTATGCGAAAATATTTATGGAGCAGGTCTGGGTGCGCTTCCTTACGGCACCATCACAGACGGCAATGATTATGACTTCGGCAAGGTGGGCATATCATCCAGAGTATTCATCAAGTCGGGTTTCATCGCCCAGAATGTATATGGCGGTGGTGCCGGCATAGAATCTATTTCTAATTCTAACAATGAAAAGAATAAATGGATTGACTTCCCAAATATGGCTCGCGTTCCAAAGACGGAGGTTCATATCTACGGTAGAAACTTTAATTATACGGCAAAAGGAAAAAGCCTGGGAACGATAGACCGTACCATGATATGGGGTAGCGTATATGGCGGTGGCGATGTTGCCAACGTGGGTAATACAGAGGCAGGTCCAGATGTATTTACCTATGAGCAGCACAAGGTTCCTAAGAACTGCACCTCGCTGGTCAATATACGTGGTGGCACCATCTTCTCGCAGGTATTTGCCGGCGGTAAAGGTCGCCTCGCATCTGAATGTAGCAGCTATCAAAATCTGGGTGGCATCTATGGCAATTCCTGTCTGGTCATCGACCGACCAGTCATCTCTTATCCATATTACGATGAAACTACCAAGAAGGCTCTCGAACCTTGGAGCACAGAAGCCATGGATCATCCGGCTAATACTGTCAATGCCAATATCATCCCTAGCTTCCACGAACGCATCTACGGCGGATGCCAGAACGGAACAGTATATGGCAATACCTTCATCAGCATCTGGGATGGCGAAATAGGTCATGGCATCTATGGCGGCGGATGGGGAAATAGTGATTCCGAGACAGTGAATGGAGAAAAGACTACCAGCAATGGAGAAAAGATCACTTCGGCAAATGTAACCGGCAATACCAACATGATTATCATGGGTGGCAAAGCCCTGCTTTCTTCTTACTGGAACCCGGATACCCGTGCCTGGCATCCAGCCAGCATCATCGATGGTATCACCTATTCTCCACAATACAACCACGAGACCTTGAAGTTCAAGGTAAACCACAATATCTACGGTGGTGGCAACGAGGCCTGCGAAGTGCACCACAACACCAATATCACCATTGCCAATGGATTCCTGCATAAGGATACGGAGGTGAAACCTGGACAGGCCAAGGACTTGCACTTCTACCAAACCGCCGAATGGAAGGAGATATATTATAAGGTGGGATCTCCACACTTCAGTATCTTCGGTGGCGGATTCGGTGAGGATGCTATTGTTGATGGAAATACCAACATCACCATTGATATGGTGAGCAGAGCGAGCTTTCACCACGGCATCGGCATCGAGCAGGACAAGGATTACGAACATTTCTACAATGGCTATTCTTATATGGACATTGTGGGCGGTGGCTATTCGGGAATGGTAAAAGGCAGCACCAACATCAAGGGAGCCGGCGGTGTTTTCTGTCGCCGTGTGTTCGGTGGCGGATTCTACAGTTCCGTGAATAGTACCAACATCACCGTCAAGGCCATCGACTGCCATGATATCTTCGGCGGCGGCTTCATGGGCGATGTGGAGAAATCAACGAATGTCATCATTGGAGAAGACAACAGCAAAACAGCCACTACATCGGGCGATGAAACATCGGGTACAGATACTACAACATCGGACAATAATACCTCGGGGGAACCATCAGGCAAATCTCCTTATGATAATACCGATATCTATATCCATGGCAGCGTATATGGCGGCAACGACGTATCGGGCTATGTGAACATCGTGCTCGACTCCAAGGGTTACTTCAAGGAGAACCAGGGTTCAGGCACCAACATCAAGATAAATGGCGGTCATATCTATGGCAACGTATATGGAGCCGGAAACGGTAACTATCTGTATGCCAACGATAGAAACGGCAACACCAAGGTTACCGTAAACGAGCATTATCCGCTGAACCCAGACGACCCTAATTCAGAGAAAGTCGATTTGGTTTATACCGTACCGATGCGTGAAACCATGCCATCTATCAAGGCGGCAAGCGATGCGGCTAAGATTGTGAACATCAATTCATGGCGACCACTCACCAACAGGGTGAACATCGATATTACGGGCAACACCGGCAAGGTTGACAAGGACAATCAAGTCAACAGCCAGGAAGGAATGGTTGTGATTGATGGCGATGTATATGGCGGTGGAAACTCTGCCACCGTACAGAAGGTGTATGATTACAATGATGACTCACATAAGAAGGTGGGCGACATCAAAATCAACATCGGTAGCCATGTCAACATCCGAAGCGTGTTCATGGGAAGTAACGGTGATGAACTCTTTACCGCTACTGCGGAGAACGACTTCATGAACATGTTCCAGAGACTGAACGGTAGCGTTGAGGACTATACCAAGGAGCTGAACCTTGGCGACAGCATCGACTGGGTTAACGATCCATCGAACAAGGTAATCAGTACCCTCTATCTGCCAACAAAGAATGAAGACCGTCCTAAGGTATATCCTCACCTGATCGACCTGTATTTCCACCCAGTGGAAACAGATATCCAGGGCACGCTGACCTGGAACAATACAGCAACCGGCGAAGGACTCACCGACTGTACCATCGGCACTTTCTGCTGCGGCGGTAACCGTGGCAACATGAATGTTTATCCTAAAACAGCAGCCGACTTCCAGGAATCTGATACCAAGAAGATTGGCAACGTGGTGGATTACATCTTCCCGGAAGGTCTTACCATCACCGACAAGATAGTGGGTGGCTGCAACAATGCCAACTACGACTACAAGGGAAAGGCTACCCACACAGGTGGCTATCTGCTGGGACTTGCCCACTCAGCATATCCTTTCATCAAGCTTACCATCAAGAACAAGTTTGAACCGAAGACGGATGAAAAGAACAATGCCTACATGGGAGGTAACGTCTATGGCGGCTGCTACCAGAGTGGAACCATCAAGGGCGACGTAACCATAGACCTGCAAAGCGATATGCTGGCTGGCAAGAACAAGACGAAGCTGGAGAATTCCAACGACCTGCTGCTGCAAAGCGCCAAATATGCCAGCCTCAACATTTATGGTGCGGGCTATGGTATGGAGAGTTATGTATATGGCATTACCCATATTCTGATGGGCGAAAATATCAAATGCGTTGCACCTACCATGAATGTTGACAAGGTTAACAATGTCACCCTGTTTAATGCTTGCGGTGTAGTGGATGAAACCAACAACAAGGAAGGCTTGGGCGTATCTGCCAACTTCGTATATGGTGGCGGTCAGCAGGGTAACGTCATTGGCATTACCAATGTAGATATTCTCAATGGTCACGTGTTCCGTGCCGTTACGGGTGGTTCCTATTCGGGATATGTATATGGTTCTACCCAGGTAAAGGTGGGCTATCCTAAATATTATAAGGTGAGAAAGGATATGCACAAGGGCGGCAGATACGTGTTGAAGCGTACCGACCAGAACCAGAAGAACCTGGACCTGGTGGACAACAACGGCAAGACCAAATCACCAACCGTCAAGCAGCACATCTATCTGCTGAGCGATGAGCTGATTACCCAGGGTACCCGTGAAGACATCGTGGCTATCGATAACGGCAACAACAGGGTAGAGATTAATGAAACCAACTGTGCCAATTACTTCACTACAGTAGAAGCAGAAACACCAAAGGTAGGTTGGGAGAACGTGAATATCAACATTGATGAAGCGGTATATGGCGGAGGCTATTCCCTGGCCCAGGGTTCATCGGTAATGGCCAACAACACCACCGTGCTGAAATACACCAAGGATTATAATGTGGATGAGGCATTTACGGATACCAAAGAGCATCTTGATGAGCCTAATGGCTTCCCTGGCGGAACCACCGCAGGCTTCGGCGGCAATACCGTTATCCTGGTGGGCGACAATAAGGTCAGCGAGCACATCACCATCTCGCATCAGGAAATGCAGGAAATCAAGTTGCCGGAGGGCACCGACCTCTTTGGTTATTACTACAAGCATTATGATGATGCCGAAACATACGAGAAGGGCATATACACCTATCGCTTCATCTCGCTGCAGGATAAATACTTCTATCAAGCAAAACAAACTCCTAAACTGGAAGGTATCAAAGATAACGTCTTCTATGAATACGACAGCGAGGGTGGTATCTTTGGAGATGGTCACCTTTCATACGCAGAGGGTTTCCGCAGCACCGATGTCACTGGTTATGGCTTTGCAGCTCATACCATCGACAATCCGAAGATTATCAACACCTTCCAGCGTATAGACATTCTCCGCCTGGAAGACAACTGCTTCACCCTGCTCGGTGCACGCGACTATACCGTGAACGAAATCAACAAGACTCCATACTCCATCGCCCGTGTGGGTGAGATTAAGATGGTGTCGGATCAGGTAACTTACAACACAGACGGCAGTCTGCAAGCTAAGCCAGATACCAATGACCCGTTTAAATACAGCATCAAGGCACGTAACTACATGGGATTATCCAACAATATCCACTATGTAGGTGCCGTGGTTTCGGATGTTCCGTTCAATGACAAGACGAATGCTCCATGGCGCAACCATCTGGGACAGGTGGCAACGGTTGCCGACGAGAACGGTAATAATTTCACAGGCATGTCATATCTGGAAGTAAAGCAGAAATACATCGATGATTATAACACCAATAAGGGCAATGTTGATACCGGCAATGCGGGAGATATCTACGGAACCTTCCAGAGACGCAACGACGGTACGGCAAGAAACATGATTGGCATCGCATCGGGCTATGCCATGAAGATTCAGCTCTGCCAGGTAACCTACGATGAGACTACCCAAAAAGTTGCCGAACAGCAACATTACGGTCCTATCTATGGCGTGATAGAGATGAACCTGATTAATGTGCGTGAAGACGAAGGTGGCGGTTATGTATATGCCGACAACCACCACACGAGAGCGACTGGCGATTCACACAAAGAAGACTTCCTGGAAACTACTGGTAACTTCGTGTTCCCATACAAGGATGGAAGATACATCGTGGACGACTGTTTCCCTACGGGATACTACAGTTGTACCGATAAAACCAAACTGCCGGATATTCACTATTGGTATGTAACGGGTTTCCACTACTACTACAATGCCCACATCACGGGTTATACCTTCAAGTCATCTCCTGATGATCCTATCAAGTTCGACAGTGATAACAAGGATGGTCTTACCGTGCTTTCGGGCTTGAAGAGTGGTCAGACGCTGTACATCCAAAGCTGGAAGATGAGAAGCGGACATCCAAAGGATTTCTCCAGCGACCTGGAATATCGCAACTATCTGAAAGAAGGAGATACAGGTTATAACTCTAAAGTTTCGGACGGTTACCAGCTCTATGTGGGTGGTTCAAAGAGCACTACCTTTGAGGGTGCAACATCTAAAGAGGGTACTCAAAACGGTTTTTCGGCATTGCTGAAAATGAACGCCCAAAACCCAGCTGGTAATTTTGAGACCTTCAATGAAACCCTGCCTTCGGCCTTAACCGAAGATGCCAAGATTTCATTCCAGTTGGTTGACAAGGTTGACAACACGAATGATGCTGAAGCTGATTACTTCAAGAAGCACCTTTCCGAAAAGAGTCTCGCTACCCTGGTTATCAAGGCTCCTGCCTACGAGATATACAAGGGCGAAAACAGCACAGAGAATAAGCCTATCTATGCGCATACTGAGAAATTCTTTAAAAAAGATAAGAATAATAATTATATAGAGATAAAATCCGAAAAATTGGATCCTAACAATACCTATTACCAGCCACAGACTGACGAGTATGTAAAGGTAGAGAAACTCTATGTATATAACACGACAAGCAAGGAGTATGAAGAGAAGGCGCTTTCAGATATAACCATCGGTGCTAACGAACAGGTACAGTATTATGTTCCTCGTGAATATACCTACACCATCTATCTCACCATTGAGTATGTACAGGGACCTACCGTAAGCGGCAACATCAGCATCGAAAACTGTGCCTTGCCGGGAGAAATGATCAGAATCAACAAGAAGCTGGTGAAGATTGATGCCGACGAATCGTTTGCTGCCAACGGCTACTATTGGCACATCGGCAAGCTGAAGCGAGACAAGGACGGCAGGCCTACCACGGAATTTGAGGATGGAAACACTTGGCTGAAAGATGTTTTTGACAAGAAAGATACTCCTCTAAATAATACCTATCAGCAGGGAACAGCCACGGAAAACAGAAACGACCTCTTTGCCGGAAGCTACTACGACAAGACGGAAGACTATCTGGAAATTCCGGCTTACTACTTTATGAATGGCTACGGCGTGCAGTTGGCTATCTCCATGACGGGATTCGACAAGAATTTGTTCACCGTTCCGGTGCAGCTATCCGATACCCTGGTGGTTCACAACTACCAGGAGATGGATCCGCAATCAGACAAGGTGAACCTGCATATTCCTGAGGCTGTAAAACGTGCAAAGGAAGCAGCAGAGGCTCGTGCCAAGGGTGAGCCACAATATTTTGCGGAGCCTCGCATCTACATCAAGAACCAGCGCGACCTGACGGCTTTCAAGGAATACCTGAAGGAAGAATCGAATGATGGCGGTGCCTATGCCCAGTTTATCCTCCAGCGCGACCTGAGCATCGGAGACAATATCGATGGAACAGGCGCCACATTCAAGGGAACCTTCCATGGCAATGGTCATGTGCTGAAAGGCTTCAGCAAGGACAAGGCACTCTTCCTGGAGAACCAGGGACAGATTTACAACCTCGGACTGGAAAACGGCAATATTGCTACCTATGGCTGTAAAGAAAAGGGTGCCTACCACTGCTGCTTTGAGTATAATCCTACTAATCCTACGGATCCTATAGGAAATACCTCCCCTATCGTCTATCGAATGGATGGTACTGCCGAAAAGGGTTATACATACGATGACTTCAAATATGGCAAGGTGGCATACGACCTCAATGAGTACTATCTGCGTGCCCGCTACAGCAACGATATGACGAATCCTGATGACAAGGCGGCATTGAAGTACATCTACGATTACTATGCCAACGGCGACTATCAGTATGCCAACCGTTCGGATGCCTACACCGGTAACAATACGGGTATCGTCTATCTGCGTACGGGTGGCAGCAGTGCCCTGACCCCGAACTACGGCAAGAGTCTGACACGTCACGACCAGAAGCATACGATAGACAAGGCACGTGCACAGGGTTACACGGCTGCCACAGAAACGAAAGCAGAATCGAGAACCGGCGATTACCTGCCACTGTTTAACAAAGAACAAATGAACGACTTCCTATTCTGGGGACAGTCATTGCAGTTGACTCCAGACAACTATCCTGCCGAGATTACTTCCCGACATATAGATTACATGACCAACCGTGTATATCGCACAGCCGGTTATTACGGAGACACCCAGCTCGATGCCTTCCATTACAATGCCTACAACAGTACGAAGAGTCAATGGAGTACATACGTGTATGAGCCAACGACAACGGCGATAGACTTTACTTGCCAGAACGACCTCGAGAAGGGCATCGGCAAGCAGGGCATCGGCGAGGGCATCAGCAAGAAGGGCATCAGCAAGAAGGGCATCTTCTATCCGCCAGTGGCCGACAATGCCCAGAAGTTCTACGACCTCATGATCAAGCCAGAAGTTACCCAGAACCTCCTGGTATATACCGCAGCAAACAGTACAGAGGCGGCTGATACCGAAGAGGCAAACACAACCGAAGCTTACGACATCGTTCATACGGCACTGAACTATGATGAAGAAAAGAAAGAAGTCCTGATTAAGGGTCATCATCTTGTAGCCAATAAAACCAGCGTTGGAACAGGCAATGGTACAGGCGGTAAATTCACCACCCCTTATTTCCATCTCGTGGAGCGCACCCCAGAGGGAAAGAACAGCGAGAATGAAGATTGCAGCAACAACGACTTCTGCGCCCCTATCCCATTCACGGTAACCAAGCATGCCTGGTATGTGCGCAAGCCGATGTACTATGCCGAGGAAACCACGGGAGCCTGGGAAGGCATCAGCCTGCCATTCACCGTAAACAAGGTAAAGGCACAGGTAAATGGTGAGATTACTCACTTCTATGGCACACCAACGGAAGATGAACTGGATGACCCAGTCACGAACACCCACACCCTTCACCATGAGTACTGGCTGCGAGGATTGACAGGGGTAAAGGAATCCACCGCCACCTTCCAGCGTCCGGGCAGTGAAGCAGGACTCTTCCAGGCAGAGAATGCCGCAAGTTGGGCTTACAAATTCAAGAACGACTTCTTTGTGAAGACCTATGGTAACAAGGATTATAACTATGGGTATAATTCTTATTATAACGAGCCACATCCATATAATGATTATCTTGCCTTGACAGCGAACATTCCGTATGTGGTTCGTTTCCCAGGTTACCGTTATTATGAATTTGACCTCTCAAGCAAGTTCTATAACGAATACACTCAAGGTCTGGGAATCGAAAACCCGGCACAGACGGTTACCTTCCATGCCTACGGCACGGAGTACCAGCCAAAGGACGAAGAAATAGTTGAAAAGCGTGCCATCGAAATTCCTATCACTACATCCACGGGAACCCTGGATGTAAACGGTTATTCACACATGGGAACCTTCAAGGCACAAAAGGTGGCAAGCGGAACCATCTATGGCATGAACGATACGGGTACGGCATTCAGCGATACATTTGCAGAAACTTCGCCATTTGCCACCGTCATGCCATTCCGCACCTATCTCACACCTGCGGCAACCACATCTCAGGCTCGCTCATCTGCTGCCCCATCCGTGATTCGCATCGCAGATACCACGGGCATCGAAAAGATTGAACCAGATGTGAAGATCACCGATGATGATGACCCATCGGGCAACTATCTCATCGTGCAGCCTATAGGAGGCAGGCGAATCCGCATAGAGAGTACCTATGCCACCCAGCTCCAGGTATTCTCAACCACCGGTCAGCTTTACCGCATCCTGGATGTTCAGCCGGGCACCGCCACCTACAGTGGCTTCTACCCTAGCATCTACATCTTCGGAAATAAGAAGGTGATCGTAAGATAAAAGTAAAAAAGAAACCAGCAAATATGAATACAAAGAAACAAATAGTAACCCTACACCTGGTGCGTTCCATCATGATACTGCTCATGATGGGATGGACCGGTGGTGCATGGGCACAAAACGGGACAGTGACCGAGGAGGTGATTTATACCACCGACTTCACGGATTGGACCGAAGAGATTAATAGAAAACAAGCCAATCAGGTGGTTGTCAACAAGGAAACCGAATTTGGAGATACGTTTTCCTTTACCCTGAATGGTGTTGGTATCTATCCTAAAGCCGTAATTTCCTCGACCACAGGTTACATGCAGACTGCCAAATACACCTCTGAATATTCGGCAGCCGAACCTAGTGTCGTGACTTCACCGCTCAAAAGCATCACCCAAATCAAACTGCATCAGGCGGCTACGGGTAGCAAGCGTGGTATCAAGGTATCCGTGAAAGGAGATGGGGATGCCGACTGGGTGGTACTCCACGATACTTCCATCGTAAAAAAGGCAGGAGAAGACCTTACCTTGACGGTGAACCGTACCAACTGCCAGATTAAATTCGAGAACTATTCGAAAGGTCTTAACTACAACGCCTACGTTACCGACCTCACCATCCTGGGAAACGTAGAGCAGAAAACAGAGGTTACGGTTTGGTATTACGACACCCAAGGCCAGTCTATCGGTTCTGAAACCGTGGCTGCCAATACTCCCTTGAAATACAAATTTAATAAAAGCAGTCTGACGCTTCCTGAAAATTACGTATTCCGTGGCTGGTTCAACAACACTGAGGTATCTGCCACCAAGGTGCCTGAGGGAGAAATACTCGTTACCGACCTCCATCTCTATGCCAAGGCTACTCCTAAGGAAACTACCCAATATGGCGATGAACACGCTTACGACCTCACCAAGAAATATTTCTATCCGGAAGACCATGACGGATTAATCAAGATAGATGGCGGAGCATGGCAGAACACCACCAACGGCTGGTACTTCAAAGAGGGAGGAACCATCCAGCTGGAAGTGGCCGAGGCTGCCAGCATCAACCTGCCCCTATGCAATGCCAGCCAGGCAGGAACCATCAAGGTTTATCAAGGCAGCAATCTGCTGACCAGCTTCAGCAACCGGAGCGCATCGGGCAAAGACGGAGAAATCCATACCATCCGCTACAACGGAGGAACCCCTACAACCATGACCCTGAAAATACCAGCGGGCACTTACATCCGCAGTCTTGATGTGCGCAACATCAAGCTCATCATCGTGTCCTTCTTGGGAAAGAGTGTAAAGGGCGATATCCCTTCCAGCATCAAATGCGATGTAAAGGGCGAGGCACAGATGCCTACCAACGCCCTGTTCTACCAGGAAGGCCACACCTTCCAATACTGGACCGATGGCGAAAACAACTACGAGGCAGGTGAAACCTATGCCTTCACCAACGACGTGACTCTCACCCCGAAGATGACGGCAAACAAGCTAGACCTCACCGATACCAACCGGGAGACAACCGTAACATGGCCTTTCGATAGCAGCGAAGCACCTGAAATCAATATGCAGCATAGTTCGGGCACCAAGGGCTATACAAGCACAGGCAGCATCTTTGTAGATGACAACACACAGGTAAAGCAAGACGTAAACCTGCTGATGGATGCCTCTGCCGCTACGGCAAAGATAAACAACCACGATGCCCGCATCAATGCCCTGGAAGGAAAGGGAGCACAGGTGAACAACGGAACCATCTTCACCCTGTCTGCCGTGTATGGCATGAAGGTAACGGTGAAGGCTTCTGCCAAAAAGGATACCGACTACGAGAATACGGAGGCTTATTTCAGCCAAGATGCCAATGATGCCCAGGCTGCCAGAATTACGGTGACAGACGACAACAACTACACCATACCGGCTAGCGATATCGAGATTGCTGACAACAAGACCATCACCTTTACCTATAAGGGCGATGCCACCAGTCTGCATATCAACATCATCAAGGCGGGTTCTACCAAAGCCTGGGGTTTCTACGAGTCTATCAGTGCCACCTATCCGGTATTGCCTAACGTGGTAAGCAAGAACAGCATCAGCAATGCCGACCCTACAAATTTCCCGAACGAAAAGAACGAGAATGCCGGTACCGTCAATATCAGCTCCACCTCAACCCATACCAACAGAGGCAACCGCTTTGAAATAGGCGACGTGATTACGCTGGAGGCAAGGGCAAACTATGGCTACACCGTAACCGGCTTCAAGGTGGAAGGCAGCGATACCTCATTGCCGATGAAGGAAAATACGGAGTATCCAACCATTGATTATACCATTACCAGAGAAGCACTCACCCAATTCAACAACATCATCCCTATCGTTGTTACTTATCAGCGACAGGAGATGCGCAAGGTAACTGCCATTTCTTCGGATACCAAACTGGGTAGCGTGGAACTTTCGCCTAAGTACAGCAACTTCTATAACGAGACCAAGGAAAACAGTAAGGTGGTAAAGGCGGAGAGCTGGTACACCGCAGGCACCAAAGTAACCTGCGATGGCGAGGCAATCACCGACTATATGATTGATTACTGGCAGGATGAAAATGGAAATCAGCAGAAATGGTACACCTATCTGTTTACCATGGGCAGCACCACAGAAACCTTCATCGACCACACTTTCACCGCTCATTTCGCTCTAGGTCACCAGGGAAGCGTATCCTTCGAATATCAGCCAGGAACCAAAGTGGATGGAAAAGACCAGAAGAAGGACTATCAGAATATGGTGCCGGAACTGGAAGTGGCCATCGAAAGTGAACTGCCAAGTGCCATAGCAAATGTGCGCTCCTTCACCATTCCTACCAACTACACCCTCTTCAAGAGCGTGAATGATGATGGAACGATGAACAAGAATTATTATACGCTCGACCATTGGGCGCTCAAGACTGACCTCAAACAGATTTACGAACTGGGCAAAACCTATTCGTTCAGCCAAGATGGCGAAAACCTCGTTCTCGTACCAGTATTCAGAGAAAACCCAGCCGATCAGGACAACCGCACCAACAATCCTGTAATCCGCTATGACTTCGGACGCAAGGTAAAGGAGTATCCCAATCCGAATACCGGAGAAACCCGAAAGGTATGCGCACAGGCGGTAAACATCGAAGAGAACAAGAATGTTTTCTGGACATCAAAAGTATTTGTCAATGTGCGTGAAAGCGGTATCGACTATCCGCATTGGCGCGACGCAACCTTGTGGTGCAGCACGGGCAGCAAGGGCTTTATCCGCAACACCGATTTAGACAACTGGTGTGCCTTCGGTCCTGGCACCACCTTCTGGTTTCCTTCAGGAACAGGAACCAGAATCTCCATCCTCTCGTATTCCAAGATAACCACCACCACCATCGACGGTGTGGTACCAACCCTCGACGAAGAACGTACCGACATAGAGCGTAAGAACGCCGGTTTACCTTCGCTGAAAGAAGAGGAAAAGGGTGCCAAAGCGCACATGTATGTATATAGCTATACCACCCCAAGTGCCAAGACCCGTCTTCGCATCATCATTGGCGACGACTATTCGTACTACCAGTGGATAGAACTGGGTACACAGGCAGCCAACTGGGTGAAACTGAATGCCGAAACCGAAGATGCAGCCCGTGGTAAGATAGACAAGATTGAAACCGCCAACAAGGGAGAAGGACACGAAACCAATGACCTGCCAGACGGCGGCATCGCCTTTAGACAAGGTGAGCGAGTGAGAATGACCCTATACAGAAAGAAGGGCTACAAACTGGATAAGATTGTGGATCCTGCCAAGAAGGATGCAAACGGAGAACCGCTCGCCGTACTGAAGATAAACGATGACGGCACGGTGGATATGGTAAAGATGCAGGATGCTTCTACCACAGAGAATGTGAAGAAGAACGATGATGGAACCTGGGGTATTGCCAGCGGCTCCCAGCAAACCGTATTCGTACTGAAAAAAACAGAATGCTACCCGACAGGCGAAACCACCTATCTGGCAGAAGACAGCATCCGCACCAAATACGAACTGGAGTTCGACATTACCAACCACCGCCACCTGCTGGTTTATTTCAAGGAAAAGACGAATACCTACTACGTTACCTACAATGCGGGATCGTATGCCACAGGTACACCCCCAGAAGCTACCTGGGTGGAGAAAGGCGACAAGTTTACCATTCCTAGAAATACCAGCCTCTACTACGAGGGAAATACGCTGAGCTACTGGATTGATCTATCGAAAAAGGATGAATCTGACGTGGATAGCTCAACGGGGGATGATTTTACCTATGGTATAGGCAGACAGTATATCGCTAAGGGCGAAAACATCCGTCTGTATCCAATGTTCAAACCTAATGAATTCAATATCCTCGCTCTCAAGCAACCTGCCACTGCTACCTGGGATTTTACCAAGGACAAGGGGGCACCAAGCATCAACCTTCAGAAGACAAAGGGTATTCTTGTTACCCAGCTTACGATGAAGCTTGGTGACGATGCAGAACAGGGAACCGTGGGAGGAGAGGAAAGCATTGACCTGAAGATAGACCTCGATGCAACGAATGGCAAATTCGACAACACCACCGAACGAACCGAGCGAATGCAGATTAATGCGGGTTCTATCATCTCCTTCCCTTCTACCCCAAATTGCATCGCCAAACTGGTGGCTACGGAAGGTAATAAAAAGGTGAATATTGCCGGAACAACCGTAACGCTTGATAATAACTATGTTGCATCAGCAACCTGTTCGGGTACTACTGCTACCCAAAACCTGGAATTCACAGAGGGACCATACAGCGAGAGTTTCAGCGTAACCTATCAACCACAAGAAGAAAAATTGCCTAAGATTGCAACACTGACCTGTGGAGAAACAACGTACAATACGGATGAAATTGAAAAGCAGTATGGTACACACCAATATGTCAGCTTCACTGTTAATCCATGGAAAAACGCTGATGAAAAGATACCAGTAGTAACGGGTACTGCCACCAATGAGGGCACGGTTTCCGTAACCTCAGCAACGGTAAATGATCCGGAATGCATCGTAACGGTAAAGAATAAAAATGGTATCACGGTAGCTACTTATCCCGTAAAATTCGAATTCGGAATTCCAGATGATGCCCCAGTCATGGAACAGATTACCATCAATGGCACGATATACCCTATCAAGGACCCAGAAACTCATATCCAAATCGAGGCTTCTGATATGCCTGCCAATGGTATCATCAAATTGAAGTTCAACCGTACGATGCAGGCTGTGAAAAGAGGTCTCTTCCAGACTGAGCGGGCAGAAAGAGAACATTTGTTCAAGTATTGGGATTTGGAGCCAGGAACCGATATCACCTTTAACTTCTCTGCCACAGAAGCAGAGGGTGGAAATGCTGCCGAGGCCATATTCAAGGATATCTATGGCAAGGAGTGCCAGCAGAAGCTGACCATCACCCTGCATATTGCCAAGAAGGAAACCTTTTATCACAAACATGAATTTGACTTCATCGTAGGTACGAATGGTACCATCAACGAGGCTATCACGGCGGCAAACAACAATACCAAGACTGACGGACATCGCTATTATATCTTCGTACCTGATGGAGAATATCAGTTGACAGGAAATGCCGGCAATGGCGTAACCCAAATCAAAAAGCCAAACATCTCGCTCATCGGACAGAGCAAGGAAGGCGTGAAGATCTACAATATCCCGGAAAAAGGAGGCGTCAGCCAGACTGCTACCCTGCAGCTGATGCAAGAGGCTACAGACTTCTATGCAGAAGACCTGACCCTGGAAAACCGGTTCGACTATAAGAATCAGAGTTCAGATGCAGAAAAACAGGCTGCAGCCTTCCATACGAAAGGCAACCGAAGCGTGATGAAGAACGTGAAGCTCCTCAGTTGGCAGGATACCTATTATTCCGACTTTACTAATTCCGACTTCCGTGGCTATCTGGAAGAATGCGACCTTGCGGGCGTGACAGATTGGGTTTGCGGCAATGGCAATATCTGGTTTGAGAAATGTAACCTCATCCACCGTGACCGGGCAGGCAACAACATCGTGGCTCCGAATACGGAGGAGATGCAGGAATGGGGCTATGTGTTCAACAACTGTAATATCAAGACAGAAACAGAACAGCTTAGCCTGCTTAAAGACAAGGAATGGACCCTAGCACGCCCTTGGGGTAAATCACCAGCCTGCACATTCATCAATACCAGGATGTACACGCAGCCTCGCAACTACGGCTGGGGAAAGATGGGTACAGGATTAAAACTGAGATTCCACGAATACAATAGTAGGGATAAATCAGACAACGAGATTCCTCTTGCTACCCGTTCGCTTGCCGCCTGCTCACCAGCCGCCGGCTCTGACGACTGCATCCTCTCAAACATCTCGGATTACAACCTCCGCAATGTATTGGGCGGTTCTGATGCCTTCGAGCCACAAGTGCGCTGCAAGCAGATAGATGCGGTTTCTGGATTATCTCCTGTTATTAAAGAAGATGAAGTAAACAACGATGTACCCAACCGTCTGGAGTGGAAGGATAACATCGTGCTAAACGATGAGCGCCTGCAATGGAAGCCACAGCAGGAAGCCCTCTGCTACTTCCTCTTCAAATGGGATGAGAAGACAGAAAAGTGGTTGTATCAGGAGAATACAACAGAGTGTGAGATTACTCTTACCGAATCGGGCGTTTATTGCGTACGTGCTGCCAACCAGCAAGGTGGTCTGGGTATAGCTACCAAAGCCATCGAATATACCATACAGCCAGCATATGAACTGGCTATTCCTGCTGTTGGTAACTACAAAGATGAACATTTCGAATACGCTTGCGGTTGGACTACCATCTGTCTGCCTTTCAACGCCAGAGTACCTGCGGGGGTGACAGCGTATGCCGCTACAGCGCACTATCAAGATACAGAAACAGAAAAGACAGAGACTGATCTGGTTACAGACTTCATGATGACGCTGAGACCCGTAGAGGTAATCAATGCCAACAAGGGATATATTGTTTATGGAAGAGCTACTTCAGAAACAACCCCTGTAACGCATTCGTTCTATCCTACTTCCAGTGTAAGCGATAAGCCGACTATCCTCAAGGGCAATGCTACAGACGAAGACATCTCTTCTACCAACATCAACTGTTATGTACTTGCCTACAAGAACACCCTGGGATTGGGCTTCTATAAGTTCACGGGTACAAAACTGAAGGCTCACCGAGCTTGGCTGCCACAAGACATGGTAAGTACAAGCAACCAGGAAGGTTTGGCAATGGGCAAACGAGCCATCCACTTCGTCTTTGCCAAGGGTGAGGATACCGCCATCCACAACCCTATCATCTGGCAGAATGATCAGGAAGATGACAAGTACTATAATCTCTCAGGACAACGGGTGGAGACGCCTTCAAAACCAGGCATCTACATCTCGAAGAAAAAGGGGAAGATGATTATCAGA
>ERZ1034913.480-NODE-480-length-32567-cov-21.190453_pt1 | contig 32567 bp, 26 predicted proteins | sample MGYA00520697_ERZ1034913 | MGnify/ENA primary metagenome ERZ1034913 (study PRJEB33766, sample SAMN09781786) | gut metagenome | biome: gut microbiome | host: Homo sapiens | place: Madagascar | study: EMG produced TPA metagenomics assembly of the PRJNA485056 data...
ATAATAATCTAATCTGGTTGTTTCATTTCTTTTACATAAAAAGCAGGAACTTAGCAGCCGGTTACATATCCGTGAGAAATTATCCCTGTCTTTCTGCAACATTCCGTTTAAAATATCCATCCTACTTTTGTACCTTCTTTCGTATTGTAAAATCCGTAAATTGGTAACCTTCCTTCTGTATGGTCTCTCTTACACTCACTACATACTTCATGTTTTTTCTCTGACCGTACAATCGAACATAAATCATCTTCACGAAATCATCCGTAGTATCTAACGGTAACTCCGAAGCTAACATTTCCGGTCTTTCTCCAAGCTGTTTTTCTACATATCCATCTATTTTCTCCGGGTTCAGGACTCTTGCCAGCTTTTCAAGCATTTTCCTTTTCTTCTCATTCCTGAGTTCAGTGTCCGGTTCCTCCTGTTGGATGATTTCCGGTTCAAATGTTTTCTTTCCTTCAATCGGAGTATAAAAAGATTTCTCATCTATAACTGCTGAACTGTATATCCGGATCAGATCATCCAAAAATTCAATCCTGTAAATTCCACCAAGATCCATGTTTTCCCGATTGATTTTCTCATTCATTTCAGAAAGAATATCCTTGATCTGCCCCCTGACATCCTCGCCGCCAATCAGATAAAACTTGGCACGATTGATAGCTGCCCTCTGATATTGCGTATTTTTACGATTGATTTCTGCCAGGATTTCATCCATATTCTGAAAAGCATCTATGACCTGATGAATATAATGATAGACCAGTTCTTCTGCTTCTTCCGGCGCAATTTCCCGAATGGAAGCCAGTTCCGCACCTGCTTTTTCCACATAAGCCTTACTATGGCTTTTACTTTCCAGTCTCTCTATAATCTCCGGTCGGAATTTAGAGACATTATCTGAAGTGAGCAATCGATGATATGCTTTGTCTACAATATTTTCTATGTAATCGTTGAATAAAACATCCATAATTTCCGCCGGAGTCTTATACTTTGTCAGTTCATCAATATAATGCTTGATTCCGGAACTCAGGTTTTTCAGACCGGTAATCAACATATCTGTATTTTCCACAATTGACAAAAGAACGATTCCCGGATTGTCCGTTGTACCTCGCACCAGGCTATATATAGTGTAAATATATCCCTGATATTCGATTTGCTTACCTTCTGCAATTTCCAACAATGTCTTTATAATCTTGACGGCATATTCCTTAAAATTAACTCTTTGTACATAACTTTTATCTGTCTCGATGTCTATCCATCCATAATTTTCCAGTTTTCGCAACATCCAGTTTGCCTTATCTCTTGCATTTTTTCCCTGGAATTCTTCTTCATCAAAATCCGCTGCCTGGGTCTGTTCAAAATAATATTGCAGTTCCTCCACCACAACATCTCTGTCCACTCCAAAGGAAAGCTGATGATCCATGACGGAAAATAACTTGCAGATACATTCCCAATATACTAATTTATTCGGAGATGCCAACGGTACAAAAAAACGTTCATCTATAATATGAAACACACGTAATCCCTCTTTATTTATGCTTTGTATGGAATCTACTGTCCTAAAAACTATAAGTCCAGACTATTTTCATTCAACAGAAAATCAAAAATACTCATTGTCAATATTCCGTCATCATCATTCCATGGTTTAATAATATCTTTTACAATGATAATCTTTTTAAATGAATCACCTACATTTATCAGGGATGCCTTTTCCTGCATTCTCTTCTCATCATCCGGAAGACTGAATGCTGATTGAATATAATATCGTTTGCTTCCCTTATTTGCTACGAAATCAATTTCCAGTTGTTTTTTTTCCTGCACTCCCTCTTTGGTTCTGTTCCGTTTCATAACCACACCAACATCCACATGAAATCCCCGAACCCGGAGTTCATTATAAATGATGTTCTCCATAATATGAGTCTCTTCTGTCTGTCTGAATCCAAGTCTGGCATTTCTGAGACCTACGTCTTCAAAATAATATTTCAGTGGAGTTCCAATATATTTTCTTCCTTTTACATCATATCGATTGGCCTCGCTTACAATAAAGGCATCCTTAAGGTACTCAATGTAGCTCCGAATGGTATTCAGGCTGATATCTGACTGAATCACACTTTTAAATGTAGCTTCTATTTTTGATGCATTTGTCAGTGAACCGATTCCTGATGCCAGTATATTAATCAAGTCGTTTATTTCCTGAATTTTTTCTATATGATTACGTTCAATAATATCTTTAATGTATGTCTCTTCAAACAATCGGGTAAGATATTCCATTCTCTGCTCATCTGTATTCATCGTAATGGTTAACGGAAGCCCACCAAAATTAACATAAGAACTCCATCCTTCATATTTATCACCATCGAATACATCCATATATTCCTTAAAACTGACCGGAAAAACATGTATTTCATCTCCACGCCCTCTGAACTCGGTGATAATATCTTTTGACAAAAATTTAGAGTTGCTTCCCGTTACATAAATATCTGCATTTTTTATGTGAAGAAGAGAATTCAGAACCTCCTCGAACTCTTCCAGGAGTTGGACTTCATCAAGGAAAATATAGTAATCTTTTTCATCTGTTATTCGGCTTTTAATATAATCCAATATTACATAGGGATCTCTATACCTTTTATTTTCCAACATATCCAGTTCTATCGCAATAATATGATCTTCCGGAACATTTTGGGATATAAGATAGTTTTTAAATATGGTAAACAACAGATATGATTTGCCGGAACGTCTTATTCCCGTAATAACCTTTATCATTCCATTATGCATTCTATCTACTATTCTTTGCAGATATAAGTCTCTTTTTATTTCCATGTTTTTCTCCACTTTGATATTTTGAGAACATTGTGCCCTCTTTTTTCAAATTATACTATTATATCTAAGTCCTTTCAATGCTTTTTATAATTTTGGGAAATTGTGCCCTCTTTTTTCAATATGCGTATTCAGAAAAAACTCCGGATTGCATACTCCGGAGTCTGTGTCATTTCAATTATTTTCTTTGTTTTTACCCCAACAGGTTCTTCAGTGCTGCCATACCTTCGGCATCCACAGCGGCCTTGTTGGCCTCCTGGATCTGGAGGTAGACTTCCTTGCGGTAGATGGGCACTTCCTTGGGTGCGGTGATGCCGATCTTGACCTGATCACCTTTGACCTCCAGAACGGTGATCTCGATATCGTTGTTGATGACGATTGCTTCGTTCTTCTTACGGGACAATGCCAGCATCTTACTCACCCGCCTTTCCGGATTTCAGGATGTCGTATACCGGATATTTTACCGGGTATTTATCTCCCTCAAGGATGATCTGGCAGGCCTTGCGTTCTTCCACGTTGATCACAAAAGGTCCCTGCAGATTCACAGTCATCTTCGTCAGGTCGGCAGGCACCGTCACAGTGACCATGACCAGAATATTCTCCGGGGTAAGATTGCCCACACCGGTAAGCAGCTCGTCATCCACCTCCGGATCATATTCCGGATGGACTACCAGCGGATCCATGACCGGCATGGCGAATCCGGGTTCTTCCAGAGACTGTAAATAGCGGATTCCTACGTTGCTGCCCTTCTCCTCATCGTGGAGCATGGTAAAATGCTTCAGTTCCGGGAATCCGATAATACCTTTGTCAAAAGTGATGATCTTGTCATCCGCAATCTCAACTTCTCCAAAAAATTTTGTATTGATCTTCATAAAATACCTACGCCTTTCCGTAACCTGTTGTTCTAGATGAAATTCAACAGTGTGGTCTGCATTACTTTACCGGTAGCCATCAGTGCCGCTTCATAGGTCATTTCCGCACTCTTCAGATCAATGGCGGTCTCGGTAACATCGATATCCTCGTTTTCACTCTTTAAGGTCTCAAAGGTGGTCTTCTGGCTCTTCATGCGGTTATCGATCAGTTCCAGTTTGCTGCTTCTGGTACCGCAGTTGGTAACGCACAGGTTGGCATCATCCAGGTATCCCTGGAACGTAGTAATGCCGCTTTCGAACATCTTCTGGCATTTGTCCTTTGCCAGAGTCAGTGCTTTTTCTACTGCTTCCATCTGCTTCGTCAGGGTCTCTGCATCCGTACCGGTAGCAGTCTCCTGCAGTCCCTCGATCTTGGTCTTCACATTCTCCAGATCCACCACATCCTGCATGGCCTGTACCAGATCGTCCACCGTACGTCCGATACCGTGCTGGAAGCACTCATCTGCAGTGGAATTCACCTGAATGGTCTGGTTGAAGCCTACATCATATTCGATGACCTGTTTTTCGCTCTTGCCGTCAAGATAGGACTTGTTATAATCCGTTACTTTTCCGTCTGCATCGGTACTGGTACATGCAAAATAATGCTCAGGTCTCAGGTCTCCCTTGACCCAGTGATCCTTTTCATAAGTTATCTGAATCTCACCTTCATTTTTATCGGAAGTTGCAGGATCATCCTTGCAGGCCATCATTTGATTGTAAAGGTCTTTTCCAATCAGCAGTTCTCCGGTATCTGCCACATAGATTGCACCATTCGGATAATTTTCGATGGCTGTATATGGATCGGGATTCGCGGTAGATGTTGTCGCTCTAATGGTACGATCCGCTGTAGACAGTTCGGTGGTACCGAATTTGATCTTGACATTGCCCCCCTCTTTACAGTCATCATAAGCCAGCCGGATACGATACACATCTATGGAGCTGACTGAATTTTCCGTAATATCCTTGTAGTCCTGATTCTGATCATTATAGTTATTCGCCGTAATATCCAGCAGTTTTCCGGTATTCACCTTTGTCAGCTGTGTGATGGAGCTGTTGTCCAGCTGCTCGGTGATCTCATATTTCGTATTGTATTCTTTATCAAAACTCAGAGAAGTATCGGTACGATATCCGGTAAACACATAACGGCCCGCATAGTCTGCATCGCCGGTGCTGTACACTTCATCTCCCAGGGCTTTCAGCTGTTCCAGAATGATCTGGCGGTCCGCGGATTTCAGATCTCCGTTAGATGCCTTGGTGCACTGTTTGATCATATTCGTGATGATCTCTGTCAGGTTCTTCAGTGCATCCTCGGTTACGTCCAGCCAGCTCTCCGCATCGGGAATATTCTTGCTGTAGTACTGTGTCACTTCCGTTACATTGCTGCGCAGACGCAATGCACGGATGGACACTACAGGGTCATCGGAAGGACGGTTGACCTTCTTCTGTGTGGACATCTGGGTACTCAGTTTATCCTGATACACTTTGTTTGTATTGATATTGGACAGATTATTACGCTGCATGATCTTGTTCGTAATTCTCATTTTCTCCGTAACTATTCAGGATTCTAAAAATCAGAACAACTGGTACGTTATGCTTGCATATAAGTAACAGTTTTCTGATTCGAATGGTGACTCGAATAGAGTCACCACACACGTGAGCAAAATTAGCTGCGTAGCAGCGAGAAAGCACGGATACGTGCGTTTTTGCGAACATATGTGGGAATCCGAATAGCTGCCTCCTTTCTAGTTTAGACTCCGGTCTCCAGAATCAGTCTGTCATAAATCTCCGTCAGTGTCTGGATCATCTTGGATGCCAGATTATATCCATTCTGGTATTTTACCAGATTCACAGCTTCTTCATCCTCATCCACACCGGAGATGGAGATTCTCTGGTTGTCGATGGTATTGGAAATGTCTTTAAAGCTTGCATAGAAGGTATTGGCTCTGGAAGCATTCAATGCCACATCCGATAAGATACACTGTAAAAATTCGGAAGCATTACATCCGCGGAAGCTCATCTTGCTCTTATCCGTAGCCAGATTCTTCAGATCGTTCAACAGGTCATTCTGTTCCACGCCGTCAGATGCATTTTTTCGGTTTGCCATCAGGCTGGGATCCTGCTCCATGGCATCCAGAATATCGAAATTCTTCGCTGTCAGACGATAGTAGCTGTCATCGTTGACTTTTACCGTAACTTTACTGTTTTTCTTCTCCTGCTTGTCATATCTCTTGGCTGCATCATCCAACAGGAACTGCTCACTGCTGGTTGCCTTATTGCCGGTAAACATCTTCACACCGGGATCTCCGCTTCCGCTGTAGCCGGAAGTCAGAATATCGTTGAATTTCTGGGAAAATGTACGAATCCACTCATTCATCTGATTCATATAATAAGGAATTCCCTGATAGGACAGGTCGGTACCGATCTCTGCCTTTTTCCCTACACGGTCATTGGTAATTCCCCGGGGATTCTTCTCACTGTCCGATAAAGTAAATGTATAGGAGTAAGTGGCGTTGCCGTTCGCATCATATTCGCAGGTATATTCCCAGGAATCATAGTAGAATTCCTGATTGCCCAGATCCAGGATGCCTCCCTGATCCGACAGATTACATTTATTCAGATCCTGCAGATAAGCCTTGGTTACTTTTACGGTTACGGTATCATGGGTCTTGCCGTCTGCCGTGGTCGTCGTGCCGGTGGCGGTCACCTGTCCGGTGAAGTTCTCGCCGTTGTTACCGTCACGCATTTGGATCAGTCCTGCCAGATCACCGCCCATGGATGCATTGTACAGGTTGAACTTCTGCCCGTCCGCCCAGTAGACTTCATAGAGACCGTCGATATCGGTCTGGTTTACTTTCTCATAGGAGGTTCTTGCCACACATTCGAGACCGTTGTAATCACTGCCGTCTACCAGCATCTGGCCTCCGGCGATCTTGACCATATATCTGTTGGCACCGGTCTCACGGTTCTCATTGTTGGCATCGATGATCGGTGTCTCCTTGACTTCCACATCCACGATCTTGGATAATTCATCGATCAGCAGGGTCCTGCGGTCACGCAGCTCATTGGCCTTTGTTCCGGCCAGTTCAATGGTGTTGATCTGTTTATTCAGGGAGGCGATCTCACCGGCAAGGGAATTGATCTGATCCACCTTCAGTTTGATCTCCTGGTTGATATCCTTCTGTACTTTTTCCAGATTGCCCGCCATACCGTTGAAATACTCTGTCAAAGCTCCGGCATAGCCTACGAACTGGGATTTGGCTGTGGCACTGTTGGGATCTTTTAAAAGAGCCTGCATACCGGTGATCATCAGCTGATCGAAGATAGTCTTGAATCCGGTACTCTTGCCGTCATCGTCAAAATAGGTCTCCAGCTGCTGCATGTAGTACTGCTTCATATCGTACTCACCCAGCTGTGCGTTGTTGTCCCAGAATCTTCCGTCATAAAACTCATCGCGGACGCGCTCGATTGCCAGAGTCTCTACACCGGCACCGGCACAGCCATAGGTCTGGAACACCCGCAGCGCATTGGCGGCCTGCTGTGTCACCTGTTGTCTGCTGTAGCCTTCCGTCTGTACATTGGCGATATTATTGGAAGTGGTATTCATGGCAGCATTGCTGGCCAGAAGTCCTGTATATGCAATATTTAATCCAAAAAATTGTGAGGGCATCTCTTACCTCCTTGGTTCTTACGCATTAAACACCCAGCGTGGAAAGAATGTGTTCCAGCATCTCGCTGATCACGTTGATATAACGGCTGGATGCGTTGTATGCGTTCTGGAACTTGATCATATTGGACAGTTCCTCGTCCGTGGATACACCGATAACCTGTTCTCTGGCGCTCTGTGTAGCTTCCACGGTGCTGACCTGATTCTCATAAATACTCCGGAATACATAGCCGGAATTGGATACCTGCGATACCAGGTCGGTATAATAATCTACAAAAGTAGTCTTTTTCTGTACATTAGGATTCAGCGTGTAGGCTTCCTCGGTAAATGCCGCTTTCAAAGCATCTGCGGTCTCCTTATCCTCGGAACCGTCTGCCAAACGGAATCCAAGCTTGGAAGGCTCCTTCGTCAGCGCCGGATTTACCTGAAGATTGCCGATGGTATACAGGCTCTCAGGGCTGTCCGGATCTTCTTTCTTCATGACCCAGTAGTCCTTAAGTGATCCGTCCGCTTCCTTCACACTTACTTTCTCATACCCATCCGTTGTAACCTTGGTGAACAGCTGGATGGGGCTGCCATCCTCCATGCGCATGTAACCGTCCGGGTCTACCGTGCAGTAACGGGCATTTTCTAATTTAGTGCCGTCTGCCAACTCCAGATCTCCGGTCTGTACTCCTGCAGCCTTCGCCAGAATATCGTTCACCTTCGTCACCACATTGTGGATCATCTGGTCGAACTCACCCTGAATATTCATGACAACGGACTGGGAGACACTGTCGTATTTTCCTTCCGCCAGATCTGTATAATTGGCTCTGTGATCACCTCTGGCCAGAAGCATTGCCTTCAGGCCGCCGATATCTGTGTTCAGGTCGGAAGAAATCTCCACGGAGAGATCAAATACCTCTGCGCCGTCAATATTATAATCTCTGGTGCCGTCAGCTCTGACGGTGTAGGTGGCATCCTGCGGCCAGAACGGAGTGTAGAAGCCGGTGGCTTCATCCGTCTTCAGAGCGATTTCATAACAGGTTCCGTCCTTTACGAAATCCACGCCCTCGATCTGTACGGATACACTGCCGTATCGATCTTCGGAAAAGGTCATGTTGGTCAGCTCTGACAGTTCATCCAGAATCTGATTTCTCGCGTCTCTCAGGTCGTTGGCATGTTCAATGCCGCCACTCTCAATGGCACGGATCTGATCGTTCAGCGTTAATAACTGGCTGCCGTATTTATTGATCTTATCTACATTCTGCTTAATCTGTGTGTTCAGGTTGTTCTGGTAGGAGCTCAATCCGCTGTATACTGCTCCGGCTCTCTGTACGAATTCCGACGCTCTCTGCACCAGCATGCCCTGTGTTACAGAACTGCTGGGATCCTTGGAAAGCTCCTGAATAGCGGTCCAGAAGTCTGTCATGGTGGTCTGGAATGCCTCGCCGTTCAATTCTCCCAGCTGGCTCTCTACCTCTTCCATGACTTCTGTGGACACTTCATAGAACATACTACGTCCGGATTCCTTGCGGTATGTCTTGTCCAGGAAATAATCTCTGACCTGTTTTACGCGGGAATATGTGACACCCAGACCTGTCTGTTTGTTGGAAATAGACTTAGGGTCTGTCGATAATGTGACATAAGCTCTGTTAGACTGCTGTACCTGTTGTCTGGTATAGCCGGTGGTGTCCACATTAGAAAGATTATGCGCTGTGGTATTCAGCGCATTCTGACTTGTCTGTAATCCGGACGAACCTATATATAAACTACCCATTAATGGCATAAACTTTCACCTCTGTATCAGGGGATCCTCAGATCCCCGGGATCCGGTCTTACTGCTTGGCATCGAATCCATGGTCAATGACCCCCATGGTATTGCCTGCATTGTAAGCTCCCCGGTTGTAATTCGCTGTCTCGGGTGCAGCCTTGGATGCCTGGAGGAGATTCATCTCGAATTCCACCATCTCCAGCGCGCTGTTTAACAGTTCACTGTTCTGCTCGTTCACGCGCTTCAGTCCCCAGACCGCTGCCTGTAATCTGTCGTGGGAATCCGCCAGTGCCTGCTGTTCCGCAGGCCGTGCAGATAACATAGTGATCAGATTCGGCAATTTCAAGTCGTTAACATCCCTGTTCAATACATCGGCTATGTCCGCAGTCACTCCCGCTCTCTGCTTGTCCAGATTGTGGATCCTGCTGACCAGCTCCTGCTCCTCGTCCGTGATCTTTTGTAACTCTGCAAGATCACCTCCTGCAATAATCGGTGTCTTGCGTTGTGATAGCTGAAGCAGAGCTTCGTACTCCGTACTCTCTCTGTCCAGTACATCTATCAGGTTTTCCATTAAACTAGCCAAGGAACTACCTCATTTCTTCCTGCTTTTGAAGCAGCTTCTCCGCAAAGCTTGCATTATCCACTCCATAAGTACCGTTCTGGATTCTTGCTTTAATGGGAGCCGTTAACTCTTCCCTGATGTCAGGTGCTGCTGCCACTGCTGCCTTAGCGGTCTGGAAATCCTTGCCCTGGCTGCTGATCTGCAGTCTGTCCGTGTGTGACGCTGTCTGAGTCTTCTGAGTCCTGCTGACCTTCTGTGACTGATACAGCTGCTGTACCTGTGTATACGCTTCAATACGCATATCGACTCCTCCTTCCCGAATGTCTTTTGATGTTTCACAATATGTATCGGACGGATTTGCAATTACTTTAGCCCTCATGGAAAAAAAGTAACGATCCGGACCGCCTGCAGGGGAACGTCCGAATCGTCACAAAATCTGTCAATATGCATTTTCGTTGCGGATCTCATCGTCTACCCGCCGTACCTGGTAGGTCTTGTCTCCCACCGTCACGGCGGTCACCGTATCGTCGTGGGCATACAATCCTTCTTCCACATAAGAAAATTTTTCCGGTGTCCTGCCCTCTTCCAGGATCTGGATCAAAGCCTCCACCCTGGGGCCATGCAGTGGATTGCATTCTCCGATGCAGGTGATCTCATCCTTCAGCACGCAGTCCATGGATTCTGTGCTGACACCATCAAAAGACAATATCATAATATCTCCTGCCGCCAGATTGCTGCCGACCCTTTTTCCCGCCGCCCGGATCGCTTCCATGGCGCCAAAGGCCTCATTGTCGTTTTCGCAATAGACCACATTGATATTGTCGTATTTTTTCAGGAAAGCTTCCATGACTTCCTTCCCCTTGGCCTGGGTAAATTCTCCCGATACCTGGTCTAGCAGATCCCAACCGTATTTTGCTGCGCCCTGCTCCAATCCTCTGGTACGTCCAATCTGGGCGGAAGCTCCGATATTTCCCTGAATATTTACAATATGAATATCCTCCGGTGCAATTCCCTTGCTGATGGAAAAGGAATTCAGCCACTCCGACATTTTCAGGCCTTCCAGTTCAAAGTCCGAACCCACGAAGCAGGTGAACAGACTGTCATCCTCCACATCCACCTTACGGTCCACGATGACCACCGGGATCCCGGCATCCTTTGCTTCTCTGAGCACCGTGTCCCATCCGGTCTCCGTCACCGGTGCCAGCACGATGTAGTCCACCTCCTGCTGGATAAAGGTTCGGATGGCCCGGATCTGGTTGGCCTGCTTCTGCTGACCATCCTCGAAGATCAGGTCGTACCCGGCCTCTTTTGTAAAGGTACTTTTCATGGACTCCGTGTTGGCACTGCGCCAGTCGGATTCCGCTCCCAGCTGGGAGAAGCCCACTACAATACGGTCTGTCTGTGTATCCTCTGGTGTTGCAATATTCTCCGCAGTGCTTTGTCTGTCGCCGCATCCTGCAAGCAGGATTCCCAGCCCCAGCAGCAGACCCGCCATCCATCGTCTTCCTGTTCTGCATTTCTTCATATCTGTAATGTCATCCTGTTCTGTCATACTTCCCGCCCGGAAATTGCTCTGTCATTCTCTCATTTTCCGGCAGGTTCTTTCTCTGTATGAAAATACGCCACAGAGCTCTCCAGTTCCCCGGAGATCTGTTTCATTTTATCACAGTTTGCGCCCACTGTCTGTATCTGTGTCAGGATTTCCTCAATGTTTGCATTCACCTGCTGGTTGTTGGCAGCATTTTCCTCACTGATAGCACTGAGGCTGCCGATATTGCCCAGAATATCCTCTTTCTGCTGTGACAGACGTCCGGTCTCTCCGGCGATCTTGCGGATCTCTTCCGCAGAATGTCTTATACTTTGCTCTAACTGCTGATACTGCTCTCTGGTTGCAATAATGTGATCCTGTTCCTCCCGGATGATATCCTTTACCACATCCGCCTGTTCCACAGTCTCACCGGATTTCTCCATAATGCCCTGGGCCAGATTTTTGATCTGCTCGGCACCGGCAGCGCTTTGCTCCGACAGTTTGCGGATCTCTTCCGCCACCACGGCAAAGCCTCTGCCTGCCTCTCCGGCTCTGGCGGCCTCGATGGAGGCATTCAGACTTAACAGATTGGTCTGTCCGGAAATGGAGAAGATCAGAGCTACCGCCTCATCGATCTTTTCGATATAATCGTTGGTCTCATGAATCTTCGCTGTAATGGTATTCACGGATTCCACAGAACGATTGCTGCCGGTCATGATCTTTTCCATGCCTTCCCCCGCCTTTTTGCTGTTGTCCTGTATTTCTTCCGAATCCTTCTGCAGCTGTCCGGCACTGACACTGATGTCATTGACCGCCTCTCCGATCTCATCCATACGGTCACTGATATTCTGCACATTTTCCGCCATTTCCTCCGCTGCGGAAGACAGCTGCTCCATCGCCTGACTGATCTGTCCAGCCTGTTCTGTGGTGGCATTGCTTCCCTCTGCCACCTGCCGTACACTGTTTAGAAGTTCTCCGGATACCTCCTGTACACCGCCGATGACCTGTGCCAGATTCCGCTGCATCTGTGAGGTATTCTGTAACAGATTACGGATCTCCCGGACAATACTGTCGGATTCTTTTCTGGCACTCAGATCACCTTCCGCAAGGGCATCCACCCTGCTGCCGGTCTCTTTCATCTTGCCCGACAGTGCTCTGCTCAGGAAAAAGCAGATAACACCAAACAGGATCACTATGCCCACTGCGCAGACCAGGAATACAACCTCGATCCCCCACAGGGCATCGGTGATGTCATTTTTCCGTTCCGCCGCAAAAGCCACTGCAGTGATCCGTCCGTTATTCATAATCGGGATATAATAACCATAATAAGTATTTCCCTCAATCACTACATTTTTATCATAATATCCCTCCGTCCCACCGGCGGACACAAGATCCTGATCCATGGGGATTTCACGGATACGATAGTCATTTTCATTTTTAATGGATGTGGTAGCCGGAATGCCGTCTGCAAGAATGGCCATCTCCAGACCTTCTTCCTTCAGGCTGTCCAGGTACTCATAATAACCGCTGGCATTCATTGCCGTGATCTCATTTTCCTTACAGTATTTTGCCAGATTATCCGCAGTTACATGCAGTGTGGTCTGCACACTGCCTTCCAGATTCGTTCTGGTCAGACGTAAAGATGTGGTACTGAGGATCACTGTTGCCAAAACTACCGGTGCCAGTGCCAGCAGCATCAGCAGCAGGAACAGGCTGCATCCCTGCTTTTTCAGAGTTTTCTGCTTTTTTACCTTCGTTTTTTTCATAACTTCTACCCCCTGATATCCGGTGGATTCCTTTTACTAGCGGAAAAAGAGTGTGACTGCACACCAGCCACGCTCTTTCCGCTCCTCCCTATTTTCAGCTGCTTTTATTTGTTCTGCAGCATTTTCTTTTTTCTTGCGATGACCACACTCTGTACTACCAGGAACAGACACAGCATAGCTGCAATGGTGATACCGGTCCACCATGCCTGATCCAGACCTGCACTGGATACGATATTCTGGATAGTGCTCAGGGACAATACACCGAAGAAAGTTCCGATGATATTGCCGACACCACCAGTCAGCATCGTACCGCCGATGATGGAGGATGCAATGGCGTTCATCTCCATGCCGCTGGCATGAGAAGCAGATCCGCTTCCTACATGCAGGAAGTACACATAACCGCCGATACCTGCCAACAGTCCGCAGAGCAGATGGGACATGAACTTGGTTCTCTTCACATTGATACCTAACATCAGCGCGCTCTGATTGTTACCGCCTACCGCATAGAAGCTGCGGCCCATCTTGGTCCAGCGAAGCATGATAAACATCAGAATGACTACTAAAAGTGCCACAATCACACCGATCTCCACATAAGCATTGACGTAATTGCCCAGTTTGTTCACGGAGCCCATTCCCGGAACGATCACACGGGTTTCCTTCAAAGCAGTGAAACTTTCGTTGGCTACGTTGAAAGGTTTGGTATTTACGATCGTTGTCATACCTCTGGCGAAGAACATACCCGCCAGGGTCACGATAAAGGGCTGGATATCCAGGTATGCTACCAGGAAGCCCTGTACGATACCGAAAGCAAGGCCAATGGCTACTGCCAGTAACATGGATACAAATACATTACCGCCGCCGAAGTCCAGATATACGGCGCAGCTCATGCTGACCAGTGCCACCACACCGCCGACGGAAATATCGATTCCACCGGTGATCATGACTAAACTCATGCCGCAAGACAGAATGATCAGTGCTGCGTTAGCGTTCAGAATGTTGAAAAATGTCTGAGGTTTTAAGAAGCCTTTTCCCTGGAACACGATGGCTCCGATATACATTACGAAGAATACTACGATCGTGATGGTCAGCAGCAGATTGGTATCTGTCATATTTTTTAACTTCTTACCCATATCAGCCAACCTCCTTTACAGCCTTGCCCTGCTTCAGCTTCTTGCCGAAAGCGGACAGCCATTCTCTTACCTTGGGAGTACTTAAGACTACCAGCAGGATAACCACTACCGCCTTGTAAGCAGGAAGTGCATCGGACTGTACGTCGAATTTGTACAAGGTGGTGGTCAGGAACTGGATGACATAAGCACCCAGAATGGAAGCTGCCATGTTGAACTTACCACCGCTTAAAGAGTTGCCTCCCAGAGCTACTGCCAGGATGGCATCCATCTCGATATCCTTTGCAATAACGGAGTAGTTGATGGAGGACAGACGGCTTACTTTGATCAGTGCTGCTACCGCTACACACAGTCCCAGGATCACAAAGGTCAGGAACTTGATAAATGTAGGATTCAGTCCGTTTAACTTGGAGGAATTCTCATTGATACCAACAGACTGGGTGTAAAGTCCCAGTGTTGTGAACTTCAATACCAGGAAGATCACCAGTACACAGACCGCTGCAATGAAGAACGGTGTGGGAATGGGAATTCCAGGAATAAATCCACCGAAATAGCTGAAGGTTGGATCACTTACAATAGGAAGCTCGTTGTTGTTGATCCATGCTGCAATGGAACGTCCTGCCGTATAGAGGATCAGGGTCGCTACCATGGGCTGGATCTTGAAATATGCTACCAGGGCACCGTTAAAGGCACCGAAGAGCATGGCTACCACACAGGCTACCAGAAATGCTACGATAATGGGGGCCTGCAGGGTATCGGGTCTGGAATTCGTACCACACAGTACTCGTAAGATCACGCTGCCTGCGATGGCAATGGCAGCGCCCACGCTGATATCCTGTCCGCCGGAAGCTGCAGTGACCAGTGTCATGCCAATGGCTAAAATAGCCAGTTCGGAACCGTAGTCCAGGATCGTCATCAGGTAACCGGACAATACCGGATCTCCTGCGCTGTTATATCCCAGTGTGATCTTGAAGAAGCTGGGGTCTGCGATCAGATTGAATACTGCCAGGATTATCAGGGCTGCAATGGGAATGAAAATCTGCTGCCGGAACAATCCGCTCAGGAAATTTTTATTACCTTTTTCTACTTTCTTTTCATTACTCATGCTTACTTTCACCTCCGGCAATCGTACTCATAATCTTGGTCTGGGTCAGATCTTCTCCGGACAATTCTCCTACCACCTTGCGGTCTCTCATGACTACCAGTCGGGAGCAGGTACGGAGCATCTCGTCGGTCTCGGAAGAGATGAAGGTCACGCTCATGCCTTCACTTGCCAGCTTCAGTACCAGCTTCTGGATATCCACCTTGGTACCGACATCGATACCTCTGGTGGGCTCATCCAGAATCAGATATTCCGGATGGGTCAGAAGCCATCTGGCTAAGATTACCTTCTGCTGATTACCGCCGGACAGCGACTTGATGGGTGTCTCGGCCGATGCCGTCTTGATATCCAGCAGTTTGATGTATTCGTCTGCAAATTTATTAGCTTCCGCCTTGGAAATAGGGTGGAAGAATCCACGAAGTACCTGTAATGCCAGGATAATATTCTCTCTTACGGACAAGTCACCTACGATACCGTCACGCTTACGATCCTCCGGCAGATAGCCGATTCCACAACGCATAGCATCCAGAGGCTTATTGATCTTGACCTGCTTGCCGTTCTTTTTCACCGTACCGCCGATGACACGGTCAGCACCGAAAATAGCGCGGACGCACTCGCTTCGGCCAGATCCCAGCAGTCCCGTAAATCCATTGACCTCGCCCTTCTTAATATAGAAGTCAAAGGGCTTGATTCCGGCATCGCTGCACAGATCTTTGGTCTCAAATAAGGGGGCTCCGTTCTCCGTCTTCTGTTCCGTGGGCTGCTCGCCTTTGATATCGGACAGGTCATCCAGTTCCTTACCCAACATTTTGGATACCAGTTGTACTCTGGGCAGATCCTTGATGGCATATTCACCTACCAGACTGCCGTCACGCATAACAGTGATCTTGTCACACACTTCATATACCTGATCCAGGAAATGGGTTACGAAGATGATACCCACACCTCTGGCCTTCAGATCGCGCATCAGGCCGAAGAGCTTTGTCACTTCCTGCTCATCCAGAGAGGAGGTCGGCTCATCCAGGATCAGTACTTTACAATCCATATCTACAGCTCTGGCAATGGCTACCATCTGCTGTACGGCGATGGAACAGCTTGCCAGCTGTTGGGACGCTTTCGCGGGGATATCCAGATTCTGTAAGATCTTGTCTGCGTCCTCATTCATTTTTTTCCAGTTCTGATAGATCTTATTGGAACGTCCTATGTACATGTTCTCCGCCACGGACAGATTCGGGCAGAGTGTAATCTCCTGATATACCGTACTGATGCCCAGCTTCTGTGCCTCCTGCGGAGAGTGAATGGATACGGCTTTGTCATTGCCGTCGATGAAGATCTGACCTTCATCTTTGCTGTAGACACCTGTCAGTACCTTGATCAGGGTTGACTTTCCGGCACCGTTCTCTCCCATCAGCGCATGGATCTCACCTTTGTTCAGATGGAAGTCCACACCTTTCAGAGCACGTACACCGGGAAAGCTTTTGTGAATATTTTTCATTTCCAATACTGTGTTATTGTCCAAAAGTTTCACCCCTTAATCTGTAACTATTCAGAGCCATGTAAATATCATAAAATGTTCTTCGAATGCTGGCATTCGTAAGAATATTTTATGATATTTATAGGGCGAAGTAACCACATTCGCAAAAAGTGGGCTCTGAAAGAGCCTTTTGCGAATGGGATTCTGAATAGTTACTCTTTTGATAAAAGAAGCGCGGAGCTAGCATGCGCCGCGCTTCTGGTCGTTTACGTCAGATTAGATACCGTAGTTGTCTACATCTTCCTGAGTAATGGTGGTTGCATCGAAGCCTTTCTCATCCATGATGATGGTCTTCTCGGAGATGGTCTCGCCGTTCTCCAGCTTCTTGATGATGTCATCGATGTAGGAAGCCTGGAAAGGATTGCACTGTCCATCGTAGTTCCAGTTGCCTGCCTTCAGTTCTTCCAGAGCCCACTTGTTGCAGTCAAAGCCCATAACGATAACGTCTTTACCAACGCCGTGGGAGATATTAGCCTTATCCAGAGCTGCTACAGCACCCTTAGCCATATCATCGTTCTCAGCGTAGATTACGTTGAAAGGAGTACCTGCGTCGATTACGGACTGTACGATCTGCTGTGCTTTCTCTGCGTTCCACTCAGCGGTCTGCTGTGTTACCAGATTGAATCCGTCGTTTGCTGCTGCGTCATCCAGAGCACCGGTACGTCCCTGCTGTGCTGCGGAACCCATAACACCCTGTAAGTGGATAATGTTGTATTCACTTAAGTTCTGGCTCTTTAACCAGTCAACTGCGGTCTGGCCTTCCTTTGCCATATCGGATACGATGGATGCCTCATACAGGCTCTCATCTGCATCAATGGTACGGTCGAAGAGGATAACTCTGATACCTGCATCCTGTGCATCCTTCAATACGGAATCCCAACCTGCGGTATCTGCTGCGGACAGAAGCAGATAGTCAACACCATCCTGAATGAACTTCTGTGCTGCAGTGATCTGCTCATCGTTCTTTAAGCTGTATGCGAAAGATGCTTCGTAGCCGTTAGCCTCGGTAAAGGTATTCTTCATATCCTTATCGTTTGCGGTACGGTAACCGGACTCGTTGGGGTCGTTATTGATGATGCCGACTTTGATCATATCTCCGGAGGAGCTGGAGCTGGTCGTTCCTGCGCTTGCACTTTCGGTTGCTGCGTTTGCACTTCCGGTTGCTGCGTTGCTGCCTGCATCAGAGGAGCCGCATGCTACAAGGCTGAATACCATGGTTGCTGCCATTACTGCTGCTAAAATTTTCTTCTTCATTGTGTAACCTCCCAATTTGTTTTTGTTCCCCAAAGAACTATTTCTTTGATGATCTTATTGTAAAGCGGATCCGGGGAAAAAACCATGAAGATACCTCACGGAAAAGTTGAAATTTTTATGGTAAAAAAAAACCACCGGCGTAAAAAGTTGATTTTTTTACGATAGTGGTTCATTTTTTTAATGCTGCGGAAGTCGGACCGTGACACAGGTGCCCTCCCCGTAGGTACTGGTAATGGTGATACCATAGTTTTCGCCGAAATTCAGACGGATACGTTCGTTCACATTGTACAGGCCGTAGATATCGGTCTCCCGGGCCTTCCGGTTGCGGATGCCTTTCCTCACCTGCTCCAGCCGCTCCGGCGTCATCCCCTTGCCGTTGTCCGTGATCAACAGAATGCAATCCTCTCCGTCCAGTTCTCCTTCGATCCGTATCATGCCCTTGCCACGTTTGTTCTTGATTCCGTGGTACAGTGCATTTTCCACCAGAGGCTGCAGCGTGATCTTGGGAATCTGGCAATGGTTTAATTCTTCCGGAACACAGATCTCATATTGAAGGATGTCCTGATAACGCATCTGCTGGATCTCCAGGTAGCTGCGGACGTGCTGCAGTTCTTCTTTTACATCCAGAATATCCTGTCCCTGATTCAATGAGATCCGGAAAAAGTCCGACAGGCTGCCTACCATGCTCACGACCTTTTTCTGTTCTCCCGCCTCCGCCAGCCATACAATGGCATCCAGCGTATTATATAAGAAGTGCGGATTGATCTGGGACTGCAGCAGTTCAAATTCCGCCTTGCGCAACCGGATCTGCTCCGTCTTCACCTGCTCTAACAGTTCGTTGATCTTGTCGATCATGGTATTCAGTGAATCGCTGAGCACCTGGGCCTCCACGCCCCCCGTCACGTCGGAGCGCACCGTCAGGTCACCTTTTGCCACCTGATCCGTCACCTGGGTAAGGCGTCTTATGGGGCTCGTGATACTTAACGGTATATAATAGGATAAGAATAAAAACAGAACCAGGATCAGTGTAAAGGCAATGATGGAGAAACGGATCATATTCACGAAGAAATCCTGATATTGCTGCCTGCTCTCCTGAATCCCCCGGATCTCGTAATAGATGTACTGGGACATGGTATCACCCACCAGAGACGTCACAATCTGCACATCATTTTCCCAGATTTCCATGTTGTCCTCGTAGCGGTTGCCTTCCCGGATATTGTCCTCGATCCTGCCGATATAGGTCTCCAGATTGTTCAGATATTTTTTGACACTGGTCAGTCGTTTCAGGTTCTCCTGAGATTCCGTCAGTTCTTCCAGACCGGCCACGATGTCATCTGCCTCCACCAGCATATCATGCAGACTGGACTCTTCCAGCGTCTTGTTCCCTACGATCAGCAGATAAGTCTCATAATCGAAATCCTTCTGGAAATCCAGGCTGAACTGACTGGCCATGACAGAGGAATTGATCATATCCTCGTATCTGCGGTTATTGTTCCATAAATTATAGAAGCAAAAGATCAGGAACAATACAAAAGGCACCAGAAGGCAAAGATAGGAATATCTTATCTTTGCCACCAGTGTCGAATGTTCATACAATTCTTTTATCTTTTTTCTCATAGGAATCCCCCTTATCCATGGCCACGGCTAATTGGTGCCGCCCCGGTACTGGGTAGGGGTCATCCCCTGGGTCTTCTTGAACAGATAGGAGAAATAGTGTGGATCCTTGTAGCCCACCTCCTGGCTGATCAGGCTGCTGCGCTTGCCGGTGCAGCGCAAGAGTTCCTTCGCCTTGTTCATACGATAGTCTGTCAGATATTTGATAAAGCTCTGTCCGGTCTGCTGGCTGAAGATCATGCTCAGATGGTTTGGTGAGAAATTCACGTGGGATGCCAGCAGATTCAGGGAAAGTTCCTCGTCTGCATAATTCTCATCAATGTATTTCATCACCTGTTCCACCACATCATCATACCGGCTGCTGGCAGCCTTATCTCTGACCGCCAGTGCTTTCTGCAGAATTCTGGTAATGTAATGGATCGCACTATCGCTGTCCTGCAGGGTCTTCTCGTCCTGATTGGGTGTTTCCAGTTCCTGCGTATCCGTCTGCAGGCTTTCCAGAAAATCTGCCACACAGAAATAGACATCCATGGTAATATACTGCCTGAAAATATTGGACTGCAGTGCCTTGTTGCTGAGATCCCGGAAAAATTCTTCCACGAAGTAGACCACTTCCTCCCGGTCACCCTGTTTTAAGAATTCCTGGATTCTTGTGCGGTCGATCTGCTTTGGATTGACTTCCTTGATGTCAAAATTATCTTCCTTCTGCGCTTCCTCCGTCATATGTCCGCTGTCCAGGATCTGGCTGTCCTGCACCAGATATCTGTGGGCAAAAGCATGACTGGCCTGTTCAAAAGATGCCGGAAGCTCCCGCAGACGATTCACCGGCTTGCCGATACCACCGAAATACCGCACATGCTCATAGCCTTCCATAATGTCCTTGATCTTTTCTATGTATTCCTGTTGCAACAGCAATAGCTGTTCCTCGGAATCGGCTTTTAATAAGAATGCTTTTCCTTCCAGATTACGATCAAAGGTGATCACCGTCCTGCCGTCTTCCAGTCCCCGCAGTTCCTGTTCGATCCGGATCAGGCTGCCGGAATACTCATCCTGCGCATGACGCAGAGACTGGGTCTTGAACAGAATAATATTGTACCAGGGTGCCGACAGATCGATCCCCAGAGTCTCTGCCGATTCCAACAGTTCTGCCACGGTGCTTTCTCCGGTGACCAGTTCCTGGAACAGTTTTTTCCGCTCTCTGAGATTGTTTTCCTCCATTTCCTGCAAATACCGCTCTCTGATCTGAATGGCTCTGCGCTTCTCCTCGATCTTCGCCGACAATTCATCCAATTCCGCCAGCAGTTCCTCACCATTGATGGGTTTGGACAGATACTGGGCCACTCCCAGCTTGATAGCTTCCTTGGCATATTCAAATTCCTGGTAACCGGACAGAATAATGATTTCTGTGTCCGGAAGCTCCTTGCGGATCAGACGGCTCAGTTCCAGGCCGTCCATAAACGGCATCCGGATATCGGTGATCACGATATCCGGACGCAATTTCTGGATCATGGGATAGGCCAGCTCTCCGTCGCCGGCCTCCCCACAGAACTCATAGCCATGAGCCTTCCAGTCAATATTATTTTTGATTCCTTCACGGATGACAAATTCATCCTCCACCAAAAACACTTTTAACATTTCTACGATACCCTTCTTCTATCTGCAGGTAACTTCTACCCGCAGATTCTGCCTGCAGATTTTTATTTCGTTCTCTGCAATACTATTTTCTATTATACACGAAAACAGATTTTTCGGGTAGCATATTTTAGCGGTAGAATACTTCTCCCAGCATCAGGTCTCTCTTCAGATCGCGGATCTTCGTATCCTTGTCGATGTATACAGCCTCGATGCCCATCATGGCTGCCCAGTCACCCATCTGCTCTGCGGTCAGATCGTAGGTAAATGCGGTATGATGTGCACCTCCTGCCAGGATCCATGCTTCCGCGCCGGTATACAGATCCGGTTCGGGAGTCCAGAAGTTGGTAGCGGTAGGAAGCTTCGGCATGGGTTTCTCCACTTTCTTGCAGTTCACATCGTTGATGATCAGACGGAAACGATTGCCCATGTCGATCAGGGAAGTAGCGATACCATGACCTTCCTTGGAAGTAAATACCAGTCTTGCAGGATCTTCTCTGTCTCCCATGGACAGGGGCTGGCACTTGATGCTGATGGGACCGTCCGCAATGGTGGGGCAGATCTCCAGCATATGGGCTTCCAGAATACCTTCCTTGCCCTTGATCAGATTGTAGGTGTAATCCTCCAGCATGGAAGTACCCTTGGCATCCTTTTTGCCTGCGGTCATGATCTTCATCAGACGTACCATGGCGGCTACCTTCCAGTCACCTTCTGCGCCGAAGCCGTAGCCCTTCTCCATCAGTCTCTGAATGGCCAGTCCGGGCAGTTGCTTCAACGCACCCAGATCTCCGAAGTGGGTAACGATGGCCTGATAATTCTTCTCTTCCAGGAAACGTTCAAATCCCAGTTCGATCTGTGCCTGTACAGCCACATGTTTTTTAAACTCTTCGGGGTCTCTTCCCTCTAATAAAATATTATATTTCTCGTAGTACTCGTCTACCAGTGCATTGACATCGGATACAGATACGGCATTTACACTCTCTGCGATCTCGTTTACAGGGTAAGCGTCTACTTCCCAGCCAAACTTGATCTGTGCTTCTACCTTATCACCTTCGGTTACCGCTACATTGCGCATGTTGTCAGCCACACGCATGACACGGATATGGCTGCTCTCCACCACGCCGACTGCAGTACGCATCCAGGATGCGATCTTGCCCTGTACCACAGGATCAGACCAGTGGCCTACCACAACCTTACGCTCCATGCGCATGCGGGTCACGATATGACCGTACTCTCTGTCACCGTGGGCAGACTGGTTCTCATTCATGAAATCCATGTCGATGGTGTCATAGGGCAGTTCCTCATTGAACTGAGTATGGAAATGCAGCAGGGGCTTACGATACTCCTGTAATCCCAGGATCCAGGATTTTGCCGGAGAGAAAGTATGCATCCAGGTGATAACACCGGCACAAGTGTCATCCAGATTTGCTTCATTAAAAGTACGGCGGATCAGTTCGTTAGTGATCAGGGTCGGCTTCCATACCACCTCATAAGGTAACACACCGGAAGCGTTCAGGGCATCCACGATCTTGTGAGAGTGCTCCGCTACCTTTGCCAGGCACTCGTCCCCATACAAGTCCTGTGATCCCGTACAAAACCAGAATTGATATTTTTTTGTCTGTAACATAAGTAATACCTCCTGTAGTTGAATACAATGATGTCGGGGTCAAAAGCCCCCGTCTTTGATGCCTACGGATTGTTCCGTGCTACGCACTCCCACGTCTCCGCTCCGCTTCGGTCCGTGCTAGACATGTGCCACTGGCACATAGCACCCTACCCAATATTCGCATATCGTGGGATTATCATCCCACTTTTATGCTCATATCGGGGCGGGTCCTAAGGTCTTTCACCCACCTATGAGCAAGCTCATGTGGGCTTAGACCTTTTGACCCTGGCATCATACAATTTCGATATTACCATATTACAACTTGTATGCTCCTGCTAACAAGTTGTATTTCCTACGACAAGCTCCGGCTGGATGAGAATCTTTCTCTCTTCCGGTCCCAGAGATTCCCCATGAAGCAGTGACAGTAACAGCTGTGCCGCCATTTCTCCCAGTTTTTCCTGGGGATGAACGATAGTGGTCAGTTGAAAACCTCCGCCGATGGCCATGTAGGAATTGTCATAACCGGTGACGGAAATGTCCTCCGGGACGCGAATCCCCCGGGCCGTCAGCGTCGGGATGACCTGCATGGCGATCTGGTCATTGTAACAGACCACACTGTCGAGTCTGGTTCCCTTGGAGATCAGACGCCGGATTCCCTCCTGTGGGTGGACTTTACGATCCTCGGTATGGAACCAGATCACCTTGTCCGGATCGTAGAGGACACCTGCTTCCTGCAGGGCCTGTACATAGCCCCGGTGACGGTTCTGTCCCTGGATGTCATCTGCCTTGAACACTCCGGCAATATCGTGATGCCCGGTATCCAGGAGATATTTTGTGATCAGATGACCTCCCCTGCAATCGTCCATCAGCACCTGGGGCTTGTCTTCCATCTGGTCGAAGCAGCCTTGAATAAACACATAGGGAATTCCGTATTCTTCCAGCCGCTCATACAGATGCAGATGTCTGCAGCTGATCTGGCTCTTACTGGGTTCGATGATGACCCCGTCGATATCCTTCTGCAACAGTTCCTCCAGACACCGTGCCTCCTGGCTCCGGGAGTTTCTTGTATTTTTTAATAAAATGCTATACCCCTGTGCCGTAAGAACTTCATCGATGCCCTGAATAACCCGGGGAAAAATATAATCCGACAGATAGGTGGTCACCACGGCAATGTTGTGAGACTTATGCTCCGGGCGGACCCGCTCCGACACAAAGGTGCCTTTCCCGTGTACCGCATAGATGTATCCCTCCTGTTCCAGAATGGCCAGTGCCTTGCGGACGGTCTGGCGGCTCACCTGATAAGCGGCGGCCAGCTGGTTCTCCGAGGGAACACGGTCACCGCTGCGCAGTTCTCCCAGTCGGATCTGTTCCTGTAAATCATGATGCATTTTATAGTATTTCAGCTGTTTTTCTTCCATACGTATCCGTCCGCCCCGCTCCTTCTCTATCCGGTTTTGTACAACTCTATTCCGTTTTCCGGGTATCGCTCCCCGGTACATTTCAGTATTTTTCGCCTTCCAGCAGGATCAGCCGCCGGATTTCTTCCGCTCCGCTGACACGTTCCCCTTCTATGGTATCATTATGGATCACATAATCACAGATCTTGCGATTACGCTTCTCCGCATCGATAGACAGGATCCGAAGTGTCTTTTCCTCGGTGTCATAGTCGGAATCAATGATATCGGCGATCAGCTTTTCTTTATCTCTCGCCACATAGATAATATGGGTGGGAAAGGAACGCTTCATGGCAATGGCACCGCACATATCCACGGGGATCACCGCAAACTTTCCCTGATCCAGCAAGGTCTGAATGTCTTCCTTTCTGGTGCCGTACCGTACCCCGGCATAAGCCGTTTTTTCAAAAAAGTTCATCCGGTCGAAGGCTTCCTCCGGGACGTACTTGTGGCCGTAGCGCCCCGGTTCCGTGCAGTAGTTCACCGGGCGGACAAAAATCTCCCCACTCTCTGTCCTTTCGCTCGCGCCTGTCCCTCGGCTACCGCACAAAGCTTCCGTAATCTCCCGTTTGCCGGAGCCGGACGGCCCCACCAGGGCCAGCACCGCCGGAGCAGTGATCTTCTCCGTCTTAGAAGTGGATGCTTTCATGATCTGCTTCACCAGAGAGACAAATTCCGCCATGGTATTTACGGACAACAGCCCCGTCATTTTGGCATTCCAGGGCTTCCGCATCAGCACCGGATACTCCGCCTTGCTCTCCAGAATATTGTGGATGGCATCATCCAGCACAATATCAAAATGGACACGATCCTTGGCACTTCCCAGAATAATATTTTCCGGTGGAAGCTCCGGGAACTGGGTCATGATCTGTTCTGCCCGCACTCCCATAAAATGTGGTGACACCGCAGTAATGAAAAAAACATCCGCGATCTGCATCAGTCTGCGGATCCCTCGTTTCGTCTCCTCGGTCGGGATCTGCCTCCGGTACAGTTCCGGATCGCTATAGAATTCTTTGATCACCGAAGTCCGCCCTTCGTTGGCCCAGGAAGTGATTTCCTCCATGCGATAGGGTTCCTTCGGATGATATTTTTCATTTGCCATACGGATGGCGATACTGTTAAACGGGGCGGTAACATCGTCCCAATCAATACCGATGCTGGGTCTGAGCATGCTGTAGTCCTCACTCTTTCTATGTTCAATGCGATCTATCACACCATGTGATTTTAGTGCATTATGCTTTTTGCACATTGTGCATTCCCGTTTCCGGAATACTTCTGCTATTTAGCATAGCATAAACGAATACGCAGTACAATCCATACCGTAGCCGCTCTCTCTGGCTCTTCCACCGTTCCAAGCGGCATTGTTTATTTTGCCGTACTCTTTTTCCTTGGGTATATCATGTTTTTGGGGCTTATCATCCATTTATCATATTTTTTGTTGTAATAATGCACAATCGCTTTTTTCTCTATATTGCCCAATTGTCAGCACTTTTGAACTGTGCTAGTATACATGTACAGGAGGAGAATTCATGACCAACCGGGAATTATTAGAGACGATAGTAATTAAATTAGAAAGTATAGACCAACGACTGGGCAGGGTGGAGCAACGACTTGATAAGGTCGAGCAGCGACTCGACAGGGTGGAGCAGCGACTTGATAAGGTCGAACAGCGACTCGACAGGGTGGAGCAGCGACTTGATTCACTGGAGCAAAGATTCGACTCTTTGGAACAACGTGTTTCCAATCTGGAATCCGGTCAGATTGCCATGGAACAGCGCCTTACCAATCTGGAATCCGGTCAGATTGCCATGGAACAGCGTCTTGCCAATCTGGAATCCGGTCAACTCTCTATGGTGAATCGCCTTACCAATATAGAGTTGACTCTTGAGAATGAAGTCAGTCGTAATATCTGTACAATTGCAGAAGCTCATTTAGATTTATCCAGAAAATTCGACCGGGCCTTAAAAGTAAAAGAAGATGATGAACTGGTTCGCATCCGGCTTAATGTATTGGAAAATGATGTCCGAAAAATAAAGCAGCGGCTGGAAATTGCATAGTTTATTCTTATCAGTACCTTATCTTAATGGATAAGGTATTTTTTTGCCCTTCTTTTTGTTGACTTATCAACATCCATGTGTTACACTTCATAAAGTTGTTGCAGTGTCAACATTTTACAGGAGGAACCTTCATGCAGGATCGTTTTGAAAGATTTGTGGTATCTATCACAGAATTGCACCGTTATCTGCAAAAATTGAAAGAACTGGAAATGGGACAGATGGACTTAAAAGCCGGTTATACCATGTGTCTGTATTATCTGGGAAAGCACCCGGAGGGGCTGACCGCCACGCAGCTGACGGAGCTGTGTAAGGAAGACAAGGCCGCCATCTCCCGTACCTTAAGCCAGTTGAGTTCCAAGGGGCTGGTGTCCTGCGAGCTGCCGGAACATAAACGTTCCTACCGCACACTGTATTATCTGACAGAAGAAGGCAATACTGTAGTCAAAAAGATCAGTTCCCGGATCTATTCCGCACTGGCTCACGGCGGTGATGGCATGACGGAAGAACAACGGTTGAATCTCTATGACTCTCTGGAACGGATCTCCCATAATCTGGAGCAGTATCTTACAGAGTTTTCTGTCAAGCATCCCACAGAGAAATGATCCATCCGAAACTCACCCTGACTGGCTTTCCAACAGAATTAACAGCAAGGTGACATGAACGATGTCGTATGTCCATCCCGATGGATGCCCCGGCGCATTTCCGCCCGAAAGAATATTCATCATAACTATATATAGAAAGTACAGGAAACAATTATGGAAAAAATACGTTTTATCACGGACTCCGCATCCGATATGAACAGTTCAAGAGAGGACGTCACGATTCTCCCCCTGCATATCCGCTTCGGTGAGGAGGAATATGCTGACGGTGTCACCATCAGTCATAAGGAATTCTATGAGAAACTGATCGAATGTGATACTCTGCCCACCACCAGTCTGGTATCTCCCGCAGTCTTCGAAGAAGCCTACGAAAAAGCTGTATCGGCCGGAGAAACTGTCATTGTGGTTACTATTTCCAGCAAGCTGTCCGGCACCTGCCAGAGTGCCCGGATCGCTGCCGAGGATTATGAAGGCAAAGTCTTCGTCGTAGACAGTCTGAATGCCACCATTGGGGAACAGATTCTGGTAGAATACGGCCTGCAGCTGAAAAAGCAGGGAATGACCGCGGAAGAGATCGTAAGCGTTCTGCAAGAGCAAAAGCATAAGATCCACACCATGGGACTCTTAGACACTCTGGAATACTTGAAAAAAGGGGGCCGTATCTCCCCCACTGTGGCATTCATCGGGGGTGCTCTGGCCATCAAGCCCGTGGTAGCAGTCGTAGACGGTGAGATCATTATGCTGGGAAAAGCCCGTGGTTCCAAAAACGGCAGTAACTTCCTCATCCGTGAAATTGAAAAAGCGGACGGCGTGGACTTCTCCAAGCCCTTCTGTCTGGGCTATACCGGTCTGAGTGACGAACTTTTACAGAAATACATTCACGACAGTGAGCATCTCTGGAAGGATTATGCCAAGGAGCTTCCCGTCAGCACTCTGGGTGCCACCATCGGAACCCATGTGGGCCCGGGTGCTGTTGCCGTTGCATTCTTCGAACATTAAATCTATTACAATTTTTCCCATTTGCTCAAAATAGGACTAATTTCCCACAGCTGCCCCACTGACAAATTTCTCCTCTTATGGTATATTGTAAAATCATTTTATATTGTTTGTTCATTTTCTACATTACCAGAGAGGAGAATTTTTATGGGGTTGAACCTGTTACTATCCACAAATCATATCGTCATCCACAGTTACTCTCCCGTGGCAGATTTTCTGTTGGTGGTTATGTGTCTTCTGGCATTGTTACTGATCCGACAGACTTTCATTAAACAGAGCCGGACCTTTCGGATCTTCAAGTCCTGTTTTGCCCTGCTTTTCATTGCCGCAGTTTCCAATATCGCCTTTTATTATGCCGACCTTTTTTCCAGACAGAACACCCTACTCTGGATCCTCCGGGCCGTCTACCATATCAGTCTTCTGTCCCTGTTCTGTCTCTATATTGCTTACCTGAAAATACTGATCGTCTTCCCGAAAAATATCGGCAGGAAATATACCTTTCTGTCCTTCGCCATCCTTGTGGTGACCGGAGTTGCCGATCTGGCATCTCCTCTGACCGGCTGGGGATTTCATCAGGATCATTACGGAATCTGGTATGAAAATATCCTGTCCACTCCTTTTATGGTCGGATATCTTCTGTATCTGGCGGTGATCCTCTTTCTGTTGGTTCGCTACCGCCGCAGACTTCCTACCGCACTGTTCCATATGCTGATATTTACTGAGACGGTCTGTGGATTGATCGTAGTCATGGAAGCTGCCATGAATACGACTTCTTTCCTGGCCACAACCTATTTTCTGCCGCTTCTGGTGGTATTGTACATGCTCCATGCCAACGCCTACGACCCGAAGACCGGTGCCCTGGGTTCCGCATCCTTGGATGAATATCTGCGCCAGCAGCGACAGACCGCTCAGGATACCTACTACCTGTGCCTGCGCTTTGACATGGATTTCGAATACGTCATGACAGAGGAAATGGGAAAGCTGTTCTACAGCTTCTGGACGGATTATTTTCGAAAGGGTATGTTGTTCAATCCTTCCACCAGCTTCTTCGTACTGGCAGTGGACAGCCACAATATCCCGGATGCCACAGAAAGGGCAGTATCCCTGATTAAAAAGGTGTTCCAGAAATATTATGAAGAATATAAGCTTCCCTACAAGCTGGTACTCTTCGACCATCTGGACTTTTGTGAGAATCTGGAACAGTTCTACGAGGTATTCAATTACTTTTCCGAAAAAGTAGCGCAGAATTCCTATCGTGTCTTCGGGGAAGAAGATTACCAGACTTATAAAGAAATGCATTATATCAAGTCCCAGTTGAAGGATATTGCGGAACACGGCTCCTTAGATGACGAACGCGTTCTGGTCTATTGTCAGCCGGTACGGAATGTCCACACGGGTACTTACGATACCGCAGAATCCCTGATGCGTTTGCGTCTGCCACAGACAGGACTGGTATTCCCGGATCGTTTTATTCCTCTGGCAGAAAAATACGGCTACATCCACCGCCTCAGCATGATCATTCTGAATAAGACCTGTAGACAGATCAAGCAGATGCAAGATGAGGGCTATCAGATCTCCCGTGTATCCGTAAATCTTTCTGTGGAAGAACTGGGCGAAAAGGACTTCATGGAAGAATTCAAATCCATCGTACGAGCCACCGGAATCGACTTCCACACCATTGCCGTTGAGTTTACGGAGTCCCAGAACGATACGGAATACGAACTGGTACAGGAATGCGTCAGTGAGTTCAAACAGTTGGGGGTATGTACTTATCTGGATGATTTTGGAACCGGTTATTCCAATTTCGACCGGATCTTAAGCCTGAAACTGGATGTGGTCAAATTCGACAGAAGCCTTTTACTGATGGCGGATCAGGATGCCAATTCCCGCTTCATGCTGGATTACTTCTCTACCGCCTTTGAGCGCCTGGGTTACAAGGTACTGTACGAAGGTGTAGAGACCGATGCCCAGGAAGAACTGTGTATCATCAGTCATGCAGATTATTTACAGGGCTATAAGTTCTCCAAGCCGATTCCCATTGAAGAATTGCCCCGGTTCCTTACGCGGAGCTGATATTGCGATTGCCGCATCCATTATTATTCCGGACACCGCTTCTGCGGTCCCCGCATACACAATAAAAATCCCGAAGGCCTTTCACAGTCTCCGGGATTTCTCTTTGCTAAACTTTATTTATCTTTTGTATCTTGCGCTTATATTAAGCAGCCTTCTTAGCCTTCTTCTCTTTCATCTGCTTAGCGAAGGTCTGTGCACCTTCCACTACCAGGAAGATTGCCAGCACTGCCATTGCAGTTGCGAAGAACAGCTGGAACCAGTCACCCCATGCAGCGGTGCCGGCGCCGATAGCCTTACACTTGTTGATTACAGTGATCACCAGGCTGGTCAGAGTTGCAGCAAGCATGAATACCATAGGGAAGTAGAACATCTTGTTGTTCTTACCAACTTCACCCAGCCATGCAGCTACTGCCATCAGTGCGATACCTGCCAGCAACTGGTTGGCTGCACCGAACAGACCCCAGATCTGGCTCAGAGACAGACCACCCAGGATACAACCGATCAGTACCATAGAAACAGTACCGAACAGAGGATGAGCCAGCACTTTACGTGCGCCCTTGGCATCCTTGTAGGTAGCCTCGCCTTCCTTCAGGAACAGCTCGGAGAACATGAAACGGCTCAGACGGGTACCGGTATCCAGACTGGTCAGCGCGAATACGGATACAGACAGAGTTAATAGTGCGTAAATGGTGCCATATGCCTTGGAAGTCTCGGTACCGAACATGGATGCGATACCTGCAGCGAATGCAGCTGCGGGAGATCCGAACTCACCGTTTAAGTACTTCTGATATACTGCACCGACTGCTACCAGAGCGATGATACCCAGAGCAGACTCGATCAGCATGGAGCCGTAACCGATTGCCTTGGCATCCTTCTCGTTCGCTAACTGCTTGGAAGAAGTACCGGTAGCGATCAGGCTGTGGAAACCGGAACATGCACCACATGCTACAGTGATGAACAGCATAGGGAACAATGTCTGTCCTGCCTTGGGCTCCCAGCTGGTGAAAGCTGGAATATCGAAAGCAACAGTACCGGTGAAAGCACCTGCAACCACACCGATGAATGCCAGACCGATCATAGCATACAGCAGGAAACTGGACAGGTAGTCACGGGGCTGTAACAGGATCCATACGGGAACCAGGGAAGCTACAGCGATGTACACACCTACGAATACGATCCATGCGATACGGTTCATTGCAAAACCAACGTTCAAGCCAAGAACAGTAATCAGTACGATACCGATGATGCCACCGATGGTAGCGGGCAGAGTCTTGACACCCATTCTGTTGGTCACATAACCATAAATAATAGCCAGAACGATAAATAACAAAGAGATCATAGCGGTAGACTGGTTACCGGTAGGATTGGTCACAAAACCGAAAGCGGTCTTGCCGGCTTCGTCTGCCACAGTCAGGAAAGTACCTGCCACGATGTTAACGAAGGAAGCGATTACCAGAATCAATACCAGAAGTGCGAAGATGATGAAAAGCTTCTTTGCTCTGGATCCCATGGAATCCTCGATGATCTCACCTACAGATTTACCGTCATGTCTGATAGATGCGAATAAAGATCCGAAGTCCTGCAGACCGCCGAAGAAAATACCACCGATAATACACCACAGGAATACGGGAACCCATCCGAAGATGGAAGCCTGGATCGGTCCGTTGATCGGGCCTGCTCCGGCGATAGAGGAAAAATGATGTCCCATAAGTACGGCGGGCTTTGCTGCAACATAGTCTACACCATCCTCCTTCTCAATAGCAGGAGTCTTCTTGGTAGGATCAATGCCCCACTGTTTTGCCAGCCAGGAGCCATAGAACACATAGCCGATAAACAATAATACGATAGCGGCCAAAACAATTAATAATGCTGTCATTTGTGTTTCTCCTTTTCTTATACACAGATTTAATTTTTCGCAAATACACGAATTGCTCCACTAAAATCCGCTCTCGCAATTCTAAAACTGTTCGGAATCCGTTAATTTACTTTGTAAATTACTGCTTCCTCACATGTCCCTTGTATTTACTGTATTGCCTTTTTCACGAGCTTCTTCAGAATCTGTCCGTGGCGGTTGTGGACGATCCGACCCGAAGATAACTCGGCGACAATCAAACGGTAATTACTCCAGCCATGAAATCCCCAGAGGTAACTCTGATAATGCTTGCACTTTTTCACCTGTGTAAGCGCATCCTCCTCTGCATGACCGGTCAGAATGATCAGGACAACATCGCTGTTCCGATGATTGGATGAGGGCTGCACGTTGGCAGTTCCCCGTTCCCAGGCGATGGAGTCCAGTTCCAGAAGGCGATCCTTTGATAAAGATTCCTCTGTGGCAAAATACACAGTCTCGTTGGTGTCAATATCTGCCACCTTAGCTTTCTTGATCAGAAAGTACTGCTCATTATGGGATCCGAAGATTGCTTCGGCTGCGAATGGCGGTTCTACAGCCTCTGTTTTGATATTGTAGTAGGTCTGATAAGATCGCAGGACGCGTTCCAGCGCTTCCCCGGGAGTAAGTGTCTTTTGT
>ERZ1034913.481-NODE-481-length-32533-cov-12.518936_pt1 | contig 32533 bp, 33 predicted proteins | sample MGYA00520697_ERZ1034913 | MGnify/ENA primary metagenome ERZ1034913 (study PRJEB33766, sample SAMN09781786) | gut metagenome | biome: gut microbiome | host: Homo sapiens | place: Madagascar | study: EMG produced TPA metagenomics assembly of the PRJNA485056 data...
CCTTGCCCATCTTGACCAGCATGGTGCCGAAGTAGTTGGACTTCTTCAGCAGAGCGGTGCACTCCTCAGCGGTCTGCTTGCCCTTGCGCAGCTCCACCATGGTGTTGACCATCTCATCGAAGCCGGCGTAGTTCTCGGGGTCGATGATCTCGGCAGCGGAAATATCAAAGTTACCGGCGGCAGCAGCAGCCTTGCACTCAGCCTCGTTGCCCACCATGACGACCTTCAGCACGCCCTCAGCCAGCAGCTTTGCAGCAGCCTCCAGGATGCGGGGATCATTGCCCTCGGTGAAAACGATCGTCTTGGGATTTGCCTTCAGCTGTGCTACCAGCGGCGCAAACATATCAGCCATTGTGATTACCTCCGAATTTACTTTCCAAAATTCGCACCCCGCGCGTGTTGGACACAAGGATGCCTTTCTCTTTTATTCTAGCACAGACGGCAAAAAGTTCAAGACAAAATTGGCTTTTTGTGCTATTATTTTAAGAGAAAAAGCGCTTTCATTTGTGAATAAAATATCATACTGTTTCTGAGGGAGATCGACCGCCATGGATTGGGATACATTAAAAACAGAATGCCTTGCCTGCACGAAGTGCGAGCTGTGCCAAACCCGCACGAACGTGGTGTTCGGGCAGGGCGCGCAGAACGCCGAGGTCCTCTTTGTGGGCGAGGGCCCGGGCCAGAGCGAGGACGAGCAGGGCCTGCCTTTCGTGGGCCGCAGCGGCCAGCTGCTGGACAAGTACCTGTTCGCCATTGATCTGGACCGCAGCCAGAACTGCTACATTGCCAACATCGTCAAGTGCCGCCCGCCCCAGAACCGCGACCCCCGGCCCGAAGAAAGCGAAGCCTGCATGCCCTGGCTGCGGGAGCAGTTCCGCCTGCTGAAGCCGAAGATCGTCGTGTGCCTGGGCCGCATCGCCGCCCAGCGGATGATCAAACCGGATTTTTCCGTCACCCGGGAGCACGGGCAGTTCTTTGAGAAAGGCGGCATCCTGTTCATGGGCACCTTCCATCCGGCCGCCCTGCTGCGCCAGCCGCAGAACAAGCCCGCCGCCTTTTCAGACTTTGCCGCCCTGCGGGACACGATCGGTACTGTGTGCGAGCACACTTATAACCGTTAAAATTGGCGGAACGCAAAAAAGCGTTAAGCGCAGCGGCTAGCTTTTTTGCATGGAGCCCATCCTCTTTGGGGTCACTAGGGGCGAGTAGCCCCTAGTTCGTGGATCCAGCGCGTCGAAATCGCTGGCGCTTTTCTGGTTCTCTTTTGGGCGTCAAAAGAGAACAGCTTCGTCGGCACCTCTCTCCTTTCTTTTGCATATCCTAAAGCAAAAGAGAGGTGTGACACTATGGAAAACGCAAGACCTGTTTCCGTGGATTTTTTCCTGGGCGCGACCACGCCCGCCGGGTTCAAGGGCTATTTTGAGCCGCTGCGCCGTGAACCCGGGATGCAGATGTACCTGATCAAAAGCGGCCCCGGCTGCGGCAAATCCACCCTGATGAAGCGGCTGGCCCGCACCGCCGAACAGCAGGGCGAGACCGTGGAGCGCGTCCACTGCGCCAGCGACCCCGACAGCCTGGACGGCGTCATCCTGCCCGCGCGGCACAAGGCCATCGTGGACGCCACTGCGCCCCATGTGATGGAGCCGGATGCCCCCGGCGCGGACGAGGTGGTGGTGAGCTTGTACCACACCATCGACGCCGAGGCACTGCACCCCCACGCCGACGATGTGAGGGCCCTGTTCGCCCGCAACGCCATGCTGCGCAGCCGGGCGGCGCGGTATATCGCTTCGGCCGGGAGTTTGCTGCTGGACAGCCGCCGGGCCGAAGCCTGCAGTGCAAACTTTGAAAAAGTGCGCCGCTACGTCAAGCGCCTGTGTGCCCGGGTGCTGCCCCGCACCGAGACCTTTGGCAGCGAAGAACTGCGGCTGCTTTCGGCCATCACGCCGAAGGGCGAAGTGTTCTACCAGGGCACCGCCCAGGCACTGGCCGACAAGTTCGTGGTGTTCCGCGACGACTACGGGGCCGTTTCCCGCCTGCTGCTGGAGCTGATCCGCGCCGAAGCGCTGGCCCGCGGCCACCACATCATCACCTGCCCCTGCGCCATGCACCCGGAGGATAAGATCGACCACATCCTCATCCCGGAACTGCGGCTGGCCTTCCTCACCGACAACCGGTGGCATCCGGTGCAGCTGCCCGGCGTGCAGGCCGTGCGCTGCACGCGCTTCCTGGACCGGGAGAATCTTGCCGCCTACCGCGCACGGCTGCGGTTCAACGAGCGCGCCGCCGCCGAGCTGCTGGAGCAGGCCTGCGCCCTGATGGCCCAGGCCAAGAGCTGCCACGACGAACTGGAGACCTATTACCGTGCGGCGGTGGATTTTGCAAAGGTAGATGAAGCCGCCAAAGAATGTGCCGGGTTGTTTGGGCTGGAGTAACACTATTTGAAATGGCCACCGCGTGCGCTCTGGCCATAATCAGTGGAAAAATTATTTTTATATTCGCGTTTGTCGCGCCCTGCGGGGCGCTCCAAACGCATTTTCACGGGAGGGGTCGTGACGGAGACAGAGGTATCTGCTGCACCCGCTCCCCTGCGGGGAGCTGTCGCGCAGCGACTGAGGGGCCTGCAAATCGGAGAAGCGAAAAAAAAAAAATGCGTTGAGCGAAGCGGCTAGCATTTTTTCGTTTCGACCTCTGCCTTGGGATTATCAAGGGCGAGCAGTCCCTTGTTTGCAACGGCGACGACCGCCGCCAGTGGCGGATACAGGGAGGAGCTGTTGGGGCAGCGGCCTGCAGGATGCGAGTGCCGCCCAAGGCACGAAGCAGACGCAGGGTGCCGCAACCCGTCGGGTCCAGCGCGTCGAAATCGCTGCGACCTTGCCGCGCTGAACACGCGGCATTTGCTTCGCAAACCGGTCTGCGGCTTAAAAGCCCCACTGGGGCTTTCATGCCCTCCGGGCACCGCCGTCCTTTCTGGTTCTCTTTTGTGCGGCAAAAGAGAACATATCCGGCGGAGATGTTTCTCATAAAAGCCATCAGACCTGCCCTACGCGACTGCACTCTGCACAAGAAGCATTTTCATCTAAAAGGAAGTGAACTCTATGCCCGCCATCCATCTTCCCATCCGGCAGCTGGTGGAATTTCTGCTGCGCACCGGCAGCATCGACAGCCGTTTTGCAGGGTTTGACCGCGCGCTGGAAGGTGCCCGCATCCACCGCAGGCTGCAAAAAGCCGCCGGAGAGGGCTACCAGGCCGAGGTGTTCCTCTCTGCCGAACGGGAAGCGGACGGCATCTCTTTCACGCTGGAAGGCCGGGCCGACGGTATTTTTACGGACGAGGGCGGCCCCGTGACCATCGACGAGATCAAGACCACGGCCGTCCCCTTTGAGGAGATCACCGAGGAGATGAACCCCTGCCACTGGGCGCAGGGCATGGTGTATGCCGCCATTTATTCCGACCAGCAAAGCCTTTCCAAAATCAACGTGCGGCTGACCTATTATCAGATCGACACCGACCAGATCATCCGCTTCGTGCGGCACTTTTCCCGAGAAGAACTGGACACCTTCCTGCGCGGGCTCTTGCAGCAATATGCCCCCTGGGCGCAGCGCCAGTTGGACTGGAGTGTCCGGCGTGCCGAAAGCCTTTCCGCACTGCGGTTCCCGTTTGCTGAATACCGCCCCGGCCAGCGGGCACTGGCGGGCGAAGTATACCGCGCCTGCCGCGCCGGAAAGGACGCCGACCACAAGGGCGGCACCCGGCTGTTCTGCCAGGCACCCACCGGAATCGGCAAGACCATGAGCGCCATCTTCCCCGCCCTGCGGTCCATGGGCGAAGGCAGCGGCGAAAAGCTCTTTTACCTCACCGCCCGCAACACGACTCAGGCCGCCGCCGAGGACGCCATCGCCCGGCTGCGGGCAGCGGACCCCGGCCTTGCGCTGCGCAGCGTGACCCTGACCGCCAAGGAAAAGGTCTGCCTGCACCCGGACGCCGAGGGCCGCCCGGCCTGTCTGCCGGAGATGTGCCCCTTCGCCAATGGTTACTACAGCCGGGTGAAGGACGTGCTGGCCGCCCTGCTGGACGGCCCCGGCAGCTTTGACCGTGCCGCTCTGGCCGACACCGCCCGGCAGTTCTCGGTGTGCCCGTTTGAGCTGGGGCTGGATCTGAGCGAGTGGTGCGATGTGGTCATTGGCGACTACAACTACCTGTTCGACCCGGTGGTGCATCTGAAGCGGTTCTTTGATGCTTCCGGCGACTGGCTGTTCCTCATTGACGAGGCGCACAACCTGCCGGACCGTGCCCGGGCGATGTATTCTGCCAGCTTTTCCAAAAGCAGCCTGACCGACGCAAAGCGCGCCCTCGGCAAGGGCAAAAGTGCCCTGAAAACCACCCTGAGCAAGGCTGACAAGGCCTTTCTGGAGGCGCGAAAACTCTGCGGAAAGCTGGCACCCCGGCGTGCTGCACTGGAAACCGCGCCGGAAGAAGCCGCCCAGACCAGCCTTCTGCCCGGACCCGCCGATGCGCCTGCACTGGAACTGCCGGAACTGCTTTTTGCCCGGGAAGGCACGGTGTTTCTCCGGGAATTGCCCGCCGCATTGCTCACGCCGCTGCGGGCTGTGCAGGCCCCTTTGCAGGACTGGCTGGAAGCAAACCCGGATGCGGACGCCCATGCCCAGCTGCTGGACCTCTATTTTGCCGTGCAGGACATCACCCGCGCCGCCGAACGCTACGACAGCCACTTTGTCACCCAGCTTTCCGCCTATGGCAGTGAGCTGACCCTTCACCTGCTCTGCCTGGACCCGGCACCCTTTGTGGACGCCAGCCTTGCCGCCGGGCGCAGTGCCGCGCTGTTCAGCGCCACCCTCGCCCCGCCGGGCTATTACCGGGGCGTGCTGGGCTGCCCGGACGCCCGGGCCGTGGCGCTGGAAAGCCCATTTCCGGCAGAAAATCTCGGGCTGTATTGCCTGCCGAATATCTCCACCCGCTACCGCGACCGGGACGCCAGCGTGCAGGCGGTTTCGGACACTCTGGCCCGACTGGCGCTGAGCAAAACCGGCAACTATCTGGCCTTTTTCCCCAGCTATGCCTACCTGCGGCAGGTGCACGAGGACTTTGCGGCACGGTATCCAGGCATCCGCACCCTTGTGCAGGAAAGCAAAGCCGACGACACTGCACGGGCAGAGTTTCTCGCCGCATTTGTGCCGGACCCAAAAGAAACTCTGCTGGGGTTCGGGGTGCTGGGCGGTGTGTTCGGCGAGGGTGTGGACCTGGCCGGGGACCGGCTCATCGGCTGCGCCATCGTGGGCGTGGGCCTGCCCCAGGTGAACCCCCGGCAGGAGATGCTGCGCCGCTACTATGACGAACAGAATGGCACCGGTTTCGATTACGCTTACCGCTTCCCCGGCATGAACAAGGTGCTGCAGGCAGCCGGGCGGGTCATCCGCACGCCGGAAGACAAGGGCGTGGTGCTGCTTTTGGACGACCGGTTCGCCCTGCCGGAATACGCCCGGCTGTTCCCGCCCCACTGGCGGCACATCCGTTATCTGCGCAGCAATGACGAGCTGGAACAACAGCTGCATCATTTCTGGCAGAATTGATACGACAAAAGGCCGATGCAGATGCATCGGCCTTTCTGGTTCCTTCTGGTTTTTACAGGCAGATCTCTTTGACGAGTGCTGCCCACTGCTCCGGGTGGCAGGCCAGCAGTTCTTCGTGCTGCATATCCTGCTCATGGATGATCGGGTGAGCGTAGTGCTGCGCATACCGCGCGCGATACTTCTCGCCCATTTTCAGGGCATAGAAAATGTGGATGGCCGTGGGGCCGTCCCAGTGGTCCGGCAGCGGGGTGATCATGTCCGAGTAAAACTGGTTTTTGCAGCTCTGCATCGAGACATAAGGCCGGGCACCGCCCATGATCTCCATGAACTTGTCCACATAGCCCGGCATTTCCTGCTTGCGCTTCTCCATCTTTTTGTTCAGCAGCTTCGACTTGAATCTGCCGTCCCGCACCACCGGGTAGATCAGCGGCAGGGCAATGTCCGTTTCCAGCTTTGCAACAAACGGAGATGCCTGGTCCAGGTCTGAACTGCCGAGGATGCCGATCTCCAGCCGGATGTTCTGCCGTGCTGCCAGCAGGCCCACAAAGCTGCCGCCCAGGCTGCAGCCGTAGGCCGCGTGGAGATGGCCGCCCAGGTTCTCGTTGATGTAGGCTTCGATCTTTGCCGCTTCCTCCTCCATCGTGGGGAAGGTGGCGTCTGCTTCCGTCTCATCAAAACCGTCGTAGGAGACACACAGGACGTGAAAATGCGGCTCCAACAGCGGCAGCACCGGCGCAAAATTGCTTTTCCAGTGGCAGCAGGTACCGGGCAGCAGCATCAGGGTGGGGCCTGCCTTGTTTCCCAGAGAATATACCTTCATGATCTCCTCCTGTTTTCATTGTTTGTTTGCGCAAACTTCATGCCGCAAAATGGCGCAGGCAGAGGGTTTCTGCCTGCGCCGGGTCTTGTTATCCGTTCGTCTTCTGCAGAGCGTCCCAGGAGGGCATTTCGCTGCGGAGTTTCTCCCACATGGGCATGGCCGTACCCGCCTGCTTGCGCATGGCCTCAAAGGCATCGTCCAGGTAATGCATCTCGCCCACGGCGTGCATCGCATGGTCGGAAGCGCACAGACGGCCCAGCGGCGTTTTGGCCATGACAAAGAGCATAGCTTCCATCTGGCGGCGGCCCGCGGTGTCGGGCTTGAAGTTCTCGGTGTTGTCTGCATCGTTCACCGGGATGCCGATGGCCTTGAGCATCACGCAGGCCTCGTAGGCGGCATCCAGGATCGCACCGCGCTGCTGCTTGGTGGCACGGCGCAGATCGCCGTTGCAGGCGTAGCAGACGTAACAGATCGGCAGGATGAAAGCCGCATGGCACTTGAGCCATTCGTCCATATCGCCGTAGAAGCTCAGCTTGTACTTCACACCGTCAAAAGCGGTCTTGAGCCGGGTGCGGAAGGCGCCGGAAAGCGGTGCCGTGGCCCCGCCCACCGTCATGCCTGCGCTGGCATAGACGCTGACCACGCGGTCGTGTTCGCGGCGGCCTGCGGTGTTCTGGAAGCCGAACGCCACCTTATCCGCCGGGCGCTGCATGGCTTCCAGCACCTGCTTTGCCTGCGGATCGTTGCCCACGAACACAAAGTAGGAGCTCTTGTTCTCCTTGAGGATGGGCAGCACCTGGGGCAGCTGGCCTGCCTGCATCACCACGAACACAAGGTCATAGCAGTCGTCCGGGGCCAGGGTGTCGATGGTCTGCACACGGTCCACCGTGGTTTTCCGCTGCACCCAGTGGCGGATGGTCAGGCCCTTCTGGTCGATCATTTCCTTCCACTCACCGCGCGCAAGCAGCGTGACAACGTTCTTTTTGTTCTGGATCAGCGCATGGGCCAGCTCGCAGCCCAAAACGCCCGCACCGTAAACCAGGATCCTCATACCATTGCCTCCTTCGGTCGTTTTCCGGGGTTACTTTTTCAAAAAGGAGAAAAAGCCCTTCTTTTCATAAGGAGCGCTTTTCACGCCCTTCACTTCATAGCCGGTGGCATTGATGGCGTCGCGCAGCTTCTGCTCGTCCAGTTCCTGCTCCGACTGGATGACCGTCTGGCCCTTGGTGTGGGAAGAAGACACCTTCTTCGCCTCCGGGAAGGCCTTGCGCACAGCATCGTTGACATGGCTCTCGCACATGCCGCACATCATACCATCTACATATACAGTTGTTTCGATCATTTTATTCCCCTCCAGTGTCTGCATGCACTGCACGGCCTGAGCCGGTTTGTTAGGGAGTGCTAACCGCTGCTTCAAACAAAACGCTGTCAGGGCCAGCCCCGGCAGCGGTGCGGAGCGATTCCCTGTTTTTATGGCGGGTCTGCTCAAAAAATGCACGCATGGTTTCTTGCACTTATCATATCACACCGGTGGGCTAAATGCAAGGCAAAAAATACCCCGTCCCGGTGTTTATTGCAGATGCGCAGGACCCACACTTCCGTTTCGGAAAAGGTCAGTATTCGATGCCCTGCCGGGCTGCAATGCCTTTCTGGTACGGGTGGCGGCGGCACTTCATCTCGGTGACGTAATCCGCCGCGTCCAGCATCCACTGCACAGGCGCGTGGGCCGTCAGCACGCACTCCTGCCCGGCCGGGCGCTCCCGCACTGCCCGCTGTAAAAGTTCCGGGTCCACCATGTCCAGTTCCCAGGCACTGCCCGCCTCGTCGAGGATGAGCAGGTCGGCCGGTTCTGCCATGGCTGCCGCAAGGTTTGCGTCCTGCAGCGCGCGGGTGGCGGCCTTTTCGGCTTCGTTCATTTGGGAAACAAATTTCTGCCCGGCCTTGCCCCGGAACACCTTCGCGCCCAGCTGTTCCAAAAGCGGGATTTCCCCGCTGCGGCCGCCCTTTAAAAACTGCACGATGACCACCCGTTTCCCGCTGCCCAGCGCCCGCAGCGCAAGGCCCATGGCGGCCGTGGTCTTGCCCTTGCCGTCGCCGTAGTACAGATGCAAAAGTCCCATCTGTTCCATCTTGTTTCCCCCTCCGCATCGTTTTGTTTTATCCTACCACGCCCTGCGGCCAAAAACAATGCCTGCCGCTTGACAAACGACGCTTTTTTATGATACACTGTGCAAAGTTTGTAAAAGCGAACGCACCGTTTCCGTTGGAGCGGCGTTTCTTTTTGCCAGAAAGTTAGTATATTCTAACATTTTCATCTGCCCATTTTTGTCAACCACAGAAAGGACACCTGTTATGCATCACCTCAAAAAAGCCTTTTTCATCGCGCTCGGCTGCGTCAGCCTTGCTCTCGGCACCATCGGCATCGTGCTGCCCATCCTGCCCACGGTGCCGTTCTACCTGCTCACGGCCTTCTGCTTTGCCAACAGTTCGGAACGGCTGCACGACTGGTTCATCCACACCACCGTGTATAAAAAGTACATCGGCAGCTATTTCCGCCGCCGCGGCATGACCAAAAAGGCCAAGTGCCTGCTCATCGGCACCGTGACCGCCATCATGGTGCCGGGCTTCATCCTGATGGACAAGGTGCCCGTGGGGCGCGCCATCATGCTGGTGGTCTGGATGGGACACATCTTCTACTTCGGCTTCAAGGTGCAGACCATCACCCAGCAGGAAGCCGACGAAGCCATGGCGGAAGCACTGGAAGATTAAAACCCTCTCAGGCGCTCCGCACCAGTTCCCCCGAAGGGAGAGCCGACATCACACAGCGATGACTGAGAGGGTCCAAGCAAAAAGCACCCGCAGCGTTTCAGCGTTGCAGGTGCTTTTCTCTATATAAGAATTATTTTTACTCGTACAGCGGGAAGTCGTGGGTCAGCTTCAGCACACGGTCGCTGATCTCGTCCTTCTTCTCGTCGTAGTGCCAGATGCAGTCCGCGATGCAGTCCGCAATGACCTTCATCTCAGCGGGGCCCATACCGCGGGTGGTAACGGCCGGGGTGCCCAGACGCACACCGGAAGTCACGAAGGGGCTGCGGGTCTCGCCGGGCACGGTGTTCTTGTTGGCGGTGATATGCACGCTGTCCAGACGGGCTTCCAGCTCCTTGCCGGTGCATTCCTCGTCGCGCAGGTCAATGAGCATCAGGTGATTGTCGGTGCCGCCGGACACCAGCTTGACGCCCCGGGCCTGCAGTTCAGCGGCCATAGCCTGGGCGTTCTCAACGATCTTGCGGGCATACTCCTTGAACTCGGGCTTGAGCGCCTCGCCGAAGCAGACGGCCTTTGCCGCGATGACGTGCTCCAGCGGGCCGCCCTGGGTGCCGGGGAACACCGCGGAGTTGATGCGCTTTGCGATGACCGGGTTGTTGGTCAGGATCAGGCCGCCGCGGGGGCCGCGCAGAGTCTTGTGGGTGGTGGTGGTCACCACATCGGCATAGGGCACGGGGCTCTGGTGCTGGCCGCCTGCCACCAGACCGGCGATATGGGCCATATCCACCATCAGGTAGGCGCCGTAGCCGTGGGCGATCTCGGCGATCTTCTCAAAGTCGATGGCGCGGGGGTAAGCGGATGCACCGGCCACGATCAGCTTGGGGCGCACCTTCTTCACCTGCTTTTCCAGCTCCACATAGTCGATGACGCCGTCGGCATTGACGCCGTAGGAGACGAAGTGGTAGTTCTTGCCGGACATGTTCACCGGAGAACCGTGGGTCAGATGGCCGCCCTGAGAAAGGTCCATGCCCATGACGGTATCGCCCAGGTCCAGCAGTGCAAAGTAGACGGCCAGGTTGGCCTGTGCGCCGGAGTGGGGCTGCACATTGGCGTACTTGGCACCGAACAGCTTGCAGGCGCGCTGGATGGCGATGTTCTCCACCTCGTCCACATAGACGCAGCCGCCGTAGTAGCGCTTGCCGGGCAGGCCCTCGGCATACTTGTTGGTCAGGATGCTGCCCATCGCGGCCATGACAGCCGGAGAGACGATGTTCTCGCTGGCGATCAGCTCAATGTTCTGGCGCTGACGGGTCAGCTCACGGTCCATGGCCGCGCCCAGTTCCGGGTCCACGCTGTTGACCAGGCCGATGGTATCCATCATTTCGTTGTACATTCTAATTACCCCTCTCTTGATACAGACAGATCGTCTTTTCAAGCACCCGGCTCCCGCGCACTGAACCGCAATTGCTTTTTCTTATCATAGCAGAAAGCTGCAAAACCTTCAATCCTCTTTTCGCCAAAAGGCTTGCTTTTTTTGCCTGAAGTGTTTATTATACTTGTATAAAAATGCAGTGTCGTTTTTGTATATTTTTCAAGTTTGCCCGGTCAGAGATGAAGCGAGGTGTTCTCCTGTGACGGTCAGTGAAGAAAAGCAGGCCCAGCGCAAAGCAGGCCGTGCCGCCCGCAAGGCCCTTTCGCCCGAGGTGCGGGCCGCCGCCAATGCCGCCCTGTGCGCGAACCTCTGGCAGCTGGATGCCGTGCAGAAGGCCCGCACCATCTTATTGTATGCGGCCTTCGGGGCCGAAGCCGACCTTGCCGCCTTTGCCGAAGAAGCACTGCGGCGGGGCAAAGTGCTCGCCTACCCGGTGTGCGGCGAGGGATATTCCCTCACGGCCGCCGTGCCCGGTCCGGACGGCTGGGAGACGGGGCTTTACGGCATCCGCACGCCGGTGCCGGAGCGGTCGGAGCTGCTGGAACCGGAAGCACTGGACCTTGTGCTCGTGCCCTGCACCGCCTTTGACGCGGACTGCCGCCGGGTGGGCATGGGCAAGGGCTACTACGATCGGTATCTGCCCCGCTGCAAAAACGCGGCGAAGATCGGCATTGCATTTGAGGTGCAGCGGGTGGACCGCGCCGCCGTGGACGAGCACGACCAGCGGCTGGACGCCTATGCAACAGAGAGGGGTATCTACACATGGAAATGATGGAACGAACTTGCAGCCAGTTCCTGGCAGAGCTGGCCAGCAAAGCACCCACACCGGGCGGCGGCGGAACAGCCGCGCTGGTGGGCGCGGCAGGCGTCGCCCTGGGCAACATGGTGGGCAATCTGACCACCGGCAAAAAGAAGTATGCCGCCGTGGAGGAAAAGATCCAGGCCCTGAACGCCAAGGCCGAGACCCTGCGCAAAGAGCTGGAAGCACTGGTGCAGGAAGATGCGGAGGCCTTTGCGCCGCTGGCCGCCGCCTACGGCCTGCCGAAGGACACGCCGGAACAGGCCGCCGACAAAGAGCGCGTTATGGAAACAGCTTTGACTCGGGCCGCGCTCGTCCCGATCAAGATCATGCAGAAATGCCTGGAGGGCATCGCGCTTGCATATTCCTACGCTGTTGATGGCAGTACAATGGCCATCTCGGATGCAGGCTGTGCCGCAGTGTTGTGCAAAGCCGCCTTACAGGCTGCAAGCCTGAATGTTTTTGTCAACACAAAGTTGATGACCAATCGGGAATTTGCCACAGCGTTGGAACACACAGCAGAGCAGTTACTGGACGCAGGGACTTCTTATGCAGACGAAGCGTTCCATTATGTCAACGAAAAACTCCGCAGTAAATAAAGGAGAAACGATTATGGCAACGATTTTGAAGGGCGCGCCGGTGGTGGCCGCCATGAACGAACGCAACGCCGTATTGTGCGAACAGCTCAAGGCAAAGGGCGTGGTGCCCACGCTGGCTGTGGTGCGTGTGGGCGAGCGTGAAGACGACCTCTCCTATGAGCGCGGCGTCATGACCCGCTGCGGCAAGGTGGGCGTGGAGGTAAAGCAGTTCCTGCTGCCCGCCGATGCCGCGCAGGACGACCTGCTGAAGGTCATCGCCGAAGTGAACGCCGATGACGCCATCCACGGGTGCCTTCTGTTCCGCCCGCTGCCCAAGCAGTTCGACGACCGCACCGTGCGCGCGGCCCTTGCCCCGGAAAAGGACATCGACGGCATCACCGACGGTTCGCTGGCCGGTGTGTTCACGAATACCGATCTCGGCTATGCGCCCTGCACGGCACAGGCGTGTCTCGAAATTTTGAAGTATTATAGCGTTCCCCTCTCCGGCAAGCGTGCCGTGGTGGTGGGCCGCAGCCTGGTGGTGGGCAAACCTGCTGCCATGATGCTGGACCGTGAGAACGCCACCGTCACCCTCTGCAACTCCCGCACCCAGAACCTGCCCGCCCTCTGCCGGGAAGCGGACGTGGTGGTGGTGGCCATGGGCAAGATGGGCGCGGTGGGTGCCGACTGCCTGCGCAAAGGCCAGACCGTCGTGGATGTGGGCATCCATGTCAACGAGGAGGGCAGGCTCTGCGGTGACGTAAAGTTTGCCGAAGCGGAGCCGGTGGTGGACGCCATCACCCCGGTGCCCGGCGGTGTGGGCACCGTGACCACCTCGGTGCTGGTGGGCCATGTGGTGCAGGCCGCTGCGAAAAAGGCCGGGCTGTAAAATGCACAGTATGAAAAGAGGCGGTTCCCTTTTGCGGGGAACCGCCTCTTTTTGTGCGCTGCTCAGTGGTGGCAGCCGCAGGCATGAGCCTTGGTGCTGGACACCAGCGTGCCGTCCAGATAGGCCTGCACGGCCGCGTCGGCGCTGCCGGTGACGTTGCCGCAGACCTTGATGCCCGCACCCTGCAGCAGCTCCAGCATGGGCATGCCAAGGCTGCCGCAGATGACCACGTCCACCTGCATGGCGGCCAGCTGACGGCCCAAGGCGTGGTGGCCCTCCGGTGCGCCGGGCACCAGCTCGGTGCCGGTGACGGCGTTGTTCTCCACGGTATAGACCTTGAAGGTCTTCGTCTGTCCAAAATGCTGGAAGATCTGGCCGTTCTCGTAATTGACTGCGATTTTCATAATGATGCTCCTTTTCCGGTGTTTCTCCCTCACTGTACCACAATCCGCACGGCAATGCAAGCGCTCTGCACACAGCAAACGGCCGACCGTCTCAAGAGAAAACGGTCGGCCGTTTTTGCGTTTTTCCGCCGGGGTGCAGGGTTACAGCTTCCAGCCTTCGGCCTGCTGGCGGCCGCCGCCATGCGCAGCATGGAAACTCCCATGCTGAAGGCCTTGATCTGGTTGAACACCATGAAGGACATCACCAGCACCATCAGGGCCTTGGCCAGCGTCATGGTACCGCCCTGCCACAGCAGGATGGCCGCCAGCATCATGCCAACGCCTGCCAGCTGCAGCACCGCTTCCTGCGCGATGGTGTAGGGCGTGAGCACATTGCCCACCGCGAGGTTTGCGCGGCGGCTCTCCTCCACGGCACCCTGTAGTTTTTTGTCGCCGCGGCCGGAGAGGTTGAAGGACTTGATGACGCTCATGCCCTGCACATTTTCCAGCACCGCTTCGGTGAGGTCGGCCTGGCTTTTCTGGGTACCAGCTGCGATGGCCACGGACTTTTTCTCCATGGCAGACACGACCGCCAGATACACCAGAATGCCTGCCAGCACGATGAGGCCGATGCGCCAGTCGAACAGGAGGATGATAACGGTGAACACCGCCGTGGTGATGAGGCCGCCCAGAATGTTCACCAGCACCATGGGCACCATGCTTTCAATGGCACCCACCACCGAGGTGCACACGCCGGAAAGCTGGCCCAGGCTGCTCTCGTTGAAGTAGCCCATGGGCACGCTCTTGAGTTTATCCGCGATGGAAATGCGGCGGTCGGCCGCCATAAAGTAGCCCGCGTGGGTCTGCAGCTGCTTGGAATAGCTGGACGCCACGGCACCGCCAAAAATGCTCACCAGCACGAGGACCAGCGCCAACACGGCAACGCTCTTTGCGGTGCTGCCGCCCGTCAGGCCCAGCACCACCAGATAGATGGCACCCACCTGACACATCTGCAGCAGCGCGTTGACCACGCTGACCCCCACAGATTTATTGATATTGCCGCGCTCCTTGCCGGAGAACTGCCAGATCTTACGGAATGCTTCGATCATTCTGCGTCACCCTCCTTTGCACCCCTGTGTGCCTGCCACATCTCGCGGTAAAGCGGGCTGCTCTGCAGCAGCTGGGCGTGGGTGCCCTGTGCCGCCACACGGCCGTCCTGCACCACTGCGATATTCGCGGCATCCGTGATGGTGGAAAGACGGTGCGCAATGACGATGACCGTCTTGTCCTTCACCAGGCCGTTCACGGCCTTCTGGATGATGGCTTCATTCTCAGGGTCGATGTAGGCAGTCGCTTCGTCCAGAATGACGATGGGCGCATCTTTCAGCATGGCGCGGGCAATGGCGATGCGCTGCCGCTCGCCGCCGGACAGATGTGCACCGCCGCCGCCCACCATGGTGTCATAGCCATGCTCCAGCTCGCCGATGAAGCTGTCGCAGCCGGCGGCGTGGGCGGCGGCTTCCACCTCGGCGTCGGTGGCGTTCAGGCGGCCCATGCGGATGTTCTCGCGCACGGTGTCGTCGAACAGGTAGTTATCCTGTGAGACAAAGGCCGTCTGCTCGTAGAGCTGGGCCAGTGGGATGTCTTTCAGGTCGCGGCCGCCCAGGGTGATGGAACCGGTCTTCACATCCCAGAAGCCCGCCGCCAGCTTGGCAATGGTAGATTTGCCGCTGCCGGAGGGGCCCACCAGCGCGGTCATCCTGCCCGCCGGGATGGAAAGGCTCACGTCATGCAGAATTTCTTTATCGTCGTGGTAACCGAAGGAGACATGGTCCAGCACGATATCGTGGCCCGCAAAGGTGACGGGAGTCGTGCTGTGCTGCTGCTCCTCGGCGTTCAGAATCTCATCCACCTGGTCCACGATGGTCTGCTTGAATTTGCCGCTGGACATATCCATCGCGGTGCCGAGCGGCAGCTTGGGCAGCTTTGCCAGCAGCTACTGCCGGATGGTCTTTAAAATGCTGTAGGTCGCCTTGTGCGAGATGGACAGCGCCCCGTTGTACAGCACCGTGCGCAGCCAGAAGCCGCACAGCGCCGTGATGAGCCACGGGATGTAGGCCGAAAGTGTGCTCTCCCCTGCCAGCAGCAGCGCAATGATCTTTGCCGCCGCAAAGTAGGGCACCATGCCGCATACCGAGCCGACCACCGCCAGCACCACTGCCGTGATGAGTTTGCCGTGTTCGGCTTCGCCCAGCTGCCAAATGCGCCCCACCGGACTTTGTTTTTCCATATGGGATTCCCTCCTTGAAATGCTTTCTTTCGAAAATTAGTTTTGGCTAACTTTCAATTCTATGGAAAGGCCGCCGTCTCCGGCAGCCTGCCAACGACTTTATTCCGGCAGATCGGGGAAAATGGCCCCAAACCCGGTGTGATGGTACCGGCCCAGCAGGTCGATATATTGTTTGGCTTCCGCCCGGCTCATGCCGTGGCGCACCACCTCAAAGATGCCCTCAAAATAAGCGGTGGTCACCATGTGCAGCACCGTCTCGGTGGCGGCGTCGCCCATCTGCTCCGGGTAGCCCACGGCTTCCATGTACTTGTAGGTATACTCCACCTCGATGCGCACCATTTCATCCACAAAGTTGTGGAAGCGGGTGCCATAAGAGGAATCCAGCAGCAGGCGGAACGCATCCAGATGGTCGTACATATAATCCACGAGCCGCTCCATGCCGCCCGCCGCATACTCGGTCATCTCCGCTGCCTGCGCAGTGCTGTCCATCTGGTGGAAGCTCTCCTGAATTTTCAGGAACATCTCCATCATGCCGTTCACCACCGGCTCCACAATGGCCGAGAACAGGCCCTCTTTGTCCTTGAAGCGGACATAGATGGAGTTGGCGCTGGTGTCGGCCGCCGCCGCAATGGTGCGCAGCGAAGCCTCCGTATAGCCCTTGTCCAGAAATTCCTGCTTTGCACAGGCCAGAATGCGCTCTGACACGCCCTCGATCTGCTTTGCCATCCGTGCCCTCCGTCGATTCATAACAGTGTTTCATAACATTGTTATGATCATAGCGGGCCGCTTTGGCTTTGTCAAGCACCCCGGCAAAACAAAAAAGTGCTGCAGCCTGTTTTCGCAGGCCACAGCACAGATTTTACCAAAATGATCCGGGATCGCAAGTGCCGATCCGCCCGTTTCTATCCAAACAGACAGGACAGTTTCAGCCGGTTCAGAGCACCGGGAGCTCCTGCCAGACCGGCAGACGGTGGAGCGCCCGCACAATGTTGCACTGCTCCAGCAGGGTGCCGTCTCCGTCGCAGACAGTGGCATGCCACATCGGGCTGCGCAGCTTTTTCGTTTCCGGGTCAAACAGCCGTTCCGGGCAGCTGGCATACTGGAAATGCAGGTGGCTCAGCAGCCCGCCGCTCTGCCGCGCCGCGCGGGCAGGCATCGGCTGCATGGCCAGCAGGCAGCGGAACGGCCAGTTCTCGGCGGCATCCCGGGCCACAAAGAGGGCGTTTTCCTTGCCTTCCAGGCCCTTTTCCAAAACGCCTTCCCTGCGGTAGACCGCCTTGCCAAGGCTCGTGCCGTCGGCAGCCAGCCATTCAATGCACAGCTGGTCGTCTTCTGCCGGGGTGATGTTCCAGCCGCCGAGGGACTGCGGGTTTTCCGGGCTGGTGGTCACGCAGGCCATCTGCCAGAACTTTTTCACGCCGCTGCGGAACATCGGCATCTGCGCGGCAGCCGCTTCGGCCGCAGAGCAGCACGCACTCGCCGGGCCGGATCTCCAACGTCACATTCTGCAGCGCGGGTGCCGCACTGCTTTGATAAGTAAAGGAAACGTCTTTGCTTTCAATAAAAGCGCTCACAGCAGAGTCACCACCTTCCACAGCAGCGGCAGGGTGCACAAGGCGGGATACACAAAATCCCACACGGTAAGGCGCAGCTCGGTCATGCAGGTGTGCACCCCGGGCAGGCCGATGCCTTTGGTCAACGCCGCCACCGAAAGGTCCTGCGCCACGTTGTTGCCGTTCATCAGCAGCGGCATGAGGATATACTCCAGCGACTGCATCGGGTGGAGCAGCAGTGCACCTTTGCCTTCCGCAATGCCGCGCAGGGCCATGGCGCTGCGGATCTGGCGGTAATCTTCCTGCACCGTCGGGAAGAACCGCACCACCACGGCACAGGGAATGATGACGCTTTCGGGGACATGCATCCGGCGCAGCGCGCTGGTCAGCTCACCCACCGTCGTGGTGGAAAATGCGTAGATGCCCGTGATCAGGCAGGGCAGCATCATGCGGATGCCCACCGAAACCAGCGACAGCAGGTTGAGCAGAACGCCCTCCCCTGCCAGCGGCACCACCCACAGGTCGATGCCCAGCAGCACAAAATAAAACACAGACAGCCGGACGCCCGAACGGACGCGCCCGGACAGGAAAAACAGCAGCAGGAACAACCCTGTCGCCGCAGCTTCGGCACCGGTGCCGATGTGGAAGAACAGCATCAGGTTCGCCAGCAGCAGCAGATAGAGTTTCGCGCGCGGGTCCAGACGGAAGCTCATGCAACGATACCCGCTTTTTCAAAGTGTTTCTTCATCATTTTCTGGCCGAACACACCGCCCAGAACGGCGCAGACCAAAATCAGCACGACGCAGGCTGCGAAGCTGCCGCTGTTGATGGGCGCAAACAGCGTGTTGATGTAAGCGGCATCCTTGCCGCGGGCCGTCAGGTTTGCGATGTAGGCATCCTTCATGAACCAGAGCGGCAGGATGGGACCGGTCAGGGTGACCAGGTCATTGGTAAAACCGCAGAAGTAGGCACCGCCGCCATTGGCATAGGCCTTGACGGCATCCTCGCCGTAGACTTCACCGGTGACCATGGAAGACAGCTTTTCGTAAGCGCCCTGGGCGTTGTCCTCGCCCACCAGTGCGGTTCAGTCGTCCAGCCAGGTCTGGGTGTGCTCGTCGGCCAGAATGACCGGCCACAGCTCCTGATAGCTGCCGGTCAGGTCCTTCAGCAGCTGGGCTGCCGCGGCGGCGTCCTCATCCACAGCCGAAGAAGCAGCTTCCTCCACCGAGGATGCTGTGCTTTCGGCCGCAGAGCTTGCCACGGAAGCTGCCGTGGAGCCGGCGGCACTGCCGCAGGTACGCGTAGATCGAGCTGCCGTACACGCCCTTGAAGCAGGTCTTCAGCGCCGTGGGCGAAAGGCCCGCCTCTGCCGCCAGGTAGCAGCAGCTGTTCTCGCCAAAGCTGCACTCGTAGCGGCCCACCGGCAGTGGTTGATCTCGATCACGTTCCGGGCGGCCTGCTGGTCCTGGTTGCACCAGGCCAGATGCATATCGTTATAGCACAGCTCCACCCCGGCGAATACCGGGCACACGGTAAGCTTTCCGGTGCCGGTCTCGTTGGAGATGTGATAGATCTGCGCCGCACCGGGCGCCTTGTCTGCCGGGCGCAGAGTGCCGTAAAAGGGTTCGATCATGGTTTTTCTCCGTTTTGTCTGTTTGGATAGATTTGTCAGTTACACTATACAAACTCCCGCCTGCTCTGTCAAGCTTCCGCCGGGGCCGGATGCACACAAAGCCCCTTCCGGACCCGGCGCAGTGCCGGGCCAAAAGAGGTTTTGCAGCATTTGATTCGGTTTCTGTTTTACAGGTTCCAGCCTTCGGCCTTTTCGCGGATGTGCACGAACTGCTGGTAGCGGCCCGGCTGCCGGATCAGCTGGGCATGGGTGCCCTGTTCCACGATGCGGCCGTCATCCACCACCAAGATCTGGTCAGCCTGCTCGATGGTGGCCAGACGGTGGGCAATGGTGATGATGGTCTTGCCCCGGGTCAGCTCGGAGATGGCGGACTGGATGAGGTGCTCGTTCTCCGGATCCACGCTGGCGGTGGCTTCGTCCAGAATGATGATGGGTGCATCCTTCAGCATGGCGCGGGCGATGGAGATGCGCTGCTTTTCGCCGCCGGAAAGGGTGCCGCCGCCCTCGCCGATGACCGTATCATAGCCCTGCGGCAGTGCCATGATGAACTCGTGGCAGCAGGCTTTCTTTGCGGCGGCGATCATTTCCTGTTCGGTGGCGTCGGGCTTACCGAAGCAGATGTTCGCCCGGATGGTGTCGTGAAACAGGTACACGTTCTGGAACACCATGGAGATGTTGGACAGCAGGCTGTCGCAGGTCAGCTGACGGATATCGTGGCCGCCCACCGAGATGCTGCCGCTGTCCGGGTCATAGAAGCGGGCCATCAGGCTGCACAGGGTGGATTTGCCGCTGCCGGAAGGGCCGACGATGGCGGTGGTGGTCTTATCCGGGATGGTCAGGCTCACGTCGTGCAAAATCTGCTTGTGCTCGTAGGAGAAGTCCACATGGTCAAATGCAATGTCGAAGTGCTGCAGCGGGATATCTTTGCCGTCGCTGTCGATGAAGTGGTTCTCCCGCAGCTTGTCCAGCTGGTCCATGGCGTCGTCGATGACGCTCAGCACATGGGCGCTGTCGCTGATGGGCTCGAGGCTGGCAAAGATGCTGAAGGAGAAGAACACGAACGTCAGCACCACCGGCAGCTCCATCTGACCGTTCAGTCCGGACAGGCAGGCGGAAAGCGCCAGCCCCACGCTGCCGCATTTGAGGACCAGCAGGTGCAGCGCGTTGGAGGGCAGATAGCCCCATTCGATCTTCAGGTGGATGTTCTTGCTGTCGGCGATGGACTGGCGGATGGTGTCCAGCGCAGCGGCGTCTTTGCCGAAAGATTTGACCACCGCAAGGCCCCGGGCGTATTCCAGAATGGCACCGGTCATATCCCGGTTGGCCTGCGCTTCCACGGGGGCATTCCGGGCGCTGTAGTGAGAGATGGCCAGCAGAAACACCAGCGACACTGCCGCTGCCGCCAGCGCAATGACCGCCGTGCGGGGACTGAACACCAGCAGGCTGAGGAACACCACCGCAAAGTTCAGGTAGCCGCCCACGAAGCTGTCGATCATGCGGATGCCCATGCCTTCCAGCGTGCCAAGACCGGTGGTGAGCGAGTTGAGGATGTTGCCGGTGCTCACCTGCTGGAAGTAGCCCAGCGACACCCGCTTGAGGGCGTCGCCCACGGCAAGGCGATCCCGGGCCACCAGCTCATAGCTGATGGCTTCCTGAAAACGGGCGCGGAGGTAATCGAACAGGAAACGGAAAAAGACCAGCACCAGCATCAGCACAAGGCTTTTCCACACCCCGCCGGTGTCAAAAGGCGTGCCGTCCATGGACGATTGCAGCAGCAGGCCGATGGTGTAGGCCGCCAGCATAATGGGCAGCGCCGTGAACAGGTGGGAGAAAAAGGACACCACAAAGCCCGCGTAGAGCCCGCCCTTAAATTCGCCGCACCAGTCGATGATGCGTTTGACAGTTTTGAACATGGTTTATTCCTCCTTTCCTGCGAACGAGACCGCCCACGCCTTGGCACCAATGTGGGCCTGCCACATGTCGCGGTAGAGCGGGCAGTCTGCCAGCAATTGTTCCTGGGTGCCCTCGGCCAGGATGCTGCCGTTTTGCAGCACCACAATGTTGTCCGCGTTTTTAATGGTGGACAGCCGATGCGCAATGACCAGCAGAGTCTTGCCTCTGGTCAGGGCGGCAATGCTCTGCTGAATTTTGTCCTCGTTCTCCGGGTCGGTGAAGGCGGTGGCCTCGTCCAGAATGACGATGGGCGCATTTTTCAGCAGCATCCGCGCGATGGCGATGCGCTGCTTCTCGCCGCCGGAAAGCCGTTTGCCGGCTTCGCCCGCCGGGGTGTCGTAGCCCTGCGGCAGCTTTGCAATGAACTCCTCGCACTGGGCGGCCCGGGCAGCGGTCTTCACCTGCTCATCCGTGGCAGCGGGGTTGCCCAGGCGGATGTTTTCCAGCAGCGAGCAGCGGAACAGGTAGTTATCCTGCGTGACAAAGCTGACAAGGCCGGAAAGCTGGGCAAGCGGCATCTGGCGCACATCTACCCCGCCGATGGTGATGGAGCCTTGCGTCACGTCCCAGAACCGGGCAAGCAGCTTTGCCACAGTGGATTTGCCGCCGCCGGAGGGGCCCACCAGCGCCGTGAAGCTGCCCTGCGGCAGGGCAAGGTCGATGCCGTGCAGCACTTCCGGGCCGTCTGCCGAATAGGAAAAATGAACGTTTTTCAGCTCCACACCGGTGCCCTGCAAAGCGGCAGGCTGGGCCGGTTCCGGCAGGGCGGGCATTTCGAGGAACGCTTCCAGGCTTTCCACGGTGGCTTTCACCTGCCGCATGTTCTCAGAGAAGACTTCCAGCTTGGCCAGCGACCCCACCATGGACATGGACAGCATCACGGCCAGCGCCGCCAGCGCCAACCGCCAGTCGATGGCAAACAGCGCAATAAAGATGACAACCGGCAGCACGATGTGGCCCGCGCCTTCCGGGATCATGTGGGCCAGCGGCGGCTCGATGTTCTCGATCTTGTCCACGAGAATGCTCTTGATCTCGCCGATGGAGTGCTTTTGCACCTCGCCCAGCGGCGCATGGAGAAAACGCTCCACCAGCCGCAAGCGCAGCCCCTCCAGAATATTGTAGGCCGCGTGGTGAGAGATGCCGGTGGAAAGGGTGAAGCACAGCACCTTGCCCGCATACGCTGCCAGCGACCACGCGCACCAGCTGATGACGGCAGCCTTCGCGGCCGTGCCCGCAGCGAACAGACAGATGACCCGGTACATGCAGAAAAACGGCACCAGCCCCAGAAGGATGCTGACGACCGACAGCACAACGGACAGTCCCAGCTCCCCTTTTGCGTTTTTTGCGTAGGCGAACAGGGCGCTCATCCAGCTCGACTTTTTTGTTTCATGAAGTTCCCTCCCGATGTGTTACGTTCCGTCCGGCCTTTCGCTCAGCAAGATTAGTCTTCACTAACTTTATTGGTCCGAAAAAAGCCTTTCGGCTGCTTTTATTATACCGGGCCTTTTCTGCTTTTTCCAGCCCGGAACGGTCCATTCTGCTCCAATTGGTTTTCAAGTTTTGGCCGCCGGGCACACAGCAAAAAACACCCTCTCTGCCGGGTACACAGAGAAGGTGTTCGGTTTCCTGTTTATTGGATGATTCGAAACGATGGTTTATGCGCGGATGGCGACCTTCATGCTCTTGACGTAGGCCCCGATGTGTTCCGGCGCGGCGGTGCCGTACTGTTCCAGCAGCTTGATGATGGCCGAACCCACAATGGCACCATCGGCGATGCCGGCCATCTTCGCGGCCTGCTCCGGGGTGGAAATACCAAAACCGATGGCGCAGGGTGTTTTGGTATTCTCCCGCACCACCTGCGCGATGGATGCAAGGTCGGTCTTGATCTCGCTGCGGGTGCCGGTGACGCCCAGACTGGACACGATATACAAAAAGCCCTCGGCCTCTTTGGCGATCATGGCAATGCGGTTTTCGGAGGTGGGCGCGATCATGGAGATAAGGTCCACGCCGTACTGGCGGCAGATGGGCGCAAACTCGTCTTTTTCCTCGTAGGGCAGGTCGGGCAGGATCAGGCCGTCGATGCCGATCTCTGCACAGGTGGAGATGAACTTCTCGGCCCCGTAGGAGAACACCACGTTTGCGTAGGTCATGAACACCATGGGGATGGTCACATCCCTGCGCACCTCGCGGACGAGATCGAACACCTTATCGGTAGTGGTGCCTGCCTTCAGGGCCCGGATGTTCGCGCCCTGAATGACCGGGCCCTCGGCGGTGGGGTCCGAGAACGGGATGCCCAGCTCAATGAGGTCGGCACCGTTTGCCGCCATGGCACGGACGGCTGCGGCGGTGGTTTTTAAGTCGGGGTCGCCGCAGGTGATGAACGGAATAAACGCCTTGCCGTCTGCAAAGACCTTGGCAATGTTACTCATGAAGATTCTCCCCTCTGTAGCGGGCAATGGCGGCGCAGTCCTTATCGCCGCGGCCGGAAATGGTGATGACGATGATCTTGTCTTTGTCCATGGTGGGTGCCAGCTTGATGGCGTGGGCCACCGCATGGGCCGACTCAATGGCCGGAATGATGCCCTCGGTGCGTGCCAGATACTCAAATGCCTCCACCGCTTCGTCGTCGGTAATTGCTACATATTCGGCGCGGCCGATGTCGTGCAGCCATGCGTGCTCCGGGCCGATGCCGGGGTAATCCAGACCCGCCGAAATGGAGTAGACCGGCGCGATCTGGCCGTACTCATCCTGGCAGAAATAGGACTTCATACCGTGGAAAATGCCCAGACGCCCCGTGTTGATGGTGGCTGCCGTCTCAAAGGTGTCGATGCCGCGGCCTGCTGCTTCGCAGCCGATGAGACGCACACTCTTATCCTCGATGAAATTGTAGAAACTGCCGATGGCGTTGGAGCCGCCGCCCACGCAGGCAATGACGGCGTCCGGCAGGCGGCCTTCCTTTTCCAGCATCTGCTCTTTGATCTCCTTGGAGATGACGGCCTGAAAGTCGCGCACAATGGTGGGGAACGGGTGCGGCCCCATCACCGAGCCAAGGCAGTAATGGGTGTCGCTGATGCGGCTGGTCCACTCGCGCATGGCTTCGGATACGGCGTCCTTCAGGGTGCCGGTGCCGCTGGTAACGGGGATGACCTCGGCACCCAGCAGGCGCATCCGGTAGACGTTCAGGGCCTGCCGTTTGGTGTCTTCCTCTCCCATGAACACCACGCACTCCATGCCCAGCAGGGCGGCGGCGGTGGCCGTGGCCACGCCGTGCTGGCCCGCGCCGGTCTCGGCGATGAGCCGGGTCTTGCCCATCTTCTTCGCCAGCAGTGCCTGCCCGAGGACGTTGTTGATCTTATGGGCACCGGTGTGGTTCAGGTCTTCGCGCTTGAGGTAAATTTTTGCACCGCCGAGGTCCTCGGTCATCTTCTTGGCGTAGTACAGGCGGCTGGGGCGGCCTGCGTATTCGTTGAGCAGTTCGGTGAGTTCCCGGTTGAACTCGGGGTCATTTTTGTAGTGGTTGTAGGCTTCTTCCAGCTCAATGACGGCATTCATCAGTGTTTCGGGGATATACTGTCCGCCGTGAATGCCAAAGCGTCCGTTGGGGTTCGTCATGGCGTTTCATTCCTTTCGTCATTTGTCGTTTTTTCGCACGGCAGCCACGAATGCCGCCATCTTTGCGGGGTCCTTCTTCCCTGCCGTTTCAATGCCGGAACTCACGTCCACCGCATAAGGGTGAAACCGCTTTACGGCGTTCCCTACGGTGTCCGGGCCAAGCCCTCCGGCAAGGAAATAAAGGCGGCTGAATTTGTCCAAAACGGTCCAGTCAAAAGCCGTGCCGGTGCCGCCTGCGCCGGAGTCCAGCAGAATGAGGTCTGCCGGGCTTTTTTGAGCATTTGCAAGGCTTGCGGCATCTGTCACGCGGACCGCCTGAATCAGCGGTTTGTTTGTCAATTTTCGCAGGCGTTGGATGTAGGTTTCATCCTCCTGCCCGTGGAGTTGAGCGATGTCGATGATGCCCGTGTTCAAAAGGCTCGCCACCGCTTCCGGCGCTTCGTTCACGAACACGCCCACAGCCTGAATTTGGGGTGAAAGCTGGGCTTTCAATGCAGCCGCCATTTCCCGGGAAACCGCCCGTTTGCTCTTGGCCGCAAACACAAAGCCGATGTATTCCGGCTGCAAGGCATTTGCCGCCGCGATATCCTCCGGGCGGGTCAGGCCGCACAGTTTGATCCTGGTCATCTTACAACAGCCCTTTCAATTCCTGCAGCTTCGCGGTCTTGTCCGGGGCCCGCATGAGCGTTTCGCCAATAAGCACGGCGTCTGCCCCGATGGCGGCAAGCTGGGCCACGTCTTCGGCGGTTTTGACGCCGCTCTCCGAGACAAAGAGCGCATCCTTCGGGATGCGGGCCCGCAGGCGGCGGCTGTTTTCGGTGTCCACCGTGAAGTCCTTCAGGTTGCGGTTGTTCACACCCAAGATGCGGGCCCCGGCATTCAGCGCCCGGTCCACCTCGGCATCGTCGTGGGCCTCTACCAGCGCGGAAAGGCCCAGTGCATCACAGACGGCGAGGTACTCTTTCAGCTGTGCGTCGTCGAGAATGGCACAGATCAACAGCACCGCCGAAGCGCCCAGAAGCTTTGCTTCATAGATCATGTATTCATCCACCGTGAAGTCCTTGCGCAGGCAGGGCGTGGAGACGGCGGATGCAATTTCTTTTAAATAGGTGTCGCTGCCGAGGAACCACTTCGGTTCGGTCAGCACCGAAATGGCGTCCGCCCCGGCGGCCTGGTACTCCTTCGCAATTTGCAGATATGGGAAGTCCGGTGCGATGAGGCCTTTGGAAGGTGATGCCTTTTTGCACTCGCAGATGAAGGCAAGGCCCGGCTTTGCCAGCGCTTTTTCAAACCGGAAGCCGCCCATCGGCAGGGCCAGCGCCTGCCGTTTCACTTCGGCGGGCGGCAATTGCTGCTTTGCCGTTTCCACCCGCTGCCGGGCGTGTGCGGCCAGCTGGTCTAAGATGTTCATGCGGTCTCCTCCGGGCGGTTGCTCACCTCAATGAACTTTTCCAGCACAGCGGCGGCCTTGCCGCTGTCGATCAGCTGTGCCGCCAGTGCGATGCCGTCCGCCATCGTTTCAGCCTTGCCGCCGATGTAGAGGGACGCGCCCGCGTTCAGCAGAACAGCGTCACGCTTGGGGCCCTTCTCGCCGGCCAGAATGGCGCGGGTGATGGCGGCATTCTCCGCCGGGGCGCCGCCCACGAGGTCGGCTTTTTCGCAGCGGGCAAAGCCGAACTGTTCCGGCTCAATGGTGTAGCACTTGTACCAGCCGTCTTTGATCTCGCAGACTTTGGTGGGCGCGCTGAGGGAAATTTCGTCCAGCTTATCCTTGCCGTAGACCACCATACCGCGCCGGACGCCCAGGCTGACAAGCACCTGCGCCAGCGGCTCGACCAGATATTCATCGTAGACGCCCAGCAGCTGCATGGCGGGCGAACCGGGGTTTGTCAGCGGTCCGAGGATGTTGAACACGGTGCGGAAGCCCAGCTCCTTGCGGATGGGGCCCACGTACTTCATGGAGGTGTGGTACTTCTGGGCGAAGAAGAAGCAGATGCCCACTTCGTTCAGCAGCTCCACACAGCGGGCGGGGCTTTGCCGGATGTCCACGCCCAGCGCTTCCAGACAGTCGGCGGTGCCGCACTGGGAGGACGCCGCTCGGTTGCCGTGCTTTGCCACCTTCATGCCGCCTGCCGCCGCCACCAGCGCCGAGGTGGTGGAGATGTTGAAGCTGTGAGCATTGTCGCCGCCGGTGCCCACGATCTCAAAGATATCCATGCCCGTGTCCACCTTGGTGGCGTGGTCGCGCATGGCGGCGGCGCAGCCTGCAATTTCGTCAGTAGTCTCCGCCTTCGCGCTCTTGGTGGAAAGGGCTGCGAGGAAGGCTGCATTCTGGGTGGGTGTGGTCTCGCCGCTCATGATCTCGTTCATCACGGCGTAGGCTTCGTCGTAAGTCAGATCCTGCTTGTTGACGATCTTCACAATGGCTTCTTTGATCATTTTCTTAACCCTCCATAAAATTTTTTAAAATCAGCCGACCCTGCGGGGTCAGGATGGATTCCGGGTGGAACTGCACACCGTAAATGGGGTACTGCGTGTGCTGCACTGCCATCACTTCGCCGTCGGCGGTGCGGGCAGTGACTTTCAGCTCCGGCGGCATGGTGGCGGGGTCTGTCGCCAGCGAGTGGTACCGTGCCACCAGCAGCGGGGCTTCGCAGCCTTTGAACAGCGGGCACGCCGGGTCGAATTCCACCGCCGACTGCTTGCCGTGCATGAGCTGTTTTGCATAGGTGACGGTGGCCCCAAAGGCCGCGCAGATGGCCTGATGCCCCAGGCAGACGCCCAAGGTGGGAATTTCTTTGCCGAGGGTGCGGGCAGCTTCCAGCGTGATGCCCGCATCCTCCGGCCTGCCCGGCCCCGGCGAAAGGATGATGCGGGCCGGGTGCAGAGCACGAATTTCTTCAATGGTCATCTCGTCGTTGCGGATGACCCGGATGCCGGGGTCCAGCTCCCCCACCAGTTGATAAAGGTTATAGGAAAAGCTGTCGTAGTTATCAATGAGAAGCGTCATACCCCTTCCTCCTGTGCCTGACGGAGTGCGCTGACCACGGCCTGCGCCTTGTTGATGCACTCCTGATATTCCTTCTCGGGCACCGAGTCCGCCACGATGCCGGCACCACTGCGGATGAACACCTGTCCGTTTTTCTTGTAGGCGATGCGGATGGCGATGCAGGTGTCCATGTTGCCAGTGAAGTCGATGTAGCCGATGGCCCCGCCGTAGATGCCGCGCTTGTTGTTTTCCAGTTCGCCGATGAGCTGGCAGGCCCGAATCTTCGGTGCACCGGAGAGGGTGCCCGCCGGGAGCACCGCTTCAATGGCACTGAGAGCGTCACACTCCGGTTTCAGTACACCGCGCACCGTGGAGCCGATGTGCATCACATGGGAGTAGCGCTCGATGGAGTGGAGCTTTTCCACCTCCACGGTGCCAAAGCGGCTCACCTTTCCAAGGTCGTTGCGGCCAAGGTCCACCAGCATGTTGTGCTCGGCCAGCTCTTTTTCGTCTGCCAGTAGTTCGGCTTCCAGCGCCTTATCTTCCTCGTCCGTCTTGCCGCGGGGCCGGGTGCCTGCCAGCGGGAAGGTGTGCAGCACGCCGTCCTCCAGCTTGACCAGTGTTTCCGGCGAAGCACCGGCTACTTCCACGTCCGTGCCGGAAAAATAGAACATGTACGGCGAAGGATTGATGGTGCGCAGCATCCGGTAGGCACCCAGCAGGCTGCCCTCGAAGGGTGCCGCCAGCCGGTTGGAAAGCACGATCTGAAATATTTCACCCTCATGGATGGCGTGCTTTGCCTTTTCCACCATTGCGCAGTAGGCGTCTTTGTCAAACAGAGGTTTCGCTTCGCCCAGCAGCCTGCCCGTCGGTTCCTGCTTCGGGGTGCCGGTCTGCAGCAGCTGTGCCAGCTGGTTCAACCGCAGGATGGCTTTGTTGTAGTTCGTTTCCAGTGCGTCCGGCTGCAGCAGCATATTTACGATCAGCACGATCTTCTGCCGCAGGTTGTCGAAGGCAATGACCTGGTCGAACAGCATCAGGTCCACGTCCTTGAAGTTCTCGGTGTCCTGCGCTTTGGTGCGGGCTTTCGGTTCGCTGTAGCCGAGGTAATCGTAGGAGAAATATCCCACAAGGCCCCCGGTGAAGGGCGGCAGATAGGCGAAGCGCGGGCTCTTGTACTGCGCCAGAATTTCCCGCAGCGTCTGCGAGGGGTTCTGCGTTGCAAAGGTAAGCTCTCCGGCTTTCATCCGGCCATTCTGGCAGGTGATCTCCATTTTGGGGTCAAGGCCGAGGAAGGTGTATCGCCCCCACTTTTCGCTGGGCTGGGCGCTTTCCAGCAGGTAGCAGTGGGTGGAGACGTTTTTCAGAATTTTCAGCGCTTCAATGGGCGTGCAGATGTCTGCCAGAATCTCGCAGCTGACCGGCAGCACATCGTACCCGCCTGCCAATGCAATGGTTTTCACTTCGTCCAGTGTGGGCCGTATCTTCATGGCTTTTCCCTCCCGGTAAAACAAAAACTCCCCCGGCTCGTTCTGCCGAAGGAGGAAAAGAAAAACGCCCCAGGCAGAAGAAACCTTCTTCTGTCCGGGACGAATAAAGTTAAAACAATATCCGCGGTGCCACCCTGACTTCATGGGCATGACCCCATGCACTTGACGAGATGCCAACACATCTCCGGCAACTGACGTATGCCCCCACGTTGCAGAATACTGTGCGGTGAAAGTCACCGCAGTTCCCTGCACCCTCAGCGGTCCATTTCGGGAAAAAGTGACGCAAAGTCACACTTTCCTTGACGAACTGTTTCCGGTCTGCTTCTCAGCTGCGCAGGCTCTCTGTACAGGCATGGTTCGCCGTTATCTCCACTTCAACGGTTTAGTGTATTGAATTTGGCTATATTAAACCACGAAATTTTCGTTTGTCAATACCCTGCCGCGAAATTTTTCAAATTCAACCCATGTTCACGGTAGGTTCAGTGTTTCCGGCGGCGGTTCGAGCTGGCAAACCTGACCGCCTTGGCCGGTTTGCGGCGGCTGTGCAGGGCGCTGTAATAGCCGAATGCCGTGCCGCAAAGGCCGCCCACGATGTGCATGAAATTGGCCACATTGTCGTGCACAAAAATGATGTCATACACCTGCTGGCCGAAGTACAGCGCCGCCACCAGCAGCATGGTGACCGGGATGCCGCCGGAGAATCCCGCCAGCGACGACAGCATGATGAGCATGAACACGATGCCGGATGCGCCCAGCAGCCCCGAACGCGGGAACTGCACACACTGCAGCACGCCGGTGACCAGCGCCGTGAGCACCATGCCGCACAAAAGCGGCTTGCTGCCGTACTTTTCCTCCATGGGCGGGCCGATGACCAGAAGCAGCAGCATGTTGTTCAGAAAGTGGTCCCAGTTGGCGTGGCCCAGCACATGACCGAACAGCCGGATATAAAACAGCGGGTCTTTGAGGGACGAGCGGTAGACGCAGAACAGATGCATGGTGGTCCAGCCGCCGGTCCACCGGTCGAGGAACAGCACCAGAAGTGACAGCAGGAAAAAGGTGAGGATGACCGGGGAGTTATATTGCAGTTCCAGCTTGAGTTTTACTTTTTTCATCCTCTTGTCTCCACCCAGTATTCGCCCATACTCTGGCCGGGCTGATTCGTCACTTCATCGTTGAGGTAGGCGCCAAGGCCGCAGCTGTCCGGCTGCCAGGCCAGCGCTGCTTCCACGGTGGGGTACTCCACCTCGGCATACCAGAACTCCGTCGGCTGCCCTTCGTCCACATGGTTCACTTCCAGCACCATGCCGTCCGGCAGCATGTAGCTGCGGCGCAGCTTCGGGATGAGAGACTTACCGATGATCTTGTGCTCCAGATCGTCAAACAGTACTTTGTCGATGCTGCGCTCGATTTCCTCACGGGCAAGACCGCCGCCGGACTTGAAGCAGAGGATATAGTCCGTTTTGCCGCCGGTGAGGGCTTCTTCCCGGATGCGCACGGTGGGCCGCACGCTGATGTAGCCCTGCCGCATGGCAAATTCTTCCTTCAGCGGCAAACCTTCCGGCCAGCCCTTTACCATCCATTTGCGTTCAATTTCCATGATGCTTCCCTCTTTCGTGCGGAATTTTGGCATTTCTTATTTATAATACCATGATTTTATGCTATTATAAAGGGTAGATTTTCATTGAAGTATTTTCACTTTTCTACTTATATAAGGAGTATCCATGAAAGCAGAACGCACTTACCCCATCTATACCGTCAACAAACACGCCGAGGGCCTTCTGGTGGGCGGCCACCCCTGGGTGTACGAGAACGACATTCTCGCCACCCCGGAGACCGAGCCCGAAAACGGTACGCTGGCCGATGTGGTCAGTACCAAAGGTTCCTACCTGGGCACCGGCTTCGTCTCGCTCAAGAGCAAAATTCGCGTGCGGCTGATCTCCCGCAACGCCAACGATACCTTTGACGCCGCCTTCTGGCGCCGCCGGGTGGAGTACGCCTGGGCCTACCGCAAGACCGTGCTGGAACCGGACGACCTTTCCGCCTGCCGCGTCATTTTTGGCGAAGCAGACCAGTTCCCGGGCCTGACCGTGGACCGATTCAGCAACATTCTGGTTACCCAGACTCTGAGCGTGGGCATGGAAAAGTTAAAGCCCCTGCTGTTCCCCATTCTGGCCGATGTGCTGCGCGCTGACGGCCAGACCATCGACGGCATCTATGAGCGCAACGACGAAGCCCTGCGCGCCAAGGAAGGTCTGGAACAGAACAAGGGCTGGTTCGAGCTGCCCGGCGAGACCCACCCGGAAAGCACCCAGACCGAAATTTGCGAAAATGGCGTCTACTACCATGTGGATTTTGAGAACGGCCAAAAGACCGGTTTCTTCCTGGACCAGAAGTATAACCGCCGGGCCGTGGCACGCATTGCCGCCGGGCACACCGTGCTGGACTGCTTTACCCATACCGGCAGCTTTGCGCTGAATGCCGCCAAGGGCGGTGCTGCCCGCGTGACCGCCGCCGACATCAGCGCCGAGGCCATTGCCATGGCGCGGCGCAATGCCCAGCGCAACGGTCTGACCAATATGGACTTTCTCTGTGAGGACACCTTTGAGCTGCTGCCCCGCTTGGAAAAAGAGGGCCACCCCTACGACTTCATTATTCTCGACCCGCCTGCCTTCACCAAGGCGCGCCGCACCGTGGAGAACGCCATGCGCGGCTACAAGGAGATCAACTACCGGGCCATGAAGCTGCTGCCCCGGGGCGGCTATCTGGCCACGGCCAGCTGCTCCCACTTTGCCACCGAGGAGCTGTTCATCAAGATGCTCCGGTCTGCCGCCAAGGATGCCCACCGTCAGCTGCGGCAGATCGAAGTGAAGCAGCAGGCACCGGACCACCCCATCCTGTGGGGCGTGCCGGAGACAAACTACCTCAAGTTCTTTTTGTTCCAGGTGATCTGACCATTTAGAATGCCCTCCGCTTCGCTCTGGGCATATTTAAAGGAAAAATTATTTTTATATTGGCGTTTGTCGCGGCCTGCGGAGCTTGTCGGGGTTTAGACCCCTCCATCTGCTAACGCAGACCGCTCTGCCACTTGAAAGCCCCACTGGGGCTTTCATTGTTGCACAACCGCGGGCCGCTCCAAACGCATTTTCACAAAAGGGGTCGTAGCGGGTAGTAGCATCTGCGGCTGTCACGCAACGGATAAGCCTAGGTTTTGCAAATGCAATTGTCCGTAACGACTCCTCCCGTGAAAAAACAGTTCCGGCGGGCCCGCAGGCCTGCCGGAACTGCAAATTTAAAAATATTATTTCCGCTTTAAAGGTTCAAAAGTCATACCAAGTGCGGATGCTCCAAAAATCCGGGAAGCTGTTTGTGCAGAATCGTCAGATTTGTCAATTGCGTTTTTGCCTGGCAGAGACTATAATCAAACCATAGACAGCAACGGCGCTGTGGGTCACCTCCTGACTCGCAGCGCCGTTTTTGTTAGAAAGGCTTTCGTGCTTTGGGGTGCGGCATTGCGGCAAACCAAACGTAGACGGAAGGAAAAGAAAATAAGATCAAGTAAGGAGTAGGATTTATGGCAGCAAATGTTATGGAAATCTACGGCAGCAAGGTCTTTAACGAACATGTGATGAAGGAGCGCCTGCCGAGCGCTACTTATAAGAGCCTGAAGAACACCCTGCACAAGGGCGCTCCTCTGGATATCGAAGTGGCAAACGTCGTGGCCAGCGTCATGAAGCGCTGGGCCATGGAGCTGGGTGCCA